>Ga0209515_10007492_pt1 | contig 13125 bp, 11 predicted proteins | sample Subgroupgradi54m_FD_187454 | JGI IMG/M metagenome (GOLD analysis project Ga0209515, IMG submission 187454) | Subsurface groundwater microbial communities from S. Glens Falls, New York, USA - GMW60B uncontaminated upgradient, 5.4 m (SPAdes)... ...
GATGCCTCCATCACCCTGAAGAAACGTCTGCCTTATGTGGGACGTGGGGGTGTCAAGCTGGCCGCCGCCCTGGACGCCTTTGGCCTGCTGGTGTCGGAGAGAGTGGCCCTGGACGTGGGTGCATCCACCGGCGGTTTTACCGACTGCCTCCTGCAGCGGGGCGCCGCCAGGGTCTACGCCGTGGACGTGGGCCACGGCCAACTGGACCTCCGCCTGCGATCCGACTCCAGGGTGGTCGTCATGGAGCGGGTGAACGCACGCTATTCGTTCTCTCTCCCCGAGCCGGTGGACCTGGCGACCGTGGATGTCGCTTTCATCTCGTTGACCAGGGTGCTTCCCCCAACGGCAGCCCACGTCAAGCTCGGCGGGTTCGTGGTGGCCCTGGTGAAACCTCAGTTCGAGCTGAGGCGCCAGGACGTGGCTAGGGGTGGAGTGGTGCAGGACCCCTCCCTGCACGCCGAAGCTGTGGGGAAGGTCCTCCTTTGGGCAATTGACCAGGGGCTTCGGGTCCGTGGCGTCACCCCCTCCCCGATCTTAGGGGACGCCGGGAACCAGGAGTTCTTTCTGCTCCTTCAGAAAGAGCGTGAATAGACAAAGAGAAGTTGCGTACTTGACAGCAGCCGAGTGTGGGTGCTAGCGTTTCCTAATACAGGGTATAGAGAAAACGCGCGGCGCGAGAGTTGGGTGGAAAGGGGTAGTGGTATGAGAGGAAGGCTGTTGCGGCTGCTGGTGTTGGTTCCTGCCCTCCTGCTGTTGGGGCTTCTAGCCTTGGGAGCAGGTTCAGGTCCGCCAGCCAACGGAGACGTGCTGCCAGGCCGTTATGTTGTATTGCTTAAGGCCTCAGCGGCCACAGCGGCTATCGACGAAGTGGCCAGAAGGCATGGGCTGGAGGTGGAACATCGTTTCACTTCCATCAACGGAGTCTCCCTTGTCGGCGCTCCTGGCAAGCTGCGACAACTCCAGGCCGATCCTCGAGTGGCCGTCGCTGAGCCCGACCGCCTTGTATCGCTCAGCGCGCAGACTCTTCCCACCGGTATCAACCGCATAGACGCCGATCTGAGCCCTACTGCGAAGATCGACGGCGTGGACGAGCGGGTGAATGTGGACATCGCCATCATCGACACAGGGATCCAGACTGACCACCCTGATCTGAATGTGGTGGGAGGCAAGAATTGCTCCACTGGATCTTCCTTTAAAGACGGCAATGGCCACGGGACCCATGTGGCCGGCACCGCCGCTGCCCTTGATAACACCATAGGTGTGGTGGGCGTGGCGCCCGGCGCCCGCTTGTGGGCGGTGCGCGTGCTGAACAATGCCGGCTCTGGATCTGTGGCCTCGGTCGTCTGCGGCATCGACTGGGTGACCAATCGCGCCAGCACGATTGAGGTTGCCAACATGAGCCTGGGCTGCGAGTGCGGCAGCACCGTCCTCGATACTGCCCTCTCCGCCTCCGTGGCGGCGGGAGTGACCTACGCCGTAGCCGCCGGCAACAGCGCCAAGGACGCCGCCACCTTCCAGCCTGCCAACCACCCCGGTGTCATAGCCGTGTCAGCCATCGCTGACTTTAACGGCGTGGGCGGCGGCTCCGCCCCCGCCACCTGCCGGAGCGACGTGGACGACACCTTTGCAGACTTCAGCAACTTCGGATCGGTCGTGGACATCGCCGCTCCTGGGGTGTGCATACTCTCCACCTGGAAAGGCAGCACATATAACACGATTAGCGGCACTTCCATGGCATCTCCCCATGTCACTGGGGCAGCGGGACTGTACAAAGCCAACAACCCACTAGCCAGCCCGGCCGATGTGAAAGCTGCCCTCCTCGCTGCCGGAAAGGCCCAGACGGACCCGACCTATGGATTTACCGGTGACCCGGACGCCTACCCCGAGCCACTGCTTTACGCTGGAGGCCTGTAGAGCTGCCGTAGCGGCGCGGCGGAGCGGGACTAGAGACGGATAAAAAGCAGGGCGGGAGCTTCAAGCTCCCGCCCTGCTTTCTGGTTGACGTACCCTCCGCTCTTTTCGGACTCCCCTGGATCGAGTTCGCCGCCCTCTTGCCCCTCTCTGGTATACTGTGCCCGTGAGGTTTGGAGTCCATGAAGGGTAGAGATCTTCTGTCCATAGCTGACCTGAGCCCTGAGGAGATATGGGGCCTGGTGGAACGAGCCTTGGCTATCAAGCGAGGACAGGAGCGACCGTCTATCGCGGGGGCCACCGTGGCCTTGCTGTTTGAAAAGCCCTCGTTGCGGACCAGGGTGAGCTTCCAGGTGGCCATCCATCAGCTTGGCGGCTATCCCCTGGAGCTTACCCGTGAGCAGGTGGGCCTGGGCAGCCGTGAGCCCGTGGAGGACATAGCCAAGGTGCTCTCCCGCTTTGTGAATGCCCTGGTGGTGCGCACCTTCGCGCAGCGCACGTTGGAGGAGCTGGCCCAGCACGCCACCGTTCCGGTGATTAACGCCCTCTCGGACCAGGAGCATCCCTGCCAGGCATTGGCCGACCTCCTGACCATCTACGAGCGCCGGGGCGCCTTGAAGGGAGTGACCCTGGCCTATATTGGGGACGGCAACAACGTGGCGGCCAGCCTGGCCCTGGCGGCCGCCTCCACGGGAATGGCCTTCCATATCGCCTCTCCTGAGGGGTATGATCTCCCCACCAAGGTCCTGCGGGTGGCCCAACAACGGGCGGCGGCCAGCGGCGCCTTTGTGACGTGCCTGAGGAGCCCTCGGGCAGCCGTGGTTGGGGCCGACGTGGTGTACACCGACGTGTGGGCCAGTATGGGGCAGGAGGGCGAGGCCCCCCTTAGAAGGACCGCCTTTGCGGGCTATCAGGTGAACGAGGACCTCCTGGCCTTGGCGGCGCCTCACGCTATCTTCCTTCACGATATGCCGGCCCATTATGGAGAGGAGGTCCCCCCGGGCTTCCTCAACCACCCTCAGTCGGCGGTCTTCGACCAGGCGGAGAACCGCCTCCACGTCCAGAAAGCCATCCTGGCGGCCATCCTCGGAGGGTAGGGGAGCTCTCTATCGGCGCCCCAGACGTAGCTGGGGCACGATCACCATGCGAAACAGCGTGGTAAGGAAAGCCGCTCGTGGTGGCCCTTCGACACGCTCAGGGTGAGCGGGCCTCTGTTACGCGAACTTACACAACCGGGTTAGACCGAGTAGTAGGGGAACTCTCCGGCGGCGATGGGCTTGCCGAACGGTTCCAAATCAAAGAAACGCAGAGTGTGCACATGACAGGAGCTTCCTTAGAGTCAGCGACGCAGGCGCCTCTCGCAAAGTCGCGGCAGGCCATGAGCGCTTTGCCGGTCGTGGCCATTGTGGGGAGACCCAACGTGGGGAAGTCCACCCTGTTCAACCGGCTCACGGGGCGGCGCATCGCCATTGTTTCCGAGGTCCCCGGCACCACCCGCGACCGCCTTGTCGCCCAGGTCTCGTGGGGGGATAAGGCTTTCCTGCTGGTGGACACCGGGGGCCTCCAGCCGGAGCCCGAGTCTGATATGTGGGCCAAGGTGCGGGCACAGGTGGACGTGGCCGTCCACGAGGCCCAGGTGATCGTTTTCCTCGTGGACGTAATGGACGGGGTCACGCCGGGAGACCTGGAGGTGGCTGATCTGTTGCGGCGCACGCAGAAGCCGGTGGTCCTGGCGGTCAACAAGGTGGATTCCCCCAGGCGCGAACCCGGGGCGATGGAGTTTTACCAGATGGGCTTGGGCGATCCCGTCGTCGTGAGCGCCTACCACAACAGTGGGGTGGAGGAGTTGGTGGCACGGGTGGTTGAGCTTCTACCGCCGGGGGAGGTGGTGGCCGGCGAGGGGGGCGTCCTGCGTTTGGCTATTCTCGGGAGGACCAACGTAGGGAAGTCCAGCTTCCTCAACACCGCTCTGGGGGAAGAGCGCGCCATCGTCAGCGAGGTTCCCGGCACCACCCGCGACGCCCTGGACACGCCGGTGGAGTACAAAGGGCGCTCCATGGTGCTCATCGACACCGCAGGCATCCGTCGCCGCGGGCGTATTGAGCAGGGCATTGAGCGGTACAGTGTCCTGAGGGCGGAGCAAGCCCTGGCCCGATGCGATGTGGCCATCCTCCTGGTGGAGGCTCTGGAGCCCATGATGGCCCAGGACCTTCACATCGCCGGCTCCATCCTGGACGCCTACCGGGGGATGGTGGTGGTGGTCAACAAGTGGGACCTGGCGAAATCTGAGGAGGTGGGCCAGGAGGAGGTGCTGGACATAGTGCACGAGCGCCTTCGCTTCGCATCCTATGTCCCCGTCTGTTTCGCCTCGGCCCTGCAGGGCGAGGGCATAGAAGAGGCCCTGGACACGGCCGTGGGGGTATATCAGGAGCGTCTCAAGACAGTGCCCCAGGGCCAGCTCCAACGCATGTTGCTGGAGGCCGTGGGGCGACACCCGCCTCCCTCGTCGGGAAAGCGGTCCCTCAACATCTACCGGGTGGAGCAGGTGGGCGTCAACCCCCCAGCCTTCGCCTTTTTTGTCAACCACCCCGAGTTGGTCCACTTTTCCTATCAGAGGTTCCTTGAAAACACCCTGCGCAAGACCTTCGGTTTCCGAGGCAGTCGCCTTCAACTCACCTTCCGTCGTCGAGGAGAAAAGGCATGAGCTGGCTCTGGTGGCTCCTGGTGCCCCTGGCCTACCTCCTGGGAGCCGTCCCCTGGGGGTTCCTGGTGGGGAAGGCCCTGGCTGGCGTGGACGTGCGGGAGCATGGCAGCGGTCGAATTGGCATGGCAAACGTGCTGCGCACCGTCGGAGTGCGCGGGGCTGCTCTTGTGGTGCTGGGTGACGTGGGGAAAGGGGTGGCGCCCGTTCTTCTGGCCCGTCTCCTCACTCAGGACGCCTCCGCCCTCGAGGCCGCTGTGGCCATGGCGGCCCTGGTGGGCCACAACTGGTCCGTCTTCATTCGCTTCCACGGCGGGCGGGGCATCCTCACTGGCCTTGGGGCTCTCACGGCCCTCACACCGCTGGCGGGTCTTGTCGCTCTGGCAACGGGCGTTACCATCATCGGGGTGTCGCGATACGTCTCGTTGGGCTCTCTGGTAGGCGTGGGCGTGGGCGCGGTGGCGACTGGGGTGCTCTACCTCTTTGGGTATGCCTCCTCGGCATACTTTCTCTACTCCCTTGTAGGGGGAGCGATCATCTTTCTTCAGCACCGCGACAACCTCGTGCGCCTGGTGCAGGGCACCGAGCGACGCCTGGGGGACAAGGCCGATGCCCGCGCCCCGTCGGCGCGAGGCTAGCAGGGTGATGAAAAACCCTTCGACCATCCCTCTGTCCCCCTTCCTGGCCAGGAAGGGGGAGGAAATCATATCTGGGGGACACCCCCAGTCCCCCAGCAAAGGGGCTTCGCCCCTCTGCACTTCCCTTTTTCCCGCACCCTGCTAGAGGAGCCGAGGGCAGCAATGACGCGCGTTGCCGTGATAGGCACCACCAGTTGGGGGACAACCCTCGCCATCCTCATGGCGCGCCGCTCTTTGGACGTCCGCCTCTGGGCCCGGACCCCTGAGGAGGCCGCCGCCCTCACTGCTGCCAAGGAGAACACCCGCTTCGTTCCTGGGATCTCCTTCCCTCCTTCCCTGCGAGTGACCGCTTCCCTCAAGAAGGCGCTAGACGGCGCAGACCTGGTCCTCTTCGCAGTTCCCTCCCGGTCTCTGCGAGAGAACGCACGGCGGGTAGCCTCTCGGATTCCGCCGAAGGCTGTTGTGGTCAGCGCTACCAAGGGGCTGGAGCGCCAGACGGGCAAGCGGATGAGCCAGGTCCTCCAGGAAGAGCTGGCGGTGGAGCTCCACACCCGCATCTGCGCCCTATCGGGTCCCAACCTGGCCCGGGAGGTGGCGGAGGGCAAGCCCGCCAGCACCGCGATAGCCTGCCCCGATGAAGAGCAAGCCCGGTTTGCCCAGGAGGTGGTCATGGGGCCCACCTTTCGGGTGTACACCACCCCGGACCTCATCGGCGTGGAGCTGGGAGGCGCCTTGAAGAACATCATCGCTCTTGGGGCGGGGGTGTGCGATGGCCTGGGCTACGGCGCCAACGCCAAGGCCGCCTTCATGGCCCGGGGACTGGTGGAGATCACCCGCCTGGGGGTGGCTGCCGGCGCCAATCCCTTGACCTTCGCGGGGTTAGCCTGTCTCGGGGACCTCATCGCCACATGTCTCAGCCCCTTGAGCCGCAACCGCTCGGCGGGGGAGCAGCTGGCCAAGGGCCGCTCGTTGAAGCAGATTCTCGCCTCCACGCCCCACGTGATCGAGGGGGTGGAGACCACCCCAGCGGCGTTGAAGCTGGCGGCCCAGTACAGCGTGGAGATGCCCATCACCGAGGCCACGCACCGGGTCCTCTTTGACGGTCTGGATCCGCGAACGGTGGGAGGGGAGCTCATGGGCCGCTCGCCAGGGACCGAGTGGCGGGGCGTGACCCCTGCGGAGAAGGAGCAGGGGGATTAAGGGCGTTGACGGCCCGAGCCTTGGCTAGTGCTGGCAGGGCCCGTCTGTGCAGGAAGCCACCCTTCGCTTTTTCGCCTGCGGACCGTGGTGTAACGAGCCCACGGTCACCTGGTCGCCACCTCCAACACAACCACTCGGAGCTCGGCGGGCATGTTGGAGACCGTCACCGAGAGGCGGGCCTGGGGCGTCACGCCCTGGATTCCTAGCTCCCTGAGAAGCTCCTCCACCGCGCCCAGAGGAATGGCGAGCTGCGGAAGCTGGTAGTGCATGGGGATGACGACCTTGGGCTCCAGCAGCTTCACCACCTCCACAATTTGGGCAGGGGTGGCGGTGCACCCCCCGCCGGCGGGGACCAGGAGAACGTCCACGGGGCTCAGCTCTTCCGCCTGCCGGGGGGTAAGGGGCTGCCCCAAGTCGCCCAGGTGGGCCAGGGTCACCCCATCCATCTCGATGGCGTAAATCACGTTGCGCCCTCCCTCGCCGGCAGCCTCATTCAAAGGAGTGGCGAAGCCTCGCACCTGGACTCCCTTGGCGTCGTACTCCCCCGGTGTTCGGATGATGTAGGGCTGGCCCTCCACCAGGTCTACCGAGCTGTGGTGGGGGTGGGGATGGCTGATGGTGATGAAATCGCCTTGCAGCTTTGGCAGGGAGATGCCTAGCGAGGGGGCAAAGGGGTCGGTAATGACGGTTGCGGTGGTGCCGCGAAGTCGAAAGCATGAGTGGCCGAGCCATTGAATGTCCATGTTCCTCCGTAGCAATTTGCTGAATCCGCCTAAGGCGAACGACCATCCCCCCAACCCCCTTCCTTCTAGGAAGGGGGAGGTATTTAGCTATGGGGGACGCCCCCATGCCCCCGTCCGAGTCCCGACTTGTCGGGACTCGGAAACGCTCCTCTTCGGGACTTCTTAGGCAAATGCTGGGCGACACTACCTTTACCCCAGCCTCCAGTTGGGCGTCACGTCGATGTCCCAGGCGTGGGCCTCGCCACGACGGAGGTGGAAGTAGCCACAGGCGGCAATCATAGCCCCATTGTCGGTGCAGAGAACAGGACGAGGGACCAACACGGGCACCGGGGACTGTCGCTCCATCTCCTGGCGGAGCAGGGCATTGGCCGCCACACCTCCGCCCAGGACGATCGCCCTGGCGCCCTCGCGCTGGGCCCCTGCAAGCGTGCGCTCCACCAGGGAGGCCACCACCGACTTCTGGAAGGCGGCTGCCACCTCTGCCACCTGCTGGGGGTCGGGACCGCCGACGGGAGGTGGGTAGAGGCCCCGGTCGCGGGCCGTGTGCAGGACGGCGGTCTTGAGGCCGCTGAAGCTGAAGTCCAGGCTGTCCCTGTCCTTGAGACGAGCTTGGGGGAGATGGTCCCTGACAGCGACGCCCTGGGCAACCCGCTGCACCGCAGGTCCTCCGGGAAAGCCCAGGCCCAGCACCCGGGCGGCCTTGTCAAAGGCCTCTCCAGCCGCGTCGTCCCGTGTCCTTCCCACGAGCGTGTAGTCCCCGTGCCCTCGCATGAGAATGAGGTCGGTGTGCCCGCCGGAGGCCACCAAGCACATGAGGGGAAAACCAGGGGCGCGCTCCGGGTCATCGCCTTCCAACCATGATGCGTAGATGTGGCCTTCCAGGTGGTTGATCCCCAGGAGCGGCACCCCTAGGGCGAAGGCCAGGCCCTTGGCGAGGTTCACCCCCACCAGGAGGGACCCGCCCAGGCCAGGCCCGCTGGTGACGGCGATGGCCTGGAGGTCTTGAAGGCGAATGCCGGCCTCCTCGGTGGCCTGCCTCAACACCGGGGTGCTCTGGAGGATGTGCTGGCGGGAGGCCACCTCGGGGACAATGCCCCCATAGCGGGCGTGGATCTCTATCTGCGAGGCGATCACGTTGGTGTGGAGGCGGCGACCGTCCTCCACCACGGCCATGGCCGTCTCATCGCAAGAGGTCTCGATGCCCAGGACCAGGGTGCTCATACCGTCCCCGAGGGCCTTGGCCCTAACAGGCTGCGGGAACAGGGGGTGTCCAGAGGGGCGAAGCCCCGGAGCCTGCCCTGCGCGAAGCCGAAGGGGCAGGGGTCCCGATGGGGCATCGGGATACCATTTACACCCCCTTCCTGGCCAGAGCCTGTCCTGAGCTTGCCGAAGGAAAGGGGGTCAGGGGGATGGTCGAAAGGTGTTTTCAGCACCCAGCTAAACCTGCTCTTTCGTAGGGGTCTCGCCCTCTTCCACCGGGATGTGGGTTGGCTGCGATGGCGCGCCGCTGTCCTCCAGCCGTTCAATCATGCGGTCCAGAACGGAGCGGAACGCCAAAAGGGCATGCCGATTGGCCTCCCGCACGTGGGACATGGTCTGGCCGGAGAACGCTGGAAACTCGGCAGGGTTAAACCGGACGGTCACCTCTCCCAGAGGGCTAAAGTCCAACCTGAAGGTCTTCTCTTGCTCTGCCATAGGGCGCCTCCTTTTTCTCCAAGTCTACCTGTCCTTACCCTTTTTGCTCGACGTTGCACTGGAGGATGGCTCCGAGGCCTGGAAGCGCAGTTGCAGGATGGAGCCCTCCAGCTTTGCCTGAGTGACCGTCTTGCCCGCCAGGATGCTGGGCAAGAACACGTGGCGGCGATACCGCCCGGTCTGCACCACCACCTCGGCGCCCCGCTGCAGCAGGGAGATCTCCTCCCGCGAGGTGAAGGGCACCTGCAGCTCCAAGACATAGCCCGAATCGGTCTGCCGGATCTCCTGGTGGCGCCCCTGGTACAACACCTGGGACGGATCGCTGTCGCCGTACAGGTGGCGGCCCATCTCCTCCAGGGCGTCCAGTCCCACCACCTCCCGGTTCATCAGGGGGACCCGATAGATGGGCAGGGGGGTGAAGGCCTCGTCAATGAACTGGAGTTGCTGCTGCTGAGTGGCCCTCCAGGTGTCGAAAAACGTGTCGCTGACGGCATCGGGCAGGACTCGATTGCAGACGATCAGGTCCGTGTGGTAGCCGTAGAGATTGAGGTAGGTGTAGGTGCGCAATGCCTCCTTCACCACCATCTTCTCGGGGTTGACCACCAACCGGATGGAGGTGATGGCCGGGTCCACCAGGATCTCGTTCATGAGCTCCACCCGGTCGAAGAGGAACTGCAGGGTGTCGAAGACCTTGGTGCCGGGGACAGGTATGTTCAGAAGCCCCCGGGCCAGGGGGCCCATGGCCTTGGCTACCTGGCGCTCCAGGGGAAAGAGCTTGCGCATGTACCATCGGGCCATCTCGGGGAAGCTGAGAAGGCGCAGGGTCTCGGCGGTAGGGGCGCAGTCCACCACCACCACGTCGTACAGGCCCTCCTCCTGGTGCCGGGTGATCTGAAGGAGACCCATGAGCTCCTCCATGCCAGGCACCACCGCCATCTCCTCGGCGACGACGCCCTCTACGCCCTGCCATTGCATGAGGGCCTTCAGCCAGTCCTGGACGGTCCTCCAGTAGTGATGCATTTCGTGGAAGACGTCCACCTCGTGGGCCCACAGGTTGGGCACCACTGCTACTGGCTCGGGCCCCAGGGTCATGTCAAGGGAGTCGCCGAGGCTATGGGCCGCGTCGGTGCTGATGACAATGGTCTTATAGCCGCGGCGGGCCAGGTGCAGGCTGGTGGCTGCGGCGACGCTGGTCTTTCCCACCCCTCCCTTGCCGGTGTAGAGGAGGATGCGCATGCTCGGCTCCTTTCCGTCCGCTCCATTATAGCAGGGCGTGCCACCGACAAGCCGAGTGTCTTCGACCTGCACCCACGATAGGGCGTTTGATTGAGCACCTTGGGCTTTGAATGTTTTCTGCGATTTTTGAGGGTTGCAGGTTGCGATTGGCGAGGGCTCCAAGCAGGGGCCTTCGATTGTTGCAGGGCGTGCCCTGCACCCACGGTTCCGTAAGGTCTACCCAATCTAAACCGCTGTCCCGATACATTGGCGCTGGACTCCCGACGGGTGGCTAGAGGGACAGGGTAGCAGGAGGGGAGGGGTCCGAGGGAGGGGGAGGTGGCAGGGGCGCGCACCACCGACCATGATGTCCTGGCTGTTGTTGTTCTACGATTAGGTAAGTAGCTAACGACAATAACGGGGCAAGGACATCGCCAGTAAAGGCTCAACTGGTCCGGAATCGGCGAGCGTACACATCCAATTCCACCAGATGCTCAAGGAGGTCCTTGGCTGCTTCCTTACCCCAATTGTAGAGGGTGATCTCCTTGGCCAACAGTAAGTGGAAGTACTGGTATCGTCGGCGCCTGTCTGGATACTCCTCTCTGTAGTCTGAGTGCAACATGTTGATCAAAACCAGGCTTTGGGTTGGGTCGAACTTGCTACGAAGATGAGCATCAGCGGTGTCAAAGGCGGTCTCGTCCCAGTTGATCCCGAACCCACGTGATGCTGGAAGCCCATTACCTGGGTTCACCAACGGCCTTGGAGAGGGGTGTTTTGTGGTCGGTCTCTTGGTGGAGCTCCCTGATCCCCGAACCCCTCTTGCAGTATTCGTCGGCTGCCCGGTCGTCTCCCTTCCGCCAGCCACCAGTGATTCGGCCGCATTCCACCCTTGTGTCCGCAGTTCCAGAATGGCCCTGAGAAAAGTATCATTGAGCTCCCGCTGCATAGTCCTGTCCTGCTCATTCTTGAATTGTTGAACCTCGGTATCAATCGCTTTCTGGAGTTGAGGCGCGATACCATGCAACTTATCAGCGAATGTTGTGAAGGCTGGGTTCGTCGCAAAGCCAGTTCTACCTGTTGTAGGCTTCAGAAAGTCGGCAGCGACAACCCCGTGACTATAGCCCGAGTTCCAAGGGCTTACCTGAAAGCGGTCCCCCAATTCGGTAACATCACATACGCGCTGGCCTTTGCAAAACACTTCAATCGACCGGTGCGATGGCGTGGGCAATATGAAGAGGGACAGCTCTATCCGACCAAACTTGGTCAAGATATCGCGCATCCAGAATTGCTCACCGCCGAAGGACTCAAAGGTCACGGTCTCAGATGTCTTTCCTTCGATAACCAGCATGCGTATGGGTCTTTGTCGTAGCACCTCACGATAGAGTTTCGACAGATGGTCTTTAATCTTTTCGACTGTCAGGAGACGCGCCACATCGCTCGGAATCCCTTGTAGTTGCACTACCGTACCACTGCTGTTTTTTAGCCAAGGATGCGTTGGAGACACGTCCTCAGAGTCAAGAACCGGGTTGAGGTCGCCCTTAACAAGTCGGAGGGAGTGCTGTTCCGGTCCATTCTTGGACCAGAAAACGAGGGCATTTGCTCCGAGAGAGTAGAAAGCTAAGATGCCGATAGCTTTCTCCCCGATCCGATTCTCAATCAAGAACTTGTCCGACAGTCCAACCTTGTTGGGCACTGCTCTGAGTTTTTCCAGGGTCATTCCGCTGCCGTTATCTCTGATTTCCACGACCCCACGTTTTCGACTGGTGACGTCGACGATGATCTGCGACGCGTCCGCGTCGATGGCGTTGGCCACATACTCTTTCAGGGCATCCCTAGGGTCGTTGTAGACGCCTCCTAATAGGCTCAGGATACTTGCCCGTTGACTCGGCTCATCGAACTTTATCGGAATGATCTCGCTCATGATCTACCTCCCAATGTGGGCCGATAAGAAGTCATCGTTCTCCAGTTCGAGAGCCGTTCCTCATCTAGGAGCGCCGCTAGAAGCGATCGTAGGTATCCAACGTCAGCCCCTGAGACCATCGTCCTAAAGAGCTCCCGTGCATCGGGGGTCGCGCTTGCGAGGTTTCGCAAATCCCTCATGAGCCGCGAGATACCGACCCTAGCTTGGTTGGCAATGTTGCTTGGAGATCCGTCGGCGGAAGCGACTGAAACGCGCGGCTCAAGTGCCTCTGGCGTGTCCTGAGGGCGAAATTGGCGTAAGGAGGTCACGGCATAGATCAACGCCCGGTTCTTATGGGACGGTGTCCTATTCCTATATACCCAGTCCTCTACCGTCTTTTCAGGCTTCCCAATAAGTGCGGCGAACTCAGCAACCGACTTATGGTTTGAACGAAGCCAGTCCCGAAGAGAGACCGCAATTTCCGGAATCAGCGTTGCCTGGTCGGGGCCGTATCTTTGACCCGTAACCTCTTCAGTTCGGCGTCGGGTTTCGAGTGCGAACCCCTTGCTCCCTTGGAGGAAGTTGTTTAGGTGTCTGGGGGAGACTCCAATCGCCCTTGCCAAGTTGGCTCGCTTGTACGCTGGGCTTTGGTGAGTCAACCAGTCGAGAACTCGGCTACGAAGCAGGGCATTCGGATCTTGCAATTGCATGGACAATCGATTCATATCCTATGGGATTGACCTACCCCCAGTTTTGGGCCACTCATTACGAGAGGGTTGCCAGGGTTTGGCCGCTCCCAACGCTTTTGACTAAGTCCGCAAATCCCTCTTCTCGCAGGTCATCCAGAAGGGAGCCCCTGTGGCACCCCAGATTTTGCGCCCAAATCAGCTTTGGGTTACTTGCGACCCTTGTGACACGGGAAAACCTGGCCCCAGTATACCACGCGAGCGCCGCGCCTCTTCTCGGTTCCTTCCGCCAACCATCACGTCCCTCGCATCGTGCAGGTTTCGGCAATCTTACTACACTGCCTATGCGGTGTCAGTCTCCGCCCCTTCCAGGCTATCGGCTGGGTTTCCTTGAGGGGCACAGGGGCCTATGCTATCATGAGCGCGGAGCAGAGCT
>Ga0209515_10007493_pt1 | contig 13124 bp, 7 predicted proteins | sample Subgroupgradi54m_FD_187454 | JGI IMG/M metagenome (GOLD analysis project Ga0209515, IMG submission 187454) | Subsurface groundwater microbial communities from S. Glens Falls, New York, USA - GMW60B uncontaminated upgradient, 5.4 m (SPAdes)... ...
TGACGACCATCACGTGTGGCCGCCGGCGCAGCGGGCCGAAAAAGTTGTCCTGACTGGCGATGTACCAGCTCTCCGGCTTCATGATCGTGCTGCCCGGCTCGTCGGTCTTGTTGTAGATGTAGAACCCGCTCATCGACCACTTGTCGGTGAACTTGTGCTCCGCCTTGATCGTGAACATGTCCGCGGCGTCAATGATGGGCCCCGTCGCGATGGCGTTGGGCAGGTTGTTCTCGTTGGACGCGATCGCGCCCGCGATGCTCTCGGTCGGCCACGCGCCGAGCAGGCCGAAGCCCGCGGCGTTCGCGGCGGGGTGGGTGCGCGGGATGATGGCGCCGGTGAACAAGCCGCCGGTCGCGATCGATCCGGTCCCGGTCGCCGGGCACTTGGCGCTGACCGCCCCGCCGCGGCAATACGGATTGTAAATGCTCACCGGCACTCCACCGATCGTCGACGTCGAGAAGTCGCCGATGCGCTGTTTCAGGCTCGGCCAGATCTGCTGCTCGTTCCGTGTCGTGTTGGATCGATAGCCCTCGGTGGCGGCCCAGAAGAACGTCCGATTCTTCCAGATCGGCCCGCCAACGCCGCCGCCATACAGTTTGTAGTACGTGTCGGCCAGTCCACTCTCCGTCTTGCTCTTGCCCTGTTTGTTCACGAAAAAGTTTTCGTCGACGCCCCACACGGGACGGTTCTGGAAGAAGCCGGTGCCGTGGTAGGCGTTGGTGCCCGACTTCATCGTCACGTTGAACACACCGCCGCCCGTGCGGCCCATCTCGGCGTCGTAGGTGTGGACCTGGACCTTGACCTCCTCGACCGCTTCGATCGTGGGGTTCAGCACGGCGCGGCCGACGATTTCGGTGATGGGCACTCCGTCGAGAATGTAGTTATTGGCCCTCATGCCACCGCCGCCGAGCGACACGACCGAGGCGTTGCTCTGATCCTGCTGCCGGTTGAACTGCGGATCGCCGGCCGTGACGACGGTCGGGATCGTGATCCCGATCAGAAAGGCGTTGCGACCCGGCGCCGGAAGCGACTCCAACGCCTGACGGTCGAGAACTCCGCCGGTCGACGCGGTCGACGTGTCGATGAGCGGCGACTGCCCCGTGACGGTGATGGATTCCTCCACCGTGCCGACTTCCAGCAGCACGTCGAGCGTGATGAACTGCTGCGTGCCGACGTTCAAACTTTTCGATTCGTAGTGCTTGTACCCGCTGATCTGGGCCTTGAGCGTATATGTGCCGGGCGGCACGGCAGGGAAGTTGTACTGGCCGACCTCGCTGGTCACCACTTCGCGAGCGCTGTTTGTGGCCTCATTCGTCAGCGTGACGCTGACGCCGGGAATGACGCCGTTGGCGTCGCGGACGGCTCCGCGCACGCCGCCGGTGAACTGCTGCGCGCCGGCCAAGCTCGCCGTCACGGCGAGCATCAGTGTGCACAGGATGACTCGGCTAAGACTTCTCATACGCATTCTCTACCTCCCAGGCAAACGGCCAGTTCGGTCAGGCACGACGGCCAGCCGACCGCACGACGAACATGCAAACCCAGACGAACCTTCGTTCGAAACACACGGGCAACTTGCATCGGGATTGTAGGGTTCTCTACCTGACCGGTGCAACAGAAAAGTGTGCGAAATGTCACACGCGACGGCAGGGAGGCGGGCTGGAGACGGCCGGGTCCATCTTTCCGTATCTGGGCGGGCCAGCTGGGAGGCAGGAGCCGGGGGCACACCGATCGCATTCCCACGGGGAATTGCCGGCGCTCGGCGGGCGCGATGCGGGCTATTGCCTCTGGCTTGGCTATGGCTGCAGCGCAGCCGGCTTTTTGACCTCGAACTTAATCTGCTTCAGGATGCCCGCTTCCTTCGGCATCTCCGTCGTGCCCGCGGGGAACTTGTTGGCGCTGAACACGAACGCCAGAATGTCGGCGTTCTGCTGTCCGCTCAGCGAGCCCGGCGAGTTCTGCGGCATCGAGATCCGGACGCGCTCGAACAGATCGCCGATGGTGAGACCGTCCCAGCCGGCCATGAACTCGCCGCCGGCCAGCGGCGGCGCCATCTCGCCGCCCGTGAGCTCCCCGCCGTGGCAGGACGCGCACTCCTGTGAGTAGAGCGCCTTGCCGCGTGTGGCCTGCGCCTCGGAGTAGACGCCGTCCCAGATCGATTTGGTCGGGGGCTGCGCGTGCACGGTGGAACGCAGGACGAACACGGTTGCGAGCGGCAGAAGTGCAACAACTGCGAACTTGACGACCTTCATGTGGCCTCTCAAAAACGAACTGCGTCTAATCCGAAAACTCGCTCGTAGGGGCCGACCTGCGCGTCGGGCCCGGGGCGGACACATAGGTTCGCCCCCACAACTGACACTCGTAGGGGCCGACCTGCGTGTCGGCCCCTACAACCGAGGTTGTGAAACCGTCCCCTACCGCTGCGCGGCGGGCTGGCTCGTCGGCCGGGTCTCGGAAGTCGGCAGCGCGAACGCGATGTACTCGCCCGAGTAGTTGCCGCCGCTAACCGCCACAATGAAGTACTGCCGGCCGTTGGCCATGTAGGTCATCGGCGAGCCGCTCTGCGGCGCCGGCATCCAGACCGCGCCGACTTCTTTACCGTTCTGTTTGTCATACGCGCGCAGCATCGCGCCGCGCGGATGATCCGGCGTCGTCGTCACCGACGGATCGCCGAGGACGACGAGCGTCTTGGTCACGACGAGGCCGACGCTCCCTGGCTGGCCGGTCTTCGGGATGGTCTTCCCCGCCAGTACTGGGCTATTGCGCACAGCATCCGGCGTGTCGCCGTGCGGTACTTGCCACTTGAGTTCGCCTTTGTCGAGATCGATCGCGTTCAGGAGGCCGTACGGCGGTTTGAGGAGCGGAAGCCCCTGCACGACCAGACCTCCGCCACCACCGCCGCCCGGAGGCGGCGTTGGCGCGCCTGCGGCCGGTGCCGCACCCGCAGCCGGCGCAGCGCCGCGTTGACCGCCTCGGCCGGCTTCCGGCGCCCCGGGTGCGCCACCGCGGCCGCGCTGCGGCGCGTCCGCGGCGCTGCCGAAACCGGGGCCTTCGCGTTCGACGAACGGCTGCCCCGCGGTGCCCGCGACGTAGCGGATGTCGGAGAAGCCGGCCGGCGGCTCGATGAGACCGATCGGCGCCACCGAGTGATTGCTCGCCTGCGCGTACACGATGTGATTTTCCGGATCCGCCGCCGCGCCCGGCCAGTTGGTGCCGCCCGCGGTGGTGGCAATGGTCAGCGCCGCGGTCGGCCCTTCAACCTTGCTCACCACGCCCGGCAGGAACATCGGTCCGAGCTTGTAGCGCGACACGATGCGGCGTGCTTCGGCGTTGAGCTCCGGCGTGAAATCGATCAGATCGTCGAGGCCAACCGATTGCCGCGCGTACGCCGGCGGTTTGGTCGGGAACGGCTGCGTCGGCGATGTCTTCTCGCCGGGCACGTCGGACTGCGGCACCGGGCGCTCCTCGATCGGCCAGATCGGCTGCCCGGTGATGCGGTCGAACACGTAGAGGAACGATTCCTTGCTCGGCAGCGCCACGGCTTTGATCAGTTTCCCGTTCACGTTCGCGTCGAGCAGAATCGCCGGCGACGAAAGGTCGTAGTCCCAGATCGGGTGATGCGCAATCTGGAAGTGCCACTTGCGCTGGCCGGTTTTCAGATCGACGCACACCAGGCTTTCGCCGAACAGGTTGTTGCCCGGGCGATGGCCGCCGTAGAAGTCCGAGGTCGGCGACTCGACCGGCAGGTACACGAGACCGGCTTCCTCGTCGACAGTGATTCCCGTCCACACGCCGGTGTTGCCGTTGGTCGCCCACGACTCGTTCTCCCATGTGTCGTTGCCGAACTCGCCGGGGCGCGGAATCGTGTTGAACGTCCACAGCACCTTGCCGGTCTTCACGTCGAACGCCCGCACCATGCCCTTGGTGTTGTTGTGGGTCTTGACCGTCATGCCCTCCTTGAACGAGGAGCCGACGATCACGACGTCCTTCACGACGGTCGGCGTCGAGTGGAGGCCGATCTCGCCGGTTTCCAAATCAATGGGCTGGCCCTTGCCAAACACAGCCCCCTTCTTCATGTCGACGACGCCGCCTTCGCCGAACGACGGAATCATCGCGCCGTTCTTCGCGTTGAGCGCGATCAGGCGGTAGCCGGTCGTCACATAGAGGATGCGCTCGTCGCCCTTGCCATCGGTCCAGTACGAGACGCCGCGACCGGACAACTGGCGCGGCGCAATCGCGGCACGGTTGCCTTCGCGGTAGCTGTGCGACCAGATCAGCTCGCCCGTGCGGCCGTCGATCGCGACGACCGACCGGCGCGTGCCGGCGGTCACGTACAGCACGCCACGGATGGCGAGCGGTGTGCCTTCGAGCTTGAACTCGGGGCGCGTGCCGAGATTGTCGGTCTTGAACCGCCACGCGACTTCCATCTTGTTGAAGTTGGTCGCGTTGATCTGATCGAGCGGCGAATACTTCGTGCCTCGCACGTCGGCGGTGTAGTGCGTCCAGTCGCCGTTCCTGGTGCTCGGCATCGAGCCAGCCTGGCCCAAGGAACGAACGGTCGTCGAGACGAGGCCGGCCCCGAGGATCGCGACAATCGCCGCCGCGCCTTTCAGTGTCTTCACGATATCTGCTCCTCTAAGAATCTGCTCCCCTAAACAGCGAACGCAGAGCCCGCAAAGCCCGCAAAGCTCAATGCTCTGCGACCTCGGCGAGTTCTGCGTTCACAGCTTCTTCTTTTTTTCTTTTCTTCTTTTGCGTGCTTCGTGCGCTTTGCGTTCCCTGATTACGCCGCAGCGGTCGATTTCTTCGCCAGCACGTCGCCGAAGACCTGAACCGCCTTCGTCATCTCCTCCATCGTGCCGAGGGAGATGCGCGCGTGGGTCTTCTCGAACGGCGGGAAGTCGCGCGCGACCATGACGCCCTTCGCGCGGCACGCGTCACGGAACGCCCGCGCCGGCGTTCCGATGTTGACGAACATGAAGTTGGCCTGGCTGTCGGTCGGCTTCATGCCGCGATCGGCGAACCACTTCGACACCATGTCGCGCACCGCCTTGTTGCGGTTGCGCTCGTTGGTGGTGAAGCCGGCGTCCTGCGAGATCGCCGCGGTGGCGGCGGCCATGCCGAACACGTTGAGCGATCCGGTGCCGCTCGATCCCACCCAGGGACGCATCTTCTTGATGGTGTCCGCGTGGGCGATCGCGTAGCCCTGACGGAGGCCGGCCATCCCGTACGCCTTCGAGAACGTGCGTGCGACGATCACACGCGGGTTCTCGAGCGCGATCGGCACGTGCGTCTCGTGATCCGGATCGGTGACGTAGTCGAAGTAGGCCTCGTCCACCAGAATCGTCGTGTCGGGCGAGGCCGCGTTCACCTTCGACAGGAAGTCGCGCGTCGCTTTCGCGCCGACGTAGGTGGCCGTCGGGTTGTTCGGGTTGCAGTAGAACACCAGACCGGCGCCCTTCGAGGCGGCGAGCATCGGATCGAGATCGATCTTGAACTCGGAACTCAGTTTGACGCCGCGCACCGGGTTGCCGATCAACTCCGCGTAGCCGGCGCATTCCTCGTAGGTCGGAATGGTGCCGACGAGCGGTTTGGTCTTCGAGGTGTAGACCTGCGTGGCCGCGCGGAGGATCTCGGTCGACCCTTCGCTGAGCAGCACGTTTTCCGGTTTCACTTTGAAATGAGCGCAGATGGCGTCGGTGAGCTCGCCGGTCTGGTTCGAGTAGCGGCCGGGCTTGGCGCCACCTTCGAGCAGCCCGCGCAGGGTGTCGAGCACCTTCTTGCCCGGTCCGACCGGGTTCTCGTTGCTGCCGATGCAGATCATGCCTTTTTCGACGGCCTGAAGCTCCGCGTCGAAGGCTGACCACACGCTGTTTTCACGACCGCGGCCCCAGACAGTGCTGGTGAGCGCCGCGCCCGCGCCGATACCGGCGGTCTGGACGAAATGACGTCGTGTAATGGCCATGGTTTGCTCCTACTGCCCCTTCCCGGACGAGGTCGTCGTCGTGGGTTTGAGCACGCTGCGGAATACTTCGGTGGCCTTCTGCATCTCGTCCATCGTGCCGAGCGAGATGCGAGCCCACGTTTTTTCCAGGGGCGGGAAGTCCCGGCCGACCATCACACCTTTGGCGGCGCACGCGTCGCGGAACGCGGCGGCGGTCATCGTCTTGCCGATGTCGGTGAAGATGAAGTTGCACTGCGAATCGGTCGACGTGTAGCCCAGGTCGGCCAGCGCCTTCACGGTGAAGTCGCGCACCGTCTTGTTTCGGGCGCTCTCGTCTTTGATGTGCTGCGGATCTTTGAGCGACGCGACGGCGGCGGCGACGCCGAACGTGTTCACGTTGTACGGCATCCTGTAGGCGGCCATCTTCTTCACGGTGGCGGCGTCGCCAAGCGCGTAGCCGATGCGAACGCCCGCCATGCCATACGCCTTCGAGAACGTCCGCGCCACGAGGACACCAGGCGTCGCGAGCGCGAGCGGAATCGCCGTCTGGAACGATGGGTCGGAGACGTAATCGCAGTACGCTTCGTCAATCAGAATCGCGGTGGTCGGCGACGCCTTCTTCACCTCGGCCACGAAGTCCTTGATCTCCTGCGCGCTGTTGATCGTCGCCGTCGGGTTGTTCGGGTTGCAGATGTAGACGAGGCCGGCGCCCTTGACGTGCGGCAGCAGCGCGCTCAGATCGGTGCGCAGCGTTTTCTCGACCACTGGTGCGGTCTTGATCGGCCAGTTCAACTGACGCGCCTGCCCGGAGCAGTTACCGTAAGTCGGCGACGCTTCGACGAGGTGCTTGGTCGGCGACATGAACACGCGCACCGCGTTCTTCAGCAACTCCTGTGAGCCGACGCCCAGCACGACGTTCTCCCGCTTGGCGGTGTTCAGCTTGGCGATCAGAATTTCCAGGTCGGCATCGAGCGGCGTGCTGTTGAACGGATAGCGGTTGGCCTCGGGAAATTTTCCAAGGATGGCGTCGATCGCGGCTTTGCCGGGACCGAGCGGGTTTTCATTGCTGCTGATGCGAATGGCTACCACTCCAGGAGGGAGCGCCGGACGCTGCATGCCGCCGCCTTGGCGGCCCTGCTGCTCCACCGCTTCCGCGACGTGCTCTTCATGACCGCGAGCGGCGATGAAGGCAGACGCGTGCGATGTCCGACTCACTCCCAAGCCCTGAAGGAAACCGCGGCGCGACACCGACATAGGATCCTCCTTCAGCTACAGACTACGGACAGAAACTACGACGAACGACACTGAATCAGCGAATTCTACGCCGTCCGTCACAGAAGTGTCAACGAAACTCAGGGGAGAAAACCGCGAAACGTACTGCAGCACGGGCACTTGTCACCGACTGTCACTGCGCGGAGACAGCAACCTACAGTTCCCGCGCCGCCACGCCGATATGCGCAGCGGGATGAATAAATCCGCTGTCCGTCTCCAGAGCTGGGCCGCGCTCGCAGCCGTCATTGCAGCCGCCTGTCTTGGCTTCGCCGCCCCCGCCTCCGCACAATACAAGCCCCGGACGATCAGCGATCCGGCAACCGGCGAGAAGTACCACATCGAGGCGGGCGCTGATTTCTGGATGCCGACGGCCGAGATGACCGTCTCGAGCGAGTCGCTCGGGATCCAGGGATCGCAGATCAACCTCAAGCGCGATCTCGGCCTGACCGACCAGCGGTTCCGCGCGCTGCAGCTCCAGCTGCGCCCGGCCCGGAGCCACAAGTTCCGGTTCGAATACGTGCCGGTCTCGTATACGCAGTCGGCCACTCTGAACCAGCGCATCGTTTTCAACGGCATTGCCTATGACCTGGGTGTGCCCGTGAATTCCTCGCTCGACTGGAAGACCTACCAGTTCGGCTACGAGTACGACTTCGTCGTCAAGAACAGCGGCTTCGCCGGCTTCATCCTCGAGGCCAAGTACACCGACGTGAAGGTGACGTTGGCGAGACCGCTCGCCGACACAGAGTTCGCGCACGCACGCGGCCCGATTCCCGCCATCGGCGGCATCGGGCGCTACTACGTGATGCCGAACATCTCGATCACGGGCGAGGTCAGCGCCTTCAAGATTCCAGACAGCATCGACAGCCGGTACAACGCCCACTACATCGACATCGACGTGTACAGCACGCTGAACTTCACGACCAACATCGGCGTGAAGGCGGGCTACCGCTCGCGCGACGTCGGCTATCTGATCAAGTCCGACTCGGGGGCGTTCGTGATGAAGGGGATCTACTTCGGCGGCGTGCTGAGGTACTGAAACTCAGAACTGAGAACTGAGAACTGAGAACTGAGAATTCGAGTTCGAAGTTCAGACGTTTGAGTTCTCAGTTCTCAGTTCTCACTTCTCAGTTCAGTGAAGCGTCACGCCGGCGGGGACAAGCTTTTCCATCCGCCGGTCGGCTTCCTGCAATGTTTCGTCTCGCTTACAGAAGCAGAACCGCAGCTTCGTGCGGCCCGCGGTGGTCTTGTAGAAGCTGCTGCCTGGCACCGCCGCCACGCCCACGTCTTTCACCAGGTATCTCGCGAACGCCACATCGTCGGCGAAGCCGAACGCGCTGATGTCGGTCATGATGTAGTACGCACCGGACGGCGTGTAACACGTGAAGTGATGGCGCTCGAGGATGTCGAGGAGCACGTCGCGCCGCTGCTGGTAGTGGGCCGCGAGCGTCGTGTAGTAGTCCTCCGGAAAGCCGAGCGCCACCGCGCCCGCCTCCTGCAGCGGCGCGGGCGCCCCGACGGTCAGGAAATCGTGCACCTTCCGGATCGCCCCCGTCAGCGACGGCGGCGAGATCGCCCAGCCCACGCGCCAGCCCGTCACGCTGAAGGTTTTCGACAGGCCGTTCAGGGTGATCGTACGGTCCGCCATCCCGTCGAGCGTGGCGATCGGGATATGGCGATGGCCGTCGTAGATGATGTGCTCGTAGATTTCGTCCGAGATCGCGATCGCGTCCCACTTCCGGCAGAGCGTCGCGATCATCTCGAGCTCCTCGCGCGAGAACACCTTCCCCGTCGGGTTGTTCGGCGTGTTGATGATGATCGCCTTCGTCTTGTCGTTGAACGCCGCCGCGAGCTCATCCGGATCGAACGACCAGCCTGCCCTGAGCGAACCGGAGGGAGCCGAAGGGTCAGCCCCGAGCGACCCCAATGACGCCGAAGGGCCTGCCCCGAGCGAGCCGCGAGCCGAAGGGTCGGGCGCGTGCAGCGTGACGTAGCGCGGCGTGGCGCCCGAGAGAATCGCGTCGGGCCCGTAGTTCTCGTAGAACGGCTCGAAGATGACCACCTCGTCGCCCGGGTCGATGATCGCCATCATCACGGACATCATCGCTTCGGTCGTCCCGCAACAGACGGTCACCTGTTCGTCGGCGACGATCTCCGGGCCGTAGCGCCGCGTGAACTCGCGCGCGATGGCCTCGCGCAGCGGCCGCGCGCCCCACGTCACGGCGTACTGGTTGACGTCCGCGTTGATTGCCGCGCAGGCCGCGTCCTTGATCGCGGCCGGCGACGGAAAGTCCGGGAACCCCTGCGACAGGTTGACGCCGCCGTACAACTCGTTGAGCCGCGTCATCTCGCGGATGACGGACTCGGTGAACTGCGTCGCTTTCCGCGATCCGGTGAGTTTAGACATAAGAGAGATCACATCATGGCTGACGATGCCCGGCCGCCTTCTTCTTCGCCGGAGCCGGCGTCTTCTTGACCGCGGCGGGCGCGTGAGCCACCGCAGTTGCCGCGTCGTTGTCGTCAGCCGTCGAGCCCGATCCGTAGAGCCGCCGGTAGTCCTCGGCCGTGCCGAGCACCCGCTTGACGTAGTTCTGCGTCTCGGGAAACGGAATGTCGTCGATGAACTCGTCGCGATCGATCCCCGGGCGCGCGGCGATCCATTTCGCGACGCGGCCGGGGCCGGCGTTGTACGTCGCGAGCGCGAAGTGCGCCCCGCCGAACCGCTTCACCAGATCGGCGAAGTACGCCGTCCCCATCCTGATGTTCGTGTCGGCCGTCGTCAGCATGCTGAGCGAGAAGCGCGCGGGCAGGCGTAGCGCTTTCGCGTACTGGCGGCCGGTGGACGGCAGGAGCTGCATCAAGCCGTACGCGTTCGCCGCCGACTTGACGTCAGCGGTGAACGTCGACTCCTGCGCGATGAGCGCCGCAACGATGAACGGATCGAGCTGATGCTCGAAGGCCGATCGGCGGATGAGCGGCCAGTAGTCGATCGGGAATAGCACTTTGAGCAGTTCGGTCGGCAGCTTCTCTCCACCGGCCGCCATGTACTGCGGGTAGGCGCGCTTCATGACGTTGATGCCGGCGCGCAGGTCGCCCCGCCGATAGTCAATCCAGCCGACGGTCGCCTGAATCACCGGCGAATCGCCCCAGACCTTCTGCGCGTAGCGCAACTCGTCGAGCCCTTGATCGTACAACTCGAGGCCCAGCAACATGCGCACGATCGCCTCGTTCGGTGGCGGCGCCGGAAAGTCTGACGTCTGAAGTCTGAAATCTGAAGTTTGGTCTGACGCCTCTGCCGGCGGCGACTGCGGATCGGTCCGCGTCTCGGCGACGAGCCGTCGCAGAGGCGCGCGACCATCCAGGTGCGCGCTCGCCAGGCGGCCGTAGTAGCTGTTCAGATAGTCGGTCGCCACCAGCGTGTACCGCGCCTCGGCCAGCGACGTTTCTTTCAGCGCCCCGTGCGCGCGCGCCGACCAGTAGAGCCACGGCGGACGATAGTCGGACCGGGTGAAATTCGCCGCCGCGGACTCGAACACCCGTACGGTCTCGGCATACCGCGCGTTCCTGTAGGCCCACCAGCCAATCTTCCACGCCGCGCGCTCCGCGTAGTGTCCGGTCGGGAACCTCTCGTACATCTCGCGGAGCGTGCGCTGGGCGCTCTCGTCGTCGCTCTGCAGGATGTAGTGGGTCGCGAGGTTGTTGAGCGCTTCTTCCGCCCAGCTCTGCGTCGCGAACTCGTTGACCAGCCGGCGGACGAGCCGGAGGTACTCGTCGTGTCCGCCGAGATCGCGCGTCGCCACGGCGTAAAAGAAGAGCGCTTCGCCCTGCCGCGCGCCCTTGTCGAGGTACGGCTTGACACCGTCGCGCGCATTGCGCGGCCGCTTCAGGAAGTAGTCACACTCGGCGAGCCGGAGCTGCACGATCTCGCGATCATCATCGCGCGCGGCGTGACGCAGGCCCTCGAACACCGCGCGCGCCTGCGCGTACCGTTTGGCGCCGAACAGCCGTTCGCCGCGCCCGAGTTCCAGCGTGAAGCGGTTCGTCCCCGTCGCGATGGGCCCGATGGGCAGCGTCTCGAGCTCGGTGATCGCGAGCGCGGCGAGGTCGCTGAAGGGAAACTCGTAGACGAGCCGGGAAAACGCTTCGGTGGCTTTCTCGGGGTTGCCCGCGGCCCGGGACGCTCGGCCGAGGCGCATCAGCACTTCTTCCGGCGCGCTGGTCTTCGTCTTCGCCAGACGATCGTAGACCTGCATCGCGGCGGTCTGATCGCCCAGCGTTTCGTCGCACTCCGCTTCCCGCAACGCGGCCGCTTCGGCGAGATAGCCGACGGGATGTTTCGCCGCGAGCGCCTGGAACGTTTGGCGCCCGTCCGTCGTGCGCCCCAGCCGCAGTTCAGCGAGCCCCTGGTAGTACTCCGCGTAGTGCCCGAGCGTGCCCTGCCGGACCGACGGCTGCGTGAAGATCGGCAGCGCCTTGCCGAAGTTGGAGTCGACCTCGAGCTTGACGCCGGACACGAACGCGTTCAGCGCCGCGGTGCGCGCGACGCCGGCGCGACCGGATCCGGCCGTCGCCATAGGCGCGAGCCAGAGTTGCGACGGGTCGCCCGGCAGCCGCGGGTGGTTCGTCGGCTTCAGCACGAGATCGCCGCCCGGCGCCAACGCCTGCTGCGCGCGCGGCGTGGCGCCGGGCCACAACATGGCGGCGACGAGGGCACACCAGAACAACAGGTTCTTCGTTCTCACTTCTCCCTTCAAGAATTCCAAATTCACACTTCTAACTTCTAACTTCCAGAAGGCTGGCATCGCCATTCGCGAGCGTGCGCACCACTTCGTCGTGAAAGAGGTCCGCGCGCTGACGGACGTGCGGCGGCACCCGCTGCTCGTACATCACGCGTGCGCGTGCAATCTCGCCGCCGAGCCGCGTCGCCAGATCGCGGTCGCGGCAGCCGTCGACCACTGCCGACTCGTGATACAGCTTGATTTCCGAGACGAGCAGGCGCGCGTACCGCCGCGCGGACGTGTCTTCTTCCGCGCTCGCTTCGTCGATGGCCGGCGGCGAACCGCCCGCGGCGTCTAGTACGGCGGGCCGCTGCGTCAGCGCGCGCGCCGCTTTGAACGCCGTCAGTGCCTCCAAGCAGCGCGCGGCGTAGCGCGTCAAGAACTCGAGGTTCGAGGTTCGGGGTTCAAGGTTCAAGGTTCGTTCGCGGTTCTGGGTTCCCGGTTCGAGGTTCTGGGTTCCCGGTTCGCGGAGATCCGCGAAGAGAATCGCGACAACGTGACCGGCGATCGCGATCGGCACCGCGACCGTCCCGTCGGCCGAGGCGATCGCTTCGGTGCGCGCGGCTTCCGCGATGACACCACCTTCGTCGAGCAACCGGGTGAGCGCGTGATCAGCGTCGGCGCCATCGGCTCCCGGCGAGCGCCACTGGTGCAGGCGGCCGCCGCGAATCAGCCAGATATCGGCGCCCGCCGCCTCCGCACGCGCGCAGCTCACAAGAGTGTCGAGAATCTCCGTCAGCGATCGCGCGCGCTCGAGGAATCGCACCGCCGCGGCGAGACGTTCGCGGGCCGCCACGACGATGTCCATCTCCCAGGTGGTGGACTGAGTGTCGGACGAGGTGAGGTCGCGGTCGTGCGGCGCCGCCGCAACCAGTTGGGCGACCGTGCGCTGGACCTGCAGGTCGATGTCGCCGCGCAGGCGTTCGGTCAGCGTCTCGAAAGCGCGGGTGAGCTGTTCGTCAAACGTCATACTGGAAGATGTGGCTTGCCAACCGAAACGCGCAGACACAAACAGGTCCACCTTCGCGGCTTCGCCGCTTCGGCGGACAGACTTCGCCTCCAGGCGCGCTCGCTGGCTTGCCAGACGAAGCTCGCCGCCGGCGAGCGAATTCTGGAGGCGGGGGGATTCGCACCCC
>Ga0209515_10007494_pt1 | contig 13124 bp, 15 predicted proteins | sample Subgroupgradi54m_FD_187454 | JGI IMG/M metagenome (GOLD analysis project Ga0209515, IMG submission 187454) | Subsurface groundwater microbial communities from S. Glens Falls, New York, USA - GMW60B uncontaminated upgradient, 5.4 m (SPAdes)... ...
GAGGCCAGATACACGAAGTTTCTCCAGATTGGCAAGGCAGGCCGCAAGAGTAGCGCGTGTCGTTTTCGTCATAATCGTTGCTGGTTTGGGCGAAAACAATAACACGCGATTGATCTTGAGTTCTGCAATATCTCGTTGGAGCGCGCGAATCTCAAAATTCAGGCGATCCGTGATATTTTTTCCATTGTCGTTCGAAGCATCCTTTGAATCGTTCTTCACCACTGGAGATGTCGTCGTATAGCTCCCCGCCTCGACATCGTCGCTACACGTGTGTATGCAGGTATTGTTTTGAACATACTCATGTTTGACGCGATACCCCTCACACCGCTCGAGCTTGCAGGCACCGATCGCTGCTTGTTTTTTGCATACTTCTTCGCGCGTCGGCATAAACTCCGGGGTCAAGAGCGGAATGTCCCTATAGCACTTATCATACAATGATATCGGAGGAGTCGCTGTATCGATGCCTGAAGTGGGAGCATCTCGCTCGGCAATTTTTTTATTCAACTCATCTTGCTTTCGAGCAATCGTTTTGACGTAATCGTCATCAGTGACCGCAGGGCCCTTGGTATCCTTCCCTGCGCTCATGAACTCATCCATAAACGTCTGAATACTCTCCAGCCCCGTTTTGACGGCCACCTCTCTATAGATATCAAGCTGGAGTTCGCGATTCGCTACTGGCTGTCCATATTTTTTAAGTGTGGCGACATAGTGATAATAGGCAACGTACCGTTCCTTGGCAGATGTATTTGGGTTTTTATCGATTACATTAAAATCTTCCATTGCCTTATCTATTTGTTGCGCCTGACTGTTGTTTGACGCATCTTTGCCGCCGACGTCGCCGACAAGCCCCCTGATATCCCCGGCCAACGCTTCTCGCGCAGCGCGATTCCTAAGCCGCTCCAGTGCGGCTCTGGCCTCATCGGTTATTGGATGCCCATATTTTTCAACGACAGCGATGTAGTCCTTATACAGGACATACCGATCAATATCAGTTGCATGGGAATCGCTGATCATCACTTCGTACCGTTTCAGAATTTTTTCTATTTCCGCCTTCCCGGGATACTCTTCTGCCTTGACCGCCATCGGCGCTAATCCTTGGGTCACGAGGCAAAGGACAATCATTGAAAAGATGAAATATTTTTTTGGCATAAAAATAGAGACTACTCCTTACATTGGGCTTTTGCTGCTACAAATTTTTTCGCGGCGGCTTTGACCTCTGTGCTATAGCTCGCTTCTGCCTTCTTCTTTGCCGCAAGGCGCAGCTTTACGGTACCAAGGGTTTTGGCCTCTTTCAAAGATGCGTCACGTTTTGCGGCGATCGCTTTGAGGCTGGCAAGGCGAGATTTTTCGAGGTTTGCACGGCACGCTGCTGTGGTGACGAGTACGCGTTTTGCCATCACGTTTTTGCCGCCAAAAAACAACGCTCGATCTTTTTGCAATTCCGCAATTCCTTTTTCAAGTGATTGAATTTCAGACGTAAGCCGATCAATATCTTTACTACCCTGACCATATATTCCAGCCTTCACGTCATCAGCGCACTGTACACTACAGGTCTGATAGTGAGCAGTGTCGTTGGCGCTGCGATATCCATCACACCGTTCAGACTGACACATCGTTATGATCATTCCTCGTTTACAGAGTTCTTCGGGCTTCATGAGTGGCTCGGTATGATATGTCGCTTCGTCCTCTAAACACTGCTTATACGCCGGCAAGCTTTGTATGTACTCATCGCTTTTGCCTGATGTTGCGCGGTCGCGCTCTTTCTTCTTCTTATTCACTTCGTCCTGCTTCTCTTTGATCACCCGTTCGTAATCCGCGTCCGTGACCGCTGGTCCTTTTGGATTACTTGTTCCTGTTGGGCTCATGAGGTCCATAAAGGTACTCGCATCGTGGGCTAACTCCTCTCGAGCAGCTCTCATCCGTAACGTCTGAAGCAGCGTCCTCTCAATGTCCTTGATGGGGTGTTCATATTTTTCCATGGCGGCGATAAACTCACGAAAGACCACGTATTTATCGGTAGAGGATGCATGCGCATCTTTGGTCATTGTTTCAAACTTTGCGTAGAGTTTATCGATCTCTGTCTGACCAGCGTAGTCCTCGGCTTTGACGACCATCGGCATCACTCCCTGAACCACAAGAACGACGGCCATCATTAAAAGAATCAACGATCGCTTGTGCATAGTCATGGGTTAAAATAATCCACCCCCAGTATACCAACTTTTGACTTTTCTCAAAAGCGGTGCTTCAATGGAGGCTCTGAATTAAGGCAGTTTCCTTAAAAATCACGATAAACCAAGGACGGTCGGCGATGCTTCACTTTGAACGAAGGACATGGAGAGCTTCATGCCTCGCGCTCAAGATCCTAAACAAAGCCTGCAAAGAGGCCTTGTTAACTGCCATGGCGAGGCTCTTCAATAATCGGAGGCGTCAGGCGCATCTTACTCGAGGACACTTCGATTTGCTCGTCCGGGCCGTCGGTCATGCAGTGAAAATCGACGGTCAGGAGTACCGAATTTCCCAAGCGAAGAATGGCGACGTCTCGCTTGAACGGGTACCTAATGCTGAAAACGAGCTGCAGAATAGGGATAATCAATATCCCCCGACGTGTTTGCTGCACGACGAGAAACAGTTAGCCCCTCTCTGTATGGCAGTAAAGAGAGCCGTTCAAGGTAAGACGAATCAAGGCTATGCGGTGAGTTCTCTCAATGGTATCGCGACCATCCTCACGAAGCTCCGAGAGAATGATCCCCGAGGTTCAGAGGTATTGATCCGCCGCAAACTTATCCTGACCACCATGACGAAAGAGCTTACGAGGCTCATTGCCGATGCACAGGCAGCTGGTCAGCGATATTCTACCGAGGCTCACTATGTACTGGAAGACTTCCAGTTGTGGCTCGGGGATCTCTATAGGCGCACATGCTTGAACGATGACCTCGTATTTTTTATTCCTCAACAACGAGTGTCCCTTTCATGCCCATGTCGCGGTGATGACCGACCGAGCAGTAGTACTCGAACGAGCCAGCTTTATCTGCAGTAAATTCAATCGTGTCCTTCTCGCCCGATTGAATTCGCTTCGTTGCAACGTTGAGATCATCAATTTTTAAGTCGTGAAAACCTTCTGTGTTGTTGAGCGTGATTTTGACTCGATCGCCTTTTCGTACTGTGATCGTTGACGGTGCAAACGAAAAGTTTGCGCCGGCCACCGTAAACTCTTTTACCGTACGTACCTCCGTTGCTGCTGGCGCTTGAACATCGGGCGTCGTCGTTGAGGGCATTACCGTATCAGCGCTCGTGCCGGTGTCCGTCGTAACGGTCGATGGCGGCGCCGACGGCTCGGCTTGTCCTGTCTCACTTGATCTGCGCATCAGCATCGCTGCGGCAATAACAACGACTACAAGCAGCGCAATGAGCATGAACGACTTCTTCATAATGGGGATAGATAAATTGATTTAGAACCCACGTTTAATGATAGCACGATAACGCCATTGAATATACTGCTGACTCACCCAGGTACTCACCATCGCGATCGCCATGCCAGCCAGCACATCGACGGGATGGTGGACCCGTGCGCCGACACGGGCGAGGCCGATGAGCACGGAGAGCACGGCCAATCCAATACCGATCCGACGGTTCATGACAAAGGCGAGCGATGCGATTGCCATCGACAGCACCGCGTGATCAGAAGGGAAGCCGTTATCCGCAGCATGCGCGATGAGTGGCTGAACCCCAAGGATTACGAAGGGCCGCGGATTGAAAAACAGACGGTGTGCAATTTCGTTTACGATAAACGACAGCGGAAAGCTCACGAGCGCAAGACGCAGCATCTGCCGTTGACTCGCGCGATCACGCCAAAAGAAAAACGCCCCAAGGATCAGGATACTCACCACGATTCCATATGTCCCAAAAAAAATGATGAGCGTCTTTTCGATCACAATTATTCTTCAGTGAGCATCTTCGGAGTCGCGACGTCTCTTTTTGTGACGGCAAGATATGTGACCGTGATGAGGATCGCGACCAGAAAGATACCACTCGTCACCGTCGTGCCAAGGCCAAGGCCGCCGTCGTCATGCGCCTGCGAGAGATAGTCGCCGATGGAGGCACCAAGCGGACGGGTTAAGATATAGGCGACCCAGAAGGCAAGAACGGGATTCAGCCGAAAACGGAGATGCGCAATCGTGACAACTGCAATGAGACCGGCGAAAACAAGCGCAGAGATCGCATAGCCCCAATTGAGACTCTCCGCCGTAAGATCACCCGCTGCGGTCCCTAGTGCGAAGGTAAACAGAATGGCGAGCCAATAGAAGGCTTCTCGTCGTGTCGTGAGGATCGAATGGATCGATAGCGTCTTCTCACTGCGATACCACACCCCGAAGACCACCGCAAGTGCGATACCGAAGATCACCGTGGTCGTCTCGAGCGCCACCCCGAAGTTATCAACCAAATTATCGGTGATCTGCGTGCCAACAACGCTGATAAGCACAACCGCAAGCCAGTACACGGCCGGAATATATTTCCGAGATCGGAACTGAATGAACAACACGACGAGCAGGAGGGCGCCGACGATCACCGTTGTCTTCGTCAAGCCGAGATTGAGGCTGGTGCTCAAGTAATCTGCCGCAGTCTCCCCCACCGTGGTGCATAATACTTTAATAATCCAGAAGTACATCGTGACTTCCGGAACTTTATTCAACATTTTTCGCAATTCGGAAGAATCGAGGCTCTGCTGACGCCTTGAATTATTCGTGTGAGTCATATCATGAATGAAATAAAGGTGAATAACTTCACTCAAAAATTAAGATTGCATTAAAGATGCTTAGGTTTTCTCATGCATTCGTGGCAGCTCAACCGTGAGAAGGGAGCCTTTGTGAAGTATACTATCGATTCGAATACGTCCTCCATGGAGTTCAACGACCGCCTTAACGATTGAGAGTCCAAGACCAGCTCCACCCGCATGATGCGTGCGAGCACTATCTACTTTATAGAATCGATCAAAGATATGCGGCATATGCTCATCGGCAATGCCAATGCCAGTATCCTGTACCGTCAATTCCATTACCGATCGCTTTTGTACGACATTCACCTCAATGCTCCCGCCTGCCGAAGTATATTGGATGGCATTTTGAAGAAGATTTGTGACGAGATGTTCAAGTGAAGAAGCGATTCCTAATATTTTTCCCGCTTCCATATTGCCCAAGTGCACTATCAAACCATGCGTCTCTGCTACTCGCTGCATCTTCTCACTCACCGCACGCACCACATCGCGTAGCTCAACGGGTGATTTTTGGAGGCTCATCTGCGATTGATCGCCGCGCGATAATGCCAATAAATTTTCTACAATCGTCGACATTCGGTTTACCTCCTCAAGAGCGCTGCGAGCATTTTTTTGATAATCGACGATTTGAGCTCGTGAATTCTGCAACAATACCTCATGTTCAGTTTTTACAATAGTCAGCGGTGTGCGTAATTCATGTGAGGCGTCGGCGGTAAAACGTTTTTGAGCATCAAGGGCGTGTTGAATTGGTTTTAAGGTTTTTCCCGCTAAAAGATAACTCAACCCACTCGCAACCAAGAGCACGATGAGGTCCGAAACAATAAGATTCATCTGTAAATGATCAGTTGTCCTCATGTATCTCTGCATCTCATGTTCTGAAACGCTGTTGTCATCGAGTTCACTGCGTAAATTTTTGGCTACGGACGCATACAAAACGACGCTAAACACAATGAGAATCATTGCAATAACGGCAACATAAAAAATCGTTAAGCGTATTCGGGCCGCAGCAAACACATCACGCGGTAAACCGATACCCCAAACCCCGAACTGTTTCGATATGTTTTTGGCTCGAACGCTCATCAAGTTTTTTTCTTAAATTCTTAATATGCACATCAATAACATTGCTAAATGAGTCGAAAGAAAAATCCCACGCGTGACTCAATAATTGATCTCGACTCATCACGTGATCATGATGACGCATAAAATATTCAAGCAACATGAACTCCTTCAACGTGAGTTTCAATTCTCGATTTTTTTGGTAGACCTTTCGGGTGGCCGTATTGAGCACAATATCCTTTATTTTTAATTCCACGGGTAGGCTTTCCGCTGGTCTGCGTAAAAGCGCCCTCAAGCGTGCGGTTAAAATTGCAAAAGAAAATGGCTTGATAAGATAGTCATCCGCTCCGGCATCTAGACCAAGAACGGTATCATCCGAGGCATCTTTTGCAGTCAGCATTAAAATAGGAATCACGATTCCTTGTGCGCGTAAATTTTTACACACAACAACGCCATCCCGCTTCGGCAGCATCACATCTAAAATGACAACATCATAATCTTCATGATGGATCTCAAGTCGTTGCTGACCGCTTTCGCCATCGAGAACGTAATCAGCAGCATACCCCAACTGCTCCAAGCCCCGTTGAAGGGATGTCGCCAATTTCACCTCATCTTCAATAATAAGAACTTTCATAGCAACCCTACCATAGGGCACGAAGATGAAATTTTGATGAAGAGAATCGAAAAACCTAAAGAATTGAAGTGCAATCGTTACTTTAGTACAAATCGCCCCGGTAGACTACCGGGGCGATTCTGGCACATACGACGTATCTTTTTATTGGAGAATAAGAGTTACCGGGATACAGAGACGTTCATGCTTGAATGATGAAGATTATCCAGCTGGTTCGTTGGTGTCGTTGGCGCCATTTTTTTCAACTCCTTCGCTTGCATCCTTCGGATCGCTTGCCTCATTCTTTTCCTGGCCCTCGCGAACGGCCATCGCTTGCAGCTTTTGATCCATCTGCGCTTGAGTCATCTTGCCACTCGCTACTTCCTGGGCCATCGCTTGCTTCCGAGCGTCCATCTTGGCCTGTTTTTCAGTAGCATCGTCCTTCTTGAGGTCGGCGTGATCATCGTTGGTTTCTGCGTCCTGTTTTCCAGTCTCCGTGATGACTGCATCAGGCTGTTCTTTGCCCCCAGGATCTTGAATAGTGTCTGTGTCGGGTGTGTTCGCAGGTGAAGAGACATTCTGCGCACCCGTCTCAACGACGGATGGTACGGCCGACGACGCGGCGTGACTCGCAACGCTATCTTGGGCGCGGACAGAGAGCGCTGCAGCTGCACCAGCGCCAATGAGTACCCCGAGAGCGATGAAGATACCACCAATACGCTTATTCCATTGCATAGTTATCCATATTAAATATTACGGGACATGCGTTGTTTTTCTTCAAAATCGACCCCTACGAATGTTCGTAGTTTTGAAGTACTCACAGCGTAGCACCCAGAGGTGAAGTTCCTATGAAGAAATCCAAAATATACTAGGGTACTTTTTATGGAATAATCTCATGGTTCCAACGAAAAGCTTAACCATGCTCGAGGGCCCGTAAGGCCTGATACACATCCGGAGATTCCAAGCCGAGTGCCCAGGCAGAAAATCCCGCAAGATGATATTGATGGATCAAGTCGAATTTTTTCGTCAAACTTTTTGTGTTCTCATACCAGATAATGTAGTGTCGCTTCTTATTCCGATATTGAATAAATGCGGCTTGTTGCATGGCACTGTATCCGCGCGCCACCACATGCGCATTGAGCACATTTTGAATACCATGATACCCACCAATACCAACGCGCTTCCCGGTCGCGGTGTTCCATTGCCAGTAATAGAGCGGAATCCCTAACGACAGCTTTGCGCTCGGGATAAACTGTAAGGCATAGGTCAGCACTTGCTGAATCCACGCATAGCGTGCCACTGGCCCATGAGATCCAGGATCATCATACGCCATGATGCTCAAAAAATCAGCATTCGATGACAGCGACGCGTAATCGTACACGCCCACAATATATTGCCACGAGTCTTTCGGATAATCGGAGGGATCGCTCGAGGTCTGGGCAATCACCGCAACACTCAAGGTAAGGTTATTTTTTCTTAACGCCTCGCTCGCATTTTTGATAAACTGAGAATAACGGTCTCGATACGCGACGTCTATATTTTCAAAATCCATTTGCCAGCCCCAAAAACCCTGATCAAGCGCTTCGCTCGTCAGCGCAGTGATCGCCCCCGCTTGCGCAACCGTGTCATCTAAAAATGCCTCGGCAGTTGCTCGTTTAAACCCCGCGTTTGTCACCAGCGGCATAATCTTAATGGCGTTTTTCTTTGCCAGTGCCGCAACATCAGGGTCAAGGCTCCCACGCAACGTACCCGCCGCATCAAGCGCATACGATTGCGGGGCAATCACATCAATAGATTTCAAATGTTGGGAAAAAGACGCGAATGCATTCTTGCCATCTTGATAATAAAAGATGCGCATCGCAGGAGTCGTTTTTGCATCAACGGAATGTGCAAAACCCCCAAACACGATGCTCACGAATAACGAAACGATGAATGCCTTACGCACATGCATCATGGCCCATGAAACAAGTGACAAGAGTATATCAAAAACATTGACTCTTCTCAAAGGCAATGCTATAAAACGCCTACTTTAGGCTGCATTCTTGACAAGAGAAAATCATAGAAACCGCAACAAGGTAGGGACAGACAATAATGCTCAAGCTCACGAGAAATGATTGGAACAAACAGATCCTGGACCTACGGCTCAACAGAATCTGCAAGTCGGCACTCTGTGGCGCCATCATGAATAGATCTGGCGGGCCAGAGCGGGGGACTTTTCTGACACTCGAGCATTTCGAGATCCTCACCACTGCGGTCGGCCGATCAATTATGGTGAGTGATCGTGAGTATACGCTCACGCAAGATGAACGGGGTTGGGTGACTCTCGACCTGGTTCAGCCGCTGCCCCCCCCTCAAGAAGTCACGACCGTACCCCCGACGCCAACACGGCGCCCGAAAAGGCCACCGGCGCGCATTCGAAAAGCCGACGACCCGCTGATACAGCTCTGTATGGCGGTGAGGAAAGTTTTTGATAGCAAGACGCCCAACGGCTATCCCGTTACGGCCATTACCGAGCTAATCGCCCTTCTCGAGGCACTTGCCGCAAAAAACGCGGGCCTCTCCAACCTCCTCACGCGTGAAAAGATTACGCCATCAGGGCTAGCAGCCGAACTCACTGCCCTTGCCACCAAGGCAGATGAATCCGGCACCACCTCCATAGAAGAGTGCGTGGCACTCGAGGAGTTTCGACAATGGCTGGCAAGCGTAGTAACTTTCCAAGCTTTACTGGACAGTGGATGCTACTAATTCGCCCTCGGCCATAGCCTACGGGCGAGGCCCCCGACCCGCGCTCACCACATACGCGCGGGTCGTGGGTTCTTTTTTTAAAACGTTGAGATCAACCCTGACTCCGAACAAGATCCATTTTTCTCTCCCGTCGCCAACTCTTGATCTCTGTTTCTCGACGTCGTGCTGGAAGCAACGTTTCGAAATGCTCCGAGTAGACTACCCGCACCGGTCTCCTGATTTTGGTGTAATGCGCTCCGCGTTTTGAAGTGTTGTGTTGGACTATTCGTTTCTCGAGGTTATTCGTACATCCAACATACAACGATCTGTCCGCACACTCAACAATATACACCGTGAATGACATGTTATTTATCCTCAAATCTGCGGGACATGGATTCGAACCATGATAAACGGATTCAGAGTCCGTTGTCCTACCGTTAGACGATCCCGCAGATTTGGGGACAAAATTCTTTGTGTGTATTACGGACGAACAGCCCCCTCATTCTCTTCTCCGCACAACTCCGCCACTGCCATTTCAAGGGGAATTTGTGGCAGGGGTGAATACGCAATGGCAGGCTTCCGGGCGAGCAGGACATCAACGAAACGATTGATTGCCGGCAGGGGGTGCGTGCCGACAATATCACTCAACGTCTTTTGGTGTTGCTCGGCTAACCCCTCAAACACCACCGCATCGCGCGCGCCGAGTTTCTCCAGGAGTAACAATCGCCCAACCTCAATGAGATCATCGGCAAACCGTTCGCAGTCGCCCCCACTATACGCGATCTCCTCCAAAAGTTCCACTGCCTCTTTCGGCCGAGCGCCAAACACATGATCCGCCCACAAAATAGCCCGCCCAACATCCGACGGCGGAATCACGAGATCGGCATCTTCCCGTTTTACCTTTTTTCCGGAAAATGAGAGCAGCTGCCCAAGTAGACTCTCGGCGTCACGCACCGATCCCCCAGAAGCCCGGACAATTGCCTCAAACACTGCCGGTTCCACCTCACGATCCTCTGCTTTTGCAAGATGTTCGAGGCGCTTGCGCATGATCTTGCCCGGGACGGTTTTAAACCCGAATCGCTCGCACCGTGAGAGCACCGTCACCGGCACCTTATCGATCGACGTGGTTGCCATAATAAACATCACGTTCGGTGGCGGTTCTTCCAGGGTTTTGAGCAGCGCGTTAAACGACGAGTTCGAAAGCATGTGCACCTCATCAATAATGAACACCTTCCACTGGGCTTGAAAGGGCGCGATCCGCGACTGCTCGATAATGACCTCGCGGACATGATCAACGCCGGTGTGTGACGCTGCGTCAATCTCAACAATGTCCAGCAGCCGCCCCTCGGTGATTGCCACACAGGTGTCGCAGGCATTGCACGGTTCGGCGCTTTTCTCTTTCCGCTTCGGACAGTTCACCGCTTTTGCAAGCAGCCGCGCCATCGTGGTTTTTCCGACGCCACGCGGCCCGGAAAAACAATAGGCATGGGCCACGTCACCATTGACGATCTCGCTTTCCAGGGTCGCAACAATCGGCTCTTGACCGGTCACTTCGGCAAAGGTCTGCGGACGATATTTTCGATAGAGGGCAAGCGACATACCCAGTATATCATCGCCCAGTGCTCCGACCCGCTTCGCCTTCGCTCCAGCGAGGCGAGCCGGAGTCGGAGCAGTTCCGGGTTCTGGATGTCAAAAGAATAGAGGAGTGCATAGCTGGATGGGATGCGTATTGGTTCAGTGGACTGGGCGTTGTATTACTGGGCATAGTGGGGATATCGTACGCCGAATTTTCATTCACTGCAACTCTCTGTGTGTTTGATAATATCCTCCTATGCTATACTAGTTGTGAATATATGCAGCGCCTTCAGCCTTTTCCACTTGCACTCGTGATGGTAGGCACCTTACTATCATTGCATTGGATAAGCACCCCCCCCCGAAGCAGGCGTTGGCACAGGTCGCAGATCCACCTTCAACGCTCCACGAAGCCATTAACCAGTTGACCAAAAAAGTGGGCGCAAAACGGATTTCAGTTGGTTTCTACGACTATGATCGAGGAATGTATTGGCAACATGATGGTACTTCCCTCTACCAAGCAGCGAGCACAATCAAAGTTCCCATACTGATTGCGCTATTTGCAGAGATTCAAAAGGGTCGATTTACACTCGACAGTCCAGTGCCGGTCCGCAACAATTTTGAAAGTCTCGCCGATGGATCCTCGTACTCCATCCCTCAAGAAGAAGGCTCAAATGCATTCGTGCACGATGCAATCGGCGAAAACCTGCCGTTGCGTGCACTTGCCACAGCGATGATTACCACAAGTTCAAACCTCGCCACGAATGTTATCATCGATGCCGTCGGAGTCGACCAAATCAAAGCTGATATCAACCGGCTCAACATCCCTGGCATTGATTTTGAACGCCGCATCGGTGATGATAAGGCATCAAATAAGGGTATCAATAATCGCATCAGTGGTGAAGGCCTCATTCGCCTATTTCGACTGATTGCTGATGGTCAGGCCGTTTCCGCCACTGCAAGCGGGCAGATGATGGAATTATTTTTAAAATGGAGACTGCCGAGTAACATAAAGACAGGACTTCCAACAGCGATCCAGACAAAAGCCCATATTGGATCGAAAGTCGGCTACACGTCTTCAGTCTCTCACGAAATTGCGATCATTGGCATACCGGGACGCAAGCCCTATGTGCTTGCTGTACTTACCGAATGGCCGTCCGGTCAAGGAACGGACCAAACAATTTCAAAAGTCTCCCGACTCATCTACGATGTATTCATCCAAGAAACCTGCTACAAAAAAACCACAGTACCAAAAGACTGAATAAAAAGAGGAGCGAACGTGTGCCGGTTACACACGCCCGCCCAAAATGGAAACCTATTCCCCGCGTTGAGAGACCGCTCCCCTCCGAGGCACGGCCGCGATCAAACGCTCGTAGATCTCCCGACACTGATCACAGCGACCAATGTGCTCGAGAACGCGACGCCCATCCCGCGTCTTGTTCCAACCTTGTACGCGCACGGGTTGAGACGCAACCTTCCCCATCATCTCGGACAAGACATGACACACTGAAGGATCGGAATACATCGCTACCTCCATTTCGTACGCACTCACTGTTCTTGACCATCATCGAGATTCCAGAACCGACTGTTGAGATCGTAGAGCACGACCTCAAGCGAGAACTCGGGGACTGCCTTCGTGATGAGTCGTACCACACGTCGCTGCTGTGGCTCCCAAAACTCCGGCAGGATGTTGATGCCGGAGCGAAACCCCTGATTGAGCTTGTAGATAGTGAGCCCAAGATCGTACAGCACACAGGTAGGTGCACCGCTCACCGTCGTGAGCCGAGCGCCAGAGCAGTACCAGGCACCCCGTGACCATCGCGCCCGCTTCGTCCGCGAAAGACGTTTTAACCGGTCGAGGGCACGCCAGGATTCATCGACGAGCCATGACTCCTGTATCCGAAAATCCGCAATGGGTGCAAACGTGATTGCTGGCAACTCCCGCTCCGGTTTCGGAGCCTCTGCGGCACTATGGATATCATCCACGAACAGGAGCGATGCGTCACCATTGCGACGAAGCCCATGCATCAGCTTCCAGCCCATTAATGACCACTGGGTCGGACCCTTTGCGAGGTAGTAATGACCCGCCTCCAAGATTCTTGCCATCGATGATACGCTCCTTGTCAAGAAACAAAAACCCCTTCCGGTTGGAAGGGGCTCCTTGAGATACGAAGGAGGGTGTTTGTGCTTCGTGAGATCTGATTACTGCAAATCACAACGAGCCGCTTCCAAGAAAGAAACGGTCGTTGTTCGACGTGATTGATAAATCGAAAGCTGCGTCATATTAAAGAGATCGTACTCCAATTTTTTTATCTCGTCAATGCAATAAAAAAAGAGCGGCTTGGGAAGGGTCCAAGCCGCTGTAAGCGATGGGCGCGATGCGCCTCAACC
>Ga0209515_10007495_pt1 | contig 13124 bp, 9 predicted proteins | sample Subgroupgradi54m_FD_187454 | JGI IMG/M metagenome (GOLD analysis project Ga0209515, IMG submission 187454) | Subsurface groundwater microbial communities from S. Glens Falls, New York, USA - GMW60B uncontaminated upgradient, 5.4 m (SPAdes)... ...
CAAAATCTATTCCGGTCATTATTCTTTCAAACCTCGGACAGGATGAGGACAAAGAAAAAGGATTGGCTCTTGGCGCAACAGATTATTATGTAAAATCTTCGACCGATCTTTCTTTACTCACGGAAAAGATCAAGAAAGTTATCGGTTAACAAATAGTAATAACAGATATGAGCATTTCACTCCGTGATCGCTGGTCAACATCCATCCTCCATCTTTCGGCCTACATCGCCGGAAAGAAAAACGGACTTTTGACCGTGCACGGAATGAGATCACTTTTAAACGTATTACTCATTATCGGAGCCGAATTATTGCTTCTGGTTATTTCTTTGCCATCGTATGTTGCCGCGCAACCTATTAGTGACACAACAGGAACAAACGAGTATCGCCTGCGTCGCGCCCTGACGCTCGGTGTCATCGGCACGCTTTTTATTATTTGGATTTTAAAACTTGCTCTTATTCTCACACTCGCCGGATTTGTAAAAACGAACAGCACGACAATAACCGAAACCTATAATCAAACCGGCAACACTGAGACTCTTGCCGATGACGTGCTTATTGCCAAAGAAAGCGCAGAGCTTGCCTCACCGGCAGTCACAAAAATTCAAAACACCAGAGGGCGAATTGCTTTCTGGGGCACTGCCCCTGTAGGAAGTATCGTTGTCTTTGCATTTACGGAAAACATTAAAAATGCTTCCGACAAAGTAATCACCCCAAAAATATATACGATTCAGGCAGATGCAAAAGGCCATTTTGAACTCTGGGAGGACGCGTCTATTTTTAATCTTCCGAAAGGTGCGTATACAGGAAGTGTAAGCGCGTACGATCCTGTACGGGAAATAAAGAGCGCGCAAAGTCACACATTTTCGTTTACTGTCACAGAATCATTTTGGAATTCACTTCTATATTCAGCAGATAGCATTCTCAATATCCTTGCCCTCATTGTCATCCTCATCGGACTCTTAATGACTATTTTGGTGGCCTAACCACCTATAAGCGGGCTATGGAGCCCCTCGTTGTCGCCTGCATTTGCCCTTGCGGCGAGCTTTGTACCGAGCGGTAAGAGCTTTGCACCAATTGCGAACCGGTCGAGCCGTAATGCCAAATTTGAGAGCCTGGGACGATTTGCTTAAGTCGAGTGATGTTAAGCAAATTATGTCGAGTCATAATTGCTTAACAAATCTTAACCTCTCCGCTTTTTGTCTTTCAGCGACCAATATTTGCTTGGGTTTTTATCGATGAGTATTTTTATAATTGCTTTCGCGTCTTTATCGGTTTTTGCAAGCTCTTGGATAATTGATACTAAGTTAGCTGTCTCGTGTAGATCGAGTTCTTTCGGGAAATAAAAGAATATCTTGGCCGATTGCATAAATTTGTCTTGGCCAAGCTTTTCATGGATTAACTCCATTATTCGCGAATGGTATAGGGCCGGATACCAATAGACATTGGCCATATTACCTTTCTTAGCCTGCTCTTCGTAAAATCCTTTTTCAATACCTAAACATTTAATCAATAGGTTATACCACCTCTCAACATATTTGTCCGGAGTACCAAACTTTGTCTCCATAATCTGATAGATCAAGTTGAAGACATTATGAGCATAGACGTTTGAAAGCAACTCGAGGTATTCAAGTGCTATCTCCGTATTCTTTTCGAGCTCACCATTCTCTGGCGAGGCTTCTCGCATGGCATGTTCAACAGATGACGCAAAGCGGAAACAATTGTCTGGGTCCTTCTTTTGTAACTCTTTGATGGTCTCGATCAAAATAGCCTTAAATTTTTTCTCATTATATTTTTCCGGCCCGAGGTCGTCGTATAGCCCAGGCATACGGAACCGCCAATCCTTATAAGCATTCTTTCTGAATTCAGCATAAAAAATAAACAACGGTGCAGATTCCTCCGTTACGTCTGGTGGAAGCTTGGCGAGAGCGGTTATAAGTTTAAGCGAGTCTTTTTCATTAAGTGCTCTGAGTGGATCAAACACATGCAGAATACTTTTAGTCATGGCTTTCTGCACTAATACTGGCCATGAAATAAGTCTGTCTAAAAGCCCAAAAGCGATTGCCTCGACTTCTTTTGCCATACGCAAGGCCTTCTCTTTATCATCGTTAAAAAAGAGTGTGTTTTTGTCAGACGGCAAAACAGTAAGACGATTTCTTGCTATTTGACCGAGGGCAAAACAGGCCATATGAATCGCATAGTAGTTTTCATCGTTGATTAACTTTTTAGTAAGCTCGATCACTTCCGGAACTTGATCTCGTCCGTCAAGGATGGAACATTTCATAAGAACCCAACCGCACCAGCCACGAACCGACCTGATCGAGCTCGGCTCTTTACCTTCCAGCACGCTCTTGTGCTCATTATATTTATCTTCGAGGTCGTGAGGGTCTTTGCCTGGGAGATACGGATCAGGATCATTTACGAAAATACGGATAATTCTTAATGCATCGGCCATTTTTTTCTTGACCGCTAGTCTGGCCGCAAACTGAACGAAAGCTTCGCGACAGTTGGCATCTGTTAATCTTTGGCAAATTTTAGCGATATCATCGCCGTGTTTTTTTAAGAAGGGGTTAACTACCTCGTTATATACCTTCAGTAGCAATTCCTGATCATCCGAGTCATCGTTCCCGTGATGATTGAACAAGCTGAACGAATAAATGATTTGTTGGTCATCGCTTAACTTCTCCTCCTTCTCCAGCAGGCGAAGTATGGACAATCCCATAGCATAATCTCTCCTGATGATCTCATTAAGCAACGCCGCGACTGTATAAGCACCGAAGTGGTCACTCTTTCCATTTTTTATATAGTCGCTTGTGATGAGCGCCTTGAATAATTCAACTGCAAAAGCTAGATCACTATCAAGTAGTGCTTTGATACTGGAAACTGAATCGAGGTCAAACCTAAAGTTTTTATAATACTTCGGATCAGCAAACCATTGCTTCAATGTGGTCTTTGCCGGTCCGTAACTCTTTTTTGCAAGATCGGTGACTATCTGTTCAGCGAAAGGATTGACTGGTATTCCATATTTCTTTGTTGTGATTTCAACCAGTCTCCACTTTTTATCATCCGACATATTAGAGCCAACGACGGCTTGATAGATCAAGTCAGTTTTGTGGGGTATACCTCTTCTGGAAAGAATAAACTCCTTCAGAATAGTGAATGCCTCCCCTGATATTTTCTTATCAGAATCTGCATACCGGCTTAAGACTATTTCATATACGGATCGGTTAAGAAAATCTGGCTTGGCTTTGCTAACCTTTGCTGTGGTGGTAATGCAGTGCTGTTTAATAAATTTCCAGCCTTTAATTTTATCCGAGTCGTAGTATTTACGAATAGCCGGTGCAAGAATGAAGCCAACAAAATGGCGATCCCCAACGTGATGGCCACCCGGCCCAAAAGAAGTACCACCACCCATGTGCTCCCAGCCCTTAAACTCAACTTTGCTACCGAATTTCTTATAGTAACGCTGGTACTGATCACTGGCGAGTTTAACTATCTTGTTAAATCTGCCTTTAAAATCCTCATCCAGCCATTCACGAAGCATCCCGTATACATCTGTCGGCGCATGGTGAATGAATTCTCCATCGTCCTCGGTAACGTTAAATCCGGAAACAAGCAGATCGAAAACTTTCTGTTTTAGAGTTGTATCCGCACGTGTATAAATTTTATGCAGTAGTTTACAAATTTCTCCCTTTTCCCATTCGCCCCGATCGTAACCACTATCCTTGAGATAGAAAAACTCCTTTTCATTAAAAGTGATTAAATCTTTGATGATAGCAAAAGCTTCATTGAAGTATTTTGTCCCATCAGCACCTTCAATAATTTTTGTGACAATTTTTACAACATCCACATCAAAGAAATCAGATCGGTAAAAACCTCGGATTGTTTTAGTATATTTTTTGATATAGCTCAATATATACTTTCGGTTTTTGTCTGTTTGCAAATTTGCTTCAAAAACATGGAAAATACCGAATGTGAAGTAATACACACGGTTCAATTGCCATAGATCATCCCATTTTTTCAAATCAAGGTCGCTTCTTGTTTTGAGTCTATCCATCGCAAATGACATCAAGTCCCATCGAATCGAGAATGCGGAGATCGAACTACTACCAAGAGTGATTTTCCCACTACCTTTAACGATCTTTTCCAACCTCTTAAATTGTTCGTCCTTTTTTGTCCTTAGATTGAAGTAATCGCTTCTATTTTGAATTTCCTTTTTAAATTCCTCTATTTCCTTAAGAACGTCAGAACGACTATAAGTAGCTCCGCTTGCCGAGCCTTTATAAATCTTTTGGATCAAGATACTGTCAACAAATCTTTTGATATCCTCCGGAGGTAGCCAGAAATTTATCAATTCTGAAAATAAGGAATAGATTATCTCTGAATTAAAAGATGGTGGCACTACCCAAAATTTTACTTTCGAGAGTAATGCAATATCCGTCCCAAGGTAACCTTTCTTCTTGAATTTACTTTTTAATTCTTCAAAATATTTGATGTGTTCCACATCTGAGATTAAATTGTTATTTGCGTTGCGACACACAATAAGAATTTCATCTTGATCACCAACAGTCTTACTATTGTTTATGTTCCGTAGGATAGACTTTAAGTGTCCGTAGTTAAATTTTTCTTTTCTATCCTTTGATTCGCAAATAATTTTATGGCCATCATTAAAAACAAGGTTAAAGTCTTGAAAGGTGGGAGCTTCGAGATGAATATATGAGAATCGTGGATCACGCAAATACTGCAAAAACAAAGACATTGAAGCCCATGCTTGTGCGTTTATCCCTGCTATATTAGATTGTCCACTCGTTATTTTTTTCATAGTGTTTTTCCTTCGTCTGTAAAGCGCGGATCGATGTTCGTGCTATTCATAAAGTTTCCATTCAGGTATTGATGGACTTTTTGATCAATCTCTTTCTTTATGTCATCTCTGCTTTTACCTCTGTTTGAAGTCGGGGTATAATTCGCATCCAAAAAAACTCTGTGTGTAATAAAATCAATTATGGTAGAAGTAAAAATCTCATGTACATTTTTCCCTGTTCCAGCGTGTAATCTGCACTTGTGATATAAGTCATTCATCAAAATTTGGTCTGGATATTCAACACAAGACACCTGTGCATTAAATTCTTCCGTGATGTCTGTCACCTTTCTCATGACAAAATCATCAATATCTGGAAACGGATCATTACCATTGTTTGGTTCGTCGTCGGCAAAGTCAGCAACTTTTACGAGTTGGCAAAAGTCAAATAATCCTTGATGAGAATTAATTCCGGGTAAACGTAATTTATTGAATAGCCACGCGATTTGCACCTTTGTTTGAGGAAGCGAAAAGGTATGCGTCTGAACTTGCGTTATATGATCCCAGTAAGTGGTTATGTTACCCCTAAAACCCTTTCGAATAACCAAATTTAATAAGCATGAATTATTTGAATCAAGATATTCTTTTAAACTTACTAGAGCATCTCTTATCTCTGACGACTCTTTTTTGCGTTTGTCTTTTTTAAATTCTTCACCGGATTTTACCTCATATATATTTTCCTCATTCAAAATATTAATATGTCTGACGTCAATTGATTTCTGGTTTGATAATGGATAATCAATAAAAAACTGATTGATATTTTTACTTTGCCATTGCTCAAGATATGTCGCGACCGCAAAGCGATCTTGATATAAAAACCCTCTTCTTGTTGCAGATATACTCGACATAGTTAGGATTGGCCACTATAGGTTCTCGACAAAAGCGACGAGAAAAGAACATCCAGCTGAATAGCGGATTGTTTTTGCTTCTCTTTTTGTACTTCAATCTCTTTTACTTTATCGGCAAACTGATTTTGTAGTTCAAGAGGTGGAAGTAAAATCTTAAATTTTTTGATTTCCTGAAGATTAACTGTTTTTTGAGCAACACCTCTCGCCCTTAAATCTGCTTGTTTTCTTAAAAATGGTGTATTTAATTGAGCGCATAAAAAACTTGAATTAATTTTTGAATCGTCTGGACAGATGTGACCAATATGCCTTTGAAAAGAAAACTTTCTGTCTTCCTTAATCTCGACCGCAACACCATAACTGCCTACTGTAGAATATAAAATATTTCCAACTTTGGGTTTGTATTTTTTTGTTAAAACTTGGTAGGTCTCTTCGGAAATAAACTTTTCAGTATCAAAATCAATCTTTCCTGAAACTATATTCCTTACAAACAAAAATGGTATTCCAGCATCAGTAAATTTTGGTGGTTGATGGGTTCCATCAGTTATATACTTAGAAACTGAGCTTAGTTCCACTAGAGAAAATCTATTTGTTTGAATTTCTGGATTTCCGAACATTTGCACGAACAGAGCTGGAATTAGCTCGTCCATTTTCTGATCCGCTTCGGCACGTTTCTTTTTGAGTGACTCGGCTTCTTCGAGAGTGACGACAATCCGCTTTTGTTCAGCGAGATCGGGGTTACCATTCTTCTCCACTGGGAATGGTATCTGAATTTTCTCCGTGTACTCTTTAGAGAGATGTCTTAAACCTGCACCCTTAAAGCCCCGATCTAAAATATCCCTGTTTCCAGAAAGAAAGTAATAAACGTACTTTGCTAATACGTTTTTATCTTTTGGCGCAATTATAAAAGTATCCGCACTGGTGGAAAAATTATCAGCACAATGAATACTTGGTGCGCCACCTGTTCCTAAAATAATAGCCTCACTTGAATAATCAGCTTCATCAAACCACTTAGTCTGTAGTTGGCTTGATGTAAAAAATCTATATAACCCAGCCTCTAAACCATCGCCAGCTTTTCGGTGCGATTTTGGGAGGAATTGGAATATCTCACTAAGTTGAAATGTCTTTGTTGCCATATCATATTTTGTTGCCAAGCTTTTTAAGTCCGTCGGCAATTTCGGTTTCAAGCTTTTGCACTTCGGCGATAATCTCTTTCGGATCGCGGTGTTTTATTTGGTCAACTATTACCGGCTTATAACGTGAAGCGGTGAGATTGTAATCCTCGGCAATAATCTGCTCGCGTGTGGCAAACCAACTGCACGGACTCACTTCTTTTTTCTCGTATGCTGTGGGAAGGTCCTTGAGATTATTATTTTTCTCGTCCGGCTGTCGTTTATCATCCAGCGTAAGACCGTCACCGGTAACTTCGTAGAACCATGCTTTTTCGGTTTTACCGCCTTTGGTATAGAAAATAATGGCTGTCTTCACTCCGGCGTATGGCTTAAACACTCCAGACGGCAGACTGACGACAGCATCAATCTTGCAGGTATCTACGAGAAGCTCGCGCATTTTCTTGTGCGCTCCGGTTGATCCGAACAAAACCCCTTCAGGAACAATGACCGCCGAACGGCCACCATCAACCAAATGGTCATACATGTATTTCAAAAACAGCAGTTCAGTCTTTGGAGTGCTAAGGCCAATGTCTTCCTGTATTGCTTCGGGATTGATAGTCCCGGCAAACGGAGGATTGGCAAGTACAAGATCGTACTTTCGCTTCTTTTCCTCGGGGAGAGTGAGTGGATCAAAATTTAGAACGTTGGACTGTGAAAGATCATGGAGGTAGAGGTTCATAATCGCTACCTTAATCATGTCTGCGTCGTTATCAAATCCGTTGATTGCTTTCGTGCGTAAAAATTCATGCTGGGCTTGCGTGAGTTTATCTCCGGTGTCATGACCACGGGCGAGTTCTTCTTCGCTAGTATTGGCACGAAGGACATATTTGTAGGCTTCAATAAGAAAACCAGCTGTACCACAAGCAGGATCAAGAATAAGATCAGATGGCTTTGGTTTTACTAACTCAATCATCGTCTTGATGATATGGCGTGGTGTGCGAAATTGGCCGTTAGTCCCGGAGACTGCGATGCGGTTCAAAAGATACTCATACATGTCACCCTTAACGTCGGTGTCATATTTTTCTGTATTATTGAAATCCATCCCATCGATAATACTTACTACTGACTTGAGCGTAGGCCGGTTATAGATTTTGAGATGCGCCTGCCGGAAAAGCGTCTTGCCGGTTTGGGTAAGATTTGGCAATTCGTGCAAATGCTCAAAGGCTTCTGTGAGCGTATTGTAAAGTTCATCCCCAGACAAGCGACTCAAAACCCGCCAGCCGAATTTGCTGATCTTGCCGTTAAAGATACTGTCGTATTTTTTGCCGTACAGTTCAGCAATCTTTTGCTGATGCTCATCAAGTTCGGTGAGGGATTTCAAAAACATCAGATAGCTCACCTGCTCAATGGCAGTCATGGGATTATTAACACCACCAGCAAAAAGCTCGTCCATGATGCGATCTACTTTTTGCTTTATGTCTGAGTTAGTGAATTGAAGTGCCATAAATTTATTGGACTAGGGTAAAAGCCGGACTAGTTCGCACGGCTTCAAATACAGTTTTGATCTTGCTGTCAAAGCGGGATACATACATCCGCGTGCCACCGAATTGCGTAAATGGTGGCTGATCAAGGAATGAATAATCGCCTTGCTCAAACTGCGAGATAAGACGAGGACTCTGACTTAACTGGCGAACGAGGATTTTTAATAGCCGTGCCTGTTCGAGATCAAGGTCATGGTCGGCTCGGATGCTTTCGACAAGTTCCACGAGCTGTTCTTCTCGCGTTGGCAACTTTTCAATACCAAGACCAGCCCGGACATAATCCAAGAGGTCAGCGAATACCCTATAGGCGCGGGAGAGGTTACGTTCATTAAAGAATTCTGTAGGTTTATCAAATACATTTACACGCAGGTACTCGCTGATTTCCTCGTCTTCACCGCCGACTTTGATTTTCTCTTCAAAGCCAGGATTTTCGGCAATAACTTGCTTGATGGTTTTCTCCCATTTTGTGATATAGCTTAGACGATCAACTTTTTCTCCTTCCGGGCCGATCTCCATCATTTCGGTAAAAGCCAGCACATCTGCACCTTCGTAAGTCTTTACTTCCACGGGCGGTGGAGGTGGGGGCGGTGTTCCTCCGCCGGTCCCTGTAGCGCCAGTCGGAGTTGGGAGAGGGGCTTCGAAGTCGTACTCTTCCTCGAAATACTTAACTACTTCACAAAAGTCGTGGATTAGAAATTGCTTTTTCTCGGTGCCGTCCGGAAAAGTGTACTTGCGAGTACCGCGACCCTTTATCTGAATGTACGAGGTTGGCGAGGCGATCGGACGAGCAAGGACGATATTCAAAACCTCCGGACAATCAAAGCCGGTAGTGAGCATGTCTACACTTACTGCCACTCGAGGATAGAAATTTTCATCTTTGCGGAATTGCTTAGCAAGATCAGACGCACCCTTTACTCGAGAGGTAATGACTTCAGCAAATTTACCATTATGTTCAGGAGTTAAACGATTCAGTTCTCGAGCAAGGGCAACTGCATGATTTTGAGAGACTGCAAAGATAATCGATTTACCAATTGCCCCGTCCGGAGTTTTTAACGCGTTCTCCAAAAACTGTCGACAGATAAGCTCATTGCGTTTTGGTATAAGTACCTGCTTTTCAAGTTGAGAGATTCTATACGTGTAATCTTCTCCGTCTATCTCAATTTTCCAACCCTCCTCAGACACTGCTTCTTTGGTAATTAAAGAAACCATTCGGGCAATCTTAGGAGCAACCAAGAACCCATCACGAACACCGTCCTGAATGGTGTAGCGGAATGTAGGCGTACTCATCTCGCACCCGAAGTGCTTGTAGGTGTCCCGTGTGTACCGGTACTCTAGCTTTAGTGGATCATTGTCCTGCAATTTTTCAACATCAATATTTTTAAGAAAATCGTTGGGGGTAGCAGTAAGACCAATACGAACTGCTTGAAAGTATTCCACCACCTGACGTGGTAGCTCGCCGTAAATAGATCGATGTGCTTCATCGTTAAAGACGAGATCAAAGTAACCTGGCGTAAAATCTTTTTTGAAGTGAATGTTTAGACTTTGGATCGTAGCGACAACAATATTTGCTCCACCAAACACTGCATGCTTACCAGGCTTATAACGAACAGCGCGATAATCATCCTTGAAAGCGATTTGAAAAGCGTCGAGTGTTTGCTTGGCTAGTTCTATTCGGTCAACAATAAAAAGTATTCTCTCTGCCTGATGAGTCTTAAGAAAACGATCAATTATAGCCGCGGCCAGCCGAGTCTTACCGGTCCCAGTTGCCATTTCTAAAAGAAACGAGCGCTTACCTTCATCGTATTCTTTAGCGATGATATTTGAAGCCTCGATTGAATAGGGCCTATCGGAAATCTCGGTATCATGAGGCACCGATGAGAGGGGTTTGCGAGATAGCTTGAGATCGTGCCGACGTTGTAGGTCTTGGGGAGAGATAAAACGTTCAATTGGATTTGCATCGCCATCCTCAATATCCCAAAAGTACAGCTGTTCGGAATTGGCGAGAAAGACGTATCGGCATTTATTTGCATCCGCATAACCACGTGCTTGATTTTTTGCAGTGTACGGGTCAATCGTATCTTTCTTTGCTTCCACCAACGCGAGGTTGCGACCGTTCCGGTCCAGCAAGAGGTAGTCCATAAAACCAGCTTCGGAGTGTTGCTCTGTTAGAACATTCTTGTCCGGTCCCTCCAAAATCCATCCAGCGTCCTGAAGTTTACGGTTAATGACAATTCGAGCGTCTTGCTCGGTGAATGTCTGGTTTTGATTGTTGGTGGCTTCTTTTGGCATAAATTTATTTTTGGATTTCTTCATAATCCTCTGGCTTACCGATAACTCTCACTAACTCTTTAGAGCCATCGACAGAAATAGCCCCACACTTACATGGGGTTAAATTACCGTGCGTAACAGAAAGAACCTCAGTGCCACACTTCTTGCACTTGATGCTTGCCCCCACACCAAAAATCCCTTTGGTGTGGGGGTGAATTTCTTCTTTAGTTTTGTTGGCGATTTCCTTTGGCATAAATTTAAAGTTTCTTATACCCTGCACCATAAATAACATCCTCTTTCTTCTGTGGTGCAGGGTGTACCTCTGCACCATAAATATCATTCAGGGAGTTGCTAATCTTTTTATAAAGTTCTGTTGTGGCTTTTCCATAATTTTTTAATTTCTGCTCTCTTTGTCTCGCATCTATTTCTGAATAAAATGCTTCATAGTACGCTAGAGCTAAAGGTCGTCTGGTTTTGGTTGAGAAAACTTTACCATCATTGTGCAACTTTAATCTTTCCTTTAGATCTTTTGTTGATCCTATGTAGCATTTGCCGTCCTTCCCGCTTTTTAGAATATACATATAAAACATATTATTTATGGTGGGGTATACCCTGCACCATGTGCAACTTTTATTTATGGTGCAGGGTATATCTCACGCCCCGGCCTTGACCGACTCGTTCAACCAAACGCAAAGCCACCAATCTAGCGAGAGATTGTTTTATAGTCACTTGAGGGACAGAACCATTGAGACGTTTATCGATTTCCGCCACACCCAAAGTTTCGCCGTCTTTTAGGATAGCGAAAACTTGCTCTTGTCTTTCGGACAAAAGTTTTTCCGGCTGTTCGGCATTCATAAGTTTTCGAGCAACATCACCTTGGGACAACAGTGCGTCAAGCAGAAAATTCAGCCACGACGTAATATCTTCATTCTCCGTTTTGTGCTTGTTTTGCGTTGCCCGGAGAGCGAGGTAATAGCTGTCCTTGCGTTCCTCGATAATTTCGTCAAGCGAAGCATACGGCACATAGGCATAATCATTGCGAAGCAGAAGCAAGTTCGTGAGCGCACGACTAAGACGTCCGTTGCCGTCGAAGAACGGGTGGATCGCTAGAAATTCAAAAACAAAGTTGGCGATAATGAGCACCGGGTGGAGTTCTTTCTTTTCCAGCTCTTGATTTGTCCAGTCAATAATCGCTTCCATCTCTGGTTTTACCAGATAGGGTTTTGTCGGATTGAACAGAACAATTTCTTCCCCTATCTCATTTTTCATAACCACCGCATTATCGGAATCTTTATACTTGCCTTTATGCGATTGATCCTTGTCAGAGAATTGCAAAAGAATACTGTGAAATTGCAAAATATTATTCTCGGTCAATTTGAGAGTACGATAGTGATCAAAAACTCTTCCAAGTAAATCAGCATAACCAGCGACTTCCTGCTCGTCACGGTTCTTGGGAGGATTAGATTTTAGCCCACGCAAAAGACGAGCCACTTCCTCGTCGCTCATTTTTGATCCTTCAATACGGGTTGAGGCACCGGTAGATGTAATGATCACCGATGACTTAAGCCGACCCAAAATCTGCGGAGAGAGTCGTAGACTGCCATGCCAAAGACCCTTGAACTCGTCAATTTTGGCAATTTTGCCAAGAATCTCCTGGCTTAGTTTTATTCGTTTGTTGAAGCTGTTTTCGCTCATATTTTCGATGTATCTTGATGGTATATAGATAACTATATCCAATTATATACGAAAGCATCCCAACAAGTCAACTAGCTACTATATCAGTGTAGTGATACAGAGAGCCAAGAGGGACATTTTATCCCTAAAATAAAGGGCTTTTATCAGTATTTACTAAATAGACTTTGGTCTCCTCTGAGGCGTTTCCGAAATAGTACACTTTTGTATCATTACGAAAACGCTACTGGAAGTGAGCTTTAACCTAACCTCCAGTTCAAAAACTGACATTCTGTCCAGTTGGATCGCTGTAGTGGACAAAATCGGTACTTTTTGTCCAGTTGAATCGCTTGTAAACAAAGTATGCCAGTTTGCTTACATCTGGCAGAGCAATGTAAACAAACTCAAAAAAGTGATACAATAAATCCAACAGTTAAATAAGCGCCTCACGAGGCAAACCTGAAAGGCATTCCGAGTTCAAGGGCTCGCGATCCACTATCACTTTTTGTGGTAACAGATCGCGAGCTTTTTGTTTAACTGATAATGATTATGAAAATGACAAAGGTCTCGATTGAGACGAATTACAAATTTAATATTCTCGCAACGAAAGACGCGGTCCGAAATGCTTTTGATAATGCCGGACTGATATTAGCTTTGAGAGAAACGACGGTAGTCATAAGAACATTGTGTGATGAATTGCTACAAGCCCGGCGGGAATATAAAAACTATGTAACCAAGACGGAAAATATTTTATCGAGTATCAAAGAGTATCGGAAGCAGGATGATGACGAGAGGAAAAAGATCGCCAAGGACGTAGTGGAGTATTGGTTCG
>Ga0209515_10007496_pt1 | contig 13123 bp, 10 predicted proteins | sample Subgroupgradi54m_FD_187454 | JGI IMG/M metagenome (GOLD analysis project Ga0209515, IMG submission 187454) | Subsurface groundwater microbial communities from S. Glens Falls, New York, USA - GMW60B uncontaminated upgradient, 5.4 m (SPAdes)... ...
TGGGAAAGCCGCTCGGTAGCCGCAATGCAGTATCAATTCAGAAATCATTCCGCACATCAGACATTGACGAGGTGGGTGACGAGCGGCACCTCACATTTTTTGAAATGATGGGCAATTTTAGTTTTGGCGGATATTTTAAAAAAGAGGCAATCGCGTACGCGCATGAATTTCTGACAAAAGAATTGGGACTCGCAATCTCTTATGTAACGATTTTTCAGGGCAAACAAGACATCGGCGTACCCAAAGACGAGGAGTCGCGCAACATCTGGCAATCGCTCGGCGTACAAGACATCCGCGAAGAGGGAATGGAGGACGTGTTTTGGGGCCCGACCGGCAGTGCCGGCCCGTGCGGCCCCACGACAGAAATATACTGCAGGAATGCCGCGGGACAAGACATTGAGATCTGGAATATCGTATTCAATGAATTCTCTTTCCCGGGCTCGCGCGAGGAATTGCTGTCAGGCGCATCCGGCAAAAAACTGGAGCCGCTAAAAACCCCGGGCGTGGATACCGGCATGGGGCTGGAACGCCTCGCGATGATCAGCCAAGGCAAAAAAAACATCTTTGAAACGGATCTGTTCGCGCCATTGATGGCTCTGCTCCCACGGGAGCTTGATGAGCGATACAAACGTATTATTGCGGATCATCTGCGGGCATCGGTATTTCTATTGGCAGACGGCGTGCGGCCATCTAATAAAGATGTGGGCTATATCCTGCGACGGCTCATCCGGCGCGCGCTTGCGCATGAATACATCCGGCGGATCCCGCCGCAGATTTTTGAATTAATTCTTTTGGCCGTGATAAATGCATACGGAGCATTTTATCCACAATTGGTAAACGGTAAAAATGAAATTGTAAACGGGTATTGGCAGGAACGCGATAGATTTATCAAGGCATTCAGACAAGGATTAAAAGAATTTGAGCGGCGCGTTATGACAAGAGAACCTCAAGGCCGACATGGGAAGATTGGAAGTTTTCATGATCAACAGCGGCTCTATGGAGAGGATGCTTTTTATCTCTATCAAACCTTTGGCTTTCCGCGTGAGGTCATGAGAGATTTGTGTATTGATGCTAGGGGAAGTTTTGATGATGAGGGTTTTAGCGCCGCCTTAAAAAAGCATCAGGAAATCTCGCGCGCGGGAGCGACGGCGAAGTTCGGGGGGCATGGGCTTTATCTCAAAACAGGGGAGGTGACGATACGGGACGAGTCCGAGGTGGAGCGCGTAACACGGCTGCATACGGCAACGCATCTGCTCCATGCGGCACTGCGCGCGGTGCTCGGACCCGAGGTGCGACAGGACGGATCGGATATTACGGTGGAGCGCACGCGGTTTGATTTTAAGTTCGGGCGCAAGGTTCTGCCGGATGAATTGAAAAAAGTGGAGGACTGGGTGAATGACGCGGCGGCACGCGATTTGAGGGTGGAGTGGGAGGAGACGACGTACGAGGAGGCGGTCAAAAAAGGCGCGCTCGGGTTTTTCCGCGAGAAATATCCGCCGCGCGTGAAAGTGTATTCTATGACCGACCCAAAAACCGGCGAGGTGTTGTCGCGCGAGTTTTGCGGCGGGCCTCATGTGGAGCGCACCGGTACCGTCGGTGTATTCAAAATTCTCAAAGAAGAAGCGTCATCAGCCGGGGTCCGGCGCATCCGCGCCATGGTGGAATGAAATTTTCTCGCACAACGTCGTAAGCCGCTCGGCGCTTTGCGCCGAGCGGCTTTTCAATTTTGTAGCGGTGTATTGTCTCATCAGCGGGCGCGGCGTATAATAGATGTATGGCTTACGATATTATTATCCGTTCGGGATTGGTGCTGGATGGCACGGGCAAGACGCCCAGTGTCCAGGATATCGCGATTGAGCAGGGAAAAATCGCCGCTATCGGCGCGCTTGACCGAGCGACGGCGAAAATCCAAGTCAATGTTGCGGGAAAATATGTGACGCCCGGCTTCATTGATATCACCAATCACTCGGATACGCATCTGACGATGTTCCAGTATCCGGCGATGGAGAGCATGCTGATGCAAGGCGTCACGACCGTGATCGGCGGCAATTGCGGGACGTCGCTCGCCCCTTTGGTATCGGCTGACGCCATCCGCAGTGTTTCCAAATGGGCGGATTTTTCTCAAATCGGGATCAACTGGACCGGCATGGATGAATTCTTGGTTGCGGCTGAAAAAATGCGTCTGGGCGCAAATTTCGGGACATTCGTCGGATACGGGACGCTGCGACGCGGCATTGTCGGCGATGGAGCACAAGCCCTGTCGCTGGAAGAAAAAGAGAAGATCCGGCTTCTGCTCGGCCGCGCGTTGGATCAGGGCGCGTTCGGGTTTTCTCTCGGGCTCTCTTACGGACACGAACGGGTTTCTACCACGGATGAACTGATAGAGCTTGCAGAGCCGCTTGCCAGCGGCCGCGGCATTTTGAAAATGCATTTGCGGAGCGAAGGCGCCGAGATTCTGGGCGCGGTGAATGAAGCGATCCGCATTGGCCGCGAAGCAGGAGTGTCCATCGTCATAAGCCATTTCAAAGTAATCGGCCGTAAGTCCTGGCCTCATGCGCAAAAAGCCCTTGAACTCATCGCGTATGCGCGATCCACCGGCGTGAATATCTGGTTTGATATGTCGCCGTATCGCACAACCGGCTCCCCGCTCTATCTTTTGATTCCGGCGTGGGCGCGGCGTGGAGGATTTGCGGATCTTTTCACCCGCATTGACAGCCAGGTGGAGCGCAAAAGAATCGTGGAGGTCTTAGAGCGCGGCACGCTCCATTACGACCGGATCATGGTGATTGCGGCAAAGCACGTATCTATTGTCGGCAAGACACTTGCCAAAATCGCCGAGCAAATGGACATGCCGCCGGCAGAGGCACTATTGGAAATCGTGCGTGGTAATGAAGGTAGGGTAGAGATTATCGGCCGCACGGTGTCGAGCAAAAATACCATTGCCGCGATGCAGGATCCCAATTCCCTTATCGCGTCGGACGGATTTGCCCTGTCGCAGGAGGCGGTAAAAAGCGGAGATCTGGCGCATCCCCGATCCTTCGGCGCATTCCCGCATTTCTGGCATCGGATGGTTAATGATCTTAAAATCTTGAAACCGGAAGAGGCGATTGTCAAAATCACCGGCGCTCCGGCAACGGTGCTGGGCATCCCCGGGCGCGGCGTGCTTGTCCGCGGCAATTTTGCGGACATCGTGGTTTTTGACCCGCGGCTCATCCGCGACCGCGCCACCTATGCCAATCCCTATCGGTATCCGGCAGGCATAGAATGGGTACTCGTCAATGGCCAGATAGTGGTGGATCAGGGTAAGCACACCGGCGTCCGCGCCGGAGCCGTGATACGAAAAAGTCATGAAAAATGAGCGGTTGGATGTAAAAGGCAAAAAGGTACTCGTGATGGGGTTGGGATTGCATGGCGGGGGGGCCGGGACGGTCGAGTTTTTGGCGCGCTGCGGCGCGCGCGTGACAGTCACGGATCTGCGAACTCGGCGTCAGTTGGCACCCACGCTCCGCACGCTGAAGCATCTGCATGGCATCCGCTATGTGCTCGGTGGGCACCGGCCGGAGGATTTTCTTGTGGCTGATATAATTATCAAAAATCCTGGCGTGCGGCGCGATTCGCCGTACTTGAAAGTGGCTGATGCGCGAGGCATTCCGATTACGAGCGACATGGGTATTTTTTTTGCGGCGTGCCCCGGCCGGATTATCGGCATTACCGGCACACGCGGCAAATCCACGACGACTTATTTAATTTGGAAATTATTAAAAACAAAGTTTGGGAATCGCGTGCATTACGCAGGCAATATCCGTAAATCCGTATTGGCGATATTGCCACGGATAAAAAAAGGCGACCTCGTGGTGCTGGAACTTTCCAGTTTCCAGTTGCAGGATTTGGCGCAGGAGAAAAAAAGTCCGGCTATCGCAGTGATCACCAATCTCCTGCGAGACCATCTCAATTGGCATCGGGACATGCGCGAGTACCGCGATGCCAAGGCGGAAATTTTCCGGTTCCAGAAACCCGGCGATATGCTTTTTTACAACGGCGATGATGCAACGGTGCGGGGGTTGGTTGCCCGCGCGCCTGCAGGCGCACGCGCCGTTACTTCGCTTACCGCCGTACTACAGCCCATTGTTGACCGCAATCTCGGGCCGCATTATCGCTCGTCAGTTGCGCTCGCCATTGCAGTCGCACGGCACTTGGGCGTCTCGGATACCGCGATCGTAAAAACCATCCGTACCTATAAAGGCCTTCCGGCGCGGCAGGAAATCATCGCGGCAATTCACGGCGTCCGATTTGTGAATGACACCACCGCGACAATCCCCGATGCGGCGATCGCCGCGATCCGGCGATTTCGGGCGTTGGCAGGCGCCGATCACCAGCTTATTCTTATTGCCGGAGGATCTGACAAAAAACTTGATTTTCGCGCCATGATACGGGAGATCAAAAAGAGTGTTGATGCATTGGTGTTGCTACCCGGGAGCGCGACCGATCGGATCCTTGCATTGATGAAAAAGCAATCCGGCGACATTCCGACATTCTGCAGAATGTCGGAATGTCGCATGGCTATCATAAAAGTCCCTACCATGAAAGAATCTGTCATACTAGCCAGGAAAAGAGCGACAAAAGGTGATTATGTTCTGCTCTCGCCCGGAGCCACGAGTTTCGGACTGTTTCTCAACGAGTTTGATCGCGGCAATCAGTTTGTCAGCGCCGTCAAGAAATTAATCCATAAGAAAAAATAATGCGTGCAATCGCACATCCGGTTGATAAATCACTGCTTGCCATGGCGCTGGTATTTTTTGCGGGCGGCATTTTGATTTTGGGATCGGCGTCCATGGTGCTGGCGTACAAAAACACCGGATCAGTCACCGGGTACGCCCTGCGCCAATTGCTGATCGGCGGGGGAGCGGGCTTTGCCGCGATGGCGATCACCTCGCGCATCCACTACCGGACGTGGCGGAAACTGGCGCTCCCGCTTCTGCTTATTTCCTTTGCTTGTTTGGCGTTGCTTTTTATCCCGCATCTGCGGCTCTCGTCTGGTGGTGCGGCGCGCTGGCTCAAGATAGGCCCGGTAAGTTTTCAGCCGTCGGAACTTTTGAAAATCGCATTTATCGTGTATCTGGCAAGCTGGCTTGACGCGCGCCGCCGGGAGGTGGCGAGCATCTCGTACGGCATGATACCTTTTATCCTGATGGTAAGCGTAGTCGGAGTATTTTTAATCATGCAGCCGGACATCGGGACGCTTTTTGTCATCCTGGTCACCGCGACACTGCTTTATTTTTTCGGCGGCGGGAAAACATCACAAATCATTACGCTGATGATTCTCGGCATTGCCGTGCTTTTTTTGCTGGTGCAGTTGGCGCCGTACCGGGCATCGCGCCTACTGGTGTTTTTGAATCCCGGGAGCGATCCGCAGGGCGCGGGGTATCAGATTAATCAGGCGTCGCTGGGGATCGGCTCGGGGGGGTTTTGGGGACTGGGGTTTGGGCGGAGCGTGCAAAAATATCTCTATCTGCCCGAGCCCATGGGCGATTCCATATTCGCCGTGTTTGCCGAAGAAATGGGATTTGTCGGCGCCGGGGGGCTGCTGGCGTTTTCTTTTCTGTTTTATGTTAAGGGATTGTCAGTGGCGCGCCGGGCGCCGGATGTGTTCGGCAAACTCTTGGCGGCAGGCATTGCAACTGGTATGATGAGTCAGGCGTTCATCAATATGGCGGCGATTTCGGGCCTCCTGCCGCTTACGGGCATTCCCTTGCCGTTTATCTCCTACGGCGGCACGTCGCTTGCAATCACGCTTGCCAGCGTCGGGATTTTATTGAATATCTCAAGGTATACATAGATAGAAGGGGATAGTGAATAGGGTTTAGGATAAATAGATTTTACTTCCTAAACCCTAAACACTAAATCCTAAACCTTCGCATGCGTATCTTATTTGCCGGTGGGGGCACCGGCGGGCATTTCTTCCCCCTTTTGTCGGTGATCCGCGAAATCAAGCGGGTCGGCGAAGACGAGCGGATCCTGGATCTGGAGTTTTTTTATATGAGCCCGGACCATTTTGGCATGCGCCTCCTGGATGAAGAAGCCGTGGTGCGCATCCGCGTGCTCGCGGGTAAGTGGCGCCGCGCCGCATCACTCCCCGACACGATGCGCAATATCGGGGACGCGCTGCGCCTTTGTATCGGCGTGGCGCAGGCAATCTGGAATATGTTTTTGATTATGCCCGACGTGGTATTCTCGAAAGGCGGCTGGGGCGCTCTGCCCGCAGTGCTTGCCGCAATTATTTTCCGGATACCGATTGTTATTCATGAGTCCGATGCGGTGCCCGGCAAAGTGAATCAGTTCTCGGCGCGATTCGCGGCACGCATCGGCATCGCGTTTCCGGATGCGGCTCGTTATTTCCCCGCAGGCAAGACCGCGCTCGTTGGCATTCCGATCCGCCGGAGGATTCTGGCAGGCAGGAGAGATGACGCGAATGAGGCGTTTGGTATTTTCTCCGGCCTTCCGGTCATTGGCGCAATCGGCGCGTCCCAGGGCGCGGTGTCACTCAATGATACGCTGCTGGGCATCGTAAAAGATCTTACCGAGCGCTACGAAATCATCCATCAGACCGGCGAGAAAAATATCAATGAGGTGCGTGAGGAGGCAAGCGTAATTTTGGAGTTTCAGCACAAAGAGCGGTATCGCGCCGTGGGGTTTCTGGATGAGACCGGCATGCGGGATTTCTATGCGGCGTGTACGCTCGTGATCTCGCGCGCCGGCGCCTCATCCATTTTTGAGATTGCAAGTCATGGGATTCCGGCTATCGTGGTACCCCTGCCGCATGCGGCGCAGAATCATCAGTGGGCAAATGCGTATGCGTATGCCGCGGCGGGTGCGGCGGTGATTGTGGAGGAGGTGAATCTGACGCCGCATATTCTACTTGCCGAAATCAAGAAATTAATGGATGATGCGGATAAGTTGAAGCGCATGGGAGAGGCGGCCAGGGGCTTTGCCCGCACCGATTCTGCCGAGCTCATCGCGCGGGAGATTTTGAAACTCGGCGTGCATTGAGTAATGGCTCCCCGATACGCTTTTTGCGCAAAGGTTGCGGCATGGAGAAATAATCCTCGCGCGTTCGGGGGGTCCCTCGGTGTTCCGCGCGCGGATGCGCGCGGCCCCCGTCTCCCCCCTTCGCGCTTCGGTTATTTCTTATCCATGCCTCCACAATTGCGCAAAAAGCGTATCGGCTCGCTGGAGCATGAAAAAAAGCACGCGGGTGAAAGCGCGGATCCGTTTTCGGACCCGCTCCCCGCGTGCAAACAATACACCTTAAGCCAGTACTGCTCCCGCCTCAATGATTTTTTCCGGAGCATAGTAAAATACACGCCAGAGTTCTGCCATATAATTACCATGATAAGCATATGGCATAACCGTAATCCTGACCTGATCAGGGTGAAATCTATGCTTGTTAAGGAACGCGACCACATCATTTTCTGTCGCAAATCTTCGTATGTACCAGTCCATAAACCTACCCTCTATTTTTGAGAAAAGGTGAGAAACTATCAACTAACTCTGTACTAAATAGAATATAGAGGTATCAATAATATGTCAACTCCTCGCGTGAGATTTCCGCCCAGTCCGACCGGATACCTGCATATTGGCAATGTGCGCACCGCGCTTTTTAATTATTTGTTTGCACGAAAGCACGGCGGCGTTTTTGTCCTGCGGATAGAGGATACGGATCAGGCGCGGTCAAAAAAAGAGTACGAGGAAGATATTTTTGCAGCGTTGCGCTGGCTCGGGCTTGGTACGGACGAGGGACCGGAACAAGGCGGGCAGTTCGGCCCGTATCGGCAAAGCGAGCGCACGGACATTTACAAAAAATATCTTAAGCAACTCCTGCAAGACGGCAAGGCGTTTTATTGTTTTCATTCGGAAGTCGAATTGGAAGAAGAAGGCATACGCCTGCTTGCGGCAAAACAGCCGCCGATTCATGCCTGCGAATATCGTGATGTAGGCATTGCCGATGCCGAGGAATTGAGGAGATCAAAGCCCGATCACATCATCCGGTTCAAGACCCCTCTCGGCCGCACGATCGTCTTTCGTGATTTGATCCGCGGCGACGTATCATTTGCATCCGATCTTATCGGCGATTTTTCCATTGCCAAAGCGCTGGATGAGCCGTTGTATCATCTGGCTGTGGTGATTGACGATTACGAAATGAAAATCTCGCACGTAATCCGGGGCGAAGATCACATCGCCAATACGCCAAAGCATATTTTGCTGATGGAAGCGTTAGGATTTCCTATGCCGTATTTTGCGCATCTGCCGTTGATTCTCGGGCCGGATCGGAGCAAGCTTTCCAAACGCCACGCGGCAACTTCCTTGCGCGACTACCGCGCGGCCGGATACTTGCCCGAGACCATTATCAATTTCCTGTCGTTTTTGGGTTGGAATCCGGGCGGCGCGCAGGAGATTTTCTCCAAAGAAGAATTGATACAGGAGTTTTCTCTTGAAAAAGTCCAGAAATCCGGCGCCGTGTTTGACGTCGCTAAACTTGACTGGATGAACGGCGGATATATCCGCAAAAAATCGCCTGCGGACCTCGCGGCACTATGCAAGCCGTATCTTGAAGATTTTCTTGCGTCGTCCTCCCTCCTACAACACCCTTACAAACTGGAGTTTGTAAGGGTGTCTGATGGCGTAATCCGTGATGATTATTTAGCAAAAATCGTGGCGCTGGAACAGCCGCGGCTCAAGAAACTTTCCGAGATAGGGGAGCGGGCGGAGTTTTTTTTCAGGGCACCGGAGTATGATAAGGAATTATTACGGTGGAAACAGATGACTGATGAGAATGTCGTGATAGCATTACAGCGGTCGGAGAATATACTTTCCAAACTCCAAGTTTCAAGTTTCAAGATCCAAATAGAAAAAGCATTTTTGGACGCAATAGGAGAGGGAGACAAGGGCGCGCTTTTATGGCCCTTGCGCGTGGCGCTTTCGGGCAGGAGAGCATCGTCCGGGCCGTTTGAAATTATGGAAATTTTGGGCATTGAAGAGTCGCTGGCGCGCATCCGCGCGGCAAAAGAAAAATTGAATAACTCCACTCAATAATCAACCATTTGACGGCCGTCAAATGGTTGATTATGCAAGGATTTCCTATTATTGAGGTTGAACCTCAATAATAGGAAAAACAGTTTATTATGATATTTTTTTTGCGGCGGCAATTTCCTATTTTACTCCTTACCGCGGCGATTGGCGCTGTGGTTTTTTTGCACGCGGCGGTTGCGGCGCGCGCCGAGACGCTGGATGATTTGAAACAGGCGATTGAAGCAAAGAATCAGGAGATTAAGAAACTTGAAAACGAGGCCGCGAAATTCCGCGAGGAAATTGCATCACGCCAGACCCAGGCGCGCACTCTGTCCGGGGAGTTGGCGCGGATTGATACTGCCATTGCGCGCCTGCGCAAAGAAGTTGCCCTGACCGAACAGCAGATCAAAGGAAAACAGCTGGAGATAAAAAAATTGGGCATTGACATCAGCAATAAAGAGCAATCGATCGAGAAAATCCAGCAGGGCATTGGCGTGATGCTCCGAGGGCTTTCCGAAGGCGATCGGGAAGAATTGTTCGCTATCGTGCTCAAATATGGACGCCTCTCGGATTTTCTCCGGCAGATTGATACGGCGACTCAATTGCAGGAGCGGATGCTGGGCGCGATTACCACATTGAAAGACCTGCGCAGTCAACTGCAAGGCCAGAAAACAGACGCGCAACAGAAACAAACGGAACTGAAGAATCTCGAGCAGGCGCTCGCGGGCCAGCGTACGGTGCAGGAGGGAGAGAAAAAATCGCGCAGCGATCTGCTCGTAGCTACTAAGAATCAAGAGAAACAATATCAAAAAATGCTGCAGGACAGTGAGGCAAGGCGTGCGGCGCTCGCGGATGAAGTCCGGAGCATTGAGGAAAAAATTAAAATAACGATTGACTCCTCGCTCCTGCCGTCGCGCGGCAGGGGAGTGCTCGCCTGGCCCTTGCCCAATCTTGTGCTTGGCACCTGCCGCATGACATTCCGGCAGGACGCGCTCACCAATTGCATCACCCAATATTTCGGCAATACGGCGTTTGCCGCGGCGGGGGCGTACAGCGGCAAAGGACATAATGGCGTTGATTTCCGGGCGGATATCGGCACACCGGTGCTTGCCGCTGACAGCGGGACTATTACGGCGACCGGCGACACCGACGAGGGGTGCCGGCGCGCGTCCTACGGCAAATGGGTTCTTATCCGCCATCCCAATAATCTCTCTACGCTCTACGGGCATCTTTCTACAATCGGCGTCTCGGCCGGGGAGCAGGTGAGCCGCGGCAACAGGATCGGCTACTCGGGCATGACCGGCTACGCGACCGGACCGCATTTGCATTTTACGGTATTTGCCACGCAAGGCGTACAGGTCCAAGATATCCGCTCGCGCGTCTGCGGCCGCATGATGACCCTGCCGGTCGGCGCCCTCAACAGCTACCTCAACCCACTTGATTATTTATAGATGATATGCTTCTATAGGACAGTGTTCCTTCTACAACATACTTATATGGGGTAGCATAACGTGGGTACATTTGATGGAAAAGGTGTATTGGTAACAGGGGGCGCAGGTGGCATCGGAGAGGCAATCTGTTTTGCTTTTGCGTGGGAGGGCGCCCGCGTGGTATGTGCAGATAATAGCAACCGACCTCGGGTAATGTTAATGTTCAGAGCCGCGAATGTTCGTAGGCCCGGCTCTTACACTTTTCATCATATGGATGTGACCAAGAAGGAAGATTGTCGGGACGCTGCGGTAGCCGGCTTCATCGCTCCCATATCCATCCTGGTCAATTGCGCGGGTGTCCAGCCGAAAGAAAGCGCGGTTTCTGCGCATGAGTTGTCGGAGGAGATGTGGGATTTAATTTTGGGCGTCAACCTAAAAGGCGCTTGGCTGATGTGCAAATATGTTATCCCGCAGATGCTCGCGTCGCCGCCCGGCGTGATCATCAACATTGGGAGCGTCACGGCATCATACGGCGCGCATGGCATCGCGGCATATGCTGCAAGCAAGGGAGGCCTTATCGCGCTCACGCGTGCTCTCGCTATTGAGTATGCGCCCCGCATCCGCGTGCTGGCGATTTCTCCGGGGAGCGTGGATACGGCGCTCCTGCGAGAGACGCTGGCAGGGCAGTCCAAAACTTCGAATCCTAACGCGGCGGTTGCGGAGCTTGGCGCCGCGTATCCGATCGGGAGGATTGTAACACCCGAGGAAGTCGTGCGCACCGTGCTCTTTGCCGCAAGCGATGCGGCGTCTGCCATCACGGGCACAGAAATCATGGTGGACGGAGGCGTTACGGCGCAAGGCCAATGGGCCATGCGACCCGTATAATTTTTCGCCTTTCGTCTTATATTCTTTTGTTCTTTACTTGAAGAAGCAAGCCGCCACCGGCGCTATACTGGTGGCGGCATTTATTATTCATCATGGACAACATTCCCGCCGCCATGAAATTTCCTGTGGATTTCACGGAGTTTTTTACTGGTTACATGAGCGTAGATCTGCGTGGCAGTGATACTTTTATGTCCAAGGAATTCCTGTATCGTACGGAGATCAACGCCTTGAGACAGGAGGTCAGTTGCAAAGGAATGGCGCATAACATGGGGAGTGGTCGTGATGGGAAGTCCTGCGCGAAGCGCATAGCGCTTGATCATTTTTTCAATGGAGCGGGGAGTGAGCCGCCGCGATTGATCGCCTTTTGCCTTACGCGCGTTGACAAAAAGCGCTTTGTCTTCGTCCGCCCTTGTTTTAAGATATATGCCGAGCCGGGAGAGCGCTCGTTCGGAAAAATAGACCGTGCGAATGCGACCGCCTTTACCAAGCACACTTAGCTCAAGATCTTTTGTACCGTGGCTAATTTTGATTTGTTCCCGATTTAACGCGACGAGCTCCGCGATCCGCAGTCCCGTGGAGAAAAAAGTTTCGAGAATAGCGCGATCCCGAATTCCGGCGGGTTGCGAACTGTCGGTTGCGTTATAAAGTTTTTCTAACTGCTCAAGGGTAAGAAATTTGATCTGCCGTTCTTCCTTATTTTTCGCGAGTTTTATCTTTGCGGCGGGCAGCGCAAGAATATCGCGATCCGCAAAATAATTCAGCAAGCTCCGCACGGCAATGAGGTAGTAATTCTGGGTTGTTCGGTTGAGTCCTTTTTGCGAAGTATTGGATATATTTCGGGAAAGAAAGAGCCGGTAATCCCGAATATGCTGGGCAGTGAGTTTATGCGGCGTGATGCATGAAAGATCATTTGCGTCGAGCCAGTCAAGAAATCTTTTGAGAAATCTCGCATAGTTTTCCTGTGACTTTGGGGAAAGCCCTTTTTCAACATCAAGCCAGTCAAGAAAATCTTGCACATGGTGAGGGATTGGTTTTTCGCTTTTTTGCATAAGTTGAGCAGGCAGAGCCGCTTAAGTATAATTATGCGAACTTGTATATGAAGCGTCAAGCCGAATTATCCACACGCAAGACGCAAATTAAAACAGGCGGAGAGTTCCCTCCCCGCCCCGTTCAGTTAGCGCGATTTTACTTTTGTAACAGAGGATATTCTACAATATGAAAATCCTCTTGATCGGGCCGCTTTATCTTTATTTCGGTACCCTCATCAATATATGAAATTGTCGTTTCGAGATGATTGAGGGCTTTTCTTATAACTGCTGCGCGTGAACCCGCATCCAACCGTGTTTGAAGGCGATCCAACTGGTCAAAGGTACGTTGAGAAAGATCAAGCTGTATCCGATAGCGTTTACTCTCCGTATTAGCCACGTTTCCACTCCTATTTTCAAAGGTTGTGAGGACTATACTTTTATAGCATGCGAACATCCTCTATAACGAGAACGGCTGATAGATGAAAAAGCGATCTCCTTGTACGGTTCCACGCGCCTCTCTCGTAACGAGTCCTCTTTTAAACAGCTGACGCAATCGTTCCCGGATATTTGTCGGCTTGACACTTTTGGAGAGCGCAATCACTTGATGGGAACTCAAAGAGCCGTATTCTTTGATGACATCAAGGGTTTCTCGTAAAGCGTGGGGGAGATTCAAGATATCCTCGCGGATAACTTTTCTCTGCTCTTGATAGTCTA
>Ga0209515_10007497_pt1 | contig 13119 bp, 12 predicted proteins | sample Subgroupgradi54m_FD_187454 | JGI IMG/M metagenome (GOLD analysis project Ga0209515, IMG submission 187454) | Subsurface groundwater microbial communities from S. Glens Falls, New York, USA - GMW60B uncontaminated upgradient, 5.4 m (SPAdes)... ...
CGAGACCAGCCCGTACGACGCGGAGGACGACGCGCCCACGCGGATCGAGCTGCGCGCCGCGCCCGCCCCGGTCGAGGCGCCGCGCCCGATGCGCCGTGCGCAGCGCGTCCTGCTGGCGGCCGCGGTGCTCGGCTTGCTCGTCGGCGGCACTGCCGCGGGCGCGTACGTGTGGGTGAAGCGCCAGCCGGCCGCACCGGCGCCCGCGCCCGCGCCGCCCGCGCACGTGCGCGCTCCCATCGCGACGCCCGCCCCCGAGCCCTCGCCGGTTCCCCAGGTCACGCCCATCGAGGCGCCGCCGCCAGCGGAGCTGGACATGCCGGTCGATCGGATCGAGAAGACCAGGCGCGCCCGTCCCGCCGAGGTGGTCGAGAAGGAAGCCGAGGACCTGCTGGCGCGCGCCAACGCCCTGCGCGGCGAGCGCAAGTGGCAGGAGGCCGACGACGTCTACGACCAGGTGACGCGCAAGTACCCGCGCTCGGCCGCCGCGTACGTGGCGCAGGTGGCCTCCGCCGGGCTGCGTCTGGATCATCTGAACGACGCGGCCAGCGCGCGCAAGCTGTACCGGGCGGCCCTGGCGCTGCGCCCGAGCGGGCCGCTCGCCGAGGAGGCCAGCTACGGCCTGGCGCGCGCGCTGCGTGCGCTCGGCGACGTCGCGGGCGAGCGCAGAGCGCTCGAGGCCTTCGTCGGGGAATACCCCGACTCGCCGCTCCAGGCGCACGCGCAGAAGCGGCTCACGGAGCTCGGCCGCCGGTGATCCTGAACCGTCTGGCTCTCGTCGCCGCGCTCAGCGTCGCCGCCTGCGACGCCAGCACGCCGGTGGCCATCCTGCCCACCAGCCAGGTGTCCGGCTTCTGCGCGGGCGGCGGCCCGGCCATCATCGTCGGCGACGGCATCACCGTGGGCGAGGGCGACGGCACCGACGACGACGTGTGCTCGGGCGCGATCGCGCGCCGCACCTTCCGCTTCGCGCTCTGCCTGTGCGAGGACTACCAGACCTCGACTCCCCTGACGACCGACTCCTTCTCGTCGAGCGCCGGCCCCTACAACCCGGCCGCGCCGGGGAAGCTCGGCTCGGTGGGCGTGAACAGCGACGTGGTATCCAACGCCGACATCGACGTGCACGGTTCGCTCTGGGCCGGTCGCGTGGGCGCGCAGGTCGGCAAGCGCCTGGCCGTCTCGGGCGACATGATGTACGCGGGCGGCATCAGCGGCGGCGGCAGCGTGGTCGTCGGCAACGACGCCACGGTGCTGGGCTCGATCGCCCTGGGCGGCGAGCTCACCGTGGGCGGCCAGCTCGTCATGCCCGCGGGCACCACGGTCAGCGCCAACCCGCAGAACGCAACCGTGACCACGGGCAACCCGCCGGTCAACCAGCCGTGCGCCTGCGGCAGCGACGACCTGGTCGACATCAAGGGCTTCATCGAGCCGCACCGCGACGTCAACGACAACGCGGCCATCAACCTGTCGCGCAGCGCGCTGGCCGGCTTCACCGGCAAGGTCGAGCTCGCCCTGCCCTGCGGCACCTACTACCTCGACACCGTCGACGGCAACACCGACGCCGAGCTGACCCTGCGCGCCAAGGGCCGCGTGGTCCTGTTCGTGAACGGCGACATGAACCTCAAGGGTCCGCTGCACGTGGTCCTCGATCCCGATGCCGAGCTGGACCTGTTCGTGGGCGGGCTCCTGCAGTCGATCGGGCCCATCGACTTCGGCGACCCGACCCGGCCCAGCAAGGCGCGCCTCTACATCGGCGGCTCGGGCACCATCAACCTGTCGGGCAACTCGGTGCTGGCGGGCAACCTCTATGCGCCGCTCGCGCGCCTGGCGCTCTCGGGCGGGGTCGAGCTGTTCGGCTCGCTCTTCCTCAACACGCTCACCCAGGCCGCGCCGGTCACGGTGCACTACGACACCGACGTGCTCACGGCCGACCAGGGCTGCCCGGCCTCGACCGGCGCGTGCCGCACTTGCCTGGACTGTGGCGGACAGGCGTGCAACACGGGCACGTGCGGAATGTGCGCCTCGAGCGCCGACTGCTGCGCGCCCCTCGTCTGCGACACGGCCGTCGGCGCGTGCGTGCAGCACTAGCTGAACCGCCATGTCGCCAACGACGCCAGCTCTGACTCACAAGGGTCGCACCCGGATCCGAACCGATCTGATCTGATCCGGACTCGGCGGCTCGGCGGTTCAATCCTCTGGGTCAGGTTCCGTGTAGTGGCTTTCATTCCTGGCGCACGGGCTGCCACCCTGGCGTTTTCAAACTGACCGGCATCGGCACTAGCTCCGTCCGACTATCCGGATCTGGCCGACAGTCCCGCAAGCATTGACCCGAAGCAGGGCGCGGCGCGCTCTTTCCGCCCATGATTGCCGCTACATCCCGTGACAGACGCACGCGCCGCCGCCACGCGCTGCGTTCGCTGCTGATTGCCTGCCTGATCATTCCTCTGCTCGCGCTATAAGGCCCCAGTCATGCCCACCGGCTCCAGTTTCGCGGATCGCCTCCGGCGCGCGCTCGCACAGGACGAGCTGGTGCTGCACTACCAGCCCAAGTTCGACGTCGCGCACGGCGTTCTCGTGGGACTGGAAGCCCTGGTGCGCTGGGCGCCGCCGCCCGGCGCCTGGGTCTCGCCCTCGCACTTCCTGCCCGTGGCCGAACAGGAAGGCATGCTCGCCGAGCTGGGCGCGTTCGCGCTCTTCGAGGCCTGCCGGCAGACCGCGGAATGGCAGGCGAGCGGCGCGGCCGTGCCCAGCGTGTCGGTGAACGTGTCGGCCATCGAGCTGACCCAGCCCGACTTCGTCGCGCGGGTCGAGCGCACCCTGGCGCACGCCGAGCTGCCCGCCGAGTTCCTCGAGCTGGAGGTCAGCGCGCACGCCATGGCGCACGCGCCCGCGCAGACCACGCGCATGCTGGCCGAGCTGCGCCGCTCGGGCGTGCGCGTGAGCCTCGACGGTTTCGGCGGCGCGACCACCGGCCTGGCGGCGTTCACGCGCTGGCCGCTCGACGCGGTCGAGATCGATCGTTTCCTGGTCGGCGCGCTCGATCACACCGGCGATGCGGGAGTGCGCGCGGCTTCGCTGGTCGGTGCGCTCACCCGCCTGGCCAAGGAGCGCGGCCTGCGCGTGCGCGCCGAGGGCGTGGAGAACGCGCTGCAGCGTGGCTGTCTGGCCGCCGCGGGTTGCGACGACCTGCAGGGTGATCTGCTCTCGCCGCCGCTCGCGCCCGCGGACGTGCTCGCCATGCTCACGACTCCCGCGGTCGACGCCGTGCCTCGCACCCCGACGCCTTGTTGACGTGTTAGCCTGGGCCAACATGGCCCGCAAGAACCTGGTGCTCGACACCAACGTCCTGCTCCACGATCCGCGCGCAATCTACACCTTCCAGGACAATCACGTGATCATCCCGATCTACGTGATCGAGGAGATCGACGGCTTCAAGAAGGAGCTGTCCGAGCGCGGCCGCAACGCGCGCGAGGTGGCGAGGAATCTCGACGGCTTCCGCGACAAGGGTCGTCTGTCCGAGGGCGTGCCCATCGGCGAGCAGGGCGGCGTGCTGCGCGTGGCCATCGGCAAGCGCGCCATGCCCGATCCGCTGCGCACGTCGCAGATCGCCGACAACTTCATCCTCGCCGTGGCCCTCGAGGTGCGCGACGCCGAGCCCAGCATCCGCACCACGCTGGTGACCAAGGACGTCAACCTGCGCATCCGCGGCGACGCGCTCGGCCTGTACACCGCCGACTACGACGCGGAGAAGATCGACATCCAGGAGCTGTACTCCGGCTCGGGCGAGGTCGACGTCACCGCCAAGCAGATCGACTCGTTCTACGCCGACGGGTCGCTGGCCATCGACGAGGGCAACATCGGTCCCGACGTTCCGGGTGGGCTGCACTCGAACCAGTACCTGCTGCTGCGCAACAAGGACAACCCGGTGCAGACGGCGCTCGGCCGCTGGGACTCGTTGCAGCGCAAGGTCCTGCCCATCAAGAAGCTGCGCGAGGGCGTGTGGGGCATCCGTCCGCGCAACAAGGAGCAGCACTACGCGCTCGACCTGCTGCTCAACGACGACATCAAGCTGGTGACGCTGGTCGGCAAGGCGGGCACCGGCAAGACGCTCGCGGCGCTCGCCGCCGGGCTGCAGAAGGTCGTGGAAGAGAACGTCTTCCAGAAGCTGCTGGTGTCGCGGCCCATCTTTCCGCTCGGGCGCGACATCGGCTACCTGCCCGGCGACATCGAGGAGAAGCTCAACCCGTGGATGCAGCCCATCTACGACAACGTCGAGATGCTGCTCGGGCTGGGCAAGACCGACAAGAAGGAAGGCCGCAACTACGGCGAGCTGATCGACCTCGGCTACATCGAGATCGAGCCGCTGACGTACATCCGCGGCCGCTCGATTCCCAACCAGTACATGATCGTCGACGAGGCGCAGAACCTGACCCCGCACGAGGTCAAGACGATCATCACCCGCGTCGGCGATGGCACCAAGATGGTGCTGACCGGCGACCCGTACCAGATCGACAACCCGTATGTGGACGCCGCGAACAACGGGCTGACCACGGTGGTCGAGCGGTTCAAGGACGAGCCGATCGCAGGCCACGTGACCCTGACCAAGGGCGAGCGCAGCACGCTGGCGGAGATCGCGTCGAACCTTCTCTAGGGGACTCAGTCTTCGAGCGGAGGCGGGGGGCAGGCGACCAGGCGTTCCAGCTGCTCGGGAGCGGCCACGTCAGTGAAGCGCACGCCGATGCCACGGCGCGGCTGCACGAAGCGAACCTCGCCGCGGATGCGCAGCTGGTCGCGCCGGCCCGGGAGTGGGAAGTCCATGACCACCTCGTCGCCCGGTTTCTCGGTCGGGACCGGCTCCTCGTAGAAGAAGCCGCCGGGGGACAGATTGGTCACCACCCGGTAGTAAACGTCTTCACCCTGTATCTCGACTGCCAAGAAGTACGTCGACGTGCGCGGCGCATGACGGCGTTCCGGATCTAATTCAGCCATTCAGAGACTCCCGCGTAGGTGACTCGAAGGCGCCATGGATAGTCTTCAGGATGGATCAGTGTCAATACGCGTGCGTGAAAAAACCTCGACAAAACGCGCAGATAGCAGCCAGATTGAACTACTACAGTGGGAATGTACGACTTGGTACCCAAGCGTACGTTTGGCCAGGAAGTAGTCATCTCGAGTCACCAAATGAAGCGCAAACTGCCACTCCTTTTGGCCATCGTCGCCATGATCGCGGGCGGCGTCTGGGTCGCGCTGTCGCACGGTGGGCACGTCGCGGTGCTCGACGCGGTGGCCTGGCTGCGCGGCGCGGGAGCGCCGGGAGTCGCGCTCTTCGCTGCGCTCTATCTGCTCTCGGTGCTCGCGTTCGTGCCCGCCACCTGGTCGGCAGCGTTCGCCGGCTACCTCTACGGTGCGCCGCTCGGGCTGGCCATCTCGCTGCCCGCGACCCTGGGCGGGGCCATGGTCGCGTTCCTGGTCGGACGCTTCCTCGCCCGCGACGCGGTCGACGCCTTCGCCGCGCGCCGGCCGCGCCTGCGCGCCTTCGACGACGCCCTCGCCGATGGCGGCTACAAGCTGGTCGTGCTGCTGCGCATGTGCATGCCACACAACCTGCTCAACTACGGCCTGGCCGCGTCGCGCGTGCGCTTCGGCGCTTTCGCGATCGGGACCATGATCGGCGGCTGGCCGCTGACGGTGCTCTTCTGCCTGGCCGGCTCGCTGGCCGCCAACGCCGAGGAGGTGCTGCGCGCGCACCAGCGCCTGGGCGTGTGGCCCATCGTGCTGACCGTGGTGGGCGCGATCGCCGCGCTCGCGGCGCTGGTTTGGATCGTGAAGCTGGCGCGGCTGGAGCTCGCGCGTCAGACCGCCCCGGCCCCCGCCGCGATCACGGAGCCCGCGCGCCGCTGAAGGTCACGCCGTTCTGGTCGTCAGACGGATGTGGCCTGATCGCCGCCCTCTGCCCGGGCGGACCTGTGTACATTCCATGCGTGCGCGTGCTGCTCAACGTCGATCTGGGCGAGCTCCCCGGCGAGCCCGACGAGCTGTACGGCATCGCCGACCTGGCCAACGTCGCGTGCGGAGGTCACGCAGGCGACGACGCGAGCATGGCGCACGCGCTGGCCGAGTGCGTGCGGCGCGGCGCGGCGCCGGGCGCGCACCCGTCGTACCCCGATCGCGAGGGCTTCGGCCGCAAGCCCATGGCCATGCCCGTGGCCCAGCTCGAGCGCGAGGTCAGCGCGCAGTGCGCGCGCCTGGGCGAGCACGCGCAGCGCGCGGGCGAGCGCATCGGTTACGTGAAGCCGCACGGCGCGCTCTACCACGCGGCCGATGCCGACCTGGCGCTGGCCGCGGCGGTGGTCAACGGCGCGCGCGCGGCGCTGGGCGAGAGCATCGCCATCATCGGGGCCGCCGGAGGCGCGCTGGCGACGACCACGGAGCGCGCGGGCATGCCCTTCCTGCGCGAGGGTTTCGCCGATCGCGCCCGCGTGCGCGGCCCCGACGGACGCTGGCACCTGGTGCCGCGCGGCCAGCCGGGTGCGCTCATCGACGATGCCGCGGCGGCCGCGGCGCAGGCGCTGCTGCTGGTCGAGGAGGGCGAGATCGACACCCTGTGCGTGCACGGCGACGGCAAGAACGCGCTGGCGGTGGCGCGCGCCGTCCGCGCCGCCATCGGAGCGTGAGCGTGAGCGCGCCGCCCGTGCGCATGGGCGACGCCGCGTGGCGCTGGCCGCGGCCCGCCGACGCCGACGCCGCGACGCTCCTGGCCACGCTGCGCGCGTGGCCGCGCGTGGTCGACGTCGTGGTCAGCGAGGGCCACGTGCTGGTCACGTTCGATCCCGGCCGGCCGCCTCCTGACGATCCGACGCCGGTGATCGACGCGTGCCGCGCTGCTGCGCAGGCGCCCGCGGCGCGCACGCACGTCATCCGCGTGCGCTACGACGGCCCCGACCTCGGCGAGGACGCGGCGAGCGCGCGCCTGTCGGTCGACGAGCTGTGCGCGCGTCACCGCGCGCGCGTCTACCGCGTGCGCGTGGTCGGCTTCCTGCCCGGCTTCGCCTACCTGGGCGAGGTCGACGAGCGCCTGGTGCTGCCGCGGCGCGCCTCACCGCGGGCGCGCGTGCCCGCGGGCGCGGTCGGCCTGGCCGGGCCCTACACTGGCGTGTATCCCTTGTCGTCCTCGGGCGGCTGGAACCTGATCGGCTCGGCGGTCGACTTCGCCGCCTTCTCGCCCGTGACGGGCGCGACCTTGCGCCTGGGCGACGAGGTCCGCTTCGAGGCGGCATGAGTGGCGCGACGCTCGAGATCGTCGCCTGCGCCGGCCTGGCCACGGTGCAGGACGCCGGCCGGCCCGGACGCATGCACGAGGGCATTCCGCCCGGCGGCGCCCTGGTGCCCGAGCTGCTGGCCGCGGCCAACCTCGCGGTCGGCAATCCGCCCGGCGCCGCCGCGGTCGAGCTCTTCGGCAAGCTGCGCGTGCGCGCACACGGCGCCCACGCCATGACGCTGTCCCTGGATGGCGCGCCGGCGCGCCCGCTGGCACCGGGTGAAGTCCTCGACGTCGCGTCCGGCCCGGCCGCGCGCGTGGGCTACCTCGCCGTCGGCGGCGGCATCGACGTGCCGCTCGTCCTGGGCGGGCGCGGCACGCTGCTGGTGGCCGGCCTGGGTGGCCACCAGGGCCGCGCGCTGCGCCGCGGCGATCGGCTGGCTGCCGGGGCGATCGGGAGCGCGGCCGCGTCCGCGGCACGGTTCGACCTGCGCCTCGATGATCCGATCCGCATCGTGCCCGGCCCCGACCTGGAACGCTTCGCGCGTGACGCCGTGGCTGCACTCGTCTCGCCCTCGCCGGCCGCCCGGCTCGCCATCGGTCCACTCGGCGATCGCGTGGGCGTGCGCCTGGTCGGTCCGGGCGATCCGCCCTGGCGGCCGCTCGCTGCCGCCGTGACCATCTCGGCGCCCATGACGCGCGGCTCGATCCAGGTGACGCCCTCGGGCGAGCTGCTCGTGCTCGGCCCGGATCATCCCACCACGGGTGGCTATCCTGTGATCGCCGTCATCGTCAGCGCCGACGTCGGCCGGCTGCTGGCGCGCCGACCGGGCGCGCCGGTGCAGCTCGGCTACGCTTCTCTGCCTGCATGACCGTCGCGCTCGACCAGCTGCGCCGCTGCACCTCGCTGCATCAGGCGCTGCGCTGGGGCCTGGCCCGGTCGCCCGCCTGGACCGTCGTCGACGTGGTCGTGCAGGACGAGTACACCCACGACGTGATCTTCGCCCCTGACAGCGGGCCGGGCGCGCTGGTGCTCGACTGCACCTGACTGGGCGGCGTCGAAGCGGTCTCCGTGTGGGACCACCGCCCCTCTGCCGACGAGCTGCTCGACGCCCGCGTGGCGCGCGGCTGGATGCCACGCACCAGCGCCCTGCAGGAGGGCGAGCGCGTGCTCGGCTTCGCCTGCAAGCTCACCGGCAGATGAGCTGCGGGTGATGCCCGCTTCGCGTTATCCTGCCCGCGCATGACGACGCCTCCGCGTCCCGGCGCCGCCGGCTCCGACCCGGGCACGACCGCGACCGCGGTGGGCCGCACGCTGCCGGCGGGCCCGGGCAGCGCCGGCTCGGGCGAAGCGCGCGCACCTTCGCCGCTGGCCAACCGACGTCTGGCGCACTTCCGCCTGGAGAAGCCCATCGGCACCGGCGGCATGGGCGAGGTCTGGCTGGCCACCGACCTGGCGCTCGAACGCGAGGTCGCCATCAAGCTGCTGTCGCGCGAGCTGTCGGGAGATCCGTCGCTGCGCGAGCGTTTCTACCGCGAGGCGCGGGCGCAGGCGCGCATCCAGCACCCCAACGTCGGCCACATCTATTTCATCGGCGAGGAAGACGGGCAGCTCTTCTTCGCCATGGAGCTGATCCACGGCGAGAGCCTGGCCCAGCGGCTGGCGCGCACCGGCAAGCTCCCCGCCGACGAGGCGCTCGGGCTGTGCCGGCAGGCGGCGCTGGGGCTGCGCGAAGCGCACCGGCACGGCTTCACCCACCGCGACGTCAAGCCGTCCAACCTGATGCTCGACCGGCACGGCGCGGTCAAGCTGGTCGACTTCGGCCTGGTCAAGCAGCAGCGCGAGGAGAACGTGGCGCTCACGCTCGAGACCGGCGGCGGCGTCATGGGCACGCCGCTCTACATGGCACCCGAGCAGGCGCGCTCGGGCACGGTCGACTTTCGCACCGACATCTATGCGCTGGGCGCGACGCTGCACCATCTCATCACCGGCGCGCCTCCGTTCGAAGGCACGACCGCGATGCAGGTGGTGTCCAAGCACCTGTCGGTTCCGCGTCCGCATGTGCCCGCGGTGCGCAAGCAGAACCCGGCGCTCGACCCGCTGCTCGACCGCATGATGGCCAAGGACCCGGCCGCGCGCTTCGACAGCTACGACGATCTCATGGTCGCCATCGATCAGGCGGCGCCCGCGCTGACCCGCTCGGCCGGCTTCTTCGTGCGTGGCGCGGCGCTGATGCTCGATCTCGCCTTCGTCATGCTCTTCCTCTACCCGCTCGCCAACATGCTCGACGATCCGTGGATCGAGATCTCCTTCTTCACCGCGTGCGTGATCTACGAGCTGGTGGCGGTGGCGCGCTTCGGTCGCACCATCGGCAAGTGGCTGATGGAGATCGAGATCGTGCCCGAGGGCCGGCGCGGTCGACCGACCTGGCGCGCGGCCTGCCTGCGCTTCATCGCGCAGTGGGGGCTGCTCTTCGTCGGACTGGGCGCGCTCGATGCCGTCGTGCTGCTGTGGCGGGGCGATTTCGAGACACCCGTGCAGCTCGCGGTGGTGATGACCATCGTCGGCACCATGGTGCTACCGCTGGTCGTGGGCGCGGTGGCGTCGGTGTTCCGCGGCGACCGGCGCGCCTTCTGGGACCGCGCCGCCAGCACGCGCGTGAGGTACCGGGCCCGCAGCTGAGGCGGCCGGCGCCTTCTATGTGGCCTGGCTTTCCTCGAGCAGCTCGCGCTCGGCGACGAGGCGTCGACGCGCGCGCGAGCGCCCCAGGGCCAGCATGGCGGTCTGCGCCATGATCCCGATGAGCGCCAGCCGCCCCAGGGGCTCGTCCCCGACGACGATGAGCAGCGCGGTCACGAGCAAGACCCAGATGACCCATTCCTTGCCTGGCGCCGGCTCGAGCCGCGAGGTGGGCTGACGCGCCCAGCGCCATGCCTTGGCCGCGGCGAACGTCAGGAATATCGGCTGCAACCACCAGCTCGCCAGGGTGATCTCGGCGCACACGAAGGCCAGGATGCCCACGGGTCCGAGGCTCACGAAGCGCCCCATGAGCTCGCTCGCCGAGCCGGCGAGCGGCACGGCCAGGCCACCGAGCGCCATGGTCGCGGCGCTCGCCCACGGCTCGGCGCGACGCGCGGCGGCGCGCAGCAGCGCGGACGGCAACCCGGCGCGCAGCCGATCGGCGTCGCCGAGCGGATCGTCGGTGAACCTGGCGATGCGCAGCAGCCGGCGCGCCAGCAGCATCCGGCCCAGGTGGTAGAGCGGCAGGGGCAACACCACGACGACGAGCGCGGGCACGATCCACTCGAGCGGCCGGGCCACCGCCAGCGTCGCGAAGGCCAGCACGACCGCTGCCGCGGTGGCCGCACGCGCCCAGCGCGCCGCGACCAGGGCCTCGAGCTCGCCCACCGCCGCGCGTTCGACCTGCCACGCCGCCAGCGCCTGGGCACGACGCGCCTGCGCACCGGTCTCGTCGGCACGGTACGGCGCGCCTCGCAAGCTGGCCCCCGACATGCTCGCCTCCCCTATTCCTGTCGCATGGCCTCGACCGGATCCAGGCGCGACGCGCGCCAGGCCGGGTAGATGCCGAAGGTCAGGCCGACCAGGCTGGCCGCGCCCAGGGCCAGCGTCACCGTCAGCGGCGAGACCACCGCGGGCAGATCGCCCAGTACCTTGAGGAGGTACGCACCAAACCATCCGATCGCCACGCCCAGCGCACCGCCCACGAAACAGAGCACGATCGCCTCGAGCACGAACTGCGCGAGGATCCTCCGCCGCCGCGCACCCAGGGCGCGGCGCACGCCGATCTCGCTGGTCCGCTCGGTCACTGCCACGAGCATGATGTTCATCACGCCGATACCGGCGATGAACAGCGCGATGGCGACCACACCGATGGTCACGAAGGCGATCTTGCCGGCCATGGACTGGAAGTCCTCCTGGATCGACGCGTTGGAGAACATCTCGAAGTCGTTGTCGTCCTGGGGCGGCACGCCGCGCGCACGCCGCAGCAGCGAGACCACCTCGTCCTGCGCGTAGGCCACGCGCGCCGGATCGCGCGCCTGGATGGTCACGTTGAGCGACTGGCGCGCGCCGTACTGGGTCAGCCAGCGCGACACCGGGATGACCGCGAGCGAGTCCATCGAGCCGCCCATCGACGAGCCGCGCCGCTCGAGCGTGCCGATGACGCGGTAGGTCTGCTGCTGGATGCGCACGTCCTGGCCGATGGGATTGGCGTCGGGGAAGAGCGCATCGACCAGGTCGGAGCCGATCACCACCACCTCGGCGGCGCGGCCGATCTCGCCTTCGTTGACCAGGCGACCGTTGGCCAGGCCGTAGCCGTTGTTCTCGAAGAAGTACGGCGTGCCGCCGACCACCTGGATGCGCGGCAGCGAGGTGCCGTGGGGACCGAACGCGGTCTGCCCGCCCGTCCAGGCCTCGCCGGCCACGTGCAGGCACTGCTCGCAGCGCTGCTGCAAGAGCTCGACGTCGGAGAGCGTGAACGGCTTGCGCCGCTCGTACTTCATGCGGTCGCGGTTGCCGAAACCTTCGTTGAGCGGCTGCTTCTGCACCTGGAAGACGCCCGTGCCCAGCTGCGCCAGGTCGCCGTTGACCTTGTTGCGCATGCCCTCGATGGCGGCGCTCATCGATACCACCGCCGCGACACCGATGACGATGCCGAGCAGGGTCAGCGCCGAGCGCAGCTTGTTGGCGCTGAGCGTGCCGAAGGCCGAGCGCACGGTGTCGCTGATGGGCTGTATCGAGATCATGGCTGCACCGCCGGGCTACTCATAGCGAAGGCTCTCGATGGGATCGAGGTGCGCTGCCCGCCACGCCGGCCACACGCCCGCGACCAGACCGACCGCGCCGGAGATGGCGAGGCCCATGATGCCCAGCTGGATCGACGCGGCCGCCGCCACCGGCGTGGTCTGCGCCAGCAGCCACGCGAGGCCCAGGCCCGCGGCGGTGCCGATGGCGCCGCCCACCATGGTCACCATGATCGCCTCGAGCAGGAACTGCGCCAGGATCCGGCGCCGGCGTGCGCCCAGGGCGCGGCGCACGCCGATCTCGCGCGTGCGCTCGGTGACCGCGACCAGCATGATGTTCATGACCCCGACCGCGCCGACCACCAGCGTGATGCCTCCGACGATGCGCGAGACCCAGAACAGCACCGAGGTCTCCTCCTCGAACAGCTTCACGATCTCCGACTGCCGGTTGATGGCGAAGTTGTCGGGCTGATCGCCGGTCAGGCCGCGCGAGGCGCGCATGACCTCGGTCACCTGGTCCTCGGCGGCGGTCAGCCGCTCGGGCGGCGCGGCCACGGTGATGAGCATGCCGCGCTTCGACCCGAACTGCCGGTTGAAGCTCTCCACCGGGATGATCACCTGGTTGTCGAGCGACTGCCCGAACGAGGTGCCCATCTGGGTCAGCACGCCGATGACGGTGAACGGCCGGTTGCCCACGATGATGCGCGCGCCCATGGCGTCGCCATTGCGGAACAGCCGCTCGCGCACCTCCGAGCCGATGACGACCACGGGACGATCCATCTCGCCCTCGAGGGGGGAGAGAAAGCGACCCTGGGCGATCTTGATGTTGGCGGTGATGCTGTAGTCGCTGTTGGTGCCGCGCACCGCCACGTTGGCCAGGTGCTCGCCCTGCAGCGAGACGTCGGCGGTGGAGAACACCATGGGCGCAACCGCGGTCAGGATGGTGGCGTGCTCGCGCAGCGCGCGCGCATCCTTCAAGTTGATGCGCGGGCGGTTGCGGAAGTCCCACCAGTCGCCGCGCTGGAAGAATGGCGCCTTGCTGATGTAGAGCGTGTTGGCGCCCATGGTCGCCAGCTGCTGCGCGAACGACTGGGAAGCCC
>Ga0209515_10007499_pt1 | contig 13118 bp, 9 predicted proteins | sample Subgroupgradi54m_FD_187454 | JGI IMG/M metagenome (GOLD analysis project Ga0209515, IMG submission 187454) | Subsurface groundwater microbial communities from S. Glens Falls, New York, USA - GMW60B uncontaminated upgradient, 5.4 m (SPAdes)... ...
ACCTTTTTCATGGGTCTACGCAGTCCAGCACCGCATGCAATGGAGAATGGGTTTGCCTTGGGGAGTCGTTTCTCAAGCAGCTATCGTGACCTTTGCTATCATGTCCACCAGCCAATTCAGACTTTTTTAAAAATACTCTTTTCATTTGACAAGTCCATCTAGCGCGAATTACAATTCGGCCTATTATGATGCAACATCTTGAAAATGAGCTTCGAAGAACTGGTGACGCGCATGATGCTGAAAGAGCTGACCATGTAGCAACAATGTTAAAAGCTCGTGGAAAAGATGTGCCATTCTCTTTTTTTGGAACGATTAATATTCAGGGAGAAATATCTAACTTTGCGATATCTACTGCCCCACTTGAAGAAGCAAAGTATATAACTGCAAGCGATTTTCTAAAAGTCAGGATGGGAAGGTTAGGATTAAGTGTACGAGAGTTAAGTCTAAGAGCCGGTATGAAACAAAGAACCGTCTACCGGATTTTAGAAAAAGGATCTTCAAATAGTGATCAATTGGAATTGCTGCTTTCGACATTGGGTTTAACACCTGATGAATTCAACAATATATCTTTCTCTTTAGAGGAAAATTAACCTCATTTTGATCTTTCGAGGTATTTGCCTGACCGTGTATCGACTTTTACCAGGTCGCCTACTTTGGTAAAAAGCGGTACTTGGACATTGAGGCCATTTTCCATAGTCGCGGCTTTAAAGACATTGGATACCGTATTCCCCTTTTCTGACGGACCAGTCTCAGCAATCCGGTAATCAACCGCTCTAGGCAACTCTACTCCGAGCGGCTTATCTTTATAAACCAAAAGGACAATTTCTAGGTTTTCTTTAAAATAAGGAATTTCTAATTTAATAATATTTGCCGGTACTTCAAACTGTTCATACGAGACCATATCCATAAAATGCACTGAGTCTGCGTCTTTGTAAAGATAATTTACTTTCTTTTTATCAATATGAGCATCTTGAACTCGTGCTCCAGTAATATAACTTTTGAGAGTGACAGATCCGCTATTTAAATTACGCACCTGGACTTTGACAGTACCTGATCCCCGACCCATTTTAATGTGTTCATATTCAAGCACTTGCCAAAGTTGACCTTCTTCCTCAAAAACAGCACCGTTTCGAAGCTCCGTAATGCCTATCATCTTTGTTCCTCTCTCACTAAATTGTGGGCAAGATTTACAAATGTTGCAACCCCAAAACCAGTCGCGCCTTTGCTCATTGCGGGCGTATCGCCTTCAAGCCAAGCAGTTCCGGCGATATCTAAGTGGGCCCACTTGGCGTCTTTATTAACAAAATTTTCTAAAAATTTGGCCGCAGTGATCGCTCCGGCTTTGCGTCCACCCGAACCAATATTGGAAAGATCCGCGATATAGCTTTTCATCATTTCTCCGTATTCGGCAAGCATCGGCATGGCAAAATATCTTTCCCCTGAGGCGTTTCCGGCGTCAATTATCAATTTGCCGAACGCGTCAGGCTTGGACCATATCCCTGCCATAAAGTCTCCAAGAGTCACAACAATTGACCCTGTGAGTGTAGCTATGTCGACAATATGGGTAACACCTTGTTTTTGTGCATAAGTTAGCGCATCGGCCAAAACAAGCCTTCCTTCGGCATCGGTATTGCCAATCTCGATAGTTTTGCCAGACAAACTTTTGACAACATCACCGGGTTTGATGGCTTTTCCAGATGGCAAGTTTTCTGAAAGTGGAATAAGCCCTATTACATTGATATCTGGTTTGGTCTGAGCAATGGCGATCATCGCGCCCAAAACCGCGGCACCACCGGCCATGTCCATTTTCATCCAATCCATCGCCTCGGCTGGCTTGATAGATATTCCACCTGAGTCAAAAGTAATCCCTTTGCCAACTAAAGCCAAAGTTTTGGGTGATTTGCGGCGGGGCTTGTAGGTAAGGTGCACCAGATACGCCTCCTCTTCCGAACCCCTAGCAACAGCGGCAAATGCGCCCATGCCGAGTCTGTTGATTTCTTTTTCGTTTAAAACTTTGATCAAGAGTCCGTGTTTCTTGGCAAGCTTTTTGGCTTCATTGACAAAATATAGAGGCGTGACAATATTGGATGGATGATTGATAAGACTCCTGATAATGTTGGTCGCATCCCCAATGACTACTCCGTAATTGAGCGCGTCTTTATCCTCTTTGGTCACTTCCCCGCTCATCGATAAAACAGCACTTTGAAGCATAACCGGCTGGATCTCTGAATGATGGAGATTGGCCGAATATACAGCTTCAATTGTACCTGCTGCGGCAATACCCACTGTATCGAGTCCCTCCATAGTTGCCGGCATCAAAAGAGAGGCTGTTTTTATCTTTAGAGGCAAAAGCGAACGCACTGCCGCCATTACGGCTTGCTTGAAAGAGGTCGGTGTAATGTCTTCTTTTTTACCAAGGCCGGCAATAATCAGATCCGACGAATTGGTTATGGGGAATTTGTTGACCTGGAAAAGTTTGCCGACCTCGACACCCCGCTTGGTGGCCGTGGTAATACTTGGGGATAATCTTAAAAAATCTTCGGGTACTTGTTCGTCAAAAAGAAAAGCGACTTGTGCTTCAGCTTCACTATTTTTTAAATCTTTTTTCTCAATTGTTACTTTCATTGATCGCAAATCCGAGATTTAAAAGCAGTTTATAGGTTTCAACTGCAATTTTGGCTCCTGCTGCTAAATATAGCGCAGTGTGAGCTCGGTCGACAACTGGAGTTTGGGTAAGTCTATTGACCTTGCCTGCTATCGACTCGGCGGCAATCTCCATAAGCTTTATACCGCTTTTACTGCTGTCTTCTTTAAGAATTCGACCAGCCTCCGCAGCTATTTGTCTGATCTGACGATATTTTAATAGAGCTTCGTCCATTGCCATCCCTGATTGATCTTTGCTCGTACCAACCGAACCAGAGATAAGGTCCTCCGCTTTTCCTCTAAGTTGTGCTTCGGCTAGAGGGATATATGCAGTGGTTTCAAAAATACCTACTGCCATATCTCTTAAAAAGACATATGCATTCATATTTCCCCTATTTTTCTGAGCAACTGACGCCTCTTCAATTTCTTTACCCCACAGTTGATTAATTGCCAAGGCTACAACTGAATTCACCGATGGATTTTTGATTCCATTCTTCTCTTTTAATTCTCTAGCTGATTCAAGTTTAGATATGAAGTATTCAGGGTGAGTTCTAATGTCTTCTAAAATCCACTGGGTAATTGGTTCAGCATGCTCTGCAAGGTTGCGACCGATTTCTTCTTCAGTCGGAGTGTAGTCGTCTGCGATTTGCGATTCAGTTTGTTCTAGTAGTTCAAACGTATCCATAAAATATTTTGTATTTTGCGAAGTATTTCTCTAACTATTGCAATAGTTTTTTGCACTAGCGCTTCATACTTCTAAAGGACGTTAAATTATATTCCGTTCTAGCTTCAAAAGCAACCTATGGGATCTATATTTATAAAACCCACGAAGCTGTTTGTGAATTTACTACAGGTTATACGTTCCACAATTCAAATTTGGATCCAGCTTTGCTGGGGCAAATTTCTCTGCTTCGGAAAAGAGGAATACTAAGGAGAAAAACACAGTTTGTCTCCTTAGAGGTAAAAAAAGAGCGTGCTACCTTGCGGTAAACACGCTCTACGTTATTCAGTTTTTTATCCTTTCTACCCGATATCGGAATTCATTTCCGGCACCATCCTGGGAGATGGAACTGGAGAGATACTCCGAATTTTTCTTGCCTGAAGCTTGGCTTCGATGAGGCCGTGATTGGTCTTTTCCCAGTGATGGGGCCTTGTGATCAGCTGCCACAATCCTTTCCAGGCAGCCACACTCATGAGCCACCAGTAGAGGGGAGCCAAAAGCATCCAGATGACTTGACCCTGCGAATTTTTATCGCCACTCGCTGCTCTGAGCATGCACCCAGTGAGAATGACGTACACAAAGAAGAGGTTACCAGGCAACATGCTCATTATCGCGAGATAAAAAACAGGCGTCGGGTAGAGACTCTGGATTGCACTGGACCCAGTTACGAAGTACACAATTGTCATACCCCAGAAGATGGGATTGACAACCATTGTCAACGGAATGAGTCCAAATACCAGCTGAAAGGTCAGGAAGTTCGACCAACCAAGTTTCCGGATTAGAGTCCAGGGATTGCGCATGTAGACAAGGTATGTCTGCATGTAGCCCTTGATCCACCGAGACCTTTGCCTAATCCAATTACCGAGGCGAGAATTAGCTTCTTCCCAGGTCGTCGAATCGATTAGGCCGACTTTATAACCAGCCATAGTAATATCGACACCTAGCGCGGCATCCTCGGTCACGTTGTAAGCGTCCCACCCGCCCACTTCTCGGATGAACTTCATCCTGAAGTGATTGGACGTTCCGCCCAAGGGAACAACAGAGCTTGATTTGACCAGTCCTGGCAACAGCATTCGGTAATGCGAAGCGTATTCTGCGGCAAAGAACACAGTCAGCAGGTTGGTACCAGAGTTGTGAAAATCCAGGACAGATTGAAGACATACAACCTTCTCTCCCGCCCGCTGAAAGCCCAAGTAAGCTTTCTTGAGCTGGTAAGGATCAGGTCTGTCCTCTGCGTCATAGATAGTCAACAAATCTCCAGTAGCCAAGCTCAGCCCGTAGTTAAGAGCATTGGGTTTGGTCTGAACCTTACCTTTCGGCACCGTCTCAAACCTAAACCCTGGAGGAAGTTTTATCCTTTCCGATGCCTTTATCATCTCTGCGTCATTCCATTCAAGAAGGAGGGTCACCTCTTTCCGATCAGCTGGCCAATCCAGCATCTCAATCCGACGGATGATCTGCTCCAACATGGCCACCTCTTTGTGAAGAGGCACAAGCATGGTATAGAGGGGCAGTACATCCTCGTCAAGGCTGTTGATCTCTTCTTGAGTAAAACTCAAGATTGCAGAGTCGCCACCTCTCAGACAAAGCCTGCCTTTGTCTAGAAAAACTACGACAAACATGACAACTGTTACAACCACCGCCATGTTGCCGTAGTTGCTAAACCCCATGCCCCAAACCAAGATGGGCGTCGCTACACAAAGCGCAACGCCAATTATCACACGCTGGCTAAACGAAAACGTTTTCCGAGCAGAGAATTTCTTCTCCGGCCAGGAAAATGTTGGCCTAGATCCGTTTCTAGAAGACACTGAGCCTCACTCCTTTTTTCGGAAGATCATGACTTCGGGGTTTTGATAGACAAGGTCAAAAGAATCAAGTTGGCTTGTACCAACTAACTTTTTGCAAACCACATCTTTTGCTTCCCCACCACATTGGGTATAAACCCAGTCGACGTAACTTGCTGGGTTTTTGATCGCATTCTCCCAGAGGTCTTGTGACCCTTCGTAAATGACGTTACTAGGCGAAACTGAGTAAAAGTGCGCTGTCTCATTACGATAAGCCTCCATTAACATCGGTTGCCCGTCAACGTAATTTGCGTTGAGCCATGTTGCTGCGTCTCTCTGTAAACGAGTACCCGGGGATGAGGTGTACCCAATCGGCTCTTCGAGAGTAATGATGTCGTTGGGAAAGAAAGACACCACCCCCCAAGCAATAACCGGTAAGACCAATACTTTGCGCCACTTACTGTTTTGCACAAAGTAGCCCACCATCAAAGCTGCGGGAAGTATCATTATCAACCCAAAACGAGCGTTTATCACGATACCTGAAACTTCCTCAACATCGAGGGGTCGAGCACCGTAATAAAGCATTACCAGGAAGAAAGGAAATGGGAACATTAAAACGAGTACTCCAGCCATTTCAGGCCTTAAACGACTTCGAACTAAGAAGTAAACGAAACCGGTCAAGCTTAAGAACGCAACTGGAACACTCAAGTTATGCAGAGTCGCCAAGCCATAGGTCTGAAAAGAGACCATCATGTTTCCTATGACCTTGTCGTCACTTTGTACCCAGTTCGATGACTTTGCATAGTCACTCATGATGAAGTAGAAAGGATTGTGGAAGATGAGTGCATTCCATCCAATCCAGAGCAAGATAATCGCCCCTGGACAGAATCCGTAGTAAACCACCCTATCTTGAATTTCTTTTCCCTTTAGACCTTTGCGAAAACCAATGTACACAATGGCTATAGCGACGGTTATCGCATAAGCCCATCCCTCATATCGAGTCAGCGCTGCGCAAGCAACTGAAAACCCTAGAAGGAACAATGCAAATGGTTCAGACGAACTCCGAACTGGCATTTGGCTCCAGCGCACTAGATAGTAAGCACCAGCCGCCAAGAAAACAAACAGTGGAAGCTCTGTCATGGGTGTTGATTGCATATAGAGCATGTTGAAATTGGTAATGATCACCACTACCGCTATCACTGCTGCCCATACATCTCGTTTCACCTGCAACCGAAGCGCAGTCTTGTAGACATACACGGCTGTTACCACAAAGCAAACCATCGATAGGATACTTCCGGCAATTCCGGTTCTGTAGAGAAAACCGTTCTTTACGAGCAGAACGATTAACAAATGCGGCAAAGGAAGCCAAAGGTGACCAATCTGCCCCATTCCGGACGGATTGCCGTCAATGACTCTTTTGGCAATCAACAAATGCGACATCGAGTCGACATAGTCGATCGTCCTACCTTGGCTATAGTAATAAGCAAAGCTAGCTATTGAAGCTAGAATGCTTGTCACTACCACCCACCAGAAGACCTTATTGGGCCCCTTAGTAAAGGCCAGATACATTTCTATTCTCCTTTAGTCGACTAGAACGCTTACGCGTTCAATCTTTTTGGGTCGAGCGAAGACAAACTTGTGGCTCATCGTGTAGTTGATGACCACTGCTGCCCCAATTCCCGCCATCCCCGCGAGGAGATAGTGAGATGTAGGCAATACAAGTGCAAAGGCGATCTGGTTAATAACCAGAGCAGAAAAACACGTTGCGTTGAAAGCTAGAAGCTTTCGAAGCATTTGACCCAAGGTGATGTCCGGACTCCTTCGGTCCACCCATGTGATGTTGTAGCTCAGGAAGAAATTTGGCTGCACAGAGATGGCAAAAGCCACCAAGTTTGCCAAATTCTTCTGAATATCCAAGCCTGCCAAAGTGTAGAGAAAAGTGAGTTGTATGACTGCGCAAATCCCTCCAACCATGATAAACCTGATAATCTGTGGAATGCGTTCCACTTTGGTAAGAATCGGTTCGAACATGTAGGTTCTCCTTTCGTTTTGCAAGAATTATCGAGTTGTTAAGGTGCGCGAAAACCTCAGATAACTGTTATCATCCGAGGCAGAAAACTGAATATTGCTCCAACAGGAAAGATTTACAGGCGCAAACGCCTATAATGCCTTCTTGCCAAAGATATGGGCAGAGCGAAATTGATCAAAATTTCTTACCCCAGTCTATTATGACTCATAGGATTAGAAATTTGAGGCTTATTTATATCAAATTTAGGTGTAATAAGTCAAATAAGAAATGTGGAAGAGTAAGACCTATATACTTGCTAAAATTGCTCTTAAAGCAAGTAAAATGAGCATGAAATACGAATGTAAGCCTACTTCAATTAGTTCTGGGTAAATGTAACGTTGTCGAAGGTAGAAGTATTTAATTGGGATCCATTATGGGCTGTTACGAAAAGCCCAATGGTAACATTGGTATTCATGGCCACAGTTCTTGTCCCGACTTGTGTCCAATTAACTCCGTCGGTTGATTTGTAAGACGTAATAACATTCCCTACCCGAGTCAACTTGAGCCATACAGGAGAGGTAAATGTTCCGCCAGACTGGTTAAAATTAAAGTTGGACTGAAATGCTAGTCCATTGCCTGGAGTTGCAGCCAACATCGCATAAGTCGATAATGCAATAGTTGATTCTTTGATCATTACTCCTGACTTTGCCCAAGAATCAGTATTATCTTGAGATGAAATTCTAGCTACGACAGATCCATTGCCGGCTAAGTTACGGTAAACATATCTAAGTTGGTCGGTCGTTCCCCATATGTCATTACCCGATCCAGATAAAGTAAATACTCCATTATTGTAGCTAGATGACCCTAAAATAACTGGTGACCCAATATCAGCTCCTACCCATGGGGCAGGTAATGTGCCTACAGCTGTACCATTTATCAAAACATTATCGAATTGAACTGTAGATGTAATTGGTGAATTATGTGACAAAACAGAAAGTCCAATAGTTACCTGACTTTGCATGGCTAACGTTGTAGTTCCATATTGAACCCAATTAATACCATCAACCGAGCGGTAAGCGTTAAAAGTATTGCCAGTACGGGTTAGCTTTACCCAAGCGTTAGGGAAAGTATAGGCAGCACCGTTGATATTACCGTTAAAGTTATTTTGAAAAACATAACCATTCGTCGGAGATATACCCATCGTCACATATTTTGAAAGAGGAATCGTTGATTCTTTGATCATTACTCCTGCTTTAGCCCAACCGTCGGTATTTTCTTGAGATTTAATTCTGGCGACTATTGACCCATCGCCTGTTAACGTCTGATAACTATATTGGAATTGGTCAGTTGTTCCCCAGATATCAGCTCCTGCTCCTTTGATTGTGAAAGTTCCGGAAGCATATTTTGCACTGCCTGCTGTCTGAGGAAAGCCAATATCAGTATTTGCCCAAGGTGAAGGTAAAAAGTTCTTAAACGAAACGTTGTCGAATATCGCGGCGCTTAAGGCTGACCCATTATGTGAAGTAACAAACAATCCAGCCGAAGCTGTTTCGGTCATATTAAGTGTTGTCGTGCCAGCTTGAGTCCAATTAACCCCATCGATCGATCTAAACGATGTAAAAGTGTTACCAGATCTTTTTAGTTTTACCCAAACATTGGGGAAAGAATATGCGGCACCATTGGTATTGCCATTAAAGTTATATTGAAAAGCGTATCCATTAGCAGGGGTTACACCCATCAAAGCGTACTTTGACAAAGGGGTCGTTGATTCCTTAATCATTACTCCAGCTTTGGCCCATCCATCTGTATTTGTCTGAGAAGTTACTCTAGCACTGATCTCCCCATCCCCATAAAGCGGTTGATAAACATACTGAAGCTGATCAGTTTGATTCCAAATATCATTACCAGCTCCCTTTAGGGTAAATATTCCATTTGAAGATTTTGCACTTCCCGCTATTGTCGGACTACCAATATCGGTATTTATCCAAGGAGTTGATAAAGTGTTTTTGACCGAGACATTATCAAACATTGCTGTACCAAGCATTCCACCTTGATGAGAGGTTACAAAAAGCCCCATTGTTACGTCCGTAGCCATTGAGATATCAGCTGACCCTACAATCGTCCAATTTACTCCATCAGTTGATTTGTAAGAAGTAAATGTATTCCCTGATCGACTTAACTTTACCCAAGCGTTAGGGGGAGTATAAGGGGCACCATTTACTGCAGAAGTGAAATTATATTGAAATGCATATCCGTTAGAAGGCGTTACACCAAACATGGCGTATTTAGACAGCGGAGTTGTGGATTCTTTGATCATAACTCCCGCTTTGGCCCATGGATCGGTGTTATCTTGAGAAGTGACTCGGGCAATTATTTCCCCATCACCTGAGAGCGTTTGGTAAACATACTTAAATTGGTCCGTTTGATACCATATATCGTCACCGGCACCTTCAACCACAAAGGTTTGTGAAGATGAAATATATTTACCTGCACCAGTAAGACTTGGATTACCAACATCTGTAGTTTGCCAAGGTGAAGGCACTTCTCCGACTGCAATTAAATTGGCAGTATAAATGGTATCTGTGTTTGGTGTAAAAATAGAATGAGTTTTAGCTTGTCCATCTGACCAAGATATAAATCTATATTCTTGACCGTTAATAAACTGTGGAGATGGAACTGACAATACCCTTTCAACCCCCACAACCGCTTGTTCAGAAAAATTACTGGTGGATGGAATTCCATCAATAGTAAATTGTAGTCCAGGAATATTGGCATTGATCGTAAGATTTATTAGATTTGGATAAATATTCGTCGAGCTGACATGTTTAAGACCGCCTGAATCGGTTACAGTTAACTCAACTTCGTACCAGGTATTGGAAGCATTATCGGCTACAGTTGGTATTTGAAAACTGCCACTTTTAACTCCATTTACTACCGATAAAAACGGATGGGTGTGGATATTGTGATGGAAAATAAACCTCCACGAAAAGGCGCTATCAGGCAAAGTCCCATCTTCAAGGTCAGTTCCCTCACCCGAATAATTAATTGTATTGCCAGCGTTGTATTTTGACCCCTCTGTCGGGCTTGTTATTGTACCTGTTGGCAGTCTGTTGCCCACAGTTACTGTCACTGACGCTGTCCCCTGCTTGCTACCATCGCTTACGGTCAAAGTTACATTATAAGTACCATTAACCGTATATCCGTGAGTAGGATTGGGGTCAGTTGACGTGGTTCCATCACCAAAATTCCATAGATAAGTGATTGGGTCATTGTCAGGATCATTAGTCCCGGCACTTGAAAATGTCACATCCATTGGAGCAAGTCCGGCAATTGGATTGGCACTTGCAGCAGCTTGAGGCGCCCGATTACCGCCTGATAAAGCAATTTTTGATAAAGTCCCGGGGTAAAAATTAAGCTGATAAATGTTACCGTCTGGCCCTTGTGAAAGTTGCACAACGGTACCCGCATTGGAATCAAACATATTATCTGATAAAACCGATTGGTAATTTTCATCAAAAACTATATATTTTATAAATTTGAGCGTGTAATCACCATAAAAAAATGCGTGGAGGTATTGTGATGGAAATGTAGACCCTGAATAAACTAAAGCAGATGTAATAGAACCAGCGTTGGCTGGAGCAGGTGAATGAGGATATGCAAAAACAGGATTTGCATAAGAACACCCACTACATATACCTTCAGCATCTGGCCAGCCGTAATTGGCGCCTTTTTCAATTATATTCACTTCTTCCCATTTTGATCCCCCAACATCGCCTACAATTACTTTTCCATTGGGCAAAAAGTCGAACCTAAAAGGGTTTCGTAAACCATAGGCATATATTGATGGAAGTACTCCGGGCGTATTTACAAATGGGTTATCCGCCGGAATTGTGCCATCCTTATTAATTCTATGAAGTTTCCCGTGGACATTTGTTAGGTTTTGAGCATTAGAGTAAACAGTATTTACCCCCATTGCCCAGTAAAGTTTACCGTCAGGTCCAAATCTCACTTCTCCGCCATGATGCCACACATTACCAAGTTGATTGGATTGCAAAAGGACTAACTCTGAAGCCGGATCTGCTGAATTTCCAGTTACGGTAAATCTAGAAAGACGATCATAATTTTGAGCGGTTGTGTATGAGACGTATAAATAACCGTTGGTGGCAAAGTCGGGATCAGGCTCCAGTCCTAAAAGTCCTCTTTCATCTGCGCCATTTGTTTGGAGTGTAACAAGAGTAATAAGCGGGTCTGTGGAAAGCTGGCCATTTTGATAGATTTTTATCGCTCCAGCCTTTTCAGCAATAAGGATTCGTCCGTCGGGCAAAAATCTAAATGCGGTAGGCTGATTAAGACTCGAGGTTAGAGTTGTTTTCTCAAACTCTTGAGGCGGAGCCGCCAAGTCATATTTTATTCCAATTGCAAACATGCCTCCAAAAACAAGAAGCATGCACAATAAAAACTTCAAAAATAATTTTTTAATCATTTACTTTATATTATGGGGCAGAAGCAAGGAAAACAACGCTTCCTTTATTGAGGTGAAATTATACCTGAAAAAACTGCTAATTCCAAGCCTAGAATATTTTAAGAGTAACACTTATCCAGCTCAGTCTCCGCAGGCTTGTTAAAAGGAGCAAAAGAAGGTGTATTGGGATCAATCTTTCCAGGGTCTTCTCCCAAGTACGCTGTCCAAAAATACACACCTGACAAGGATTGTTTCATTCTATCGCGGTCCATACAAAAACCTGCGTAATAAGCTGCCTGATCTTTGATATCTTGCGCATTATTACCGCTCCCATCCCATGCCCAAGGTCGGTCAAATTGATGACCAATCGTACCCATTTCCGCAATCAATACTGGCACACCGTAGGTTTTTTTAAGACTGGACATACGATCAAATGCATACTGGAAAGCGGCAGAAACTTGCTCGGGCGAGGCACCTTTTCCTAAATCGAGTGGGTAATAGGCGTCCATTCCAATAAAATCCAGATCTTTTATATAATCTGAACCGGCAGTTGAGTTGGAATTATCAAAACTATCGTGGTTAAAGGAATAAGTGATTTTACCTTTAAAAACCTCGCGAACTGATTTAATTACATCTTTCCATTTGTCCGACTCACCCTCCAGTGACACTAGTTCACTACCAATGTCCAGTACTTCAACATATTCACTCTCAGCCATCTTGGCATAATCCACAATTAAAGATTTGTAACTCTCAAACCACGCATCTCTATTATCAGGCTCAATCGATCCTCTCCATCTACCGTCGGCAACAATGCTTCCTTCATCCAAAATCGGCCGAAGCATTACACTCATCCCGTGAAATTTGGCGCTACGAATAAATCGGCGCATATTATCCAAAGTGGGTGTCCCATCACCCGGATGGACGCTATTAGACCTGTAATTATCTTGGTAAATAGGAAATACAAAGCTGGCACTGTTAACGCCTAGTTTCTGCAGACGGTCAAGCCATTGATTGGAAGCTTCGCTAAAATTGCCATTGTAAACTTCATTACCATATTGAAGAACTGAAAAACCCTGGATAAATTCTGGCAAGGCAAACCTCTCTTTGATAAGAGGGTCTTCCGGCAGCTCTGGCGTTTTGCTTGGATATGGTTCATCAGTCGGAGTTGGATCGACTGTCGGTATTTCACTAGTCGGAGTACTTTCTGAATTTGGAGTTGAGGTATTAACAATTGGTGTAATAAGACTGGTGTAATCTGGAGCTGTACTTGTTGCTGTTTTAGACGCTTCCCACGTTGCGTGAGAACTGGTTGACTCTTTTGCACAACCGCCCACATAAAGAACGGCCCCTGCAACAGCAGCGCCCCTGACAATGTCTTTAATTGACGGACCAAAACCTTCTTTCATGCTAATTCGAGCAGTAATAATAACACAATCAAACGTGTAATTACAACACTATAAGATATCTTTGGTCGCGCCTTAGGAAGTCATTTGTTCTTTT
>Ga0209515_10007501_pt1 | contig 13110 bp, 7 predicted proteins | sample Subgroupgradi54m_FD_187454 | JGI IMG/M metagenome (GOLD analysis project Ga0209515, IMG submission 187454) | Subsurface groundwater microbial communities from S. Glens Falls, New York, USA - GMW60B uncontaminated upgradient, 5.4 m (SPAdes)... ...
CGACCCCTTCTGCGGCTCGGGCACGACGCTGGTGGTGGCAGCGCGCCACGGCCGCCGCTGGCTGGGCGCCGACGCCGACGCGCGCTACGTGGGCGTGGCGCGCGAACGCCTGCGCGCACAGGAGGCGCGCCAGGCATGAACGACGCGCAACCCGCAGCTGACGCCGCACCCGTGCCCGAGGCCTGCGACATGAACCTGGGGCCGCGCCAGCGCCAGCGTCGCCTGCAGGGCGGCTACGTCTTCGGCGCCGTCGCCATCGTGGCGGCCGCGCTGCTCCTCGGCCTGCACGCACCGCGCGCCGCGCGCCTGACCCTCTTCGCGCCGCTGGCGGTCTCGGCGCTCGGCTTCATCCAGTACCGCGCCAAGACTTGAGTGGGCCTCGCGTCGCGCGGTCTGCGCAACCTCGATCAGGGCGACGAGCGCATCACCGACTTCACGGTGCGGCTGGCGCTGCGTCGACGTGGGCAGAAGATGACGCTGCTGGGGGCGGGCATCGCCGCGCTGCTGACGGCGGGGGTGTGGCTGATCTAGTCGCGAGGAAGATCGAGCAGCTGCAGGCGCAGCAAGGTGTGGCTGACCAGCTCGTGACCTTCGCGGGTGTTGCCCGCGATCAGCTTGGCGATGACCTGCGACAGCGTCGTCTTGAGCGTGTCGGCGCGCTCGCCGGCCAGCTGGAAGACCACCTGCAGCAGGTCGTGCTCGGGCAGCTGCGAGTCGCTGCGCGCGAAGGCCCCGTAGATGGTGCGCACGTCGTTGAGCAGGCCGTCGTCGTCGGAGCCGCCCAGGATGCCGTCGCCGCCCAGGACCAGCGCGTGCAGCGTGTCGTTCTGCTCCACCGAGAGCGGGAAGCCGAACAGCACGAACGCATTCCAGATGCCCTTGGCGCCGTCCAGACCGAGTGCCGCCTTGCCCAGGTCGCTGCCCGGCGTGCCCAGCTTGTCGGCGATCTCGTGGTAGAGGTCACGCTCGATGATGTCGAAGCGCTGCACCACCGCGGTGCGCGGCGCTTCGAGCTGCGCGGGCGTGGCCACCAGGACCGGGTTGTCGTTGCCGGGCGCGAAGATCTCGCCGATGTGCGCCGCGAGCGGCGCCACCGGGCTGCCCAGGTACATGTCGGGGTCGGGCTCGGCGTTGATGACCGTGATGGTCTTCAGGAAGTTGGTCCGGTTGATGTGGCGGAAGGCGGTGAACTTGGTGCCGCCGAACGGCTCGTAGTGGATGTTGACCGAGGCCATGAGGCGCCAGATCTCGGTGTGCTTGGTGGTCGAGCCGGGAATGTTCGCCCGGCTGACGAACTGCCAGCTCGGCGTGATGCAGCCGCTCATCTTGCCGTGCTGCACCATGCTGCTCGCCAGCGCCATCGGCTTGAGCACGTCGTGGTTGAAGCGGTTCAGGTCGACGGGGTACTTGACGCTGCCGTCGGTGAAGCAGACGGGCAGCTGCGTCGACTTGAGGAACGAGTCGGTGGGCACCTGGGTGGGGCCGTCGAACACGGTCACGCCCTTGAGATTGAGGCCGGGGTTGTGGAAGTAGAACTCCTCGTAAGCCACCACCGCCGCCTTGAAGAAGTCGACGCGGTTGCGGTACTGCGCGGCCAGCGTGTTGAACAGGCTGGCCGACGTGATGTTGTCGAGCGCCGTGGCCAGCCGGTCACCCTCGTGGGTGAGGGGAACGATGTGCCCGCGCACGCCGGGGCCAAAATCCGGCCACTCCTCGTTCAGCTGCGCATAGCTCTCCGCGGACATGATCCAGGTGAAGGGATTGTCGAGGCGCTGGGCGTCGAGGGTCTGGCCCAGCAGCGAGGCGAACTCGCGCACGTAGTTGATGTTGAAGGGCAACGGATGCTTGAGCTCGGCGCCCACCTGCAGGGGGTCGAAGGAACGCCCCGAGGGTCCGGCTTCGAACGAGGTCTGGGCGAACGAGGTCGCCCAGGTGAAGTACTTGTTCTCGTGGAACTTGAACTCGTCGAACGTGAGCACGCTGCCGGGATGATGCTCGACGTAGTTGAGCGCGAGGTTGATGGACTCGAACAAGCTGATCCTCGATGAATCGCTGAAGAACTCGGCGATGTTGACGTCCAGACGGGTCAGCTTGTCGTGGATCAGGTTGAGCGACTGCAGCACGGCCTGGACGTCGCGGTCGATGGTGCCCAGCTCGAAGTGCACCTGGGCGAACTCCGCCATCATGTCCTTGTAGATGGTGTTGAGCGACGCGTCGATGCGGTCGAAGCGCGCGTTCATCTCCTTGCGCAGGTCGTTGATCATCTGCTGCAGCTTGGCCAGCTGCTCGAGGATGACCTGGTTGGGATCGGGACCGGCGCCGTTGAACACCGAGATGGCCGCGAACACGGCCGCGACCACGCCGCCGGTCATGATGGCGGCGCCCAGCACCTTGAAGCCGGTCTCGCCGTAGTCGAGCAGCTCGCACAGGCTCTTGGCGGTCTTGATGGCGGTCTCGGAGTAGCTCTTGACCGTGTCGAAGAAGGTCTCGATGGCCTTGCCCATGGCCACGCAGTCCTTCACGAACTCGTCGTCATGGTTGATCTTGCCCATGAACTCGAGGACCTTGAAGGCGCCCGAGAGCCCGCTCTCGACCTTGCCCAGCGTCGGCTCCAGGTCGTGACGGATGCCTTCGGCGTGGGCGATGGCGGCCTCGAGCGCGGCCTTGTCGGCCGGCGACGGCTCCTCGGGCGGCTTGGCGCGGCTGGCGGAGCGCAGGTTCGCGGTCACCGGAGCGGTGGGCGTACCGCCCTGCGGGTTGGTCTTCTTGAGGAAGGTTTCCTGCGCCCGCGCAACCTCGATGATGACGTCGGTGTAGGCCTGGCTGGCGTCGTTGCCGAGCTTGCCGGTGGCGCGCACGAACTCGTTGATCTGCGCGCCCGACACGGTCAGGCTGCCGTCGGCGCCGCGCGGGTTGGCCAGCAGCGAGGCCAGCGGCTCGACCGGGTAGTGGGCGATGGTGACGCTGGCGGCATCGATGGTCTTGGCCTGCAGCGTGGTGCCGATGACGCTACCGTCCACCGCCTGGGCGAAGGCGGCGTCAGCGCGCGCCTTGTCGTGCAGGCGCGACCAGGTGTCGTCGCGGAAGCGGTGGCCTGCGATCTCCTGCTCCTGCATGTGGTTGAAGGGCTGCACGCCCGGGATGTTGACCGAGCTGCGCCCGACGGCGAGGTAGGCAAGCGCGTAGGCGCGCAGCGCGCCCGGCAGGAAGCCCTGCTGCTGCGGGGTGGGGACGATGCGCGGCAGGACGCGGCCGATGGCGCGGTAGCGCGTGCCGCTGGCGTCGGCATCGGGATTGAGCGCGTGGGCCTGGATGAGCGCCCACGCCTGGTCGATGGCGGTCCGGTAGGCGGCGGCGCGCTCGACCGGCGAGCCGGGCGGCGGGGTGGCGGTGAGCTCGGCCGCGACACCGGCGAGGATGTCGAGCTGGGCGCTGCCCGCCTGCACGGCGGCGACCACGTACGCGGCGTTGTCGAGGCTCGCGGCCGGCAGCGTCGCCGGCGCGGGCAGGGGTGCCGGGATGGGCAGCGGCGGCGGATGGGTGCCTTCGTCGGCGGCAAGCACGCTCGCGCGCGTCTCGCCGACGGGACCGTCGTCTTCTCCGGTCGCTGACAGGTCGCCCAGGCTGCACGCGCTCATGGTCGCGAGCAGCGTGGCGGCGGTGGCGCGCAGCCACATGGGCGAACGTGGGGCGCGTGCGGTGTAATCGTGGCTCTTGGTGGACATCGTCTCGGGTCTCCTTCGTTGCTCGCCGCCTAAAGCAACGGCCGTGCCCGCGCGAGGCGGCACGCGGCGCGCGCGGCGGCGCGCTTCCGGAAGAGCCAAGGAGTACGCGGGTGTCACTCTCGCGGCGTGACGCGCGACGCACGGCGAGTGCGTGCAAATCGGCGTCGCAGCTGGAGAATCAGCGCGGGGCGAGTTGAACACGGCGCGACGCGCCGGCTCGCGAGGTCACAGAGAAGTACACCCGGGCACAGCGCGGGCGGCGCGCGCGAGCTACGGCTGGCCGAGCAGCTGCAGACGCAGCAGGGTGTGACCCACCAGCTCGCGGCCCTCGTGGACGCCGGCCTGCTGCAGGATGACCAGGATCTGGTCGAGCGTCTGGCGCAGCTGGTAGGCGCGCTCGTGCGCGAGCGACTCGATCATCCACAGCAGGTCGCCGGCGGGCAGCTCCGAGTCGGGGCGCGCGAACGCCGCGTAGATGTCGCGCGCGTCGTTGAGCAGGCCGTCGGGCTCGTCGTCCTTGCCGGCGGGCATGCCGTCACCACCGAAGAGCAGGCCGTGCAGGGTCTCGTTCTGCTCGATGGAGAGCGGGAAGCCCAGCACCGTGAACGACTCCCACACCTTCTTGGCCCCGTTCAGCGCCTCGGCGGCAAAGGCCAGCTCGGTGCCGGTGGTGCCGATGTCGCCGGCGATCTTGGCGTACAGCCGGCGCTGGAAGCCACGGTAGCGGTTCACGATGGCGGTCCTGATGCCGTCGACCTGCGCCGCCGGCGGGGTGAAGGCGATGGTGTCGTGGCCGGGCAGGAAGATCTCGGCCGCGTGCGCCGGAAAGACGCTCGTGGGCGCGGGCAGATACGGGTCGGGATCCGGCTCGGCATTGGGCACCAGGACGACCTTGACGAGGTCGGTGCGCGCGTCATGACGCAGGATGACCGCCTTGGCGCCGCCGGCGGGCGTGAAGTAGATGTTCACCGAGGCGCGCAGACGGTGGGTCTGCTTGTGCTTGCTGCTGCCGGGGATGGGCTGCCGGTTGACGAACTCCCAGCGCGGCAACACGCACGCGCTGATCGAGCCCAGCGCGGGCGGGTTCTGCCCGTGGGTGTCGCTCAGGCTCGAGGCCAGCGCGAAGGGGACGATGACGGCGTGCTGGGTGAGCCACCGGTTGAGGTCGATGTTGACCGTGCCCGAGCCAGTGCAGAAGGGCAGGTCCTGCGCCCGGTTCAGGAACGAGTCGGAGCCGAGCTGCTGCGCGTCGCCGAAGATGCTCGTGCCCTTGAGGCTCTTGTCGGTGTCGCCGGAGAAGGCCTGCTCGGCGTTGCTGACCGCTGATCTGAACGCGTTGAAGCGGTTCAGGTAGTACACGTGGATCTGCATGAGCAGGTCGGCGTTGGCGATGTGGTCCAGCGCGGTGGCGATGTTCTGCCCCTCGGTGATGATGGGCTGCACGCGCCCGACGATGCCGGCGGCCAGCGCGGGCGACTCCTCGCTCAGCTGGGCATAGCTCTCGGCGGCCATGGCCCAGACGTAGGGGTTGGCGAGCGATTGATCGAAGAGCGCCGGCAGACCCAGGCGGCGGAACGGGAACAGACGCAGGTAGTTGAGCTTGAAGTGCAGGGGAAAGCTGAGCTGGTGGTTGATCTCACCCGCGTCGATGGTCTCGCTGCCGTCGGTGATGTTGGCGCCGTTGCGCGCGTGCTGGGTGGCCCAGGCGAAGAAGACGTTCTCGGCCGTGTTGAACTCGCTGCTGCTGATGGGCGTACCGGCATGCACGCGCGCGTAGTTGAGCGCGCCGGTGATGGCGCCGATGAGCTCCTGGCGGAAACCTGCCTGCAGGATGGTGACCAGCCCCTGCTCCAGGCGGTTCAGGTCGTTCTGCAGCTCGGTGAGGCCACGCTGCACATCGATGATGTTGCCGTTCAGGATGCCGAGCTGGTAGTTGACCCGCGCGAACTGATCCATCATCTGCGAGAAGATGGTGTTGAGCCCTGCGTCGATGCGGTCGAAGCGCTTGTCCATGTTCTGCTTCAGGTCGGAGATCATCTCCTGCAGCTTCTTCAGCTGATCGAGCACGGCCTGGTTGGGATTGCTGCTGTCGCCGAAGATGGACAGCGCGGCGAACACCGCCGCGACCACGCCGCCGGTCATGATGGCGCCGCCCAGCACCTTGAAGCCGGTCTCGCCCAGATCGAGCAGCTTGGCCAGGCTCTTGGCCGTGTCGATGGCCTTCTCGGAGTAATCCTTCACCTTCTCGTAGAAGGTCTCGATGGCCTTGCCCAGGTTGGCCATGTCATCGGCGAACTCGGTCGCGCCACCCAGCTTGCCCAGCTCCTCCAGGACCGAGAAGGCGCCGGTGATGCCCGACTCGACCTTGTCCAGCGTGCCCAGCAGCTCGGTGCGCTTGGCCTCGGCCGCCGCGATGGCGGCCTTCAGCTTGGCGACGTCCTCGGGCGACGGCGGCGAGGGCGGCTTGGCATGGTCGGTGGTCGAGAACAGGGTGAAGCCCTGCGTGGGCGAATCGCCCGCGTGCGGGTTGGTCTTGGCCAGGTACTCCTCCTGCGCCTTGCTCAGGTCGACGACCATGGTCTTGTACTGGCCGCTGGCGTCGATGCCGATGGTGCTGGCGGCGGTGACCAGGCCGTCGATCTGCGCCCGGGTCACGGTCAGGCTGCCATCGGCCGCGCGCGGGCTGGTGAAGAAGCTCCTGAGCGGCTCGACCGGGTAGCGGGTGAGCACGGCCTCGGCCGGATCGCTGGTGCTGACCACCAGGGTGGTGCCGATGACGCTGGCGTCGACGGCCGCGCCGAAGGCCAGGTCGGCACGCGCCTTGGTATGCAGCTGCGACCAGGTCGCGGTGCGGAACTGCCGGCCGGAGAGCTCCTGCACGTGCGGCGCGCTGAAGGGCGTCACGCCGGCGACGTTCGCTTCGCTGCGGCCGACGGCCAGGTAGTCGCGCGTGTAGGCGCGCAGCGCGCTGGCGAGCGGGCCCTGGTCGGTGGCCGCGAGCGAGGCCACCACGCTCTCGAGGATGCGCCCGGCCGCCTGGTGGCGCGTGCCGCTGGCGTCGGCATCCTGGCCGGGCCCGTTGCTCTGGATCAGCCCCCACGCCTGCGCGATGGCCGCCTGGTAGGCGCTCTGGCGCTGCGCGGGCGTACCCGCCGGTGGCGACGCCGCCAGCTTCAACGCCACGCCGGCGAGGATGTCGAGCCGCGGGTTGCCGGCCTCGATGGCCGCGGTCAGGTACGCGGCGCGATCCAGGCTGGCCGCGGGCAGCGTGGCCGAGACCGGCGCACTGGCCACGGGCAGCGCGGTCACCGCCGAGGACGTGCCCGCCAGCGGCTCGCTGGCGGCGCGCTCGTCGTCCGCGGCACTCTTGTCGCCGCTGGTCGCGGACAGGTCGCCCGTGCTGCACGCCGTCATGGTGGCGAGCAGCGTGGCGGCGGTCGCGCGTAGCCACAGGGGCGAGCGCCTCCTGGGCGGGCTGGAATCCTGGCTCTTGGTGGGCATCGGCAGCGTCTCCTTCGCTGCTCGCGTCCCAAGCAACGGCTGTGCCCAGCCGGCGCCGCGCGCCAACGCGAGCGCAGGTGCGGCCGGAACGCTCAAGGAGTACGCGGCTCTTACCTGCGATGACCGGCCGCTGGCGCGCCGGCGCCGTGCTGCTGCAGAGGGCGGCGCGCACGGGTTGTGCGAGCTTACTGTCTAGACAGATCGCGCGCGGCCCGGCTGGCCCCGGCTAGTCCTTGACCAGGCTGGCCCAGAAGCCCGCCAGCTCTTCCTTCGAGGCCGGCTTCTGCGCCTCGAGCGCCAGGTCGCGCTTGACCACCAGCTGCTCGGGAATCTCGCCCAGGAAGCGCGACGGCGTGCGCAGGCGCTCCTTGCCGTGCTTGCGCCGCTCGAGCGCACGCGAGAGGAAGAGACGCTCGCGCGCGCGCGTGATGCCCACGTAGGCCAGGCGCCGCTCCTCCGAGACGTCGACGTCGCCCGCGACATCGGGCCCTTGCGGGTAGAGCGTGCGCGCGTGAGGCAGGAGCTCCTCTTCCATGCCGACCAGGAAGACCACCGGCCATTCCAGGCCCTTGGCGCCGTGCAGCGTGGTCAGCATGACCTTCTCGCCCGCGCCCGCCGCGTCGTCGTCGTCGCTCGACTTGAGCGAGAGGAAGCGCAGGTAGTCGAGCAGCGCGTCGGCGCCCGGCTTGCGCGTCTGCTGCGCGCTCAGCGAGCGCAGGAAGTCTTCCACGTTGTCGACGCGCCGCTGCGCCGCGTTGGCGCTGGCCGCGGCCGCGCGCAGATCGGCGTAGAGCTCGATGTCCTGGACCAGGTCGCGCACGGCGTCGACCAGCTTGTCGCCGCGCGCGTCTTCCAGCGCGGCGCGCAGCTTGTGCACCAGGGCGACGAAGCTGGCCACCGCGGTGCGCGCCGCCGCGGTCGCGTCGGGAATCTCCTCGAAGCGACGCAGCGCCTCGGAGAGCGGCACGCGGTTGGCCGAGGCCCACTGGGCCGCGCGCTCGACCGTGGCCGCGCCGATGCCGCGCGCCGGGTAGTTGACGATCCGGCGCACCGCGATGTCGTCGCGCGGGTTGAGCGCGAGCTTCAAGTACGCCATGACGTCCTTGATCTCCTTGCGCTCGTAGAACTCCTGCCCGCCCACCAGCTCGAAGGGGATGCGCCGCTCGCGCAGCGCCTCTTCCAGCGGCCGCGCCTGGATGTTGGAGCGGTAGAGCACGGCGCAGTCGGAGTAGCCGCGCCGGTCCTCCAGGCGCGCGCGCTCGATCTCGTCGCAGACGAACTTGGCCTCGGCATCGGCGTCGGCGCACACGACCGAGGTCAAGAGCTCGCCCGCCGCCTTGTCGGAGAAAAGGGTCTTGTCGCGGCGCGCCGTGTTGTGGCGAATCACCGCGTTGGCGGCGGCCAGGATGGTGGGCGTGGAGCGGTAGTTCTGCTCCAGCTTGATGACGTGCGCGCCCGGGAAGTGCTTCTCGAACTCGAGGATGTAGGTGGCCTCGGCGCCGCGCCAGGCGTAGATCGACTGGTCGTCGTCGCCCACCACGGTCACGTTGCCGCGCTTCTCGGCCAGGGTGCGCACCATCATGAGCTGCGCCCGGTTGGTGTCCTGGAACTCGTCGACGAGCAGGTACCAGAAACGGTTCTGCCAGCGCTCGCGCACCGCCGGGTCGCGATCGAGCAGCCGCACCGTCTCGGTGATGAGGTCGTCGAAGTCGACCGCGGCGAAGGCGCGCAGCGCCGCCTGGTAGCGGGGAAAGACCAGCTTGGTGATGTCGTCGTAGTCGCCGTCGTTGTCGCCCACGTAGTCCTCGGGCGCCACGAAGGCATTCTTGGCGCGCGAGATGCGGTGCAGGATGGCCTTGGGATCGTAGCGACGATCGTCGACCTTCACGTCGCGCAGGATCTCGCGGATGACGCCCAGCTGGTCGGCGCTGTCGTAGATGGTGAAGCCACGCGGATAGCCCAGCGCCGCGCGTTCGGCCTTGAGGATGCCCAGGCCGAGCGAGTGGAACGTCGACAGAGTCAGCAGATCGGCGTCGCGCGGACCGACCAGGCGCTCGACCCGCTCGCGCATCTCGCCCGCCGCCTTGTTGGTGAACGAGAGCGCGCAGATGGCCTTGGCCGGGATGCCCCGCTCGATGAGACGCGCCACCCGGTAGGTGATGACGCGCGTCTTGCCCGAGCCGGCGCCGGCCAGCACCAGGAGCGGGCCATCGCCGTGGACGACTGCTTCGCGCTGGGGAGGGTTGAGAGTCGAGACGTCGATCGCCACGGCGCGGTCCTTGGGCCCGGTACGCTACGGACGCGCCACTTCGTTGTAAAGTGGAACCGCGGTGCGGCAGCGCTACCTTCAGCTCCTCGACGAGATCCGCGAAGAATTCCCCGGGTTTCGCATCGTGCGCAAGAGCGAGGCGTGGACCCAGCGGGCCATCCATCAGCTGCTGCGCGTGCTCACGTTCGGCGCCCAGTCGGCGTACCTGGACTCGTACCAGACGACCATCCGTCGGACGGTGTACGTGACCGCCGACTGGGAGGCGATGAGCGACGCGCAGCGCTACATCACCATGCGCCACGAGCGCGAGCACCTGCGCCAGTTCCGTCGCTACACCCTGCCGCTCATGACCTTGCTCTATCTTTTCGGCCCGTTGCCCGTCGGGCTGAGCTGGTTTCGTGCCCACTTCGAGAAGCAGGGCTACGCTGAGAGCATCCGCGCCGCCGCCGAGGTGCACGGGCTCGAGCACGTGCTCGATCGGCGCTTCCGCGAGTACGTGGTCCAGCAGTTCGTCTCCGGGTCATACGGCTGGATGTGGCCATTTCGTCGTTCTATCGAAACCTGGTACGATGGCGTGGTTACCGAACTGCGGCGGAAAGACCAAGAGTGAGCAGCGATCCGATCATCGGCATCGACCTCGGCACCTCCAACTCGTGCGTTGCCGTGGTCGACGACAACGGCAAGGTGGGCGTGCTCGCCGACGAGAAGGGCCGCAAGGTCATTCCCTCGGTGCTCTCGTTCCATCCGCAGGGCCACGTGCTCATCGGACAGGAAGCCAAGCAGCGCCGCGTCATCGATCCCAAGCACACGGTACTGTCGTTCAAGCGCATCATGGGCCGCCGCGTCGGCTCGGCCGAGGTGCGCGAGCAGTCGTCGCGCGCCGCCTACTCGATCAAGGCAGGCGCCAACGAGCAGCCGGTCATCGCGGTGCGCGCGGGCGAGTTCACGCCGCCCGAGCTGTCGGCCATCCTGCTCGACCACATGCGCCAGATCGCCGCCAAGGCGCTCGGCCAGCAGGTGCGTCGCGCCGTGGTCACGGTGCCGGCCAACTTCAACGACGCGCAGCGCCAGGCGACCGCCCTGGCGGGCGAGATCGCCGATCTCGTGGTCGTACGCATCCTCAACGAGCCGACCGCCGCGGCGCTGGCGTACGGCCACGGCCGCTCGCTCGAGCAGACCGTCGCGGTCTACGACTTCGGCGGCGGCACGCTCGACGTCACGCTGCTGGCCCTGCGCGACAACGTGTACGAGGTCCTGGCCACCGCCGGCGACACCTTCCTGGGCGGCGACGACATCGACGAGCGCATCGTCGACTACATGGCGTCGGTGTTCTTGCAGCAGCACCGCCTCGACCTGCGCACCGACGATACCGCCATGCAGCGCCTGCGCGCGGTCGCCGAGCAGGTGAAGATCGAGCTGTCGTCCAAGCCGCGCGCGGTGGTGACCGTGCAGGAGGTCGCCGTGGGCGTGGGCGGCGCGACCCTGGATCTACAGTTCACCCTGACGCGCGAGGAGCTGGTGCGCCGGGTCGCCGACGTGATCGAGCGCTCCTTCCCGGTCTGCGACGAAGCCTTCCGCCTGGCCGGCCTGGCGCCGGCGCAGATCGACGAGGTCGTCCTGGTCGGCGGCACCACCAAGATGCCGCTCGTGCGCGAGCGCGTCGCGCAGTACTTCAGCAAGGTCCCGCGCACCGACGTGAACCCCGACGAGGCGGTGGCCATCGGCGCGGCCCTGCAGGGCAGCGCGCTGGCCCAGCTGCTCGACAAGCCGCGCCGTTCGACCACGCAGACCGGCATTCCGGTGGTCCAGCCGGGCGCGGCCAACCCGCGCGCGACCATGAAGGGACCGGCAGCTCCGCCCGTGCCCGCGTCGGCCAACATGCCGCCGCCCGCGCCGCCGGGTAGCGTGCGCCGACCGGCCGCGCCGAGCAAGCCGCCGCCCACGCCCGGCGCGCCGCGCACGACCGCGCCCATGCAGCCGCCGCCCCCGCCGCCGGTCCGGACCACCGGCCCGATCCCGGCCCTGCCGCCGGCGATCGGACGCATGCCGGTGCAGCGCGTGTCGGTGCCACGGGCTGACACGCCGCCTTCGATTCGCGAGGTCAACACGGTCGCCGAGAAGCTCGACTTCACCGGCGTGTCCACCGACGTGGGCACCGAGGAGCGCACCTTCAACCGCGGCCAGCCCGACGACGGCGGTGTGGTCGAGATCTCGGGCGTGCTCGAGCTGCCCGAGCAGGTGACCCAGCTGGCGCCGGCCGCGGGTGATGCCTGGAGCCCACCCACCGCGCCGGCCGCGCCCCGGCCCATCCTGCTCGACGTCACGCCGCGCGCGCTGTGTGTGGCCACCGTGGGCGGCTATTGCGACGAGATCATCCGGCGCAACTCGCAGATCCCGATCGAGCAGACGCGCGTGTTCACCACCGCGCACGACAACCAGACCTCGGTCGAGATCCGCGTCGGTCAGGGCGAGTCGCGGCAGTTCGCCGAGAACATCCTGCTCGGCACGCTCGTGCTCGAGGGCCTGGAGGCGCGCTCGCGCGGTGCGCAGCGCATCGCGGTCACCTTCGAGATCGACACCGACGGCATCCTGCAGGTGCGCGCGCTCGACGAGGCCACGCGCCAGGCGCAGACGGCGCGCATCGAGCTGCTCGGCGTGGCCGATGCCGCGGATGTCGATGCGGCCAAGCTGCGTCTGCAGGGCCTGCGCAGCCGGTAGGCGGGCGCGCGCGGCCAGAGCTCGGCCAAGAGCTCGGCTAAATTAGAGCGTCTTCTTGCCGCTGGCGAAGACGACCTTGTCGTAGTAGTTCGCCGCGGTCACGCCATTCTTGCCGATGGTCTCGGCCGCCTTCTTGAGCTCCTCGTCGACGAGGACCTTGAACTGCTCGATCGGGCGCGCGCCCGACAGGTAGCGGCCGTTGATGAAGAACGCGGGCGTGCCCGAGACGCCCACCGCGCCCAGGATGCGCGCGTCGGCCTCGCTGGCTTGCTTGCAGCTCTCGCCGTTCATGTCGGCCTGGAAGCGCGCCAGGTCCAGCTTCAGGTCGGTGGCGATGGCGAACATCATGAGCTCGCCGGTGTCCTTGCCGAAGGCGCGGTCCCACAGCTGCTGGTTGAACTCGGCGAAGCGTCCCTGCGCCTGGGCCGCGCACGCGGCGTGCGCCGGCACCGTCGCCGTGGCGGGATGCACGATGTAGTCCTTGTAGACGATGCGCACCTGGCCGGGGTAGTCCTTGATGAGCTGCGCGAGCGTGGGCTCGGCGCGCTGGCAGAACGGGCAGGCGTAGTCCTGCGCCTTGATGATGGTCACCTTGGCGTCGGCAGGACCGACGAACGGGTCGCCGGCGATGTCGACGGCGTAGACGGCGGCCGGGTCGGGGCCGCGCCGGGGCGCCCGGCCGGCCTCGATCTTCTGCTCCAGGCCGTCGACCTTGACGATGAGCAGGTCGAGCTTGTGCTGCGTCTCCTGCTCCTGGAGCTCGCGCTCGCTGGCCGCGGGTGCCGATGCGATGGCCGCGGGCGGACACACCGGCGCGGGCGCCGCATGCTGGCAGGCCGCGAGGACGACGAGGGCGAGGAAGGGAAGCAGGAGCGACGACGGCTTCATGGCAGGCGA
>Ga0209515_10007502_pt1 | contig 13110 bp, 6 predicted proteins | sample Subgroupgradi54m_FD_187454 | JGI IMG/M metagenome (GOLD analysis project Ga0209515, IMG submission 187454) | Subsurface groundwater microbial communities from S. Glens Falls, New York, USA - GMW60B uncontaminated upgradient, 5.4 m (SPAdes)... ...
TGAGCAAGGCCCATATACTGTTATTTCCTGCATGGATCGAGGGAATGATTGTGATAAAGTTGGACTTGTTGTTGGTTATGTTGTTCATTTGCCTTCTGAAGGCAAGTTTAATCGTGATAGTCAAGGAGCGTTTATTGATTGTAATGGGACTCAATATCGAACAGGTCGAATTATAAGACCAGGAGCACAAGTGCCAACGAGCGATGTGCTGCAGTATTGCGTTCCAATTATTAAAGTAATGAAAGGATGGAAAGATACACCTCTTACTGGATTAAAAGAAGGGGATTCATTGCCTCCTGCTGTTAATGCCGTTCTTGGCGCAATTGAGTTTTATACAGGTTTTGATGTGAAAGGGATTGGTATTGGTCCTGAAACTGATGAGGCGTTGTATTTGAGAAGGGTTTGTTGAAGTCAGTAATTCTTTCTTTCATGCCAATAGATTAGATAAAGTGCAATTATTAATACTACAACTAAAAAGAATAAAAGTGTTAAATTAATTGGCCAGGCAAGGGAATTGGTTTTTTTTGTACTTGCCTTTAATTCTACTCCTAAATCATTCTTCACTAAAATTGTGCCAGCTTTGATTATCTTTGTCTGAAGATTGTAATTTCCATGGTATATTAATGGATCATATTTAACTTGTTGGGCGAAGATGAAACTCTGGCCCTGTTTTAAGTTATAAGGGCCATATAAATCAGCGAAAGAAGTTGTATTAGTGTTGATGTCGTTCATTGATAGTTCTAAGTAATAGATGTTGTTATTGTTTGCAGGAACACCTACTACAGCGCCTGTAATATCACTCTTTTGTTCATTACTTTTGGTATTATCTTTTTGTGCTAATGCTTTTTCTGGGACTAAAACGGCATAAATGTCCATTAGATGATTTTCTGTATCGACATCAACGGCAGTTCCTGAAATGACTTTCTTTTCTACTTTGACATCTTTTTCTAAGACTGATTCTCCTAAAGTCGTAAATTGAATCTTGAGTTGATGCGGATTTGCAAGTCCTTCTTTAATTTGAATTGTTTTTTCGGTTTTTTCTCCAGGCTGCAGCACAATATTTTCTGGATTGACGATCGTTGCTTTAAGTAATCTGCCTGCAACCGGGGTGTCAGAATAAGATAAACTAGCAATATCTGTAAATTTTGAATTCTCCCCACCTAATGTCTTACGAGTCACGATGAAGAAGGGATCATCAACTTCCTGTAGTATATTAGGAAATAATTGCATCGGTTGCGTGCCGGTGTTTTCTAAAGTGAAAGTAACTTGCGTGATCCCGTCTACCTTCTTGGTTTCAAAAGAATCTGATTTGAGATACTTTTGAACGTCTTTGGCATTATAAAATTCACTGCTACTAGAAGAAGCAGCGGCAGCAGTTGGCGCAGTTGGCGCTGCAGCAGGTGCTGCTGGTGCAGAGCCGCCAGAGACACTGGTTGTAGCAGCTGCTGTTGAAGAAGCGCCACTAGCAGTCGAAGAAGGACACGTTGGTATAATTGGCCCAAAATCAGACCCAAATCCCGTAAATTTACTCGTGTGAGTAGCATTGTATGGGTAATCACTACCGCTATCTCCATAACCATCACTATTGGAATCAGCTATATTCAAAGAGCAAATATTTGGCCATAAGTTACCTTGTGCTTTATTTGAAACAGAGGTATTAAAATAATTACCATCCGTAGTAATATATGTTTCAGAAGTCATTGTTCCTAAAAAAGTATTATAATAAAATTGGTTTCCAGTTCCACTTAAAAGATAGATAGAATATCCTGTTGTAGAAGAATCGCTTCGTGAAAAAGTACTATTCTTGACCGTATTATTAATACCTTGAAAATACATACCATAAGAAGTAGAACCTGGCGAAGAATAAATAATAAAATTTACTTTATTAAAAGTATTATTGGTGGCATTAGGAAGAATACCACACGAAGAAGAAGCGATATTAGAAAATGTACCATTAATTGTTCCATTTTCAATAATACTATTGTTGATACCACCACAACCCGTAGCACTAAAGCCCCCGATATACGAATTTCTTAATATCAATCTATTTGCAGATTGTAAACTTAAACTACCAAGCACGGAACTATTAATGGTAATATCATTATAAGAAGGACCACTATAACTAGAAATACCTCTATTAAAATTACAATTTAAGATAGTTACATTACCAATATCTTGATTTAGACTTGGCCCCGAAGCATGAAGCACTAATTCAGAATAACCTGAAGATGCAATAATCTTCGTATTTTCACAAGATATTGTTAAATTAGAACCAGTAACATCTAAAATGTTTCCTCCACCAATATCAAATGTACCAGGACATAGATTGATACTTGTATTAACATTTAATCCAAGACTAGGTGTAGTACAATTAACATTTAGATTTAATTTAATAACAGTACTGTTTGTTTGAGAAAGATTAATAGAAGTACTATTTATCGCAAACCCAGAAAGAGAAGTACTATAAAAAGCAGTAATATTATGCGGAGTCATATAATAAACACCAGAACTATTTTTCTTTAGTTCCGTTAATTCTAGACGAGCTAAACCATTTTGGTCCGTAATTAAACTATGGTCCATCACGGCATTAGAAATATTCATATAACCGCTCACATTCGCATTTTGCAGTGGAAGATGAGAAGAGCCATAAGTTACATTAAGATAGGCATACCATTTTAAATAAACCGTAGCAGTACCACTAACAGTAATATTATTTATATCAACCGAAACATTAAGCAGCGTGTTATTCGTTCCACCATCATTAATGGCAAACACAGAGAAAGTATTATTTCCAAACTGAGTATTAGCAACGGTATTATTATTAGAAGTATTGAAGAAAACACCATAGGTATTATTTCTTAAATTCATGTGATTGAAATAGCTGTTGGTTGTATTATACAAATTAATTCCTTCTGTAAAGTTAATTAAATTAATATTATCAACACTCAAACCATTTCGATTATTGATATCTAAACCATTCCCAGACCCATTTCCTATAATTGTATAATTATTTCCATTTATAATAAGATTATCAGAAGCAACAGTAAAACAAGTATTATTTGACAGCATATTTAGTCCTATTGTAATATTATTACTCAGATTAATCTGACAATTAATTTGACTCAAAGTAAAATTGAGAGCAGTATTGTTTGTAGCGCTTACATCAACCGTAGTAGAATTAACAAAATAGCCTGGTAAAGTCACTTTGATAAGATGAGGTGTAATATAGGTAAAACCTGCTGAATTCTTAGAAAATTCAGAAAGAGTTAATCGAATAGTACCATTTGTATTTGTTAAAAGAGAAGTTTCTAAAGTACCATCCGCTTTATAGGCCGAAACATTAGCACTTGCAACTGCGCCACCAACACTATTATTGACAGTAACAAAAGCATACCATTTCATGATTAAAGAAGTATCATCGCCGGAAATTATTCTATTTTTATTCATAGTAACATTAATCAATAGCTCATTAGTACTACTATAAACACCAACATCATTGGTGATACTGCTAATATTTGAATCAATTACTGATCCTTGTGAAGAACTCGAGAAATTGATCCCATAAGTATTATTATAAATCACAAAGTTGTAAAGAGTCACATTATTAGAACTAGAGAGTTTAAGTCCATGTGTGAAATTTTGCACTTTAAACCTCTTTAAAGTGATATTATTAGCGCTTAAAATATAAAAACCATTAGAAGTGCCATTCCCCGTAATGATAGAATTATTCCCATCAATTACAATATTTGTAGGTCCACCAATAGTAATACATCCGGTTGAAACAGCATTTGGATCAATAGTAGTTGAAGCATTATTGGTTTGAAATACCGTGTTAGTGGTAATAGAACCACAAGAGAAACTTGCCAAAACACTCTCCGTAACCGTACTACTATTCATCTGTGTCAGATTAATAGTATCCGTACCAGTAACATAATTTGTTTTGGAGAGAGTGATAGTATAAGGAGTATCATAAATTCTTCCTGTAGCATTATCCTCATGATACTCACGAAGCATGAGTTGTACTTGACCAAGAGCCCCAGTTGTATTACTTGCAACTTGACTATTACTACTATTCTTAACAGTTATTGTAGCATCAGCTAGAAGAAAATCTACATTTCTTGTCAAAAATGTAACAAACTGATTCACAACCAAATTACTATTTGTCCCGACAAACGTTTTACTTCGATCAAAAGTGACATTATTAAAAGAATTATTAACACCACCTTGATTGGCAACAAAAATATCATGATTAGTAGAACTTAAAAGAGTAATATTAGTAAAATTGCTATTATTAGAAGCAGTAATGGCAATACCCTGACTGAAATTAATCAATCTAAAATTCTTTATGGTAATATTATTAACACTCGTTAAATTAAATCCAGCACCAGTTGTATCACCTATAACAGTAACACCAGCACCATCAACCACAATATTATTAGAACTTGCAGTAAAACAGGTTCCATGAACCGTAATTTGAACGGGGGAAAAAGTAGTACTGGAACTGAGGTCGCCGCAACTTAAATTCGCAGAAGATGTAAGGAGCGTATTATTAGTTGCAGTTAAATTAATATTAAAAGTGGAAGAAGTATAGAGAGTTCTATTAAAGTTTACAGTATGATTAGTATTATAAATTTTAGTTCCAGCATAATCTTTATATTCAATCAAAGTCAATAAAGTATTACCCGCGGTAGAAGTGCTAACATTTTGTTCTAAACCACCAGTAACATTGTAAGCTGAAATATTAAAATTTGCAAGAGGGTTACCTGAGGAATCATTCACATAAGTATTAATATACCAACGAACAGTAATATCACTACTTGTGCCAATACTCGTTCTGCTTCGATTAAAAGTAACATTAGTAAACAAATTATTAGTTCCCCCATTGTCAGAAACATTAATATCTAAATAAGTATTATTTAATATAGAACTATTATAAAAATTAGAATTAATAGATGATTTTTCCAAGTAAACACCTGTTCCAAAACTCTGAATTTTTATGTTTTTTACAACAACATTACTGGAACTGGAAATATTTAAACCAAGAGCAGAACCGCTCCCGCTAACAACATAATTATTGCCATCAAGAACAACATTAGAAGTATTAATCTCAAAACATTTTCCCGTTGTACTTAAATTGGAGTAAAGGGTAGTGTTTTTATTGAGAACACCACATAATGGTTTTCCGTAAAGAACATAAATTTTTCCAATACCTCCCGAAGAACTAATCAAAAGATCAGGATAATTATCATTATTAATATCTCCAACTGAGATAGATTTACCAGTATTATCACTAGAAACCAGACCATCAAGAGTAATATTAGCAACACTTGAGTTTAGAATCGGAAGAATATTTGATGAACCATAAATAAGATAAGTTTTGCCGGCAGCACTATTTCCCGCTACATCCGCGTTAAACGCACCTATTAAGATGTCTGAAATACCGTCATTATTATAATCACCTATATTAAGGCCACGACCAGCTTGCATACCAGAAACTTGTAAATCTCCCGTAAAAGTACTATTGGATTGAGTATTCAAATTGATATTACTCAAAAGTGCAGCATTTGAACCATAAACAATTCTTACTTTTCCTGCACGAGTTAAAGCAGGTTCAGTCGCTTGATATACACCAATAAGCAAATCACTTATTTTATCCCCATTAACATCACCAACCGCTAAAGTATCTCCTGCAAAACTATTTGAATTAGAACGTCCTTCTAAAGTAACATTAGCCGTAGAAATAGTATAAGTAGCATTCATAGAAATATTACTATAAAAAATATAAACCGCACCATCATTAGTATAAAAAGGATCTGCTTTAGGTGCGGCAACAATCAGATCATCAACACTATCATTATTTAAATCTGCAGAAGCAACAGAAGTGAGAAAATCAGAACTTGCTGCACCATAAACAGTAATATTTGCATTTGTTCTATTAAATGTTTCATTATGAAAAGGTCTTCCATAGAAAACATACACTGCCCCTGATTGGGAGGTACCATCATTTGAATTACCAATGATAACATCATCAAAAGTATCATTATTAATATCACCACTTGCAACATTACAATAAGGATAATTTGTTTCTGAACAAGTGTCAATAAAAGTAAAATTAGCGTTAGAACTAAAATCCATTGTTGAATTTGGAGTTGTAGAACCAAATATTACTTTGACTCCATTACCAAATCCAAGAATAATATCACTAATCCCATCACCATTAATATCGCCTGTTGCCAATTTATGAGGATTTCCAACTGTGCTATCAAAATAATAGGTTAAATCTGCCAATGATTTGTTGGTAGTTTTATTAAAATTTTCTCTACCATAAAAAACATAAACTCTACTATAACCATTTAAACCAGTTGTAACTATATCTTTTATGCCATCGTTATTAAAATCAGTAACTAAAATTGTTGTAGCAAAATTTGAATCGTCATTTAAATTTAACGGTTTACTAAATGCAGTAAAATTGATGTTAGATTGACTTAAATTATATTCACCCCTAAACAAACTATCACCAAAAACCAAAGGAACCAACAATTGAGAAGAAACCAGGGAAGAAGGTAATGTACGGTATGTAGAATTATCAATGGAGTGATTGTTAATAGAATAATTATCTGATAAATTTGAGATAAAACTATCATTTGGAGTTTGAATAATTGTATTATTAATAACACTTTCATTAGCATTTACGAAACTCCCATTCATACTTCCAACATCCTCCACTGGAAGCGATAAATTTCCTACATCTACTCCAACAACCGCTCCTGTAATTCCCTCCTCTCCCAAGAACAAAATTGCACCAGCTACAATCATTAAAACTAAAGTTAGCAAAACAGCTACTTCACCTCTTTTAGCATAATTCATTACATTAAAAAGAAACTATAATGATTTATAAACATTTAGTTTAATAAAAGTCGTTGGAGAGAGACTGTCACCACTTTGAAGTTATTGTTATAGCAACATTTATAAATGAAAGCCTATTTCCCTATGAAATGACACGTCATTCTTCATTCAAGAGCTTATTAGTGTTAGTTATCTTTATCTTATTCGCAATTAATGTTATTGCAGAATCAAATCAAAATAAAATTCCAATAGATCCAAAAAATGCTATTATCTTGAAACAAAAAATTAATCCAAAAGAGTATCAAAAAGATAAAAAGAGTTTATTCATGGATTCAAATACATTCGTTAATTGTTATGATAGTGATTATTCTAATCAAAAGAATCCAGAAGGGTTTACTTTTACAAATCCCAAAGAGGAGATTAATTTAGGAAATAGCCCTTTCACAAAAGGATATATCCTTAAAAATGGTAAGAAAGAGGAAGATTATTGTAAGACTACATTTAATTTAATAGAATATTCATGCGAAAATGGTAAATCAAAGTTAAATTACTTGAATTGTAAAAACGGGTGTAAAAATAGTGTTTGTATTGAAAAACCATCCTGTTTTGACAATATCAAAAATCAAGGAGAACAAGGAATTGATTGCGGAGATCCTTGTAATCCTTGTATTGAAAATAAATGCACAGATTTAGAGGGATTTACACCAGATATTAAAGATAGTGTTAATGTGAAAGATAATATCAATAATGTTGAAATTCCAATCTATGATTCTTGTGTAGATAATGAAGATAATTACGTAAATCAAAGTAATGAACTTAAAGAAAGTGTTTGTGAGGGAGATAGTTTAAAATTTATTAAGAAAGACTGCACTTGCAAAGAAGGGAAATGTATCCCTACTTGTACCAAAAAATGGACAAAAACATCACTACAAAAAATGAACTCGGTATTTGGTTTCTCAAAAGATAATGTTTATAGTGTAGGTGAGAATGGTCAACTTTGGCATTACGATGGAACCGAATGGAATCAAATAAATTTAGGGAATACAGAGTCTTTAACTAAAATATGGGGTTTTGACAAAAATAATATTTATATCCTTTCAAAGGGAGATAAATTAATATCATATAATGGAAAAGAATGGACCCAAACCAAACTAATAGCTAATATGCAGAAATATTACAACCAAAATACATCGATATATGTAACAGTTAATGGATTAGAGGGTATTTGGGGGACATCTATTGATAACATTTATGCTGTTGGTCCAAATCAATATTTAATTCATTATGATGGGAAAGAATGGAGTGGAGGAGATGTAGAGGCAATACTAAAAAATAATATATTAACACTTAATTCAATAACTGAAATGAATAAGAAACTATATGCAGTGGGATATGATGGAAATATTGTTTATTATGATGATAATAATCTCTGGAAAAAAATAAATTTAAACGAGAAGATAGATTTATTAGACATTTGGGGTGATGATAAAGAGATATTTATTGTAGGGAGTAATGGAATTATACTTCACTATGAGGAGTCAATATTGAAAAAGATGGAAAGTAACACTACAGGCGACTTTAGAGATATTTCAGGAAATTCAAAATATGATATTTATGCAGTAGGAGATAATAATTTAATATTACACTTTAATGGTGTTAAATGGGAGTCATTTAGTGATGATCCTAAAAATATGAGTGATAATTACGAGGAAATATGGCCAAGCAAGGAGGGAAATTTATTTCTCGTGACAGCTAATGGAAATCTTTTAATGTATGGATGTTAAAGAATTATTTCCAATTAAAAAAAAGGTCACATTTAGCACCTTGATTAGAAGAAACACATTTCCCTTTACATACGTAATTTCCACTTTCATCTTTCTTACACGTTTTACAGATATAGATTATATAGGATACAAAATCAGTAGGTTGTGCTATTTTTTTGAATATTCCTTTATCTGAACCATAGAAATTAATTTTATTATAACCATCTAATTTATGAAAAGCTACTTCATTGCTATTATCACCCATACAACTTGCTTCAAGAAGAATCTCATCATTATAACAAGTATCATTTATTGTCTTTAATTCAACTAAATTATCTTCGTTCAAAAATAAACCAGTTGCAGAACCAATGTACAATGCTTGATTAAATTTTTCACCATCAGTATCTGTACAAGGATTTGAAGGTTGACATCTTCCCTCAAAACAAGATTGATCAGAAGGGCAGGAGATAATTGTCTTTCCTATATCATTATTGTCACAAAAATATTCTACTACAGAATCACCCCTCCCTTTAGTTTCTAAGATTGAACCTATTTTAACGGAATTACCACAATAATTATCCATAACAACATTTGAATCTACTTTTGTAGAGCCATTTTCACAAAAAGAAACTGCACAACTATCTAATTTAGGAGGACTATATAACGTTCCATCACATCGACGAGGATTGAAAGTAGAAGAAGAATTGGAGATATCTTTTCCATTATCAAGGTCAACACACTTTTTTTTATTAACACAACAAAAACCACCTAAGCCAAAATCTCCACACCCATCCATAAAAAAAGGACAAGTGAAATCTTCAGAGATTATATTCTCTCCCTCACATTCTTTTTCGTTAACTGTATTATCATCAGCACAAGTATCAGTAGAATATTGGAGGATATTTTCTTTGTAGTCAGTTACAGTAACGGTCGAAGGTTGTGAATACATCAAATTATACTTATAAAAAAATGTATCAAATATTCCGCTATTGATATCTGGATCGTTACAGTTGTATTTTTCAATACAATAACCTACATTTTGTTCTTTACCATCAATTAATATTTTTTTGTTTTTGCAACCTTTCTCACATGGAAAATAAACTGCTTGCTTTTTACCGTTGCTACAAACTAATTCTTGTAAATACTGTTTTCCATTTTCATCGGGTGGTAAACAGAAGTCAAAAAGATTATTACTTATTCCATTTTCAATATATGAGATATAACCTGCATCATATATACCCCAAAAATTTAATGATGTACTTAAATCTGAATCGGTACACCCTTCACCGGGAGGTAAACAGGGTTGACATTTCTTCCCACCACAATCAATATTAGTTTCAAATCCATCTTTATAACCATCAGAACAATTAGGGTCTAATGCATCACAAGTTATACACGAACCACCACAATCAATAGCAGTTTCATCAAAATTTTTGATGAAATCGAAACAATGATTTGGATAAATCTTCTTAACTTTTTCTTTACAAGGTTTACAAATTCCACCACAATCAATATCCTCTTCATCATCATCTTTTATTTGATTACTACATTTTTGCATAAATTGTTCTTGACAAACTTTACAAACACCTCCACAATCTACTAATTCTTCATCTTGATCAAGTTTTCCATCAAAGCATCCTTTAATACATTTTCCTTCATCGCATCCAAAAGAACAATAAACTCCTTTATAGATAGTGGAACTCGGATCTTTGATATTATTTTTATAATTATTGCAAGTTCCCTCTAATAAAAAATTCTTATCTTTGCAATTATCTTCGAAGAAAACACAATTTTTATCTACACTTAATTTATTGTTTATAAAATATTGGTCTCCCGTACGGAAATAAACACCTCCTTTCACAAAAATACCCTCTTGAATAGTTGTACTATCACTATCATAACATCCGTTTTGGACACATAAGAAAGAATTATCACTTTCAGCTATAACTAAAAAAGAGAGAGATGAGACCAAAATTACTAGATAAATAAAATAATTCTTCATATTTAATTGATACACATCCCTTTTTTACAATCACATTTAATAATACGATAGGTTAGAAAGTTTTTGAAACAATCCCATTTTACTAAGAAAGGACCAGAATTACTATATTCACCAAAAGAGTTAGGACTAGTTAAACAACTATTTTTTACATTAATTTTATGACCAAGATTATCACCTACTATTATAGGACTATTAGATTGAATAGAAGGTTTATTGCAAAACGAGAGAATCTCTCGAGTATTTACAGCTTGACCAACAGCACTAAATGCGCCTATTTTTGGAGTATTATTCAATAGAATTACAATAATTAATAAAATTATGAAAATAGATAGAAAAATGATTTTTTTCATATAGTAGGATAAATCTTTTTCTATTTAAATTTTTGGGATTACACTATCAAAAAAAAATATCAAAAAAGAGTACTTTTTAGTGGTAATATTTATTAAGAGAGATTAATATTAGAACCTATGAGCGATAATGTTACAAATTACAAAGTACGACAGAGAGAATTCTATAACCAAAACTTGTGGTTACAAGAATTAGAACCGTTTGAAGATTCTTTAACTATGATTAAAACTCTGCAATTAAAAGGTCCACATAAAGTTAGTTTAAGTTATCTTTGTTTGGTGCTTATTGAAGAAGGAAAAATCTATGTTGAAAGAAGAGTTGCTGATAACAATCGCGCTGAAGAATTTCGTCGCCATGCGGCAGCTGCAGACTTTTATTCTAGAGAAAAAATAGAAACCGTTTTGGGAGGGATTGAATTAAATGGAGGTATAATTGAAACTATTGATTTTAGCTCTCAAGTTAATCCTAAAAGAAAAAGAAGCCTAAGTTATGTTGTTACCTCTTTGTGGACAGCGGACAAAATAATAGAGAATGGCAAACCAATAACGAGAAGTCGCTTAAGTACGTATACAAGATATGCAAGTTCTTATGAGATGCTACAAAAGATACCCTCACTGAAGGATTTAGAGAATACGAGTAATCCCATTGAAACAATAAGAACTGCACGAGAATTGAAGAAAAATGAAAAAATGAAAGGACTGAGTATTGAATATATTGTTTCGGGGTTATGGGTTGCAAAGAAAATTACTGACCAAAATAGAAAAGTATTGAGTGAAAAAAAGATAGAGACTTTTATAAGATTGAGTGGAGCAGCAGATTATTATGATAGACATCGTGAAATCCAAACAGATGAAACATTTGAGGATCCAATAGAAATAATTGACTTTCTTCGTGGAAGAAGAAGAGATGATGTTAGTCTTAGTTATTTAGTTACTGCTTTATGGACTGCAGGAAAAATAACCAAAAATGACAAACCTATTGATATAAGAGGATTAAAAAGGTATTGTATTTTAGCTAGCGCCTCTGATTTTTTTGATAACGATAAAGTTCTTCAAAGTGCAGGTTTTTTTAATTCACCAAAAGAGGCAATAGATTATCTTCGCAAAAATATGAGTGGAGAAGTAAGCATCACTTATCTAGTTGGATCTTTATGGACAGCTAGAAAAATACCTTTAGATTCATTAAGAGAATTTCAATTAATGGCAGGTGCTGCGGAGTATGGAATAAAAAAATCTATAGAATTGGCTGAAGAAATTGAAAGAGCTAAAAGTAAATTAACTATTCAACCAACTCATAGCAGTTATTCCTACCATTTAGCAAAAAAAATGGATAGAACAACATTAAGACATTTAAATGATGATTCAAAATCAATCTCTTTAACTTACTTACGTTTAATTTTAAAATATGCTATGAGTATTCATAGTGATGAGACTCATTCTACATAATTATAAATGTGAATCCATTCTTCCTTTTAAAACAATTAAATAAAAAATTAAATAATATCTTCTTCTGCTAATACGATGAAATCACCGGTTGCAATTACGGAAGAAAATGGTACTAGAATCATGCCATCTTTGGTCTTTTCGAGTTCCATTCTATCGGTATAAGCGGTTGGATTGCGAAGAACGATGTGAATTAATTCTCCAGAACCTATTTCGAAGATTAAATCTCCAACTTCACCAAATTTCTTCCCTGCTTTGGATACGATTGTCTTACCAAGCAATTCTTTTGAATATACTTTATCTTTTTCTGCCATTAGGATTCACCCTCATCTTTTTTTAAGTAATGTTATTTCGTGTGAATACGAAAGTGACTATATAAAATTTACGGTAATGGATAATAGTATTCCAACAATTAACATTATTGAAGATATTAGAAAATATCGCTATTTTAAGTTAAATAATATACTTGAACATATGCTTTGATTGTTGATTGATCCCAGCCGGCAGCGCTTAATGAAGCGGAGATTTGTTCTACCGATTGTCCTCTTTTTGCCTCCGTTTGAATAAATGAACGTAATTCTGCGATATTTTGGTCTGTGATCCACGTTGCATATTTCTGTTTTAATTGATTTGTTATTTTAATTCGCTCAAGTGCGAGGTTTAATTCTGCTTCACTCCAGTTGGCACTGAGCGCACGCTGTCTTATTTG
>Ga0209515_10007504_pt1 | contig 13108 bp, 12 predicted proteins | sample Subgroupgradi54m_FD_187454 | JGI IMG/M metagenome (GOLD analysis project Ga0209515, IMG submission 187454) | Subsurface groundwater microbial communities from S. Glens Falls, New York, USA - GMW60B uncontaminated upgradient, 5.4 m (SPAdes)... ...
GATATATCCTTCTTCTAGATTCGCGCCTTCTTTGCCGATCGATACGAAATAATCAGCGCGCGCGTAAGGATCCACCACCGACTGGAATGACACCTCCGCTTCCTTAAACTGAAATGCCGGAGGGGCCTCGGCATCCACCGCCAACTGTCTGTGCCCCGCCTCTCCCTGAAACCAACCAATAACACTGATATTCGGATTTAAAAGATTCGATCCCTGAAGAGCGCCAGATGGTTGACTCTGTGACCAGCTAACACCAGACGCTAAAAATACTATGAAGATAGCCAAAAAAACATGTTTCACGTAACCTCCTGTGTAGCTCGAAAACGACCAATACAGAACTTAGATGTCTTAACTCGAGCAACTAGGCGATAGGAGGGGCGCGTGCCGTAACGTCGGGAATTTTGGCAGATGGAACCGTAGTCGTTAAAAAAGAGGACAGATACACCCATGTCGTCGGTTGTGACAGTGTTGGCGCCGAAGCAAGCGCATGGCGTGCCGCGCCAACGCCCAGAGCGCAAACCACGCAAGACCGTGGAACTTGCCCGTAATGTTGATGGGAGGATTCAAGCGCGAGAGAAACAATAAATACGGCCGCGAATATTCCGCAAAACAAACGACGCATTAAGGTGATACTACAAAATAAAAGTCGGCACTGGCATACCCCGCAAGTTCGTGTTACATTCTAAATATTATGCCGCAATCATTTCTCGCGCTTAAAAAAATTCCTATTTTTTCCGGGCTAAACTCCCAAGAACTCAAACGCCTTGGAAACCTTGCTCGAGTACATCGGGCTGAAAAAAATCAACTTATATTTCAAAAACAGACGGTAGGCAGCCATCTCTTCGTAGTGCTTAACGGAAAAATAAAAATTTTCTCGGAAATGGCTATTGCCGGAAAAAAGAAAGCGTTTGCTTATCTTGAGCGCGGGGACTTCTTTGGAGAAATGAGCCTGTTAGACGCCAAAGGCCGCTCCCTTTCCGCGGTAGCCCTAGAAGACACGGAACTTTTAACGATATCTCGGGCGGAATTCCAACGCCTTTTAACTAAAGACTCTAAATTCATGCTTAAAATTCTTCAAACCTTGTGCGATCGTCTGCGTCATGCCAATGACGAGATTGAGTCGCTAACCTTCCGCTCACTTTACGGCCGCGTCTGCGGAAAACTACTGGATTTGGTTCAAACGAACACTGTTAAAAATACCAAAACGCCGAAAACGGTGAATGTGACTCACAACGAACTGGCTGAATTTACCGGAACCGCCCGAGAAATGGTGACGAAAGTTCTCTCTTCGTTGCGCAAGCTCAACGTCATCGAATCCGAAGACCGTAAAATAACCATCCTTTCCATCCCCAAGCTCCAAGAACTCGCCCAAGTTAATTTAGAAGAATAAATTCTGGAAATCAGATATCCAAACCGGCCAACCAATCGGCGGCGGGGGTCACACGAATTCCATCCACAGAGCGTGAGCGCTCAGTTTCAAATACCAATTGCAGAGATTCGGAAGGGTTGAGCCTGTCATGGAAATATCGAAGCGAAGGGCTCAACTTTGTATCAGAAACTTTAACCTCAATAAGATGCTTAACTTTCCCATCCACAAAAATCGCAAAATCCACCTCACGACCCTCTTTGTTGCGAACGTAATGCAACTGCACGTCGCTGCCCCGCGTATCCTCAAGAAAATGCGACCACTTTTTTAAGCTTACGGCTACGGCGTTTTCCAATTTAAAACCAAGTTCAGCGCGCACGGCCCCCGTATCATAGAAATAGACCTTAGGTTCCTTAAGAATCGCTCGAGCCAAATTTTTATGATACGGGGTAACTTTAAAAATTACGTACATATTTTCCAAAATCTCGATCCAGTGTTTAATGGTATGAGGCGAAACCTGAATGTCTCCCGCCAAAGATGTGTACGATATGGGAGACCCGACTCGCTCCCGCAGTAAGTCCACCAACAGCAGCAAAGAAGAGACTTCTCGGATGGGTTCCAAATCTTGAATATCCTCCCGAACGATTCTTTCTAAATGCTGTTTGCGCCAACGCTTTGCCTGCTCCTCGGATTGGCCTAAAAATGGTTCCGGGAAACCGCCCAATACCAGCAATTCTTTTAAAACCTCCTTCGGCGAAGCGTAATCTTTCAGCTCACGCACGGAAAGCGGGTATAAGCGATGAAGAAAATACCGACCTGCCAATGAGTCGCCCCCTCGTCGATACAAATCCAATCTGGCGCTTCCCGTGACCAGAATCCTGGGAGGAATTCCTTCCGTATCGTAAATTCCTTTTATTTTTGATTTCCAATTCTTCAGCTTATGGATTTCATCCAAAATCACAAGCTCCGCCTTACGATCCCACTGCTGTTTTAAAATAATGGATTTATCCGTGTCGGAATCCCAATTTAAATAATAAAGCTTATGCCATTGATCCTGAAGGGATTTAGCCAAAGTTGTTTTTCCGACCTGCCTCGGGCCGGCGAGAAAAACAATCTTTTTTTCCAAATCTTTGGCTATAAATGATTTTTGCGGACGTTCCATATCAATTCCTCTATTGACTATTATGCACCATATTGCATAAAAGTCAAGACCAGAATGCACTGTGGTGCATTTTAGTCAGATGGACCATTTTTTATTTTTTGTAGACTTTTTTGGTGAAAGCGATGGGGCCTGCACTTTTTGTCCTTGCTCTAAGCTTGTGCGGCTTTGACGCCAATTCTTCGCCCCTGAGTTCATCCCCTCATTCAAGCTCGTGCCCCGCCGGCGCTTTGGAATTAAGCCCGGAAGAGCTCGCGAAACAAGCCAACATTCAAAAACTTGCCGGCCTTTCTAATGATGAACTGAAACCTTTATCTGAGCCCATAATTTCCCCGGGTACCCCAAGGTTTGAATTAATCAATAAGGTCGCCTCGAGCGTCACCGCTCAAGAAACATCAAGCCAAGCGCGCGAAAATGCCATTGTTGTTCTGCGAGGAGAAATATCCTCCGTGGATGACCCTCTGCTTTACAATCTCGTTGCCAAAGAGGCTTGGCTTGTGATTATTCCAAAGAATAAACTGCTTACCGATTTGCCAATGTTTAGCTACTATCAAGGACGCAAAACAGCCGACGGAAGGCTTTGGAATGATATTCGGGGCGTGGCGAACGTTGACTACAGGGACAAAGTCTACGCGGCGACCGGTGAAGAAAACCTGCTGGGCAAAGAAAGCTTCAGTGGATACAAACCCTATTTTACGCTAGTCCACGAATGGGCGCATATGATTCACTTAGTCGCCATGCCAATATGGTCCGGGGATGCGCCTGTCAACCAGATTAACGTGACGCGGGCATACCAAGACGCTGTAAAGAATAAAAGACCGTTTCCGGATTCTTATGCCAGACAAAACTCAATGGAATTTTTCGCCCAGTGCGCCGCGATTTGGTTCGCGGTGCCTTACGTTGACTCCGCGCAAGGAGAAACTCTTAACGCCGAGTGGCTTGCCAAATATCAACCCTTAATGTTTGATTTGCTTCTCGCCACCTTCGGCCCACCACGAAGCATTACTCCAAACGCTAATCTTTTTTCCTGGTTTAAGTTTTATTGAAGCCTATAAATAGTCGCTTTTCCCTTGCCAACTCTTTCGATAAGCCCCAAATCAATCAATCGGTTTAAATCCTGATTACGCGTTGGTTTGGCTCTCTCGGTAATTGTCGAATAAATACTATCGGTAATAAAATCATGCTTTTTGAGATACTCCAAAATTTTCTGATGATGCGGCTTTATAATGGTTTCCGGGGTAATGCTTTTTTCCGAAAGCGTCTTAGATACACGAAGAAATTCGTCAATAATTCCATCGGTAAAATACTCAAGCCACGCGGTAAAATCGATCTGCTCGCAGATATCGTAGTAGCTACCCCTAACTCCCACGTACTCAAAATACTTTGAAACGTTTTGGTTGTAGTAATTTTCAAAACTAAAAAGGTTGAAAGTATTTAAGCCCATCGCGGATAAGAGCACCTTCGTGGCAAGCCGTACGGTTCTGCCATTGCCATCTGTAAAGGGATGAATCACCACAAACTGCTTATGAAAAATGCCCGCAAGGACAAGGGGATCGATTTTTTTTCCATTCTTGGCAACATAACCCAACAACTCCTTCATCAAGGCCTCCACTTCTTGATGATCAGGCGGCCAATACACAGTTTTTCTCTCCACAGGATCGTTTACAAAAACCGGCTCTTGGCGAATTTTGCCGCGCTGTGAGGCAGACATCAGTTTTTCCATAACAGTCGCGTGAATGTCCAGAATGAGCGACAAATCAAGCTTAGGTTCTTTTTTCGCTGATTCATCCAACCAGAGGAGCGCTTTATTGTAATTGAGCACCTCGCGCTCCGTGTCACTAATATACTGGGGCTTACTTTTAAGAATTCTTTTTACTTCAGTCAGTGGTAAGGGGTTGCCCTCGATACTGGTAGAAGCATGCGCGGAAATCTCATGCGCGCGTTGCATAAGGGTCATGAGCACTACTTTCGGGAAATGCTTGCTGTTTAATTCATATGTCAAGGTAGCGATTCGCTTGATATTTTCCAGAAGCCTTGAGGAAACCGTATATTTCGGATCAAACATGGATATCTTTTTTCTCCATAGACTTATTATAGACGATTGATAGACGATCGCGCAAGTGGCCGCGCCGCGAAACCAGGGCCCTTACTTTAAACCCACTTCCCTTTAGATAGAATAGCGTTGACACTTACCCCACTTTTGAAAGGTTGGGGCGGGGGCTGGGAAATATTTAACACACATTAATCTGGTCTTGACCAAAATAGCTAAATGCGTTAAAATGGTCATATGTGGCCTCGCCCCCATTACTTGCGATTTATCGAGGAAATTGCCTTCCGACATGGAAAAATGGCATTTGTCACCGGACCGCGGCAGGTAGGAAAAACGACACTTGCCCAGCAACTTCTTGCTAAGACACCGGAGGGTCGCTACTATAGCTGGGACGATCCCACCTTCAGAAGGGAATGGGTCAAGGATCCCAAAAAATTAATCCCGGAAAAAATAGGCGTACGACAAACTCTCGTCTTTGACGAACTCCACAAAGCGCCACGATGGAAATCTACATTGAAAGGGGTTTATGACCTGCGCCATTCTTTTGCTGATATTTTAGTTACCGGAAGCGCGCGCCTAGACGTTTTCCGCAGAGGAGGAGAAAGCCTCTTTGGCCGCTACTATCTTTTACGGATGCACCCCTTTAGTCTTGGGGAGCTTTCCGGTAAAATTTCGGATCCTGACGATATTCCAAGGGCCATTGCCAAATTGCTTCCCGAAGAACCCAAGCTTTTTGATCAATTGTTGCGCTTTGGAGGGTTCCCCGAACCCCTATTGAGCAAAGATGAGACGGTATGGAACTTATGGAGGAAATCTCGCCTTGAAAAACTCGTAAGGGGCGAGCTCCTTAGTCTAACGCGGGCCCATGAACTTTCCCTAATCGAAACTTGCGCCGCCTTACTTGCCGAGCGAGTCGGCTCTCCTTTCTCAACGCAATCGCTTGTTGAAATTCTCGAGGTTAGCCATCCCACCGTAAAACGCTGGCTAGGGTGGCTCTCCCAGTTGTTTTACTTTTTTCCACTGGCTCCCTACTCCAAAAGTCTTGGACGCTCATTCAAGAAGCAACCCAAGTTATACCTTAGCGACTGGTCAGAGGTGGAAAACACCGCTGCCAGATTTGAAAACATGGTCGCGGCCCATCTTTTGAAAGCCTGCCACTGGTGGAGCGATTCAGGGCAAGGAAACTTCGAATTGCGCTATCTAAGAAACAAAGAAAAGCAAGAAGTTGACTTTTTAATAACGCGCGAGGGTATTCCCTGGCTCATGGCCGAATGTAAAGAGACAGACACCGCTGTTTCACCCAATCTTTTTTACTTTGAACGTAAATTAGGCGCGCCCATTGTTCTTCAGATTGTACGAACCTCCGGCGTGCAAGAAAAATTTAAAATTTCTGAAGAAAAAAGCGGGTTTATAATTAGCGCAAACCGTTTTTTAACACTTTTTTAACCCAACGCGCCAAAAATTCTTCTTTAATTCGGGATGGAAACTGCGCTAGCGCAAACAAGCTAAAATAGGTCCATGGCTTTTCAAGCGGTTCGAGGAACACGGGATATTTTTGCTCCTTTAAGTAATTCCTTTACCCAACTGGAAAACGTGGCCAGGAAAAAAGCCGAACTCTGGGATTTTGACGAAGTCCGCTTACCCACTTTTGAAGAAGCGGGACTATTTACGCGCAGCGTGGGAGAGACAACCGATATCGTTGAAAAAGAGATGTACGTCTTTAACGATCGCAAGGGCCGTTCCCTCGCCTTGCGCCCGGAAGGCACGGCCAGCATGGTTCGGGCATATGTAGAACATAGTTTCTCTCAAAAAGAAAAAAAGTCTAAATTTTTCTACATCGCCAATATGTTCCGCGCCGAACGCCCCCAGGCGGGGCGCTACCGAGAGTTTGAGCAGATTGGTTTTGAAATATTTGGAGATCCGACTCCTTACGCCGAAATTGATTTATTAAGTTTGGCTTTCACGATTTTCAAAGACTTCGGGGTTGAAAAAACCGAACTCCATGTGAACTCCCTAGGATGCGCCGTTTGCAGGCCCGCTTATCGCCAGGAACTAATGGTGGCGCTCCAAAAAATCAAGGACACGCTTTGCGCGGATTGTCAAAAAAGACTAGAGCGCAATCCTTTCCGCGTGTTAGATTGCAAGAATTGTTCTCCCAAAATAAAGGATACCGTACCGGTTTTCAAAAAATGCGCCGATTGCGCAGCGCACGAAAAAAGTCTTTTAAATGCCCTAACGGCGTCAAATATCCCCCACACTGTCAATCGCAATATTGTCAGGGGATTTGACTACTACACCAAAACCGTATTTGAATTTTTACACTCCGGCCTTGGCGCGCAATCCGCCATCTGCAGTGGGGGCCGCTATGACAACCTGGTGGAATCTTTAGGCGGCACGGCAACTCCCGCCGTCGGTTTAGCTTTTGGGGTGGATAGAACCATCGAGGCGCGCTTGGCCGAAGGAGTCGCTCAAGTGAAATCGGCAAGCGATGCCCGAAAGCCGGGCGTATTTCTAGCACTTCAGTCCCAAGAAGACTCCATAGGAGCTTTCGCGATGCAAACAGCCACTCGCTTACGTCAGCAAAACATCGCGGTAACCTACTCCGTACTGCAAGACAGCATGAAAAGCCAGATGAGACAGGCCAACAAAAGCAACACAAAATATTGCTTAATCATTGGCGCCGAAGAATGCCAAAAGCAAAAATTTAAACTTAAAGATTTAACCGGCGATTGGGAAGGTGAACTCGGCTGGGAAGAACTGGTTCAAAAGGTGAAAATCTGACATGCTAAGAACGCACTCTTGTGAGGATTTGGATCGAAAACTGATCGGCCAATCCATAACACTCGCCGGCTGGGCCCAGGCCATTCGAGATCATGGCGGCGTCACCTTCATAGATTTAAGGGACCGCTCCGGCATTGTTCAGGTTGTCTTTAGGAAATCGGATTTGAGCGAGAAAGCCCGCGCGCTTGGCCTGGAATCCTGCTTTCAAGTGACCGGTCACCTTCAAAAGCGCCCCCAAGGAACCGAAAATCCGGAAATGGCCACGGGCACGCTTGAAGTTGAAGCGGAATCAATTGTAATACTCAATCATTCCAAGCCCCTTCCCTTTATGGTGGCAGCCAAAACACTCGAGGCTTCCGAAGAAACAAGGCTCAAGTACCGCTATATCGATTTAAGACGGCCCAAAATGCAAAAAGCCATGCGCAAGCGGCACGAATTTACCCAAGCTGTTCGCAATTTCTTAACCCAGGAAGGCTTCTGGGAAATTGAAACCCCGATTCTGACCAAATCCACGCCGGAAGGCGCGCGAGACTTCTTAGTACCTTCCCGGCTTAATTCGGGAACGTTTTACGCCTTGCCCCAATCACCCCAGATTTTTAAACAGATGCTCATGGTATCGGGAATGGAAAAATACTTCCAAATCGCACGGTGTTTTAGGGATGAAGACTTAAGGGCCGATCGACAGCTGGAACACACTCAAATTGACATCGAAATGAGCTTTGTTGAAGCAAAAGACATCTGGAGCTTGGTCGAGCGTATGCTATCGAAAACTATAGGTGACGTTTTTGGGGTCAAGCTCAGCACACCCTTTGAACAGCTTTCCTTTCAAGAAGCCGACGCGAAATACCAAACGGACAAACCGGATCTGCGTTTCCGAGAGTTCCTAAGGTTTAAACTCGACCCCATATTTGAAAAAACATCTTTTAAAGTTTTTAGCCAAGCCTTGGCATCCAAAAAATCAATATACGGGCTTAAAATTCCAAACGCAAAAGACCGGGCGGGCCGCGGCGCGCTGGATCGCTCGGTCAGTCTCGCTAAAGCCTTGGGCGCTCAAGGTTTAATCTGGATCAAGGCCGTGGATGGCGCTCTCGAATCCCCGATCGAGAAATTTCTGAGCGCTGATGAAAAAAACAACATCAACCAACTAATCAAACCCGGGGACCTGCTTTTTGTGTGCGCCGAAGAAGCCAACCTGGCGGACCGCGTCTTAAAGGACCTGCAGAAGAGCTGGGCCGAAACCCTGGGATTTAAGCCGCAAGAAGCGCACGCTTGGGCATGGGTCTACGACTTTCCCCTTTTGGAATACATACCTGAAGAAAAAAGATGGCAGGCAACCCACAATCCCTTTACGGCGCCCAAGCCCGAAGACATGGCTCTTTTGGAAAGCGCCCCGGAGAAAGCGCGCTCTTGTCAATATGATATTGTGCTCAATGGTATGGAGCTGGGATCCGGCAGTATCCGAAATCACAGCCGGGAAACCCAAACTAAAATTTTTAAGCTGATGGGCTATACCCAAGCCGAGATCGATGATCGTTTTGGTTGGATGTTGGAAGCCTTGGATTTTGGCGCCCCGCCACATGGTGGTGTTGCCTTGGGCATTGATAGAATTTTGAGCATTTTTTTAAATGAGGACTCTATACGAGAGGTGATAGCCTTCCCCAAAACCCAGCGGGGAACCTGTCCTTTTTCCGGAGCCCCTACCCCTGTCGACACCAAACAACTCAAAGAATTGGGGATAAAGTTACAATAGTAGAGGATACACCATGCCAACAAGAAAGATAACCATAGAAAATGCGGATCACGCTTTAACGTTATTTGGTCACCAAGATTCCAATCTCCACGTACTGGAAGAACGCTTCAAGGTCCATGTTTTCGTGAAAAAGGAAAGGCCTAGCGGTAATATCGCCTTAATCCTCAAAGGTCCGAAAAAGAGGATTGAGCGAGCCCTGGGGTTTCTAAACGAGCTGGAAAGCTCTTCCTCCAGTCACTCTTCTATCGCGATCGAAGTAGAAAATGGTCATGCTCCGGAACCCCAACCGGAAACGTCCCAAATCAAAGACGCCGTTTTCCTAACCTTCCAAGGCAAGCCTATTGTGGCCAAAACTGAAAACCAGAAACGATATGTTAGCGCCATAGGAACCCATGACATCACAATCGCGATCGGTCCGGCGGGTACAGGCAAGACCTATCTGGCGGTAGCGCACGCGCTTCACTGCCTAAAAGATAGACAAGTGTCCCGCATTGTTTTAACCCGACCGGTAGTGGAAGCCGGCGAAAAGCTGGGCTTTTTGCCGGGAGATCTATACGAAAAGGTCTATCCCTATCTCAAGCCTCTTTACGATGCCTTCTTCTCCATGCTGGGTCCGGAAAAATTTAAAAATCTTCAGGTTACCGAAACTATAGAAATTGTGCCCTTAGCTTATATGCGCGGACGAACCCTGGAAGATGCCTTTATTATTTTGGATGAAGCCCAAAACGCTACCCTCAATCAAATCAAAATGTTCCTAACTAGAATGGGGGTGGGTTCTAAAATTGTGATTACCGGCGATATCACCCAGGTTGATCTCGACAACAACATGTCCGGCTTGGCCACATCCCAAGAAATTCTAAATGACATACCAGATATAGCGTACATCAAACTAGATGAAGAAGATGTTGTGCGCCACCCCTTGGTCAAGAAGGTAATCCGCGCTTATGAAAGTTGGGAAAATAAAAATAACCCTAACCTCAACCAACACTAGGCGGGATTCTCTTTTTTCAAAGTCCATATACCCATATATAGTAGAAGCTACTCAATATATAGTTGACTTGGGGTTCTTTGAGAAACTAAGGTCGCATGGATCGTCACCCCCGCGGAGGCGGGGGTCCAGCCCATCAACAAAAAGCAGAAACTGGATTCCCGCTTTCGCGGGAATGACAGAATTAGAAAAGTCCTGTAATAGTGTAAAAGGGGTACCCACCACCAACATATCGGTAGTGTTGGGAACAGACCGGGATATAATCCGACTTAAAAAAATGTTTTGGGGTAAGCAAGAAACCTCAGATGTTGTGAGTTTCTGCTATCCGGAAAACATCGGCCTGTTGCCGACAAACGATAAAGAAAGCGAGCCGGCATTCGAAATCCTCATTAATCTAAAGCAAGCCAAAAGACAGAAACCGGGCCGCTGGAACTTGGGCAAGGAAACCGTGTTCCTTTATATCCACGGACTACTGCACTGCCTGGGATGGGATGACAGAACAAAGCGCCAGCGTAAAATCATGCTGGATTTGGGTAAACGCATACTCAACCAGGCATGGACCTAGACCGAACAACCCCGCAGACAGAGCTGCGGGGCCCTGAAGTGCCGGAGGCACGATGGGAACTCACCCAAAAGATAAAGGCCGCCGTTAAAAATAACGGTTTTAGTTTGGTCGGTATAGCGCCGGGCGATCCACATCCACAAGATGTCGATTTCTGGAAAGAGTGGCTACAATCCGGCCACCACGGCGAAATGGGCTACCTGGAAAATCCAAAAAGAGTTTCAGCGCAAGAGTGGTATCCCGAAGTCCAAAGCATTATTGTGGCGGCAATGTTTTACAAAGGACCTACTCTAAATTTACAAATCTCAAAACAACCGGACCCTGACCAAACAACGCAACCGGCGCTGGGTAGCCTCACAACTTCCCCATCCTTTGTCATTGCGAGCGTAGTGAAGCAATCTCATAAAGGAATCCTCTATGAGATTGCCACGGCCCCGCCACTGGCGGGACCTCGCAATGACGGAATGGGAAAGATCTGGGATGGCCTAGACAACAAAGAAATTTTTCCACCAAAAGAATCCAATAACACCAAAGTCGAGCATATAGAGGAAGCAAGAAATAATCCCGCCCAAACTTTGGGACACAATCAAGAAGACAAGGATATGAATGAAGGAAAAGACAATGATTTGCATAGAAAAAACCCAACAAAACCCATTTTTTGGGGTTCCCCAAAAGACCAAGGGAGCCAGGGCGTGATCGCGAGCTACGCAACCTACAAAGATTACCACAAAATCATTTATAAGAGGCTAAAAAAAACCATCAAAGACATACAGCTGTTGGAGCCAAAAACGCAAGGTAAGATATTCGTGGACGCGAACCCTATATTAGAGCGATCTTATGCCAAACTCTCAGGCATTGGCTGGATAGGAAAAAACACCATGATGATTAACCCGGGCTTGGGATCCTATTTTTTTATAGCAGGTATAGCCATCAATTTAGACCTAGAAAAAGACCACGAAACCCTGGATCACTGCGGTACCTGCACGAGGTGTATCGAAGCCTGCCCAACCCAATGTATAACGCCCTACCACCTGGATGCAAAAAACTGTATCTCGTACATAACCATAGAAAAGAAAACCATCCCCGTGGAAAAAACCATGAAAGAAAAAATTGGCAATTTAATTTTTGGATGCGATATTTGCCAAGCGGTATGCCCATTCAACATAAGAGCGGATAAGGTAATTAAGGAAAAATCCGAAAAAGACCAAGAGTGGAATCCGGCAATTTCTAATACGTTAGACCTTAAAACGGCGCTGTCCTGGGACGAAAAAGACTACAAGAACTATTTCAGGGGAACACCCGTGCGACGCGCAAAATGGCCTGTATTTTTAAGAAACACACTTGTAGCCGCCGGAAATTCCGGAGATAAAAACCTGCTCCCCCATTTGGATAAACTACCCCAAAAAAACAATGACCAGGATATTTTAAACCTCGTGAAGGAAGCAATGACCCGGATAACCTCTCCCTAGAGAGGGTTGGTTCTTCGAAAAGCAGCGAGGGTATTTTGCAAGAGAGTGGCAATAGTCATCGGGCCCACACCGCCTGGTACCGGAGTAATATAACCTGCCTTGTTTAACAGTCCTTTTGTGTCGCAATCTCCTGCTAACGTGCCGTCACCGAGACGGTTGACACCTACATCAATAACGCAAGCCCCCGACTTAATCATGTTTTCTTTCAAGAAATTCGGTTTCCCGATAGCCACCACAATTAGATCGGCTTTTTGCGTAATCTCACCCATATTTTGTGTGTGTGAATGACAAATGGTGACTGTCGCGTTCTTAAGCGTCAATAAATGCGCCATAGGACGACCCACGATGTTCGATCTGCCTATCACGCAAGCCGACTTCCCTTCCACGGTAAAATTTAGGGAATCCAGTATGGTTAATATCCCTAACGGCGTGCAGGGAACAAAGACATTGCTCAGTTCAGAAATACTTTTTGCCTTGAAAAATTTGCCCCAGTTTAGAAAACCAAAACCATCAACATCCTTCTGCGCCGGAATCGCGGCAAAGACGTCGGAGTCGGCGATCTGCTTTGGCAGGGGCATCTGAACTAATATACCGTGCACAGCTGTATCCTGGGATAGGCGCCCCAAAAGATCAAGAAGCGCCGCCGAGGTTGCATTCTGGGGCAGCCAATGATCCAGAGCATTGATACCTACTTCTTTACAAGCTCGGATTTTTCCATTCACGTAGACATGGCTCGCGGGATCCTCACCCACAACCACCGTGGCAAGCCCCGGCGTTTCGCCCGTTTTTGTTTTTAAAAGCGCGACTTCATCACGCACCCGATTACGCGTTGCTTGGGCTAAGACTTTGCCATCAATAATTTTCGCGGTCATAATCTTCTATTCTGCCAACGGGCTTTTTAAAATCGGCAGTCGCATCGGCTGTTCGGATCCCTTTTGCACTTCTATTTCAGATACCAAAATAGCTGGGGTAACGACACTGGC
>Ga0209515_10007505_pt1:0-7500 | contig 13108 bp, 7 predicted proteins | sample Subgroupgradi54m_FD_187454 | JGI IMG/M metagenome (GOLD analysis project Ga0209515, IMG submission 187454) | Subsurface groundwater microbial communities from S. Glens Falls, New York, USA - GMW60B uncontaminated upgradient, 5.4 m (SPAdes)... ...
AACTGTGACTATTGTGAACAGGGAAGTGGAGTATTTTCAGTCGCAGGGATTCCAGATTGTTCATTTGAGAAGGAGTAATCGGGAAGGTTATAAGGCTGGTGCTCTGAACTATGGGTTGAAGCAAGCCAAGGGAGAATTTATTGCTGTTTTTGATGCCGACTTTGTTCCTTCTCCTGATTTTCTAAAAAAGGTTATCCCGCACTTTTACGGAGGTGAAAAAGTCGGGATGGTTCAGACACGTTGGGATCATCTGAATCGTGACTATTCATTGCTGACACAAGCTCAGTCCGTCTTGTTGGATGGTCATTTTGTGATTGAACATACGGCGCGGAGTCGTTCGGGTTGTTTCTTCAATTTTAACGGAACCGCCGGTGTTTGGAGAAAAGCCTGTATTGAAGACGCGGGTGGGTGGTCTGGTGATACATTGACTGAAGATATTGATCTTTCTTATCGAGCTCAAATGGTTGGTTGGAATTTTGTTTATCTGGATGATGTGGTCGCCCCCGCTGAATTGCCGGTGGATATCAATGCACTTAAAACACAGCAACATCGATGGGCCAAAGGATCGGTGCAAGTTGCTATGAAGCTTCTGCCATCCATCTTGAAAGGGCCGTATCCTTTTAAAGTCAAGATGGAGGCCTTCTTTCATTTGGGAGCCAATTTCAACTATCTTTTAATTGCTTTGGTTTCTTTTTTGATGCCAATTTCATTGTATGTTCGACATCATCAGGGCTGGGATCATTTCATGTGGATTGATCTTCCATTTTTTCTTTCCGCAACTTGGTCAGTGACTGTTTATTATTATCATGCTCAAAAAATCGTTCGAGAAGATTGGTTTTCCAGAATTAAATATATTCCTTTTAGTTTGGCAGTTGGAATTGGATTGTGTGTCAACAACACAAAGGCTGTGATTGAAGGTTTTAGCCGGAAACCTAGTGAATTTACCCGTACACCCAAATTTGCTGTTGTAAAAAAAGGGGATGCTTGGAAAGACAAAAGCTACAAAGGCAAGCTCAATGCGGTCAGTTTGGTGGAACTTTTCTTCACCATTCACTTTGGGGCAGTTCTCATTTACGCTTTAACAGAAGGCCTTTATTTTTCTGTGCCCTTTATTCTTCTATTTGAAATCGGTTTTCTCTATACTTCTTTCCTTTCCTTTTTTCAGAGTCGGACAAGTCAAAAATTAATTTCCACTCCTCAGGTGGTAGCCCAAATTTCTTGACACACTACGACCTCGGCCGTATATTTTACAAGTGAACCAACCTCATAACGTTACCATTCTGAATCAAAAGTTAACGATTCGTACTGATCATGATGGAGTTTATGTTCGCGAGGTGGCTGATTTTGTAAATCAGAAAATTGAAGATGTGATGAGTCGGGCCAAGACAGTTTCCACGCTTACTGCGGCCTTATTGGTTTGCATGAATGTTGCGGATGAGCTTATTCAAAGCAAGAAGGAGTCTCAAAAGATTAATTTAAACACTGCAGAAAAAGTGAGAAGTGTGATAAGTTTAATTGATTTGCAAGTGCAAGGGAGTCTTGCTCTTTGAAAGTTTTTGGGAAAGTTTCCGGGAAAGCTTTCCCCTGTGTTGTGCGTGATGGATAAATTTTTTGAACCTATACAAAAAATATGGGGGTTTTCTCTGACGGTGGTGTGCAAGCCCATAAAGATTCAATTGGGAAGCCTAAAGCCTTCATAAGACACCCACCTGGTAGCTGGGTTCAAAAGCTGCTATTCACACGGCAAAGGCAGGGGAATTTAATGTGTTCTTTTAAGAATAAAAGAATACATTTTGCTCCATCCTTATATTAAGGAGAGAAAGATAATAAGAGGATGGGGAGTGTGTGATGAATCTAAGGAATAACAAGACTGATTTTTTAAGGGGATATTTGATGTTTAAAAGTTGGAAAAAACTAAATTTAATAAAATTAAGTTTGCCTCGTTGTTTCCGTTGTTTCCCTTGTTTGATTGACGGATAGGAACTATTACGAGGTTTGAACCCCGAGTCTTTTTTCCCAAAAATCATCCCACACATTAATTGAGGTTCTCCTTATGGAATTGGAAAAAAATTCCAAGGATTTGATTCGGCGTCGTCTTTTGATTCAAAGAGAATCTCTAACGGCTGCTGAGGTGATTGAGAAAAGCCAAATCATTCAGAAGATTATTCTGAAAGACTTTTCTGGTTGTCGCCAGATTGGACTTTATTTTCCGCTTAGGAATGAAGTGAGGACTCAAGAGTTGTTTGAGAGTTGGATAAAAAATGGAAAACAAATTTTTTTCCCTCGTGTTGTTGGGAAGAAAATAGAGTTTGTCTCCGTAGAAGATAAAAAAGATTTAGTTGTTGGTTGCTGGGGAATTTTAGAGCCCAAGAGCGATCAGCTGGTTGAGGTTCAAAATTTAGATCTGGTGATTGTCCCCGGTGTGGCTTTTGATGAAGAACGAATCCGGTTGGGATTTGGTAAGGGTTATTACGATCGGTGTTTAGAGAGCTATCAAGGTCTTAAGGTGGGATTGTGTTATGAGTTTCAGGTTGTTCGTCAGCTAATTCACTTGGATCACGATTTGCAGTGTGATCAGGTGGTAACGGAAAAAAGGATTTTTTAAGGAGGAAGTGATTATGGAATCTCAAACAGTTTTTATTGTTCTGATTGCTGGCTTAGTCGCTTTGTTGGGTGGAATCGGTATTGGTTTTATTTTGCGCAAGGGTGTTTTGGGCCGCGAAATTAAATCTTCTGAAGAAAGAGTTAAAAATATTCTGACCGAAGCCGAGAATAAGTCCAAGTCTATTCAAAAAGAAGCTGAACTTTCAGCACGAGACCATCTCTACAAATCAAAATTAGCCGCTGAAGAAGATGATAAAAAGAGGAGGCAAGAATTATCGGTTATTGAAAAGAGAATCATGACAAAGGAAGAAAATTTGGATCGAAAAATCGAACAGATGGATCGTCGCGATGCTGATTTGAAACGTTTTGAGTCAACTCTTGAGTCTAAGAAAAAGGAAATGGAAACTTTCGAGCAGAAGTATCAGGGCTTGATTGAGGAAGCGAAACAAATGCTTGAGAAAGTTTCCGGAATGTCCGCGGAAGAAGCCAAAAAAATTCTGGTTGAGAAAATGAGTTCGGAGGCCACTCACGAAGCGGCAAAGAAAATTAAACAGATTGAGGACGAAGCCAAGGAGACTGCAGATAAAAAAGCCAAACAGATTGTTTCTCTGGCTATTGAAAGAATGGCCGGAGAATGGGTGCAGGAATCGTCTGTGTCTGTCGTCAAGTTGCCTTCGGATGATATGAAGGGACGTGTCATTGGTCGTGAAGGACGGAATATTCGATCTCTCGAGGCCCATACAGGTGTGGATATGATTATTGATGACACGCCCGGTGCCGTTGTTCTTTCGTCTCACAATCCTATTCGTCGTGAGATTGCTCGAGTGACTTTGGAACGTTTGTTAGTCGATGGTCGTATTCATCCGGCACGTATTGAAGAAATGTTGCAGAAGGTTACTCAAGAAGTGGATAAAGGAATGCGCGAAGCCGGACAACAGACTCTTTTAGAATTAGACATTCATAGTCTTCATCCGGAATTAGCACGTCTCCTGGGTGCGCTGAAGTTTCGTTACAGTTATGCGCAGAATGTGTTGCGCCATTCCATGGAAGTTGGATTTATGTGTGGTATTATGGCGGCGGAATTAAAAATGGATCAAAAAGTCGCGCGTCGCGCGGGATTGTTGCACGATATCGGAAAGGCCGTTTCTCATGAAGTTGAAGGCTCCCATGCAGTCATCGGCGGTGAGCTGTGTCGTAAGTATGGTGAATCTCCCTTGGTGGCTCATGCGGTTTGGGCGCATCATGAAGATATTCCCCAGGAAAGTATTTTGGATCATTTGGTGGAAGCTGCGGATGCTCTTTCAGGGGCAAGGCCTGGTGCCCGTATGGAATCTGCAGAAACTTATATTAAGAGATTGGAAGATTTAGAAAAAATTGCGACCTCCTACAATCAAGTGGAGAAAGCTTTTGCGATTCAAGCAGGGCGTGAGCTTCGCGTGATGGTTCAGCCGGAAAAAATCAATGATGCCGATGCGGTTTTGTTGTGTAAAGATATCAGCAAGAAAATTGAAAGTCAACTGACGTATCCAGGACAAATTAAAGTGACGGTTATTCGTGAAACACGTGCCGTCGATTTTGCAAAATAATAAAGGTCTTGATTCCCATATTTATGGGTGGCACAATAAGGATACCCATATGAAAACAACCATTGATATTTCCGATGGACTTTTCCGTGAAGTGAAACGTTATGCAGGCCAAAGGGGATCCACCTTCAGGGAAGTTCTGGAATCTGCTCTGAGGGTTCTTTTAAAAACTAAAATCCGAGGGGCACGATCTTTTCGCCTTCGCAAGCGTTCTTTCGGAGGGAAAGGATTGGCTGAAGGTCTTACAGAGGGGAATTGGAGTGCCATTCGTGAACGAGTTTACAAGGGTCGTGGAGCTTGATTGCTGTTGATACCAACATTCTCGTTTATGCTCATCGAAAAGAATCAACCTTTCATCGAGAAGCCGATCGTCAATTAACGGAACTGGCGGAAAGTGGACAGCCTTGGGCTATCCCTTGGTCCTGTCTTCATGAGTTCCTTGCCATTGTGACCCATCCTAAAATCTACCGTCCTCCAACACCATTGAAAGAAGCTCTGATGCAAGTTGAATGTTGGCTTGAATCTCCCTCACTCCATCTGATTGGTGAGCTGGAGGGTTACTGGACTTTTTTGAAAGAAGGGCTTGTCACGATGAAACTCTCAGGTCCGCAAATTCACGATGCCCGAATTGCCGCTATCTGTTTGCAAAATAATGTTAAGGCTCTTTGGTCGGCCGATCGTGATTTTAACCGGGTCAAAGGATTAATCGTCCGCAATCCTCTTGTGGGTTGATTCCAACATAACAGTTAGCTTTTTCGTGGTTTAGTTGCTAATTTTTTTCTTTTGAGTATAAAACCACCCGACATGAAAATCCTCTTTATTGGAGATGTATTCGGTGAACCGGGTCGTCTGGCGATCCAAAAAAAATTACCCGAACTGAAACAGACATTGGGTTTGGATTTTGTCATTGCCAATGTAGAAAACGCAGCTCATGGCAAGGGAGTCACTCCAAAAATTATTCAAGAGTTGCAAGGTTATGGAGTCAATGCGTTTACGTCCGGCAACCACATGTGGGATCAAAAAGAAATTATTCCTTACATGTCCCAAACTCAAGTTTTGATTCGTCCTGCTAATTATCCTGCCGAAGCTCCTGGAAAAGGATCTTTATGTTTTGAAGTGTATTCAGGAATACGTTTGGGGCTTATCAATGTGGAGGGTCAACGTTTCATGCCGCAAACTTATGATTCTTCCTATAAAGCTGTTGATCGGGAAATTCAAAAATGGAAAGGCAAGGTCGATTTTTTTATCGTGGATTTTCATGCAGAAGCCACCAGTGAAAAAAGAATGATGGGATGGTACCTGGATGGACAAGTTGCGGCTGTTGTGGGGACTCATACACACGTTCAAACAGCTGATGAAGAAATTCTTCCTCAAGGGACGGCTTATATTTCTGATATTGGAATGACGGGACCCTATGATTCCGTTATTGGATTAAAAAAAGAAAACGCTAGGACACGATTAGTCCATCTCATGCCGTCTCAATTTGAAGTGGCTCAAGGAGATATTCGTTTGTGTGCGGTGATGATTGATGTGGAAGAAAATAGCGGGAAAGCAAAAAAAATTATAAGAGTTCAGGAAAAAATTTACTAGACGATGTTACCCGTGAATCAACAACTGGAAGTAATAAAACGAGGAATTTCAGAATTAATTTCTGAAGGGGAGCTTGTTTCAAAGCTCACAAAAGGAAAGCCTCTACGAGTCAAGGTCGGGTTTGATCCTACCTCTCCTGATCTTCATCTGGGACATACAGTTCTTTTGCAAAAACTGAAGCAGTTTCAGGAACTGGGTCATCATATTATTTTTCTCATTGGTGATTTTACGGCGACCATTGGCGATCCTTCAGGAAGAAATGAAACAAGGCCTCCGCTTTCCGAAGAACAGATCCGCGTGAATGTAAAAACGTATCAGAATCAAGTTTTTAAAATCTTGGATTCCAAGAAAACAGAGATTGTTTTTAATTCGACTTGGCTCGACAAGCTTTCTTCCCGAGACATGATTCGATTATCATCTCGAGAAACTGTGGCTCGGATGTTAGAAAGAAATGATTTTGAGAAAAGATACAAGTCGGGAGTTTCTATTTCTATCCATGAATTTTTGTATCCCTTGCTTCAAGGTTACGATTCCGTTCAGATCAAATCAGATATTGAGCTTGGTGGTACTGATCAGAAATTTAACCTCTTGATGGGGCGTGAACTTCAGAGGGCAGAACGTCAAGAAGCTCAAGTTGTGTTGACCCTTCCTCTTCTTGTTGGCACGGATGGGATCCAGAAAATGAGTAAATCTTATGGTAATTCCATTGGCATTCTGGAGCCAGCCAAAGAAATTGTCGGAAAGATTATGTCTTTGTCGGATGAGGTGATGTGGCTTTATTTTGCATTGTTGTCGGATAAAAGTTTAGAGGATGTCAGGGTTTTAAAAAAAGATGTTGAGTCAGGAAAAGCCCATCCTAAAAAAGTAAAAATGAATTTGGCCGCTGAAATTGCCACACGCTTTCATGGGGCAGAGATTGCGCAGAAGGCTGTTGATGAGTTTGATCAGGTTTTTAAAAATAAAGGAATTCCAGACCAAATTGAAGAAGAAAATCTGGATGCTTCGTCTCAGGAAATATTAGTTGTGGATCTTATTTCTCAGCTTCAGCTTGTCTCGAGTAAATCGGATGCAAAACGCATGATTCAGCAAAATGCAGTGACAATTAATGATCAAAAAATAGATCAAGTAGATAAGCTTCTTAAGTGCTCAGGTTCTTATTTGATTAAAGTTGGAAAAAGGCGATTTAAAAAAGTAAAGTTCTCTTGACAACTTCTTGAGTCCCTTGCTAGTACCGCACGTCTTTTGTTAATTAGGATCATTCAAAAGTTACTTAAAGAATAGCGAGCAATTCTATCCCGATATTACAGATGAGGGTTTCAGGGAGAGAGTGGTATCTCTCCCTGAGTTTTATTGATCTTTGAAAAATAAATAGTGAGTAACAGTTAGAACCCCTGAAAATATTTAAAAACTCTCTTCTTAATTGTTTGTTCTTCATGCGAACCATAAACGGTAATCGCGTTGCGGGAACGACGATTGAGAAAAGTCTAGTTATGAAGCATTGAGAGATATCCTTTCTTCTCTAGTGAGCGAGCATCAGCAAAATCGACTTTATGTCGTTTTGTTGAGCGCAGCGAACGATGAAACCTTTGTCGTCAGATGAGGGTTTCAGGGAGAGAGCGGTATCTTTCCCTGAATTTAACTGGAGAGTTTGATTCTGGCTCAGAACGAACGCTGGCGGCGTGCCTAACACATGCAAGTCGAACGGTTAGTAGCAATACTAACA
>Ga0209515_10007505_pt1:10000-13108 | contig 13108 bp, 7 predicted proteins | sample Subgroupgradi54m_FD_187454 | JGI IMG/M metagenome (GOLD analysis project Ga0209515, IMG submission 187454) | Subsurface groundwater microbial communities from S. Glens Falls, New York, USA - GMW60B uncontaminated upgradient, 5.4 m (SPAdes)... ...
TGAAACATCTCAGTACCTGGAGGAAAAGAAAACAAATCAGTCATTCCGAAAGTAGCGGCGAGCGAAATCGGAGAAGCCTAAACCAGTTGTAGCAATACGGCTGGGGTTGCGGGACTGCGATATGGGATCTCAAAAGATAATTGAACGGCTTGGAAAGGCCGGCCATAGAAGGTGATAGCCCTGTAAGTGAAATCCAATGAGGCCCTAGCAGTATCCCAAGTACCACGGGACACGAGAAATCTTGTGGGAATCCAGGAGGACCATCTCCTAAGGCTAAATACAAACTTCTGACCGATAGTGAACTAGTACCGCGAGGGAAAGGTGAAAAGAACCCCTGACGGGGAGTGAAATAGAATCTGAAACCATATGCCTACAAACAGTGGAAGGGCTATGGCAGCCGCAAGGTTGCAATGCCTAACCGCGTGCCTTTTGCATAATGAGTCAGTGAGTTGCTTTTACGAGCAAGGTTAACACCCCTTTGGGTGGCAGCCGTAGCGAAAGCGAGTCCGAATAGGGCGATTAAGTTCGTAGGAGCAGACCCGAAACCAAGTGATCTACCCTTGGCCAGAATGAAGGTCGTAGAAATACGGCTGGAGGTTCGAACCGGTGCCTCGTGAGACAGGCTCGGATGAGCTGAGGGTAGGAGTGAAAGGCTAATCAAACTTGGAGATAGCTGGTTCTCCCCGAAATATATTGAGGTATAGCCTCGTGAGTTCTTACGTGGGGGTAGAGCACTTGATGGACTAGGGGTCAGAAATGGCTACCAAATCCAACTAAACTCCGAATACCACGTGTAGTATCACGGGAGGCAGACTACGGGTGATAAGATCCGTGGTCGAGAGGGAAATAGCCCAGATCGCCGTCTAAGGTCCCAAAATGTATGCTCAGTGGGAAAGGATGTGGATTTTCATAAACAGCCAGGAGGTTGGCTTAGAAGCAGCCATCCTTTAAAGAAAGCGTAACAGCTCACTGGTCAAGAGAATCTGCGCCGAAAATGTAACGGGGCTTAAGCATACTACCGAAGACGCGGATTCACACTTTCGCAGGATCGTGTGAGTGGTAGGGGAGCATTCTTGTCATCTGTGAAGGTCGACCAAAAGGACGACTGGAGATCCAAGAAGAGATCCTGCTGACTTGAGTAGCGATAATTCCAGTGAGAATCTGGAACGCCGTAAACCTAAGGTTTCCTGGGGAAGGTTCGTCCGCCCAGGGTTAGTCGGTCCTAAGTCGAGGCCGAAAGGCGTAGATGATGGATAACTGGTTAATATTCCAGTACCGCCTAATGGATGTTATGCGACGTGGGGACGGAGAAGGATAGGTCAGTCCGCCGTTGGTTATGCGGATTTAAACTTGTAGGGGGGCTTTCTAGGCAAATCCGGAAGGCCGCTATCCCCGAGGAGTGATGACGAGGTAACTCAAAAGGTTACTGAAGTGACTAATTCCCTGCTCCCAAGAAAATCTGCGTCGTGATCCATTGGGTGACCGTACCGCAAATGGACACACATAGGTGGGGAGAATATCCCAAGGCGCGTGAGAGAACGCTTGCTAAGGAACTCTGCAATCTAACACCGTAACTTCGGAAGAAGGTGTGCCTCATCGTTTGTAGAAGTACATTCGAAGGATGATGAGGTCGCAGTGAAACGGGGGTACCGACTGTTTAACAAAAACACAGCACTCTGCAAAGTCGCAAGACGACGTATAGGGTGTGACTCCTGCCCGGTGCCGGAAGGTTAAAGAGAGAGGTCATCGCAAGAGAAGCCTTGAACTGAAGCCCCGGTAAACGGCGGCCGTAACTATAACGGTCCTAAGGTAGCGAAATTCCTTGTCGGGTAAGTTCCGACCTGCACGAATGGAGTAACGAGTGCCCCGCTGTCTCGGCAAGCGGCTCAGCGAAATAGTAATGGCCGTGCTGATGCGGTCTACCCGCGAAAAGACGGAAAGACCCTGTGCACCTTTACTACACCTTGACAGTGAACTTTGGGTCAATTTGCGTAGGATAGGTGGGAGGCTTTGAAGCAGCTCTTTCGGGAGTTGCTGAGCCAACCTTGAAATACCACCCTGATTGTTCTAGAGTTCTAACCGCAAATCTGTGAAACCAGATGCGGGACACTGTCTGGCGGGTAGTTTGACTGGGGCGGTCGCCTCCTAAAGAGTAACGGAGGCGCGCGAAGGTTCCCTCAGGCTGATTGGAAACCAGCCGTCGAGTGCAAAAACATAAGGGAGCTTAACTGCAAGACTTACAAGTCGAGCAGGTGCGAAAGCAGGCTTTAGTGATCCGGTGGTTCTGTATGGAAGGGCCATCGCTCAACGGATAAAAGGTACGCCGGGGATAACAGGCTGATGATGCCCAAGAGTTCATATCGACGGCATCGTTTGGCACCTCGATGTCGGCTCATCACATCCTGGGGCTGAAGTAGGTCCCAAGGGTTTGGCTGTTCGCCAATTAAAGTGGTACGCGAGCTGGGTTCAGAACGTCGTGAGACAGTTCGGTCCCTATCTTTCGTGGGCGCAGGAAATTTGAGAGGATCTGTCCCTAGTACGAGAGGACCGGGATGGACGGACCGCTAGTGTACCAGTTATCCCACCAGGGGTACAAGCTGGATAGCCATGTCCGGATTAGATAACCGCTGAAAGCATCTAAGCGGGAAACTAACCTCGAGATAAGATTTCCCGGGAGCAATCCCTAAGACCACTTGTAGACTACGAGTTTGATAGGCTGGAGGTGTAAGTCCTGTAAGGGACTCAGCTAACCAGTACTAATCGGTCGAGCGGCTTGACCAATTTTTTTGATCGCTGGCTTAGGTTCACGCAAGTGGACCTAAGCCTGGTGGTCTCTTAAATGCTGATGTAGTGCTTTGTATGATCTACAAAATTAGGATTTAGAGAAAGGTCTCAGATACGAGGCCGCCTGAATGAGAGCGACTGAGTCGTACTTTGATGTACGTCGAGGGAGCTCGAATGAAGGCAACGAAGTAGCTGAGCCTTTATCGAAATCCGACCAGTTTCCGGTGATTATACCGGTGAGGCCACACCCGATCCCATCCCGAACTCGGAAGTTAAGCTCACCTGGGCCGATGGTACTAGCACCACGATGTGCTGGGAGAGTAG
>Ga0209515_10007506_pt1 | contig 13107 bp, 9 predicted proteins | sample Subgroupgradi54m_FD_187454 | JGI IMG/M metagenome (GOLD analysis project Ga0209515, IMG submission 187454) | Subsurface groundwater microbial communities from S. Glens Falls, New York, USA - GMW60B uncontaminated upgradient, 5.4 m (SPAdes)... ...
GGCCGGGCAGGCCGTTCGCGCCCGGACGACCGCCGCGCGCGGGTGCGCCCGCGTGCGGACGGCGCTGCGGGAAGCCACTGCCGCGCGGGTGCTTCTCGTCCCTGCGCTTGCGGTTGCCGTGCGCGCGATCGTGCGGCGTGGCCGAGGCCACCGGCGCCGCGGCGATCTTGAGCGGCCGGCGCACGTACTCGACCACCGGGCCGGACGAGCGCGCCGGCGCGGGCACGGGCACCGGCAGGGGCGTATCGTTCGCGGCGGGCGTGGCCTCGTCGTCGTCGTCGATGTGCACATGCGTGCGCGAGCGGCCCGGCGTCGCGCGCGCGCTGGGCTCCTCGGCATGGCCCGCACCGGCTCTGGTGCTCGCGCTCGTGCTCGCGTCGGCTGACGCGCCCTCGGGCGCCGACTCCGGCGTCGGTGCGTCGACCATGACCACGGCGGTGCGGCGGGTCGGCATGCTCGCCGCCGGCTTGGGCTCGATGACCAGCACCGGCGAGGTGAACGCGCTGCGCGGCGGAATCATGGAGCGGCGCTTCTTGCGCCGACGCCGGCGGCGCCGACCCGACTTGCCCTCGGCGGCCGCGGGCGCGGCCGCGGCCGCAGCGCGGTGCTTGGGCGGCTTCTCGCGCTTCTTGCGCTTGAGCACGGTGATCTCGCCGCCCTCGCCGCTGTCGTCCTCGCTGGCGGCCAGCTCGGCGGCGGTGACGTCGATGGCGAGATCCGACTCGTCGCCGTCGCCGTCGTCGTCCTCGTCGTCGTCTTCGTCTCCCTCGTCGTTCTCGTCGGCGGCGCTGGCCACGGCCACGGCCGCGGGCGGGGCGGGCGCGGGCACCGCGGGCCTGGCCCCGGGCGGCAGTGGATCGATCGAGATGACCCGCGTCCTGACCTGCCGCTTGGCGCGCGGCGCTTCCTCTTCTTCCGCCGCGGCCGGGCCGTCTTCCTCGGCCACCTGGCGGGTGATGGCTTCCTCGAGCGCCGCGGCCACCGAGGCCGCCTTGCGCGCCTCCTCGTCGGAGCGCATGCAGTTGTCGCAGCGTCCGCAGCGCTTGACGTTCTTCTCGCCCAGGTAGGCGAGCATGGCGACGTCGCGGCAGCCGACTTCGCGCACGTATTCGAGCAGCGCGTCGAGACGACGCCGATCGGCCATGCGCCGCCGCTCGTAGTCCTTGGCGCGCTCGATGACTGCCTCGCGCTCGGGCGGCGGCGAGGCCAGGTGGAAGAGACCCTTCTCCTCGATGACCCAGCCCTCGTCCTTCATCAGCTCGAGCACGGTGCGCGCGCGCCCGGCGCCGATCTGCGCCGAGGGCGCCAGCTCGAGCAGCCCGGGCTTGCGCTTCTCGCCCGCGAACGCCGCCAGCGCGTCGAGCACCGACAGCACCTGCCGGCGCGTCGGATAGGTGCCCTTGAGGAAGAACTCCTGGATGGCCACGTCGTCGGGTGAGAACAGCAGCACGCAGCGGCTCGGCTTGCCGTCGCGGCCGCCGCGCCCGGCTTCCTGCGCGTACTGCTCGAGCGAGCCGGGCACGTGGTAGTGCAGCACGTAGCGGATGTTCTGCTTGTCGACGCCCAGGCCGAAGGCGTTGGTCGCGATCATGGTCAAGCTGGACTTCTTGTCCATGAAGCGCGTCTGCGACTCGTCGCGCTCCTTCTTGGTCATGCGGCCGTGGTAGATGGCCACCGGCAGACCGTGGCGCGCCAGCTCCTCGCCCAGCTGCTGCACCGACTTGACCGTGGCGCAGTAGACGATGCCAGGTCGCTTGAGCTTCTTCAGCAGCGAGACCAGCGTCTTCTTCTTGTCGTCCTCGCCCGGGTTGGCGATGACCTCGAGGTGCAGGTTGGGCCGCTCGAAGCTGGTGGTGACGACCTTGGCCTTCTCGACGCCCAGCTGGTAGAGGATGTCCTCGGCCACGTGCGGCGGCGCGGTCGCCGTGGTCGCCAGCACGGGCGGATTGCCCAGCTCGGCGATGGCCTGGCGCAGCACCAGGTACGACGGGCGGAAGTCATGGCCCCATTGCGACACGCAGTGCGCCTCGTCGAGGACGAAGCGCGAGATCCCGTGCGGCCCGGCCACCTCCAGCAGCTCCTTGCGGAAGGCCGGGTCGGCCATGCGCTCGGGCGTGGTCAGGAGCAGCTTGCCGCCGGGCGCGCCGGCCAGCTTCATCATCTCGCGACGTTGCTTGGGCGTGAGCGTCGAGTCGATCTGGACCACCGCGACGCCCTTCTCGCGCATCTTGTCGACCTGGTCCTTGATGAGCGCGATGAGCGGGCTCACGACCACGGTGATGCCAGGCAGGACCAGCGAGGGCAGCTGGTACAGCAGCGACTTGCCCGAGCCGGTGGGCATGATCGCCAGCACGTCCTTGCCGGCCAGGAGGTGCTTGAACGCCTCGGCCTGGCCGGGACGCAGCTCCTGGATGCCGAGCACCTCGCGCCCGATCTTGACCAGGGCGGCCAGGGTGACAGCCTTGGCTTTCGGAGGTGGCGGAGGCGCCGCGGCCGCTGCTGCCTTGGCCCTGGGCGGCGCCTTCACCCGGCTCCTGGGCGGGGGCGCAGACGCGGGCGCGGCCTTGGCTCTGGGCGCGGCGGGTTTGCTCTTGGCGGCGGCTGCCACTTTCTTGGTGGCGGTCTTGCCCGTGGCCTTCGCGGTGGCGGAAGCCGACTTCTTGGCCGGCTTCTTGGCCGCGCCCTTCGGGCTCTTCGTCTTTGTCTTCGACATCGGGATCCTGTGCTCGGGTCGCCGCTCGGTGAAGAGGAGCGACCGCTCCGCGTCGCGCTGCAGGCCGCTCGAAAAATTCTCGTCCGGCCGGCGCGGCGGCCACCACCCCTCGGCGGCCCGCGCAACGTGAAGGCAACATAGCACGACTCGCCGCGTCGTGGTCGAGTATGCTCCGCGGCCATGCGGCGAACCGTGGTGAGCTCGGTGACGGCATGGCGAACCGACCCCTGAAGGAGGCGGAGAACCGTCTGGCCCGCTTCAACGCCGAGCGTGCCAGCCTGTGCGCCGAGGTCGAACGGCGGGTCATGGACCGGCGCCTGGCGCTGGCGGCACGTGGCGGGGATCACTCCCTGGAGTACGTGCTCAATGACGCCGCCTACCACGAGATCCGCCGCCTGGAGACCGGCCCGCACGGCAAGGATGAGAAGAAACACCTGCCTCATTGGCGCGAACTGGCCAAGAAACTGGGCAGCATCGACGAGGCCGAGAAGCGCCGCCTGACCGCCCAGCTGGTGCACGAGCACGCCGAGGACATCGCCGGCCGGTTCGACGAGCGCGTGTACCGCTTCGCCAAGGGCATCATGCCGGCGGTGGTCGGCGGCGTGCTCGCGCCCGCACGTCTGCGCGAGGGCATCGCGGCGGTGGGCGACCTCGCCGATCGCGTGGTGGTCGACGGGCCGCTGGCCAAGCTGCGCGCCTGCGCGGATCGCGGCACGCTCATCGTCACGCCCACGCATTCGTCCAACATGGACTCGGTGGTCATCGGCTGGGCCTTCGACCAGGCGGGCCTGCCGCCGGTGACCTATGGCGCGGGCAAGAACCTGTTCTCCAACCGCTTCCTCAGCTTCTTCATGCACAACCTGGGCGCCTACCGGGTCGATCGCCGGCTGCGCCACGAGCTCTACAAGGATGTGCTGAAGGAGTACTCGACCGTGCTGCTCGAGCACGGCTACCACTCGCTCTTCTTCCCCGGCGGCACGCGCTCACGCTCGGGCGCGGTCGAGCGCAAGCTCAAGCTGGGCCTGCTCGGCACCGCCCTGACCGCCTACCAGAACCACCTGCGCGCGGGCGAGCCGCAGCGCCGGCTCTACGTGGTACCGACGACGATCAACTACAGCATCGTGCTCGAGGCGGAGACGCTCATCGACGATTTCCTCGCCGAAGAGGGCAAGCACCGTTACATCATCGAGGACGACGAATTCTCCAGCCTGTCGCGGCTGTACGACTTTTCGAAGCACATCCTGTCACGTCCGGGCGCGCTGCACATCCGCTTCGGCGATCCCGTGGATGTCGTCGGCAACGCCACCGATGCGGCGGGCGAGTCGATCGATCCGCACGCACGGCGCATCGACCCCGCGGGCTACTTCGCCGCCCTGGCGCCGGGTGGCGGCCAGCGCGAGGACGCCCAGCGCGACGCCGAGTACACGCGCGGCCTGGGCGAGGAGCTGACCCGGCACTATGCGCGGCTGGTCGTGCTCTACCCCACACACCTGGTGGCGCGCGCGCTCATGGACCGCATCGCGGCCGGGCAGGGTACGCGTGACGTCTACCGTCTCCTGCGCGTGCAGCAGGATCTGGTCGTGCCACACGCGCAGATCGTCGCCGACATCGCGGCCTGGCGCGCCCACCTGGCCGGCCACCCCGAGCTGGGCGAGATCGCGCCGCGCGCGCAGCAGCTCTCCGACGAGGCCTTCGTGGCCGACGCGCTCGAGTCGTACGCGGTCTACCACAAGCGTCCCGCGGCCATGCGCGCCGGTGACGATGTGGTCGTGCAGCACCTGCCGCTCACCGTCTATTACCGCAACCGCACCTTGCACATCCCGCCCCTGGCGGTGCACCAGTGAGTGACACGCTCGGTATCATCGGCGCGGGCGCATTCGGCACCGCGCTCGCCGACGTGGTCGCCCAGCAGGGCACCACGGTGTGGATCGACACCGCCGACGAGGCCGACGCGCGCGCCATCAACGAGACGCACCGGCACGAGAAGCGTCTGCCCGGCGTGAAGCTGTCGCCGCGCGTGCGCGCCACCGCCGACGTCGCCGAGGTGGCCGCCAACGCGCGCCTCCTTATCCTGGCCGTGACCTCGCGGCGCGCGCGCGAGGTCGTGCTGCAGCTGGCCTCGGCCGTCGACGGACGCCACGCCATCGTGCACGCCATCGGCGCCCTGGTCGAGGACGGCCACGGCGACGCGGCGGAGGTCCAGATGGTGCGCGTGTCCGAGCTGGTGCGCGCCGAGACCGCCGTGCGCCGCATCGGCGTCCTGGCCGGTCCGGGCCTGGCCTGGGATCTGGTCGAACGGCGTCCGGCCGCGCTCATCGTGGCCTCGCCCTTCGACGAGCTGGTCACGACCGCGCAGCGCGTGCTGTCGGCGCCGCCCGCGCTGCGCGTCTACGGCACGAGCGATCTGGCGGGCGCCGAGGTGGCCTCGGCGCTGGGCGGCGCGTTCACGCTCGGGCTCGGGCTCGCCGACGGGCTCGACGTCGGGCCCGGGCCGCGCGCGCTGTTCATCACCCGCGCCATCGCCGAGGGCGCGCGTCTGGCCACCGCGGCGGGTGGCGAGGCCCTGACCATGACCGGCCTGGCCGGCCTGGGCAACGTGCTGGCGCGCTCGTCGCCGGGCACGAGCGATCGCTCCGACGACTACCAGCTGGGCCTGGCCATCGGTCGCGGCGCGCCCGTCGCGGGCGTGCGCCACTCCGAGGGCAGCCGCACCGTGCCGTCGCTCTTGCGCCTGGCCGAGCGCCTGGGCACGCGCGTGCCCATCCTGCGCGCGCTGCATGCCGCGGTGCACGAGGGCCTGCCCATGCAGAAGGTCATCGGCAAGCTGCTGGAGAGCCACGCGGAGGTCGAGTGAGGGCCGCGCTCGCCGCGGCCGGCCTGGTGGCCGTCGCGTGCGGGCCGGGGGCGGGGCAGGGCACGCGTGTACCCGGTCCGGACTGGGCTCGACCCGGAGTCGAGCTGACCCTGCGCCACGGCGGGCGCGGCGGCGACGACGCCATCGTGGTCGAGCGGCGCCTGCTCGACCTGCGCGCGGGTGAGCAGTCGATCGAGCTCACCGACCTGGGCGCGCAGGTCTCGCAGCTGTCGCTGCGCTCGCTCGCGGCCGGCGACCCGGCAGGTGACGAGCTGGTCGTGCTCGAGCAGCGCGTACTGCCCGGCCTGCAGGCGCGTCCGCCCGGCCCGCCGCATGTGGGCGATTGGATCGCCGTACGTTCGGGCGGCAAGACCATCGTCGGCCGCGTGGTCAGCCTCTTCGCCGACGAGATCGTCGTCGAGAACGACGCTGGTGTGCACAAGCTGCCTCTCGACGCCATCGACGGCTTGCCATTGCTCGATCTGGGCATGCGCGCGGCGCTGGCGCCGCGCGTGCAGCTGCGCGTGCGCGCGGCGCGCCCGGGCCGGCAGCTGGTCGAGCTGGCCTACACCCTGGGCGGCGTCAGCTGGCGCGCCGAGCACCGCATGACCCTGGCCAGCGCCGCCCCGGCCGGCGACGTCGAGGTGGCCACCTGGATCGTCGTCGACGACGCGAGCGGGCGCGGCTTCCGTGACGCGCAGGTGACGCTGGTCGAGGCCCGCGACAGCGGCCAGGCGCACCGCTCCTACCCGCTCGCCACCCCGCTCACCATCGCCCACGGCACGCAGCTGCGCGTGCCGCTGGGCGCGACCGCCCACCTGACCGCCCGGCGCGTCACCCGCTTCGACGGCTCGGGCGGCCTGCTCGCGCCGCAGACGCAGGAGCTCGAGCCATACTTCGGCACCGCGCCGGCACCCGCCCGCTCCACCGACGAGCTGCGCCTGGCGGCGGCCGGCCACCTGCCGGCTGGACGCGCCCAGCTCTACCAGCCGACCGGCGCGGGCGGCCCGCCGCTGCTCGTGGCCGACAGCCGGCTCGAGGTCGATCCCGACGCCGGCCTGGCCACGGTGCCGCTCGGCCCCGGCTACGGCCTGTCGGGGCAGCGTCGCCGCCTGGGGCTCGACTGGGGCGAGCGCCGGCTGGTCGAGCGCTTCGAGATCGTGGTGCGCAACGACGTCGACGTCGCGCGCGAGGTGCAGGTATTCGAGCTTCTCTACCGCACGCCGCGCTGGCGCATCGTCGACGAAAGCGTCAGACACGTGGTCGCGGGCGCGCGCTCCGTCGAGTTCCCACTCACCGTCGCGGCCAGGCAGCGCGGCCGGGTCCGCTACGCGGTCGAGTACACCTGGTGATGCAGCTTGCCCGGCGGTCGGCCCCGGCCATGTTTTGGCCCGGCCAATTTGTATCTAGCGAGGACAACTTCCTGACTTTTGGTTGCAAGCCCCGGTAAACGCACGAGTTTCACTTTGAATTTTGCTTTCGTTTCCGCACCCGGCGATGTAGAACTGCAGCCGGCTTGGTGAGTCTACTCCTCGCACTCCTCCGCGGTATGGGCCTCGGTCTGGCCGCGGGCATCCCATTTGGTCCCGTCAACGCGGCCGTCGTGGATACGTCCATGCGCCAGTGCCACCGCACAGCGCTGGCGGTGGGCGTGGGCGGCGCGTTCGTCGACTTCATCTATAGCCAGCTCGCCGTCTGGGGCATCGGCAAGTTCCTCAAGCAGTATCCCGACCTGTCGAGCCTGCTGGTGGGCGCGAGCGGCGTGGTGCTGGTGATCTTCGGCCTGCGCACCCTGTTCGCGCCGCCCTTGCGCGAGGAGGATCGCGCGCGCCGGCTGGAGAACAAGGCGCTGTGGTCGGCCTTCTTCTCGGGCGTGCTGCTCACGCTGGCCAACCCGGCGGCGCTGGTGTCGTGGGTGGTGCTGGCGGGCGCACTCCTGTCCGACCTGACCTACGTCGAGGCGCTGCTGGCAGGCCTGGGCATCTTCATCGGCTGCACGGGCTGGTTCGCCGGTATCGGCTGGCTGGCGCGTCAGGGCAGGCTGCGCTTCGGCCAGCGGGCGCTCTGGCTGACCAAGACGATCGGCGCGTTCATCGTCGCTTACGGTGTGTTCCTGGTGGGGAAGGCGGGGCTTTCCGTATGGACCTTACACATCCGATGAGCAAGGCGGAGAAGCTGATCGCCAAGGGCCGGACCCTCGAATCGAAGGGCAAGCTCGACAAGGCGCTCGACGTCTTCCGCGAGGCCACCAAGCTCGACCCCATCGACCCCGAGGCCTGGCAGGCGCGCGGCGAGCTGGCCGCCAAGATCGGCGCCCCGCGCGAGGCGGCCGAGTCGCTGTTCCGGGTCTCTGACATGTACGCGCGCGCGGGCATGCCGCGCGAGGCGCTGCGTCTCATCGTGCGCGTGCTCGAGCTCGACCCGCAGCACGACGGCGCCAAGCGTTTCCGCCGCATGCTCGAGTCCAAGAGCGGCGAGCGCGAGGCGGTCGAGCCGCCCGCCGACGTGGACCTGCCCCAGGTGGCCAATGGCACGCGGCCGCAGGCGGTCGTCGTCGAGCAAGTCGTGCACCGGCCGCAGGCGGTCATCGTCGAGGAGGAGCCGCCGGCACGCGCGGCCACGCCCGTACCGGTGACGCTGGCGCGCGGATCGTCCGAAGCCGACGTGCCGCGTACCATCGAGATGGACGCCGACGAGCCGGATCCCATGGATCTCTTCGCCGCGCCCGCGTCCGCCCGGGCGCCGGCCGGGGACAGCGGTCCAGTGGTCGAGATCGAGGCTGCGCCCGCGCCCGTGGCCGTGCTCGACCTGCCGTCCTCGTCGGGCATCCGCGCCGTGCTCGACGGTGGCGTGGTCACCGAGTTCGCCATCGGCCGCAACACCGCCGAGATGGCGCTCGAGTCGAGCATCTCGCTCGCGGATCACCTGCCCAGCGAGGCGCGCGGCGGCGGCCAGTCGGAGATCTCGCTCGACGACGAGCCCAAGCTGGACGTGGTCCACGCGGTGGCCAGCGCCATCGGCTCGAGCCCGCTGCTCTCCGAGCTGGACTCCGACCTGGTCAAGCACCTCATCGACGCCGGCACGCTGACGCGGCGGCCGGCGGGCGAGGCGGTGTTCAAGCAGGGCGACGTCGGCACCAGCCTGTTCCTCATCCTCGCCGGCGAGGTCGCGGTCGTGCGCGACGTGCCGAGCGAGGTGCCGCGCGAGCTGGCGCGCCTGCGCGCGGGCGCGTTCTTCGGCGAGATGGCGCTCATCACCAACTCGCCCCGCTCGGCCACGGTGCGCGTGCTGCAGGCGGCCGACCTGCTCGAGGTCTCGCGCCGCGCCATGCGCCAGATGATCGAGAAGGAGCCGCGCGTGCTCAAGCTGCTCATGCGCTTCTTCCGCGCCCGCCTGGTCGGCACGCTCTTGCAGACGTCGCCGGTGTTCGAGCCGTTCTCGCGCGAGGACCGCAAGAAGCTGGTCGCGGCCTTCCGCCTGCGCGAGCTGGGCGCGGGCCACGCCGTGTTCGAGGAAGGCTCGCGCGCCGAGGGTCTGTTCGTGCTGCTCGCGGGTCGCCTCGAGGTGCTCAAGGGCCTCGACAAGGTGCTCGGGCAGCTCTCGCCCGGCGACGTCTTCGGCGAGATGTCGCTCCTCGACGCCTCGATGGCCATGGCCACGGTGCGCGCCAAGACGCGCTCGTGGGTGCTGCTCCTGCCCCGCAACGTCTTCGAGGATCTGGCCGCGCGCTACCCGCAGATCCGCGGCCAGCTGCGCGCGCTCGCTGACACGCGCCGCGCGCGCAACGAGCGCGAGCTGCACACGCCCACGCCCAGCGGGCATCTCGAGGGGCGAGTGGAGCCTGTGTAGACTGCCGGCAGAGCGGAGAGCGCAGAGGCGCAGAGGCGCAGAGGTCGGAGCAGATCTGATCTGTTCGGATCCGGATCCGGATCCGGATCCGGATCCGATGGCCTGGCCCCGATCTAGCGGACATCTCCAAGACAGAGGAGGATGTCCGGTGGCAAAGAAAACAAAGCAGTACACGGCGGCGTTCAGAGCGAACGCGGTTCGGATGGCGGAAGAGTCGAAGGCGCCGCTGACGCGGGTCGCACGGGACCTGGAAGTGAGCTACCAGACGCTTTACGGCTGGGTCAGCAAGGCCGGGACGGCGCGGAAGTCACGGGAGGCACGGCCAGGGGCGCAGGAGACGGTGGAAGAGGAGTTGCGAAGGCTTCGTCGCGAGCTCGACGAGGTGACCATGGAGCGGGACTTCGCAAAAAAAGCGGCGGCCTTCTTCGCGAAGATGAACAAGTGAAGTTCGCGTTCATGCTTGTCGAGAAGGCCTGCTTCACCGTCGTATTTATGTGCCGGCAGCTCGCGGTGTCGCGGAGTGGCTTCTACGGGTGGTGCGCGCGCGGTGAGTCGCTCCGCGCGGCCATGGACCGAGCGTTGACGCCGCTCATCCACGCCGAGTTCCTGGAGCACCCGCGAGGCTGCGGCAGTCGGCCCATCGTCCAGGCGCTGCGCGAGCAGGGGCATGGGGTGAGCCGCAAACGCGCCGTGAGGCTGATGGCACAGGCGGGGCTGCGTCATCGGCTGAAGCGGCGTTTTGCCCGGACCACGGATTCGAGGCACAAGAACCGCGTGGCGAAAAACGTGCTGGCTCGGAACTTCGAGGTCGGCTTGCCCAACCGGACGTGGGCGGGCGACATCACGTACATCCATACCAAGCGCGGCTGGGCGTATCTGGCGGCCATCCTCGACGTGGGGTCGCGCAAGGTGGTCGGCTGGGCGGTGAGCAACAACCTGGACCAGGAGCTGGCCTTGGAGGCGCTACGACGTGCCATCGCGGCCCGTCGACCACCGCGCGGACTGATCCACCACTCGGACCGTGGCGTGCAGTACACCGCCGACCACTACCGTGCGCTGCTCGCAGAACACGGCCTCATCGCGAGCATGAGCCGCAAAGGAAACTGTTGGGACAACGCCGTCGCTGAGAGCTTCTTCAGCAGCCTCAAGCGCGAGCTGCCCAACGACCACGTTTTCGAGGACGCCAAGCACGTCGAACGCAGCGTCTTCGCCTACGTGGAGGCCTATTACAACTCCCGGCGCCGGCACTCGGCGCTTGGCCAAGTCTCTCCGAACGAGTATGAACGGCTCCAGGTCGGCTAGTTTCTGTGTCCGCTAGATCGGGGCCGGGCCAACCCAGATCCGGATCTGGCCTCTGCGCCTCTGCGCCTCTGCGCCTCTGCGTCAAAACCTGCCAAGTCATTGGCGGCCCTACCTAGGGCGCCGAACCTTTCGTCCCCTCTACCTGCACCGTTTGCGTCGGATACGCGAAGCTCGAGCCGTTCCTGGCCACGATGGCCATGATCTCGAGCATGATGTCCTGCTTGATCTTCGTGAACTCGGAGTAGTCGCTGGTCGTGAACCAGCACATGACGTCGACGTCGAGCGAGCTGGGCGAGAATTCCTTGAAGCGGACCACGACCACGTCGGGCCAGCACTTGGGCTGCCCGCGCAAGAGCTTCTCGATCTGGTCGAGGATGGCGCGCATCTGCGGCTCGGTGGTGCTGTAGACCAGGCAGAGCGTGGTCGCGAAGCGGATGCGGTCGCGCGCGGCGAAGGTTTCGAGGCGCATGTCGGCCAGCTTGCCGTTGGGGATGGTGATCATGGTGCGGTCGAGGGTGCGGAAGCGGGTCGAGCGCAGGCCGATGGATTCGACGGTGCCGACGAAGTCCTCGACGCGCACGAACTCGCCCTCGCGCATGGGCTGGTCCATGCCGATGGAGATGGAGCCGAAGACGTTCTCGACCGTCTTCTGCGCCGCCAGCGCGAAGGCCAGGCCGCCGATGCCGAGGCCGGCGATGAGCGAGGCCACCGGGTAGCCCATCTCGGAGAGCACCGCGATGATGGCCATGACCAGCACGGCGATCTTGCCCGCGCGCACCGCCAGGGACAGCAGCGGGCGCGCCTCGGGGCGCTGCGCCGACCAGGGCGAGGCCAGGATGACCTGCCCGACGATGTCGGCGGAGCGCGACACCGTCCAGAAGAAGGTCAGGAACACACCCGCGCGCAGCACCTTGTACATGAAGCCGGCGGCCGGACCGACCAGGTCCATCATGGGGATGACCAGGTAGAGCAGACCCAGGGTCCAGGCCATGCGCAGCGGCCCGCCGATGCGGCCGAGGATCTTGTCGTCGATGTCGGTCTTGGTCTGCGCGAACGCCTTGGCCAGGATCCACTTGCTCATGGGCGTGAGCAGGAGCCCGCCGATGAACGCCAGCACCAGCAGCACGGGCAGCGCGGCCCACTGCCACCACAGGAGCTCGCGCCAGCCGGGCCGGAACATGGCGTCGGGCAGGTACTCGCGCAGCCAGACTCCCGGCAGCGTCTCGTACCAGGCGTCGATGCGCGTCACCGCCGAGCCGGCGAAGGCCCAGTGCGGACCGCTGGCATCGACGATGCGGACCAGGCGCACCGGCTCGGGGCTGCCCTTCTTGTTGGGAATGTGACCCAGCTCGTCGATGCCCTCGGGCAGCTTGTCCTCGCCATCGCCCTTCGACTCGGGCGACACCTTGTCGAGGTCGAACCAGATGTAGTGGTCGAGCACGACCTTCAGGTGCTTGGCCAGGCGCGGCCCGTCGGCGGCCTGGTCGGGCGTGAGATCGAGGTAGCGCGCGGCGTCGCCGTAGCGGCCCTCACGACACGCGACCAGGTAGCTGAGCAGCGACTGGCGCGGCGAGTCGGGCGCGACCTGCGCGGCCTTGGGCTCGACCGGCTTGGCCTCGGCCGGCGGCGGCGCGGGCGCTGGCGCTGGATCCTGGGCGCGCGCGCTGCCCGGCCAGGCCACGCCCAGGGTGACCAATGCGAGCGCGACCAAGGCCGTCCGCCCGGTTCGAGAAATAGAAAAGGCATGGTGATGCCCACTCCCCCCACGAGTCCCCGAAGTCATGGCCCCGTAGTTTTATCATGTCCTGGTGCGTGCTATGAATGCGCTCGCATGCCGCTCCAGCCCGATCTGCTCGAGATCCTCGTGTGTCCCGAGTCGAAGAAGCCGCTCGTCTACTTCCAGCTCGCTGACGAGGCCTTCCTTTACTGCCCGGCCTCGAAGCTCAAGTACCGCATCGACGACGGTATCCCGGTGATGCTCATCAACGAGGCGGTGCGCGTCTCCGACGCGGAGGCCGAGCGGCTGATGGCGCAGGCGCGCGACCTCAAGCTCGTCAACGCGTAGGCCGGGCGCGCCCCTCGCGCGTGCGTGGTAACCTCGCCTCGCGTGGCTTCCGTACTCTTCGTCTCAGAAGACGCCAGCATGATGGTCCAGCTGCTCGACGGGCTCGAGGCGGCGGACCTGGAAGTCACGTGGGTCAACGTCAAGGAAGGCGTGCCCGCCAAGCAGAAGCGCACGCCCGACGTGGTCGTCCTCGACGCTGATTCGGTGGGCATGAACCTGGTCGAGATGGCGCGCACATGGAAGGCGACCGATCCGGCGCCTGCCATCGCCGCGGTCGGCCATCCCGGCGCGAACACCGAGCGCGCCGCGGCCGCGGCGGGCGCC
>Ga0209515_10007508_pt1 | contig 13106 bp, 15 predicted proteins | sample Subgroupgradi54m_FD_187454 | JGI IMG/M metagenome (GOLD analysis project Ga0209515, IMG submission 187454) | Subsurface groundwater microbial communities from S. Glens Falls, New York, USA - GMW60B uncontaminated upgradient, 5.4 m (SPAdes)... ...
GAGTGCGCGCATTCCGGCGCGTTTAGCTTCGATGCAGCAGGCCATGCCCGTGGGACCCGCCCCAATGCAGATCAGATCGTAGATCATCGTCGCGATTTTAGTTTGCCCTGCCGATGGCGGGATTGCAACCGCTCGCAACGACCCTGAAGGAAACACGTGAGGCGCGAGCGGCGTGGCTTCGAAGGGCCCGGCCCTACACGGCTGCGGTAAGGCGGGCGCGAAGGTTGCGGCTCATCTCCAGCACGTCCGTCGGCCAGGGTTGGAGCGATTCGACGCGCTCAATTGTTTCGGCGAGCCGTTTCGCTTCCGCCGTAGCAAGCTTCAGCGAATGCGCGCTTGTCCCCTGGCTCTCCAGCGCAGCGCGCAACTTTAGTAGCAGCATCTCATCGGCGCTCAATTCCCCCTTGGCCTCGAGCAACTGAAAATCAAAGGTGAACCCGTCGGGACCCTGCCGAAGCATCGCTGGGTTCGTAGCACGGATCAGGCTGACTAGAGCCAAGATGAGCTCGTCACCGGTGAACTCCATCTGCATTCCGAATCCCGGAATCGCCGAGTTGCCGCCCAGAATGGCGGCGCTACAAGCGCACTATTTTAAGCTTTCGCGTCTAACAGACCGCGAAATTCCTGGGTAAATTCCTCCAGCTCCGCTAGGCGTTCGGGCGTAGCTTCGAGGTGCTTTTTCTTCCACACAAACCATTGGCGACCGCCGCGGGTGATGCGCACGCTCAGATTGCCGCCGACCAAGTAGCATGGCTCGGCGAGCATCTTCATACCAGCTTCAGCCGGGGCCAGCAGCGCCGCGCAGTTGCCTTTGCGCGCGCCCAGGGCGTTGGCATAGAGCGGGAAGGCGATCACTTGGAATCCATGTCCAGCGAGGCGCTGCAAAACTGCGATCTGCGACGGGGTCAATTCGACCATGGGTATCCGAGCGGGCACGGCCCACCGCGGCAGGTAGCCTTACAGTGTCTATTCATCCGTTTGGAAAGACATTGCACCGCTGAGATTGGCCGGGAGGCCGCCGCGGGCGGACCCTCTCAGAAAGCGAGATTGCCGGAATTTGCCTCCATGGTGAGGCGGCGAGCTGCATGCTGGTGGCAGACAACTGCTGTCATGCCACCGCCGGGTCGGAGCCCGCATGGGCGCGCTCAAGCACGGACAAGATGGAACGGAAGGTGGCAACCAGCTCCTCGCGGGAGACGTGGCTCTTGCGGAACTGAATGCGCAGGCGATAGGCCTCGTTCTCCGGCTGGTAGTTAAAGATAAAAGGCTGGGGCCGCGGCCCGGAGGTTTTTTCTTCGCGACGCTCCCGGCGCGCTTCGTCGCGGGTCAAGCCGCCCTGGGCGATGCGGTGGACAGCCTCGATCATTTTCTTTTCCGTAGGCTGGCGGGCGATTTGCAGCAGCAACGACTTCGAGACAATTCCCTTTTCCGTGCAGCGCTTACGCATCGGTTCGGGGATGTTGCGGAGGGAGAGGCTCTCAGTGACCGACGAGCGCGCCTTGCCAATCTTGCGGGCGATGTCGTCGTGGGTATAGTCAAACTGCGCCGCCAGCCGATGCAGCCCTTCCGCCTCCTCGAACGGCGTCAAGTCTTTGCGTTGCAGGTTTTCGATCAACGCGAGCTCCAAAGTTTCGGCATCGTCGGCGATTTTCTCGATGCAGGGCAGTTCGCGCAGGCCTGCGGCGCGGCCAGCGTGGTAGCGGCGCTCACCAGAGATGATGTAGTAGCAATCCTCCCGGGGGACGAAGCGGACCAGCAACGGCTCGAGCACTCCCTTTTCCTTGATGGAATCGCTCAGTTCGCGCAGGTCGCCAAGGGCCTTCCGTGGCTGATCCGGGTTTGGCCGGATTTTATCCACCGGGATCATACGGCCCACGGCCGCGCCGCTGTAACTGGTCAGCGACTCGACGTAGTGGGCGTCATGCCGCATCTTCAGTGTGACGGGCAATCCGATCCTCTTCGACACGTTGGATAACCTCCAGTGCAAGCTTGCGGTATTCGAGCGCGCCCGGGGATTTGGGCGCATACGTCATGATCGTTTCCTTATAGGCCGGACTCTCCTCCAGGCGCACGTTCTTGCTAATGCGCGTCTTGAACAACACCGAGCCAAATACGGAGCGGATCTGTTCGTGGGTATCGCGGGAGATGTTGGTGCGTTTGTCAAACAGCGTGATGACCACGCCGAGCACCTTCAGCGCAGGATTGGGCCGGGCTCGGATGCGCTCGTAAGTCTCCAGGAGATCGTCGGTGCCTTCGATGGCGAAGTACGCCGCCTGGATAGGCACGAGCAGGTGCGTTGCCGCCACCATTGCGTTGACGGTCAGGATGCCAAGGGCCGGCGGCGTATCTACGATGATGAAATCGTATTCTTTCTGGATGGGGGCTAGGGCGTCTTTCAACTTGAACGGCGCGTCGAATTGCCCGGCCAGCTGCTGTTCGAGCTTCGCCAGCGCCAACCGGGACGGTGCCAGAAACAGCAGTGGGTCATTGGTCGGTTTGATCACCGTGCCCATCTCGGCGCGGTGATCGCTGAGCACGTCGAACATCGAGGCCTGGACGTCGGAGGGCTCAAAAAACGCGATCGTCGAATTGGACTGGGGATCGATGTCCACTAGCAGCGTTTTCTTTTTGCGTTGGGCGATGGCGGCAGCGAGGTTGATGGCCGTGGTAGTTTTTCCCACGCCGCCCTTCTGGTTGGCGATGGCCAGGATCGCAGTCATGTTTGGCGCGTCCCGATGCGTCGGGACGAGGCAGTGAGTTCCTCCGGCTGGCAACCTGAGGCCAATATATAGGCAGGGTTGCCAAATCCCACACTACGGGTAGGCACAATCTACCCGCGGAAAGGTCACGGCGCAAGCAAAAAATACAGAAAATCGAGGGGATTAAGCCTCCTCCCGGGACACCACACGGAACCACCCACGCAGTGCAAGCTCTGCAAGCAATATCACGGTTGGAGAGACCGCAATCAGCTACATCTTATAGCGGCCGAGGTCCTCGTCGGAGAGGCTATCGAGCCACTTGCGGAGTTCTTCGCTGCTGCTCTTCTCGCTGACGGCGCTGGAGACCTTGGAATTTTTCAGCACTTCCTCTTCCACGAAGATGGGGCAATCAACGCGCAGCGCTAGCGCCAGGGCATCGCTGGGGCGCGAGTCAATGGACATGGTCTGGCCGTCGCGCTCCACCCAGATCAGGGCGTAGAAGGTGTCGTCCTTGAGCTCGTTGACCACCACTTTCTTTACCCGCACGTCCAATCCTAGCAGGACATTTTTCAGCAAGTCGTGGGTCATCGGGCGCGGCGTCTGCACCTTCTCAATTTCGAGCGCAATCGCGTTGGCTTCGTAAATCCCCACCCAGATGGGCAAAATGGCGGTGCCGTGCGCATCCTTGAGGACAACGATGGGCATATTCGTGACCGGATCCATGGTCAGGCCGCGAATCTTCATCTCGACTTCCATCGTTGCCTCCCCGGGCACTTAGATGACCTGCTCGCCCACAAGGCTGTTTGGACCGGCGCGGGTCACGCGGACCTGAAGGTAGTGTCCCAAAAGATTACTCAGCGGTGAAGCGAAATTTAGGACGCAGTTGCTCGATGTGCGACCCGCCCACTGGCCTTCTTTTTTGGATTGGCCGTCGACGAGCACCTCGAAGGTCTGCCCGACCAAAGCCTCGTTGCGCGCCGTCTGGATCTGCCGCTGGCGCTCCTGGAGCACGGCGAGCCTTCTGCCCTTCTCTTCCTCGGGAATGGGGTCGGCCATGCGCGCTGCCGGAGTGTTCGGCCGGGGTGAATACTTGAACGAGAAAGCGCCGTCGTACTGCGCCACGTCGAGCAGGGTGAGCGTGTCGTCGAAATCGTTCTCGGTCTCCCCCGGGAAGCCGACAATGATGTCCGTGGTGACGCTGATGGGTCGCCGGGCGGCGCGGATCACCGCGATCTTCTCGAGATACTCCTCACGGGTGTAGGTGCGCTGCATGGCTCGCAGGATGCGCGTGGAGCCCGACTGCACCGGCAGGTGCACGTGGTCGCACAGCGCCGGCACGGCGTCAATCGCCTGGACGATGTCGGCGTGGAAGTCGTGTGGGTGCGAGGTCGTGAAGCGGACGCGCCGAATGCCCGGCACCTCGGCCACCGCAATCAGAAGCTCGGCGAAGCTCAGCCGCCGCGGCGAGGGATCGCGGTAGGAGTTGACCGTCTGCCCCAGGAGTTGCACCTCGGTGTAGCCCGCGTCGGCAAGCTGCCGCACCTCTTCAAGCACCGAGGCGCTGGCGCGGCTGCGCTCGGGGCCGCGGGTGTGGGGCACGACGCAATAGGCGCAGGCCTTGTCGCAGCCCTCGATGATGGTCAGGTAGGCGCGGAAGGGGTTGTCGCGCCGGGTGATCTCCGTTTCAAAGGTTTCGTCGGTGTCCGTTTCGAGGCCGGTAACGCGGCGGTTGCCCGCTTCGAGCTCAGCCAGCAGCCCGGGCAGCTTGCGGTAGCTGGCCGAGCCACACACCAGTCCCACCCAAGGCGCGCGCTCAAAGATGCGTTCACCCTCCTGTTGCGCCACGCAGCCAAGCACGCCAATCACCTTGCCGGCATCCTGCCCGGCCTTGAATTGACCCAACCGCGAGAATACCTTCTGCGCCGCTTTTTCGCGGATGCTGCAAGTGTTGTAGAGAATGAGTTCGGCAGCCTCGGGAGTTTGCACCTGCAGGTAGCCGCGCCGGAGCAGGACCCCGGCCACTTTTTCCGAATCGTGGACGTTCATCTGGCAGCCGAACGTTTCGAGATAGAACGTTTTCCCGCCTAAGCCCGCGGCAGTTGCCTGCGGCGCGCACGCGCCGGGCGCAGAGCGGGGCCGAGCGGTCAGGACATCCAGTCGAACGTCGATGGCTTGCGGCATGGAGACAAAAAGTGATTCTATCACAGGCGCTTCTGTCATGCGGCCGCGGGAGGCTTGCTCACATTGATGGCAAGCGGTAGAGTGGCCTTCGGTTCGCCAACGAGCGGATTCGGTGACCTACTTCGACGACCTCTCAATTTCTGAGCCTTAGTGCAGCGGACCATCATGCGATTCGGATGGGGTGTACCCAGAAAGAGGAGATGAGGGAATGCAGCGGAACGCCATCTTTCTTGCTCTGGCGAGTTTCGCAATGTCGTGCGCGAGCGGCATGGGCGTCCCAGCGCGGGCCCAGGAAATGCCGGGCGATTATCAAGCGGCGCTGAAAGTTTTGGCCCGCGCCGGAGATTACAAGGACAACGTCCTCAAAGTGAGTATTCCACGCAACGACCTGGACGTCAGCATCGCTGGCGTTGCGATGCCGACACCGTTTGGCTTCGGCGGCTGGGTAGCCATGGCAAGGGGCGATGCCGGCTTTGATGTGTTGATGGGCGACTTGGTGCTGCTCCAAGAAGAAGTCAATCCGGTAATGTCGGCGCTGCTGGAGCTGGGCCTGGACGTCACCGCCCTGCACAATCACTTCTTCTGGGAAGACCCTCGCATCTCTTATATGCACATCCACGGTCACGGGAAGGCGGTGGATCTTGCCCGCCGGATCAAGCCCGCGCTCGACCTGATTGGCCACGTCGTCCCAGCGCCCGCGATGCGTAAGTCTAGGCCAGGCGCGGCCTCCCTCAGCGTGGCCGAAACTGGCAAGATTGCCGCGATTGTGGGCCAGCAGGGTGAGCAGCTCGGGCCGGTGTACAAGATCACTGTCGGCCGCGAGGATCTGACAGTGAAGGAACGCGGCGCGACGATTAACGCCCGCATGGGGGTCAACACGTGGGCCGCCTTCTATGGCGCCGGTGAGAATGCAGCGGTTGCCGGTGATTTCGCCATGCTAGAGAACGAGGTCACGCCAGTATTGAAATCGCTGCGCCGGAACGGACTCGAAATTGTGGCCATCCATCACCACATGACCGGCGTGCGCCCAATTGTGATCTTCTTGCACTACTGGGGCAGAGGCCCCGCGGAGAAATTGGCTAACGGCTTCCGGGCGGCGCTCGACCAGCTCGGGAAAAGCGCAAGCAGGCCACCGCCAAAAAGAAAGTAGGCCGCACCCGGCTCGACTGCAACCTGCGACCACTGTAGTTCCAGACAAGCCGATGACCGAGACCCGCGATATTGCCCCGCGCCGCCCGCCGCTAGGATGTGCCCGAAAAGGCAGCATTGATTCCGCCGCAGGCGTCCTATTCGTTTGACCGACCCCCAGGCGTGTGCTACGGTAAGTTGCCGGGGAAAAAATTCGCATTTTTTGCGGAGGCAGGCCAACGATTCAAGGGTTTGCTGTTCTCTTCATGGCGGGCCAGCTCGGCAACCTGCTGCAACAGACGGGTTGGGTTGCGCGCATCGTTCTGCTCATGCTGCTCGTCTTCTCGCTGATTTCCTGGGCGCTCATCTTCCAAAAACTTCGCCTATTCGGGCACATCAACCGGCAAACCGCCCGCCTGTTGCGAAACTTCCGCGCCGGCAGAGCGCTCCCCGAGCCGCGCTCGCTCGGCGCGGCGGGCTCGCCGCTGGAGGCCGTATACGCCGCGGGCTACCGCGAACTCCAAAACCAGCTCGCAGGGGCGAACCCGCACGGGAAAGTGAAGAGCATCAGTGCGGTAACCGTGGGGATGCAGCTTGCCGCCGCCGAGGAGATCCGCAGGGCGGAGAAGTGGATGCCCTGGTTGGCCACCACCGGCTCGGTGACGCCGTTCATCGGTCTGTTCGGGACGGTCTGGGGTGTGATGGACGCCTTCGCCGGGCTGGGCACTGCCGGCGCCGCCAGCTTGCGCGTCGTGGCGCCGGGCATCGCCGAAGCGCTGGTGACTACCGCAGCCGGGCTGTTCACCGCCATCCCCGCCGTGGTCGCGTACAACCACTTCCTGCACCTGATCAAGGAGCTGGCAACGCGCATGGACAACTTCGCCATGGAAGTGGCCGCACAGATTGAGAAACAGTACGGTTAGTTGGCCGGGCCGGGCGCCGGACAAGTAGGGTTGTCATGCCGTTGCTTGCGCGCCAGACCGAAACTTCGCTCTCCGACATCAACATCGTCCCGTTCGTGGACGTGGTGCTGGTGCTGCTGATCATCTTCATGATCACGGCGCCAATCCTGCAATCCGGCATCGAGGTCGAGCTGCCCAAGACGAAGACGGTGAAGGAGATCGCCGAGGGCCGCCTGGTGATCACCATTGACCGCGCCCAGCGCGTTTATCTCGGCAACGAGCCGGTCAATATCCACGAGATTGGCCAGATGGTCCGCGCCCGGATGCAGAACCCGCAGAGCGATGCTGTCTTCCTCCGCTGCGACGAAAGCGTGCCGTTCGGCAGCTTCGCCACGGTGGTGGACGAATTGCGCCAATCCGGCATCCAAAATGTCAGCGTGGTCACCGAGCCCATCAGCGCGCGCCCGCGCATCCGCTGAAATGTCGCAGGACTTCTACCATCAAGCCGCCGACCGACTCCAGACGCCGCTGCTGTGGTCGCTGGCGTTCCACGTTTTCCTGTTTGGCTCACTCGTGCTCTCGACCTACTATTCGCACCGCGGCGAGTTCTGGGGCGGCACGGGCGGCGGCGCGATAACCGTTGGTCTGGTCGGTCACCTCTCGGGCGTGCCCCTGCCCCGCCCCGAAGTCATGACGCCCAGCCGGGTCGTGGATGAGACCAAGGGTCTCTACCAGTCCGAGCCCAAGCCCAAAGAAGCGGAAACTCCAGCGCAGAAAATCCCGGAATTCGAGCGCAACAAGCCGCCGCGGTACGTCACCCGGCCGTCGCGCGTGCTGGAGAACGATACTCCGCCGCCACCAGGCGCGATTCCCTACGGTCAGGGTGGCGCGCCCACCATGCCATATACGCAGTTCACTGTGGGCGGTGGCGCCGCGGGGGGCCTGGGTTTCACCGGGCCGGGCGGGGATTTTGCCGGGCGGTTTGCGTGGTATGTCGAAGCGGTGCGCAACCGCATCAGCAGCAACTGGCTCCAATCCACAGTGGACCCGGCGGTGCGCTGGGCGCCTCGGGCGGTGGTCACGTTCCAGGTTCTGCGCGACGGTACGGTCATCAATGTCGAGCTGACCCGTTCGAGCGGCAACGCCTCGGTGGACAATTCAACCCGACGGGCGATCCTGAGCTCGAGCCCGATGCCGCGGCTGCCCGAGCAATACACGGGATCCTTTGTCGCCGTCGAGTTCTGGTTTGATTTTCGCCGGTAGACAGTCGGGAGCGCGGCCGGTTGTGGCGGGCGCCCCGGCAGGACCAAGTCATATGGGGGCAACAGTGTCTTCTAGCCGAATTTACTCTCTGTGTTTTGCAGTGGTTCTCTGTGGTTTCTCTCTGCTGACGCCGGGGGCTGCGGCGCAGGACTGGTTTCGCACCGGCACGGGCCTGGGAGTGGAGAAAGCGCGCGTGGCGGCGGCAGACTTCGTGCCGCGGAGCTCCTCGGCACAGCCGCTAGCGAAAATCTTCAGCGACGTCCTGCGCGCGGACCTGGAGTTCAGCGGCATTCTGGAATTGGTGAGCAAAAGCTTCTATCCGCTCGAAGTGCCCAGCGTCCCCTCGGAGCTGAAACACGCGGCGTGGAGCGAAGCGCCCGCCTCGGCGCATTTCCTGGCCTTCGGCAATCTCAGCGCCAGCGGCAACGACTTGGCCATCGAGGCATGGCTCTACGACGTGAGCAACCCGGCGGCGCCGGCGGTGCTCGGCAAGCGTTACCGCGGCGAAGTGACCGACGCGCAGCTCCGGCGATTCGCCCACCAATTTGCCGATGAGATCATCTCGCGCCTGTCGGGCGGCATACCGGGTGTGGCCAGCACGCAGATTGCGTTTGTCAGTTCGCGCGGCGGGAATAAGGAAATCTGGGTGATGGACTACGACGGGGCGAACCAGCGGCCGGTCACGTCGCTGCGCTCGATTGCCCTGACCCCACGCTGGTCGCCCGACGCCACGCGCATCGCTTTCACTTGCTACGCCTCCGCCGGCGGCTTCATCAGCGCGCAGATCTGCATTCACTCGATGGAGACGGGGAAGCTGGTGGCCTTTCCGCGCTGGCGCGGCACCAATAGCGCTCCTGCCTGGTCGCCCGACGGCTCGCAGATCATGTTCATGTCCAGCATGCACGGCGACCCGGAGCTGTTCCTGGCGGATGCGAACGGCGGCCACCTGAAGCGCCTCACCTATTCGGCCGGCGCCGACACGTCGCCAGCGTGGAACCCGAAGACGGGCCAGCGGGTCGCATTTGTCAGCGACCGCGGCGGCATCCCGCAGCTCTACCTGATGAACGCCGACGGCTCAAACACCGAAAAGCTCGACCTGCCCGACATGGGCTATGTGATCGATCCAGCCTGGTCGCCGAACGGGCAGTTGCTGGCGTTTAGCTGGCGCCGGCCGAGCGGCAACTACGACCTCTACGTTATGGACGTGGCCAGCCGGAAGCTCGTGGAGCTGACCCGCGACGCTGGACGAAACGAACGGCCAAGCTGGGCGCCCGATGGCCGCCATATTGTCTTTGAATCCACGCGCACCGGCACGCGCCAAATCTGGAGCATGCTCGCCGACGGCACGCAGTTGCGGCAATTGACCACCCAAGCGCAAAATGAATCGCCCAACTGGTCGGCGCGGTAGCCGCCATGCGCGTTCCGGCCAACGCGCTTCGATTTTGAGGTTTCCCGGGGTCTTTTCCTGGTGATAGGATTCGGTTTCGCTCGCGTCGTTCTCGCACACGTGGGGAAATCGCTGAAGGAGGATTGCAGATGCATAAGTCTTCGCACGGGAAATTCATTTTCTTGGGTGTACTCGCGGTCGTGGCGCTTGGCTGGGGCTGTAAGAAGCCGATCGCTGCGCCGGCCGCTGCCCCACCGCCGGCCGCACCGGCGCCGGCGCGCCCGACGGTGACCTTGCAAGCTTCTTCGACAATGATTCAGAAAGGTGAGTCCGTTTTGTTGAACTGGTCGTCCACGAACGCGACGGAATTAAACTTGGCGCCGGGCGTGGGCCGCGTCGCGCCGGAGGGCTCGACCCGCGTCACCCCAGACGCTTCCCTCACCTACACGATCACGGCAACCGGGCCTGGCGGCAGCGCCGAGGCCAGCGCACGCATTACCGTGGCTGCCCCGCCGCCACCGGCTCCGGAGCGGCCGACGGAAACGATGGAGGAGCTATTCCGCAAGAACGTCTCCGACGCCTTTTTTGATTACGACAGGGCCGACATCCGCAGCGATGCCCGCGACGCGCTGGCCCGCACTGCTGAGTTCCTGCGCTCCTATCCCCAAATCAAGGTCACCATCGAGGGGCACTGCGACGAGCGCGGATCCACGGAATACAACTTGGCGCTCGGCGACCGCCGGGCACAGGCGGCGCGCCAGTTCCTGGTCTCGCTGGGAGTCCCGGCCCAGCGCATGGAGACGGTCAGCTTCGGCAAGGAGAAACCTTTCTGCTTCACCAGCGACGAAGCCTGTTGGCAACAAAACCGCCGAGCGCACTTCGTCATGGCCAAATAACTGGCGCGTTCGATCGGACTGCGCGGGAGGTCGCCAGGGCATGTCCCGGCCCGTGCGCGGCGACCCCGGCAAGCCCTCATCCGGGACGTCACCAGAAGGAGGAACTATTTTGCGCACGCGATGGACTTTATTTTTAGCGGCCGCGATGCTGTCCGGCGCAATCGGAGGCGCGCTGCTTGGCCCCGCGCCGGTAGGCGCCGTGGCCAGGGAGATCATCGAGCTGCAACGCGACGTCGCCCTGCTCTTGCAAGCGCAGCGCGACTTGCAGCGTTCGGTGGATGAGAAACACGCCATCCAGAAAACGCTGCTCGAGCAGTCGCTCGACTCGGTCAGTAAACTGAACAACAGCCTGGGCACATTGCAGAAAACCGTGCAGGACGTGCAGGCGAACACCGGTGCGCGCCTGGATTCGATGACCACGCAGGTGCAGGGCTTGGCCGACAACCTCGAAGAGGTCAAGGCCCGCCTAGGCAAGCTGAACCAACAGTTGGCGGAGGTGCAGAGCACCCTGCAAAGCCTGGATGCGAGGTTGGCCGGTGGGACACCCGCGCAGCCTCCCGGAACGCCGCCTCCCGCTTCCGCGCCGCCGCCCTCGGCGGACCTGCTTTATTCCAACGCCTTGCGGGATTTCACCGGCGGGAAAAACGACCTCGCCCGCCAGGAGTTCCTCGACTATCTGAAGTATTACCCGGATACCGACCTGGCGTCGAACGCGCAGTTTTATCTCGGCGAGATTTGCTACGCGCAGAGGCAGTTCAGGGAGGCCGTCGGTGAGTACGACAAGGTGCAGCAGAATTATCCCAAGAGCTTCAAACTCGCCGCGGCGCGCCTAAAAAAGGGCTTGGCCCTGCTCGAACTCGGGCAGAAGACCGCCGCCATCCGCGAATTCCGCGAAGTCGTGCGACGTTTTCCCGGCACCGACGAGGAGCGCCGCTCGCGCGCCAAGCTGCGCCAATTGGGGGCCACCAGCAGCACGCCACGATAGGCATAGCGCCCACGACATCTCGGGGCGGAGCTCCCGTCCAGAGCGAAATAGAAGGATGGCGTGCCTTCTTGCCCGGGACAAACTCGCCGCGCCGGCCAGATGCCGGCGCTACACGACCTCTGATTGCCCATTCATGGCCCATCATGCTATCTTCCGGCCAGCAGGAGGCGGATTGCATGTCGGTTAACAAAGTCATTCTTGTGGGGCGGCTGGGCCGCGACCCGGAAACCCGCTACACTTCGGGCGGCCAGGCGGTCGCCAATTTCTCGCTGGCCACCGACGAGACGTACAAAGACCGCAACGGCGAGCGACAGAAGCGCACCGAGTGGCACAAAATCGTGGTCTGGGGCAAGCAAGCCGAGATCGCCCAGCAGTACCTGAAGAAAGGCTCGCTGGTCTACGTGGAGGGCCGCATCCAGACTCGCCAGTGGGATGACCGCGAAGGCCAGAAGCGCACAAGTTTCGAGATCATCGCCAATAACTTCCGCATGCTGGGAGGGCGCGCCGAGGCTGCCGCGGCGGGCGCCGGCACGCCTGCGGGCGCGGAAGCGGAAGCCCCCGCCGCCGGCGCCGCAGCCGAAGACACTGGCCCGGGCCCCGAAATCTCCGACGAAGACATTCCCTTCTGAAAAAAGCTATCCGCATTCAGCCTCAAGATATGGACCGGAATACACTCGAAAGGATGCAAAGGCTGGGATGGGTCTAGGCCCAAAGAAGTAAGCTCATTACGGTCAGCTTCTTTATTCGTAGCGTAAGGCTTCGATGGACTCGAGCACAAGAAGTCGGGCAGCTCATCTCGTGATTCGCTTCATTGCGGTTCTGGATATGGGCCTCCTCTTTGTCGCTGCATCAAGCCCGATCGATTCTTGGGTCACCGCAGCCTTGCAATTTACGCGCGTGCGTAACGCCTTCTGGTACTGCTGGGTGCTATCGACTCTTGCCTTACCCGTGGTTCTGCTTTCTTGGGTCGGGACTAGGGCACTTCGACGGATCAGTCCTTCGACTAGTGCTGCTGTGCGCGTTCCCGTCATGTGCCGAGCGCTCTGGATTGACGCAATATTCGTAGCAGGAGCGGTAGTCTCTCTGTGTATTGGCATCGCGAGTCTGGCCGGCGCGTGGCTCTAAGCCACGACGCTGCGCCTGCCTCGCCCACACGGGAATACATCTGCTGCGGCGGCGCGCTCTTGGCCAAATTCGAAGCGGGCACGACGAATTACTACCACGCCGACCACCTGTCTGTACGGACGACCACCGACGCGAGCGGCTACCTCGTCTCGCAGCAAGCCCACTATCTCAATGGGAAAACTTGCTATCAAGGCAGCGGGGGAACGACGTAGCAGTTTACTAACTACGAGCGTGATGCCGAGTCGGGGAACGACTACGCCATCGCCGGTTACTACGTCAGCCGCCTGGGACGCTTCTTCTCGCCAGACCCGATCGACGGCAATCCGGCCACCCCGCAGACACTCGGTCTTTACGCCTATGTTACGGACGAACCGATTGACTTCATAGATCCTGATGGACGCATAAACACGCCCACCTGTGGGGGAGGGGGCGGCGATCCCGGCAACCCGTTCGGCATTCCGCCATTCTTCCCCGGCGGTGGCTTCCCTTGGCCCATCTGGTGGCCTGGAGGCGATGGTCCCTGGAGCGAAACTCCCCCAT
>Ga0209515_10007509_pt1 | contig 13105 bp, 8 predicted proteins | sample Subgroupgradi54m_FD_187454 | JGI IMG/M metagenome (GOLD analysis project Ga0209515, IMG submission 187454) | Subsurface groundwater microbial communities from S. Glens Falls, New York, USA - GMW60B uncontaminated upgradient, 5.4 m (SPAdes)... ...
ATCGGCCCCGAGCTCGGGTTGACGCAGCCGGGCCTCACGATCGCATGCGGCGACAGCCACACCTCGACGCACGGCGCGTTTGGCGCCGTGGCGTTCGGCATCGGCACCTCGCAGGTGCGTGACGTGCTCGCCTCGCAGTGCATCGCGATCGAACCGCTCAAAGTGCGGCGCATCCGCGTCACCGGCCAGCTGCCGCGCGGCGTCTACGCGAAGGACGTGATTCTCACGATCATCCAGCGTCTCGGCGTCGGCGGCGGCAACGGCTTCGCCTATGAATATGCCGGCGACACCATCGAGCGGATGGCGATGGACGAGCGGATGACGATCTGCAACATGTCGATCGAAGGGGGCGCGCGCGTCGGCTACGTGAATCCCGACGAAACGACGTTCACGTACCTCGAAGGGCGACCGTTCGTCCCGCAGGGCGAGGCATTCGAGCGCGCCAAGGCGTGGTGGCGTTCGATGGCGTCCGATCGCGACGCGGTCTACGACGATGAGGTGGAGATTCGCGCGGCGGAGCTGACTCCGGTGGTCACGTGGGGCACGAACCCGGGGCAGTCGATCGGCGTGAAAGCGAAGGTGCCGGCGCCGGTTGGCCGGGATCAGCAGTCCATCGCGGATTCGCTGACCTTCATGGGACTCACCGCGGGCCAGCCGATCGCTGGAATGAAGATCGACGTGGCCTTCATCGGCTCGTGCACCAACGGCCGGCTTTCCGATTTGCGCGAAGCGGCGCGCATCGTGCGCGGCCATCACGTAGCGAAGGGTGTGAAGGCACTGGTCGTTCCGGGATCGGCGGCCGTGCAGAAAGCGGCCGAGCGCGAAGGGCTCGATGTGACGTTCCGCGAGGCCGGCTTCGAGTGGCGCGATGCCGGCTGCTCGATGTGCCTTGGGATGAATCCGGACAAGCTCGAAGGCAACCAGGTGTGTGCCGCATCTTCGAACCGCAACTTCAAGGGGCGGCAGGGGAGCCCGACCGGCCGGACGCTCCTCATGAGTCCCGCGATGGTGGCCGCCGCGGCGATCACCGGCGTCGTGACCGACGTCCGGGAGATGGTGGAAGAAGTTCCCGCGGGGGTGCGATGATGGGCGCCGAAAAAATCCAGATCATCGAGGGACGCGCGCTCCCGATGCGCGGCGAGGACATCGACACCGACCGCATCATGCCGGCGCGGTTTCTCAAGGCGATCACCTTCGAGGGACTCGAGACGCACGTCTTCGAGGACGACCGGCTCGAAGCGAAGCGTTCGGGGCACGTCCACCCGTTCGACGATCCGAAGCATCAGGGTGCGTCGATCCTGATCGCGAACCGCAACTTCGGATCCGGGTCGTCGCGCGAACATGCGCCGCAGGGGCTCAACCGCTGGGGCATCCGCGCCGTTGTCGCGGAGTCGTTCGCGGAAATCTTTTTCGGCAACTCGCTGATGATGGGGCTCGCGTGCGTCACGGCATCAGAGAAGGACGTCGAGGCGCTGATGTCGCTGGTCGAGCGCGATCCGCAGGCCAGGTTGAAGGTCGATCTGAAGGCTGGGACGTGTGAGGCGCCGGGATTGACCGTGGCCGTTTCCATTCCCGACCACGTGCGCGACACGCTGATGACCGGCGCGTGGGACACCACCGGGCTGCTGCTCGATCACTACGAGCAGGTCAATGCGGTTTCCGCTCGGCTTCCTTATCTGGGCGGCTTTTCGTCTTCTCCTCGATAGAGGTCAGAAACGCGGCCGAGGCGTGTGACCGCTCGCCTCCGCGCCTGAACACCAGGCGCACCTGGCGGCGGAGCCTGATCTCCGGGATTGGCAGCGCGATCAACTCGCCACGTGCGATCTCGGATTCAGCGCAGCGGCGCGGCAGCAGCGCAACCCCCATGTTCGTCGCGACCGCGCGCTTGATGCCTTCGAGGCTGGGCAGCGACACGAGGATGTTCGCGGGAATGTGATGCTGCTCGAAGAGCCGCAGCACGCGGTCGCGCACGTGCGACGGATCGTTGTGCGCGATGACCGGATGGCGGCCGCATTCGGCCAGCGTCACTTCCTTGTGCTGCGCGAGAGTATGCGTCGGCGGCACGAGCATCACGAGCTCGTCATGTCCGAGCACGATCGAGCTGAGCTTCGGTTCCGACGGCTGGAACGTCAGCACGCCGAAGTCGAGCGTCCCCTGTGACACCTCGGCGCCAACCTGGCGCGCGGGGATGCGCCGGACGTCGACGTGGACCAGGGGATGCGATTCGCGGAAGCGCGCGATGAGCGGGAGCACGACGTGGACTGACGCTTCGTTGGCGCCGATGAGGACCCGGCCGCGGCGGAGGTCGCGTAGGTCCTTCACGGCGATTTCGGCTTCCTCGCAGAGCCGCAGCAGGCGCTCGGCATAGTCGCGCAGCAGCCGGCCCGCGTCGGTGAGCGTCGCGTCCTTGGTCGCCCGGTCGAACAACCGCTCGCCCACGCTCTCCTCCAGACGCCTGACCGACTGGCTAACCGCCGGCTGCGTCCGGTGCAGCTTCATGGCGGCCCTCGAGAAGCTCCGTTCGGCTGCAACCTTAAGGAAAACGCGCAATTCGTTCAGTTCCACTGCACTACCTTCTCATAAGCACCGATAATCCAAACAGAATAATTATCATTTTGACAGTTATCTCCGGAGTCGCGTCCAATGGAGAGCACGGAGAGGTCCCCGATGGCACAACATGTCCGAATTTTCGACACGACGCTGCGCGACGGCGAGCAGGCACCCGGCTTTTCCCTGCGGGTAGCCGAGAAGCTTCGCCTGGCCCGTCAGCTCGATGCGCTCGGCGTGGACATCATCGAGGCGGGGTTCCCGATCGCGTCGCCGGCCGATGCCGAGGCCGTGTACCGCATCGCTCAGGAAATCCGGCGTCCGACGATTGCCTGCCTTGCGCGTTGCCACCGCGCAGACCTCGAGAAGGCCGCCGCGGCCATCAAGCCCGCGGAGAAGGGACGCATCCACACGTTCATCGCGACCTCCGACCTGCATCTGCAGGCGAAGCTCCGGATGTCGCGCGAGCAGTGTCTCGACGCCGCCGTCGAGGCGGTGCGCTATGCGCGGCACCACACCTTCGACGTCCAGTTCTCGGCTGAAGACGCGACGCGCAGCGACCTCGACTTCCTGTGCCGCGTCGTCGAGGCGGTGATCAAGGCGGGCGCGAACACCATCAATCTGCCGGATACCGTCGGCTACGCGACGCCCGATGAGATCTGCGACTTCTTCAAGACGATCAGGAGCCGCGTGCCGCACTCCGACAAGGTGATCTTCAGCACGCACTGCCACGATGACCTCGGTCTCGCGGTCGCGAACTCGATCGCCGCCGTGCAGGGGGGCGCGCACCAGGTCGAGTGCACCGTGAACGGCATCGGCGAACGCGCGGGCAACGCGTCGCTCGAGGAGATCGTGATGGCGTTCACCGTGCGGCAGGAGCGTCTGCCGTACTCGACCGGCATCAACATCCGCGAGCTCTATCCGTCGAGCGAGATGCTGACGCGTCTCACCGGCGAGAGCGTGCAGGCCAACAAGGCGATTGTCGGCCGCAACGCGTTCGCGCACGAAGCCGGCATCCACCAGGACGGCATGATGAAGGATCGCCGGACCTACGAGATCATGCGCGCCGAGGACGTGGGAGCGCCGTGGAATCCGCTGGTGCTCGGCAAGCACTCGGGCCGCCACGCCGTCCAGCGCCGCTGCAGCGAGCTTGGCCTGACGGTCGAAGCCGACGAGCTCATCGAGGTGTACCGCGCGCTCATGACGATTGCCGACGATCGCAAGGTCATCACCGACAATGACGTCGTCGCGGTCGTCAGCACGGTGAGGACCGGCTCGGCACGCCATGAGCCCGTCGATCCGTTCGACACACCATCGGGCGTCGCCGCGGCACATCACCACCCGACCGGCTACGGCCACGGCGTTTAAATGCGGATTAGCGGTTGGTGGTGTGGTTGGGTGGCGACACCTGAACCACGCACGCGCGACGCGATACGACGGGGAATTCCGGTGGGTGCTCGACACCGGTGGGCCGCTTCACGACGCGTCCGGTCAGTTTGCCGGTTACATCGGCAGCTGTGTCGATGTGACGGATCGTGTCGAAGCACGCGCCGCGCTGGCCCGCGCGACGCTCAAAGATCTCGGATTGTCCAGCTAGTGGGATAATCCGAAGCGCCACGTGTGTCCCCAGAGCCTCGAGATCACCGTTCTCATGCCCTGTCTGAACGAGGCTGAGACGCTCCAGACCTGCATCCAGAAAGCGCGCGCCTGCATCGAACGCCTCGGATTGGCGGCCGAAGTCCTGATCGCAGACAACGGCTCCACCGATGGTTCCCAGCGCATCGCGCTCGACGAAGGCGCCCGGGTCATCGACGTGCCCGTGCGCGGCTACGGCGCCGCGCTCTATCACGGGTTCCTTGCGGCGCGCGGCCGCTACATCATCATGGGTGATGCCGACGACAGCTACGACTTCTCGCGGCTCGATGCGTTTGTCGAGCAGATGAGGGACGGCGCGGATCTCGTGATCGGGAACCGTTTCTTCGGTGGCGTCCGGCCCGGCGCCATGCCCTGGATGAACCGATACATGGGCAATCCTGTATTGTCGGCCATCGGCCGGCTGTTCTTCCATTCGCCAGCCGGTGATTTTCATTGCGGGCTGAGAGCGCTGTCCCGGGAGGCATTCGACCGCCTCGATCTGCAGACGACCGGGATGGAGTTCGCATCCGAGATGGTGATCAAGGCAACCCTTGTCGGGCTTCGCATCGCCGAGGTGCCAACGACGCTCGACAAAGCCGGACGCAGCCGTGGCCCCCATCTGCGTCCGTGGAGGGACGCGTGGCGCCACATCCGCTTCATGTTGCTCTACTGTCCGCGCTGGCTGTTTCTCTACCCTGGCGCCGTCCTGATCCTCGGGGGAGGTGTTCTCGGCGTAGTCGTGCTCGGACACGCGCTCACGCGCGATCCGCAAATGAGCGACGCGCACACGCTCTTGCTGGCATCGGCGGCCGTACTCCTCGGATTCCAGGGAGTGGCGTTTGCGTTCTGTGCACGAATCTACGCCTTGAATGAGGGCCTGCTCCCGGAGGATACAACCCTCGAGCGGATGTTCCGGTACTTCACGCTCGAAACCGGCCTCGCCGTCGGTGTCACGCTCCTGCTGCTTGGGCTCGCAGGCGGCGTGTACGTCGCGGAGAGCTGGACGCAGGCGAGTGCGTCGATTCGCGACCCGCAGGAGACCCTGCTGGTCGCTATTCCTTCCGCAACCGCCCTCTGTCTTGGCGGGCAAGTGGTCTTCACCAGTTTTCTTCTGAGTTTCCTGGGCCTGCGCCGCCGGTGAACTACGTCATCGGCTCCGGGCCGGCGGGCGTCGCAGCTGCGGCTTCGCTTCTGGAACTGGGCCAACCCGTGACGATGCTCGAAGCGGGAGGGGAGCTCGAGGCGGATATTCAGTCAAGGGTCGACGCGCTGGGGCGTCGGCCGTCCGAGAATTGGAGCCCTGCTGAACGAGATCTCGTGAAAGGCCCCCTTCGCGTCAACGCGGAAGGTGCACCGCTGAAGCTCGCGTTCGGTTCCGACTACATCTACCGTGATGTAGAGAGACTGCTGCCGGTCGTGGCGGAAGGGGTCGATGCCTACCGTGCGCTCGCGACTGGAGGGCTGAGCGTTGTGTGGGGCGCGTCAATCCTGCCGTATTCGGATACCGACTTTGAAGATTGGCCGGTGGATGCAGCCGCCATGAGCCGGTACTACGTCGCCGCCCTCCACATCACCGGACTTGCGGCCGAGGACGATGGGATCGCGCGGCTCTATCGGATGCACATTCCGCCCACGACGCATGTCGAATTGAGCAGTCAAGCGCGCTTCATGCAACAGCGGATGACGCGGCATGCCGCGCAGCTCGAACGGCAGCACATTCATTTCGGCGGCGCGTGGCTCGCCATCGGCGCCCACCCGTCCGGGTCGGTTCGGGCCTGTGTGCATTGCGGCATGTGCCTGTATGGCTGTCCATACGGATTGATCTATTCGGCTCAGATGACGCTGAAGACGAGGCTGGCGGGATCCAGGAACTTCACATACGTTCCTGGATTTATTGTCCGAAGGCTCACCGAACGTCAGGGCACCGTGACAATCGACGCCGTCGCGCGCGACACCTCGAGGCCACGGCAGTTCGAAGCGTCACGCGTCTACCTGGCCGCGGGAGTGCTCTCGTCGACGGCGATTCTGCTCGAATCACTTCAGGCGTACTCGCAGCCGATTGAGCTGGCGCAAAGCGATCACTTCCTGCTTCCCCTTGCGTTACGACGTGCTGCTGGCCGTGCCTCCCGCGAGCGGCTGCATACGTTGAGTCAGATGTTCGTCGAGCTTCGCGATCGCGCCATCTCTCCTCACGGCGTACACCTTCAGCTGTATACCTACAATGACTTGTACGCCCGAATGGCGAAGGACACCCTGGGTCCCCTCTATTCGCTGCTCGCACCAGTCGTCGAACGAGTCATCGACCGGCTCGTCGTCATCAAGGGGTACCTTCATTCGCGAGAATCGTCCCGTATTCGCGCGACACTGGAACCGTCCGCTGCCGGTTCCGCCCTTCGACTGACAGCCGTGACAGAGCCGCAGTCAGAGGTGATCATCCGTGGGGTGATGAGGCTGCTGGCGAAGAACAGCAAACGGATCGGCGCGTTCCCCATTCGCCTCGGTTTGCGCAAGGGTATGCCTGGCAGCGGCGTTCACGTCGGAGGTAGCTTTCCGATGCGGAGCCATCCGGTGGGCCTGGAGTGTGACGTGCTCGGGCGACCCGTTGGCTTCTCGCTGGTGCATGCGGTGGACTCGACCGTGTTTCCGACCATGCCAGCCGCGCCGCCCACGCTCACCATCATGGCCAACGCCTATCGCATCGGTGCGTGCTCGCAGACGACCGGGAAGGATGCAGCATGTCCGGGCTAGCACCAATGCCGCGGTTCAGGTTGTACACGCGCGCGTCGGACTACGCGCATTTCCTGAGGGACCTGCTCGCCGGGCGGCTGACGTCAGGCGACGACAACGAGCGGCTGGAGCACGCGATCGCCTCGTGGTGTGGCGTGCCGTACGCGGTGTGCGTGCCGCAGGGGCGCGTCGGGGTGTACCTGGCGGTCAAGCTCTCCATCAAACCGGGTCAGAAGGTCATCCTGTCTCCGTACACCATCGCCGATGTCATCAGCATGGTCATCTGCGCCGGCGGCGTGCCCGTGTTCGCGGACATCGATCGCTGCACGACCAACATCGGCGCAGAAGACGTCGAACGGCTGATAGACGAGGGGACAGGCGCCGTCATGGTGACGCATCTCCATGGGATGGCCTGCGACGTCGAACGAATCGCCGCCATCTGCAAGGCTCGGAACATTCCGTTGATCGAGGATGCGGCCCAGTCATTCGGTGCGACGGTGGGAGGGAGAGTCGTCGGCTCGTTCGGCGAGATCGGCGTGTTCAGTTTCGGCATGTACAAGAACGTGACCGCCTTCTACGGAGGGATCGTCGTCACACACAACGAAGCGGTCTACAAGGCCATGAAGACGGACCTGCAACGGGTTCCGTACATGCCGTTGGGGATGCTGTTCGCCAAGGTGGTCAAGGGACTCGTGACCGACTTGGCGACGACGCCGGCGTTGTTCAAGGCACTTGTGTACTGGTTGTTTCGGTTTGGGTACCTTCACGACGTTCGTGCGATCAACAGGCTCGTGACCGTTGAGCTCGATGCAGCGAGGAAGAGCGCCCTGCCAGAGATCTACCTGCGCCGGTTCCTGCCCGTGCAGGCCCGGATGGTGCTGCGACAGCTCGCACGCGTGGAGAGCGACGCCGCGGTGAGGATTCGCTACGCGCGGCTCTATCACGAAGGGCTCCGCGATCTGCCCGGGCTGATCACGCCGCCGTTTCGCGATGACGGCTCCCACGTGTACAACTACGTTCCGATTCAATATCACGACCGTGCGGCGCTGGTCAGATGGGTCATGCAGCATCGGCGCGATATGGCCGTGCAGCATCTCAAGAACTGCGCGAGCCTGCCGGCGTTCGCGTCCGAGTATCGCGACTGCCCGAACGCAGAGTTGACGGCCGCCCAGACGATTCTGCTTCCGAACTACCCGGAATACGGCGAGGAGGACGTGCGCCGGAACATCGCCGTGATTCGCCGGTTCTTTGAAAGCGGCCCGGGTCAACGTGGACGAGCGTGACATCGCGGACCTCGCCGCGCTGCACGTCTCGTGTCTGAGCGATTCGGTGGTTGCTGCACTCGGCGCGCGGTACGTGAGGTCCTTTTATCGTTACGTGACCCGCTCGGACAGAGAAATCTCGTTCGTCGAGCGGAACGTGGCCGGACGAATTGTCGCCGCCGCGGTGATCAGTCTCGATCCCGCGACTCTCAATCGCCGACTGCTGTTTCACACGTCACTGCTGCTGAACCTGATCGTGCATCCCTCTCATTCGCTTGCGCTGGTATTGGCGCGAGGCGGCCAATCGGCGCACGCGGCGCTCCCCGAGATGATTCTGATCTACACCTCGGCGAACGAAAGGGGTCATGGACGTGGCAGTGCGCTGATTGAGCAGGCCGAACGGCGACTGCGCCAGCTCAATGTGCCCGAATACCAGGTCAAGACCGTGGCGGACTCCTCGAACCCGGCGCTCGCCTTTTACCGAAACAGGAACTTTACGCCGTCCGGGATGTCGTTCACGCTCGGACGACAGTTCCAGGTCTTTACACGGCGGCTGGACACCGAGCGTCACGTGTCATGACCCGTTCGAGTCCTGGGCTCATTCGACGAACGCGAGCAGCGGCGCGAGGAGTCCGGGCTTGGGAGCCGGACATTCGACCTTCGCTGCCGGACCTCCGAGCTTCATAAGGATTTCAGCAATCTGCTTGTCGCCTGTTTGCTGTGCCAGGCAGACCGCAAACTTGTTCTGCGGCAAATCCAGGCGGGCGCCAAAGCTCAATAGCATGCTGACCACGTTATCGCGGTGCGTGGCGACGGCGAGGAGCAGCGGCGACACCATCACCTGCCGATCGCCGGTCAAGTCCGGGTGGCTAAAGGGAATCGTCGCGTTCGGGTCCTGGCCCGCGCGGATGAACGCGTATGCCCGCTCCACGTCACCGTCGGCAATCGCGTCCGCCAGTGAACCGGCAGGTGACGCATCGCCGCTGCGCGCCGGCGGCCCGACCCAGCCGCGAAACCAGCGAGGGTACGCGGTTGGTCGCGCAGACGAGGGATCGAGGCCCTGCGGGGCCATCGCTTCGAGGAGCCGCAGGTAAGTGGGTTGGCGGGCGAAGTCCGTGCGCCGCTCCTGCAGGTCCACCATCCATTCACGGCGGTTCCTCGCGGCGCTGAGGCGCACGTCTTCGACCGTGCCGATCGCCCGGAGTCCCCACGCGCCTCCGAGGAGCAGCAGCGCAACGACAGTCGCGGCCATTCGCGCCCCCGCGGCATTCACCGCGCGTTCCGCAGCCGCGCGTACGGCGAAGAAGGCGGCGATCGCATAGAACACGACGGCCATGCCTCCGAGACGATCGCGCGAGTAGTTGAAGCCGAGCGCGCCGGAGGCCGCAATCGCCATGGCGGCGGCGATGAAGACCCGTGACTCAACCGACCGCGGACGGCGCGCGTTTCGCTTCAGCGTGCCGAATCCCCACCATGCAATGAGGACCGTCAGGACCGTCGACGAAATCACGTGATTGAGCTCCCAGGCGTCAACCTGTCTGTGGATGACGTCCCACACGATGCGGAACTGTCCGTCCGTCGGCTCGGAAAACAGCACGTTCGCAACGGTACTCGCACCGTTGTAGGCGTACATCCACAGCGGAAACGCACCGAATCGCGCCGACGCCTCGGCCGCCGGTATCTTGCTGAAGCCCAAGCCGACATCCTGTTCGAATGGAGACCAGCCTCCGCTGGTCGCCAGACGCATCGCCAGATACGCCACCACGCTCGCGACCACCAGCGCCGTCGTCGTGCGTGTCGCGCCAGGGGCATCAGTCCACCACGCCGCAACAACGAGCGGTGCAATGACCAGCCCCTGCTCCTTGAAGCCAATCGCGATGAGCGTGAGCGCGACGATGACCGGCGCATGCCACCAGCGGGCCTCGCGTTCCAGGAGCATCCAGACGACGAGCGCCAGCGGCATGCCGACGAGCGTCATGAGCAGCGGCAACTCCAGGTTCGCGCGGAATCCAGGCATGCCCACGAGCACGGCCAATGCAAGCGTCGCAGCGGCGCCCTCGATCAGCGTCCACGGTCGAAGATGCCAGAGAAATAGCGCGACGAGAACGATGACCGTGGTGATTTCAAGCACCTTGAACCAGAAGAGGGCGCCATCAAGCGACCCGGCGCCGCGCCAGAACGTCCACCAGGTCAGGTGGTACAGAGGGCGGTACCACGAGCGCCTGGTGGGACTGAAAAAGGTGCTCGGTGATGCGTCCACGTCATCTTCGAGCAGGGAGACCGTTTCGCTGATCGGGTACGGCGCACGCCACATCGCTGCGAACAGGCTGAGGAGTAGCGGCAACGATGTCAGCACGACGGCCGCGAGCCAGGCGTACTCACGTCGACGCGAGGCGGAGCGTTCCATGGATCTAGGCGTCTTTCTCCAGCGTCACGATCATCCGGCCCGTCGGCGGCGCGATGCCGCGTTCGGCGAACACCTTTGATTTAGGCAGTCATTTCTTCGCGAGCGCGGCTTCCCAATTGAGGACGATCGTAATCGGTGACGTCACTCCCTCGTCCACAGCGACGTTCATCAGGAAACGGCCGTCGGCCGCGACGGCATACTGCGCGCTCAGAGTGTAGCCTCCAGAGCCAATACCAGCGCCGCTGGCGAGGTGGGTGGGGAAGAGCGCGACGGGCGCGCCTGCATCAACAGCACCTGCGATTGACCCCAGGCGGATCGGTACTGCCATCAGCCGATTATCGGGCGCGACGTAGAACAGTTCCCGGCCGTCGCGCCGCCACCGCGGCTGGGCGCCGCCCCCCGTGGAAACCTGCCACTTGCCGCCGGACTCCGGAAAGGGACGAACGTAGATCTCATAGCGTCCCGACTCGTTGGACACATACGCGAGCCACCGTCCGTCCGGAGAAAACTGCCCCCCGGACTCGTCAAAGCTGGTCTGCACGACCGGGAAGGGCTTGCGCCCCTCGAGCGGCAAGGCCCAGAGGTCCAACCCTGTCTTTGCGTCCTGGATGCTGTACAGCAGGACGCGGCCATCCGGCGACCAGTCGAGCGGCGCCTGGATTTGCGGGTTGACCAGCAAAGGCTGCTCGTCGGTGGCGCCGCTTGACGGCTTCTCGAACAGGCCGGCAGCGCCCTTGGGACTCGACAAGAAAACCAGTCGGGTCCCGTCCGATGACCAGATAGGGCCGGAGTCCGCTACGGCGTCGAACGTAAAGCGGCTTGCCACGCCGCGACGCACATCCATCAGCCACACGTCCCAGTTCCCTTGCACGAAGCGGTGAACCGCCACGCGTTGTCCATCTGGCGCGAGCGCGGGACTGCCGAGCGAGCCCTCGTCCGGCGCTCCGATCGCGGCCAACACCTTGCCTGCGCGATCGACCCAGACGAGCTGCCGCCGCTGCGCCGTCCCCGCTCGATGGGCCAGCGTCCCTGCGATCGACACGGAGAACGCGCTACGCTGAGTGCCGTCGTCCGCCCCGACGGCTTGTGCCACCGGGATTGGCTCGCCAACCAATGTCCTGCGGTCGGCATCGAATGCTTGTGCGACGAGCGCTCCCTGGGACACCCTCAATAGATAGCCGGGCGGTGCGTACACGGCCGCTGTCTCCGCTGGCAGCACGCGGGTTGGCTCGCCGCCGTCGAGCGAGACAATATACACGCCGCGGCTTTGCGGCTGCCCCAACGCAACGAGGAAAAGGACCTGGCGGCCGTCTGGTAGAAATTGCGGCCAGCGATGGCTTTCCTGGTCGAGCGCAATCCGCGTCAGCGGTACCGCTGTTCCGCCCGTCGCCATCACGCGCATCAGCGGGCTGCCGACATTGGGTGCGAACACGATGACGCCATCTGAGTTCCACGTTCCGCCCCGTCCAAGTGGCGCATTGGCGAGGACCTGGGGCGCCCCTCCAGCCAGATCGAGACGCTTCAGCTTGCCGTCGGCAAAAAACCCGATAGCGCGACCGTCGGGCGCCCAGAACGGGTAGATCGCGCCCTCGGTTCCCGCGAGCGGCTGCGCGTTGACCTGGTCGAGCGGCCGAAGCCAGAGCTGCGACCCTTTCTCTCCATCGGCGACGAACGCCAGATCGCGACCGTTTGGTGAGAGCGCAAATGAAAACGCGGCGACGGTCGGCGGCGTCACGACGTCGAGACGCGTGACGACCGGCTGGGCCCCCGTGCGAGGGCCGTAGCTTGGAATGACGATCGCGAGCACGGCAACGATGAGCGACCCGGCCGCCGCGGCCCATGCCACGCGCGGATTGGTCCAGATGCGTGTACGACTGCTCTGAAAGGCCAGCGCAGCGGCCGAGTCCGAAGGCGACAACCCTTCGAGCGCGAACGCGAGGTCTCGTGTCGACTGGAACCGCGCCGCCGGGGTCTTCTCCAGACACCGATCGACGATCCGCGCGAGAGCAGGCGAAATGTGCCGCTCGGTCGCAGGCAGATCGGGCGGATCTTCTTTCAGGATCGCGGTCATCGTCTCGGCGCCGGTCTCGCGGTGAAACGCCCGCCGGCCGGACAGCATTTCGAACAGGATCGCGCCGAACGCGAAAATATCCGAACGGTAATCCGCTGCCACACCGCGCACCTGCTCCGGGGACATGTAGCCGACCGTCCCGAGCACCAGCCCTGGCGTCGAGAACGGCGGCGTCGTCGGCAACGCGGAAACGTCCGCCTGACGGCGGACGCCTGGGCCCTCTTCGGGCTGCGTGAGCTTGGCGAGCCCGAAGTCCAGAATCTTCACGTGGCCGTTGTTGGTGACGAAGATGTTCTCGGGCTTGAGATCGCGGTGGACGATGCCTTTCTCGTGCGCTGCCGCGAGACCGTGCGCGATCTGCACCGAATACTCGATCGCCTTGCGCACCGGTAGAGCAGATGCAAGCCGCTCCCGGAGCGTTTCTCCATCCAGCAGCTCCGAGACGATGTATGGAGC
>Ga0209515_10007511_pt1 | contig 13102 bp, 2 predicted proteins | sample Subgroupgradi54m_FD_187454 | JGI IMG/M metagenome (GOLD analysis project Ga0209515, IMG submission 187454) | Subsurface groundwater microbial communities from S. Glens Falls, New York, USA - GMW60B uncontaminated upgradient, 5.4 m (SPAdes)... ...
TGATTTGAAGGTCGAGCAATTCCGTGTGTGGGCGACAACCGTCGTGCGCGCACTGGACGCGGTGCCGACCACCGAGATATATGAGGGTGCCGACAGAGCTGTGGCGGAGATTCAACAGTATATCGCCGGAGTGATGGCCGAAAAACGGCGTGCACCCGGGGGTGACATCGTCACCAAGATGTTAAACGCCGTGGACGAAAAACTGCTCAGCGAACAGGAAGCGATCGACAATTGCATCATGTTTTTGTTTGCCGGTTTTGAGACGACGGTCAGTTTGCTCGGCACCGGTTTATATCGGTTGCTAACGCATCCCGAGCAATTGGAAATGCTGAAACAGGATCCGTCGCTGATTGATACGACAATCGATGAATTTCTCAGGTATGACCCGTCGGTGCAAGCGGTGGATCGCTTGGCCTATAGTGATTTTGAAATTGCCGGCAAGAAGATTCAGCGAAGAGATCGAATTTTTTTCGTGCTGGGCGCTGCCAATCGTGATCCAGAGCTTTACCCGGATCCGCACCGGTTCGATATTACCCGGCGCGGCACCCGGCACTTGAGTTTCGGGATCGGTATGCATGGCTGTATCGGCGCTCGGCTGGCCTATTCCGAGAGCCGGATTGCGATCAATACATTGCTGAAACGGACACGCCACCTGGAACTGAAAACGCCCGATGTGAAGTGGCGCGCGAACTGGTTGTTTAGAGCATTGGAATCGCTTCCTGTCAGGTTCGAAATTGAGCGTTGAACGTGATCCAATGCCGCTGCCTGGGAACGGAACCGGCACCGCGATTGAGGAGACCATTCTCCCGGTGGTGACGAATCTGAAAAGCATCAGCGATTACAGCCTCGACATGGCGCGTGAGGTATTCCATCGAAAAGGCATCATGCTTTTCCGGGGAATTGAGACGTCCGTTGACGACTTTTATCAATTGGCAAGAACGTTCAGCGTACATCTGCTGGTCGATCCAGGAAATGAGAGAACCGGCGGGTCTCGCTACAGCGAAATTCAATCCGTCACCGTGGGCAGCGACGCCATAGGTTTTCATCGGGAATATGGCCCCCAGATACTGGCTCCTGATCTCATCATGTTTTACTGTGAGCGGCCTCCTTTGGAGCGTGGTCAAACGACACTGGCAGATGGGATTGCGGTCTGGGATAGATTGTCGGATGAGACGAAAGCGTTGCTTGGTAAAAGAAAAATCAAATACTACAACCGGTATCCCATCTCAGAATGCCTGGACTATTTGGGTATCCCATACCGCAGTGGATGGGAAACCGAGCTTAGGGATACCCTGGCAATGTTCGGAGAATTCGAGCTCAAATTTCTTCACGACGCAATCGAACTGACCCATACCGAACACCCCGTGGTTTGGCATGATGCGTGCCAAAGGCCGTGCTTCGTTTCATCGTTCCTGCCAGGGGTCTATAACGCACTGGTGTGTACGTTCGACAATGGCGACCCGCTACCCGAGCAACTCATTTCTGAAATATCGAGTGCGATGGAATCGTGCGCAGTAGAGGTGGACTGGCAGGAAAACGACGTTGTCGTCATTGATAATGCACGGTGGTTCCACGGGCGACGACCGTTTCACGGTAATGAACGAAAAATTCTCAATGCGGTGGGCTACTCCAGATTTCGCGTCTTGCCGCCTGAGCAGATCGACCGGATAGCGCGCATATCCAAAGCCGCTGGCTTGAAATCAAACGGCGCTTGAAGCAGGGATCACGTCGCCTACTCAATGGCGAAAACGTTCGAGGCTCGAATATCTTGAATCGAGTTTTCTGAAAGCCAGAGCACCGTATTCAAACAGTGCTCGATACGCGATATCAGAAATTCACTGGGTCCTTGAAGCCAGGCCTCTGACCCATAAAAACTACCCTGTTGACCTTGAAGATCTGCGAGATCTTTATAGGCGCGAACCAAAAAATATGCGTTTGGATCGTGGGCAGATGGGCCAAATGCAACGACATCCATGCCGGCGCGGCGAACCATGGGAATTGCTGCGCTTTCCATTGCTTCGTGAAAGTCCGTTCGCGTGCCGAACTTGAGTTGATACGAGCGGATCTCGACGAGGCGTTTCATGTTGGAAGGCAACTCTTATTTTTAAAACGATTTCACCACGGAGAACACAGGGAACACGGAGAAAGGTAAAAGCATTAACCGCCAAGACGCCAAGAGCCCCATGTCAGGCCGGTTTTTCTTGGCGCCTTGGCGGTTGAGCATCTTTGATTTTTCCGTGAGTCAAAAGTGCGCATGAAAATTTTCTTGGACATTCTTTATTTTTAACAGCCGTCATGGTTGCGGGTCTCGTACCGGGCCCCATATGAAAGAGACGGCAGTCCGAGAATCCGGTAAACCGCAGCGGCGACTTTTGCCGGTGGCGCAAGGGCGCCTTGTTCCTTCCATTGAAGAAACTGTGGGAGAGCAGGAAAGTCCGATTCAGAAGAGGTATGGAGATGCCGCGCCTGCATCTCGGTGTCCATAAGCCCAGGGTCAATGTTGATCGGAATGAACGGGTGGAGTTCTGCTTGCTGCTCAAGCGCTACGGTACGGACAAAATGTTCCAGCCCTGCTTTAGTGGCACAGTACAGCGACCAACCAGAATAAGCCTGTTGCGCCGCTCCAGATGAAATGTTGGCCAGCACCTTGCGGCATGGCACGGCTTGGAAATGCTTGATGATCTCCGTGAGGATGAGAATGGCCGACGTGAAGTTCGTGTTCAGATTAGCGACTAAAGCATGGTGCGGCTTCCTGGAGGCTGGACCGACCGGATCGATCGTTCCCGCGTTGTTTATGACGAGGAGTTCCTCGACGGGCTCGTTGCCAAGACCAGCGAGCGCCCCTGCTACGGCTTGCAAGCTGCCCTCAGGTGAAGAGAGATCGGTACGTACCGAATAGGCGTGAGGAGCGCTGCGTGAGAACTCGAGAATTCGGAATTCTTGTTCGGCGAGTACCCCGCAGAGCGCGAAGCCAAGGCCTTTGGAGCCGCCGGTCAATAGTGCGAGGCGCATGTTGTGTGTCCTGTGAAGCTTAACGAGTAGGTAGAAAACTGCTGCGCAGCAGTATGCCAGAACACGCTATACCGTTGACGCAAATCTGCCGCGCATGACCTGATGCCGGGGTCCGATTGCCGAGCGCAGAATGCGGTCGCTCATATCGGCAATCTGTAACAGGCGTAGCGAGGCATGTGTTGCTGCGCCACTACCTGCATTTATTTTCATCATGATTGGCGTTCCCCTAAACAAATTCCCAATTCTCTGGATAACTTCTTTAACAACGGGCGCGAACTAAAGGTTGATTGCAAGGTTACTTGAGCGCCCCGCACATAAACGAAGCACATCAGGGGCATTAAAAATGACAGCCATCATCACCAGCAACGGACTTGGATTGAGCAACAGCCTGCTGGGCGCAGCGGGCGGGAATGCGGCGCTGGGGCGCGCAGGCGAGTCGGTCTATGTCAACGGCAGCAGCGGCAACCTGGTCGTGCAACGGCAAGACGAACTGCTGCTGGGGGCGGGGCTGGACCTTGGCGTACTGCGCACTTACAACAGCCAGGGCCAGTTTGACGGCGACAACAACGACCAATGGCGCATTGGTCTGTACCGCAGCCTGGGCCAGCTGAGCGGCACCATCAACACGGCCGGCAGCAGCATCGTACGCACCAATGGCGACGGTGCCGAGCTCAAATATACCTACGACAGCGCACGCGGCCTGTATATCAACACCGATGGCGCCGGCAGCTTTGACAGCCTCAGCTACAGCGGCAGCACGTGGACCTGGACCGATGGCGACAGCCGCGTCACTGAAAGCTACGACTGGAACGGCAGCAGCGGCAAACTTCTGCAGCTGGCCGATACCGACGGCAATGCCCTGACCTACAGCTACACCGGCAGCCTCCTGACAATGGTCACTGACGCCTCCGGTGAAAAGACCTACCTGGATTACAGCGGCACCAACCTGACCCAGATCCGTACCGTCAAGAGCGATGCCAGCACCGTCACCCGCACTCGCTATACCTACGACGCCAGCAACCGTCTCACGCAAGTCACCACCGACCTCAGCCCGGATGACTACAGTATTGTTGACAACAACACCTACGTCACCACTTACACCTACGACGGCACCAGCAAACGCATTGCCAGCATCGGACAGACCGACGGCAGCAGCGTCAGCTTTGGCTACACCCTGATCAACGGCAGCTGGCGTGTCACCAGCGTCACCGATGCGCTGGGACATGTCACCGGCTACAGCTATACCGACAACACCACCAGCAGCGGCACACAGAGCGCCAATGCCAACAATGGCGTGTTGTCCACGACCAGTACCGACACCAGTCCATTGACCGGTACGCTGAGCGTCAGCGATAGCAGTGCCTTGAGTGGAACGCTCAGCACCAGTGATACCAAAGCCCTGGTCGGCACATTGAGCACCAGCGATAGTAGTGCCTTGAGCGGTACCCTGGGCACCAGCGATGCCAAACCCTTGATTGGCACGCTGAGCACGACCGACACCAGCAATTTGAACAATGCCGCCCTCACCACTCCGGCGGTGAGTTGGGGGACTGCTGCGCTGCGCGATACCCAGACGACAGCCGCCAGCAAACCGCAGGTCACCTACGATCAAAACGGCAACGGCATGGCGGTGTGGGCGCAGAGCACCGAACTGTATTTCAGCCTCTACAACAAGAACACCGACAGTTGGAGCGCCCCGGCCACATTGGAAGGCAGCTTGCCGAACGCCCCCACCCTGCCGCACCTGTCGATGAGCGCCAACGGCAATGCGCTAGTGACCTGGGTACAGAACAGCAGTATTTACGCACGTCGCTATATCAGTGGCGCATGGGACAGTGCTACCAGCATCCCGGTGCTCGAGAATGTGACTAACACTGCCACCAATCCGGTCGGCGCGATCAACGACGCCGGCCGCGCCATCGTCGTCTTCACCCAGACCGACAACACCCGCTACAACCTGTTCGCCAATGTGTTCACCGGCACCGCCTGGCAATCGACGGCCACCAATCTGGATGACAAAAGTACGATTAACAATAATGGCATCAGCATTGCGCCCAGCATCGCCATTGATGCGCAAAACAACGCCACCGTACTGTGGTTGCAAAAGACCGGCACCCAAGGCATCGAGAGTCTGTATCTCACCCGCTACACCGCCAGCAGCAATTCCTGGGCTAACGCCAGTGGGACATCCTTGGAGACGGACAATACCAACGGCGTCGCTGCAGCCCAGATGGCCTTTGATAGTAACGGCAATGGTCTGGTGACCTGGCTGCAAGGCTCTACAACCGCGCGCAATCTATACGCCAGGGCCTATACCAAGAGCACCAACACTTGGGCCGCAGCTACCACCCTGAGCACCGTTGCTATCATCGCGACCGACAGCCCGCCATCGCTGAGCATGAGCAGCAACGGTAATGCTTTGGTGACTTGGGTGCAGGGCAGCAATCTGGTCGCACGTCGCTATGCCGCGGGCGCCTGGATTGGCACGACCCCGACCGCATTGGAGAGTTTGCCCGGTAAAGCCTACAACCCGGTCGCAGCGATCAACAACGCCGGTCAAGCGGCGGTTGTCTTTGTGCAGGATGGAGGTTCGGGTCAATACAATGTCTATGCCGCTCGCTATGCCGGCAGCGCCTGGACTGCCGCGAGCGTTATCGAAACCAACAGCAACATTGTTGGGCAAACCGCCACCGACGTCCCCAGCGTCGCCATCGACGCCAGCGGCAATATCAATACAGTGTGGCTGCAAAAGAATGGCACCGAGGGCAATAACAGTGTCTATAGCAATCACTTCAATGCAGTTGCCACACCGTACTACACGATTCCCACCAGCCCGACCTGGGCTGCGATTGCCCAGGCCGTCTATGGCGTGCCTGCCGGCAAAGCCGCCAGTGCCGGCGCCGCATTGCAAACCGCGCTCAACAATCCCGCGCTGATCGCCGGTAATCGCCTCACCGGATTTCCTCCCACGCTGACCTACGCTGTCCCGGCCTACTACACCATCCCGAACGGTGCGACCTGGATCGGCATCACGCAAACTTTATACGGCACCAGCGATGCCAACGCCGCCAGCGCATTGCAAAGCCAGCAAAACAACGTGGCGTTGATTGCTGGCAACCGGCTCGTTGGCCTGCCCGCCAGCCTCAGCTACACCGTTGCGCCGTACTACACGATCCCGGCCAACCCGACCTGGAGCGCGATTGCCCAAACCCTCTATGGCGTGTCTGCCGGCAACGCCGCCAGTGCCGGCGCCGCATTGCAAAGCGTACTCAACAATCCCGCATTGATCGCAGGCAACCGCCTCACCGGTTTGCCCGCCAACCTGACCTACACCGTCCCCGCGTACTACACCATCCCGAACGGCGCGACCTGGGCCGGCATCACGCAAACTTTATACGGCACCAGCGCTGCCAGTGCCGCCAGCGCATTGCAAAGCCAGCAAAACAACGTGGCGTTGATTGCTGGCAACCGGCTCGTCAACCTGCCAGCCAATCTGAGCTACACCGTTGCGCCGTACTACACGATCCCGGCCAACCCGACCTGGAGCGGGATTGCCCAAACCCTCTATGGCGTGTCTGCCGGCAACGCCGCCAGTGCCGGTAGCGCATTGCAAACAGTGCTCAACAATCCCGCGCTGATCGCAGGCAATCGGCTGACAGGATTCCCCCCCACGCTGACCTACACCGTTCCCGCCTATTTCACCATCCCCAACGGTGCGACCTGGGCCAGCATCACGCAAACTTTATACGGCACCAGCGATGCCAATGCCGCCAGCGCATTGCAAACCCAGCAGGGCAATCCGGCGCTGACCGCGGGCAACCGCTTGACCGGATTGCCGGGCAGCCTGAGCTATGCCACCACCGTAGCGCCGTACTACACAGTACAAACCGGCGACACCTGGGCGAGCATTGCCCAAGCCGTCTATGGCGTGAGCGCCAGCAATGCCGCCAGTGCCGGAACCGCGCTGCAAACCGCGCTCAGTCCCGCCACCCTGACGAGTGGCGTCAAGCTGAATGTGCCTGCTACCCTGAGTTACACCGGCAGCATCGTTACCAGCGTGACGCTGCGCATGACCGACGCCCTCGGCAACCAAACCGTCTTCACCAGCGACAGCAAAGGCCAGCTGACCAACATCACCGGCCCTGCTGTGGCAGGCGTCAGCCAAAGCATCAGCTATACCTACAGCACCACCGGCGACATCGCCAGCCAGACCGACGCGCGTGGCAACCTCATCAGCTATAGCTACGACAGTAACGGCAACCAGACGCTGCAGCGCGACGCCGCAGGCAACACCATCACCCGCACTTACGGCAGCAAGAATGAACTGCTGACCGAAACCATTTACCTCGTGCCCGATCCCGATGGCGCCGGAGCGGCCCAGCCGGGGGTGCCACTGACCACCCGTTACGCGTACGATGCGAACAACCACCTGCGTTTCACCGTCAGTGCCGAAGGGCGTGTGGGCGAGTATCGCTACAACGCCCAGGGTCAGGCAGTCAGCAGCATTGGCTATACCGATGCCGTCTATAACGTCACCGGGCTGGCCGCCACAGTCAGTCTGTCCGAGACGACACTTGCGACCTGGGCCGCAACTGCGGACAAGACCCGCAGCCTGCGCGTCGATATGACTTACGACTTCCGTGGCCAGGTTGCTGGCAGCACCCGTTACGCCAAAGTCGATGCGACGGGCAACGGCATTGCCGACGGCAGCCAGGCCACCACCACCTACGTGTACGACCAGGCCGGCAACCTCTTGAGTACAGTCGCCCCCAAAGGCGTCGCCACCACCGCTGATGCGACCGACTTCATCACCCGCTATGTGTATGACGGTCTGGGTCGCGTACTCTCCACCACTGACAGTCTGGGCCGCATTACCCAGACCAACTACGACGACGCCCACCATAAAACCGTCACCACCCTGGCCAATGGCCTCGTCACCACCTCGCTCTACAACACGGCAGGTGATTTGATCAGCCTGTTGCAAAGCGATGGCGCGCAAGCACTGGGCACCACCAGCTATTTCTTTGATGCCGACGATCGCCTGCGCATGACGCAAGACCCGACCGGCGTCAAGAACTACGGCCTGTACGACGAAGCCGGCCGCAAAGTCGCCGGCATCGAAGCCGACGGCAGCCTGCACGAGTACCTCTACAACGCCAACAACCAGCTGATCAAGACCATCAGCTACGCCACTGCGGTCTCTGCCGCCAATCTCACTGCGCTCACCAATGACAGCAGCGCCGGTACCAACAGCGTCACCCTGGCCAGCATTCGCCCGGCTACGACCGCCAACGATCGCAGCGTCTGGAACCTGTATGACAACGCCAACCGTCTGGTCAAGAGCATCGACGAAGAAGGCTATGTCACCCAGAGCTTCTACGATGGGGCAGGGCGCATCACCGACACCATCCGCTACGCCACTGCGGTCAACACCGCCGGCATCACCACCAGCACGCAGGCGAGCGATGCGGTGGTCACTCCAGTGGCCAGCGGCAATGACCGCCACACCCGCACCTTCTTTGATGCCGACGGCAAGGCCCTGGCGACCCTCGATGCTGCCGGCTACCTCACCGAGAACCAATACGATGCGGCCGGAAGACTGGTCCACAGCATCGGCTACGCCACGCAAACGAATAGCAGCTTCTGGAATAACGGCACGCTGGCACAACTGCGTCCACTCGCCAGTACGCAAGACATCCACGGCGCCTTGCTCTACGACGGCCGCGGCAATGTGATTGCCGCCGTCAATGGCGAAGGGTATTTGACCGAATCGATTTACGACCTCAACGGCAACCAGACGCAACAGATTGCCTACGCCAACAAAGCCCTGATTGCCCCACAAAACATCAGCGCCAACGCCCTCATTGGGTCACTCCGTCCAGCCAGTACCCCGCAGGATCAAGTCAGCAGCCAAACCTACACGCAGCTCAACCAGCTGCAGACCAGCACCAACAGCCAAGGCACCGTCACGCGTTACAGCTACGATAGCGTGGGTAACCTGATCCAGACCGATCTAGCCTGGGGCACCAGCGAACTCAGAACCCTGCAAGCGCGCTACGACAAGCAAGGCAGATTGACCGGCGAACTGAGCGCAGAAGGCAGCGCCGCACTGGCTGCCCTGAGCAGCCCCACCCAGGCGCAGATCGATGCGCTCTGGAATAGCTACGGACTGAGCCACAGCTACGACGCTGCCGGACGCAGAATCAGCACCGTGGACGCCAATGGCAACAAGACCCGCTTCTACTTCAACCTTGATGGACAACTCACCGTCACGATCAATGCCCTGGGTGAAGTCACCGAAAGCAAGACCAACGCCCTCAATCAAGTCACCCAAACCATCGCCTATGGCACCCGTATCAACAGCGCCACTCTGGCAACTCTGAATGGGGGTTTGGTTGATAGTCTGCTCAGCAATGCGCTGACCTCGATCGCCAATAGCAGCCTCGACAGCAAGCAAACTCTTGCCTACACCCAGCGCGGTCAACTGGCCGCCAGCACCGACGCACTCGGCAATACCAACAGCCAGAGCTATAACGCCTTTGGCCAGGTCAGCACCAGCACTACTAAAATCGATGCCGGCACCAACGTCATCACCGGCAACAACTATGACAATCGCGGTCTGCTGATCCAGACCCAGCAAGATGCCAGCGGCATCAACCGTATCACCAGCGCCATTTATGACGCCTTCGGCCGCACGACCCAGACTACTGACGCCAGTGGCAACCAAATCAGCATCGCCTACGATCGCCTCGGCCGCACCATCCAGACCACCGATGCGCTGAACGTCAACCGCAGCAGCAGCTACGACGCCTTTAGTCGCGTGCTGACCCAAACCGATGGCTTGGGCAATATCACTAACACCAGCTACGACACTGCCAACCGCAGCATTACCATCACCACCGCCGAAGGCATCAGCCTGACCAGCGCCACCGATCGGCATGGCGAAACGGTCAGTGTCACCGACGGCAGCAACAACACCAGCGCCAGTACGTACGACAGGAACGGCAACCTCAGGAGCAGCACCGACGTTCTGGGCCACAGCAGCACCAGCAACTACGATCACGCCAACCGCTTGATCGAAACCATCGACGCCAACGGCACCCATACGACTTACCAGTACGATGCCGCCAACCGTCTGCTATCCCGTACGCTCGACCCGACCGGACTGAACCTGACCACCAGCTACGGCACCGATGCCAAGGGACAGACCGTCAGCGTGACCGATGCCAACGGTGTCGTCACACAAACCACTTACGATCTCAAGGGTCAGGTCACGCAAGTCGCGGTGGACCCGACCGGGCTGAATCTCAGAACCATCTACACCTACGACGCCAGAGGCAAAACCCTCACCGTCACCGAAGGGGCGGGCACCGCAGCAGCGCGCACTACCCAATACACCTACGACAAGCTGGGCCGCAGAACGCAGGAGAACATCGATCCAGCGGGACTGAATATCACCACCGGCTACGGCTACGACAAGAACGACAACCCGATCAGCAAGACAGATGCGCTGAATAATGTCACGCGCTATTTCTACGACGCCAACAACCAGCTCATCTATACGCTGGATGCGCAGAACGGCGTAACGCAGAATACGTACGACGCTGATGGCAAAGTCGTCAAGGTCACGGCTTATACCAACCCAATCACAGGGCTGTCCGCCAATCCGACCACGGCAGAGATCGCGAGCAAGATCACATCCAGCGCCAGCGACCATATCCAGCAATCCGTCTATGACAAGGATGGCCGGACCGTCTTCGGTATTGATAGTCTCAATCAAGTCACGCAGAACCAGTACGACGCCAACGGCAATGTCGTCAAGACCGTTGCCTATGCCAATCCGATCACGCTGCCGGGTACGATCACCGTCGCCACCGTCACCGCTGCGCTCAACCCATCCAGCAATGACCACAGCACCCGCACCGTGTATGACGCGGCCAATCGTGCCGTCTATTCGATTGATGCGCTGGGGTTTGTGAAAGAAACCCAGTATGACAATGGCGGGCAGATCAGCAAGACGATTCAATACGCCACAGCCATTACACCGATTGAAAACGCCACCGTAACGCAGATGCAAAGTGCGCTGGCCGCGATTGCCGATGCCGCCAAGGATCAGGTCAACACCTTCACCTACGACCACGCCAGCCGCCTGAGCAACAGCGTCGATGCCGAAGGTTATAGCGAGTCCTATCAGTACGACGCCGTTGGCAACAAAATCGCCTTCACCAACAAGAAGGGTGCTACCTGGACTTATCAGTACGATACCAATCGGCGTCTGACCAGGGAGATTACGCCTCAGGTCGAGGTGACCTCAGTAACCACCGCCGATGCTCCAGCGATAGCAGGAGGTTGGTCGGGAGTACAACTGCTCGAGACACAGAGCACTTACATCAATGGCAACCATCGGCCGGGCGTGGCCTATGACACGCAAGGCAATGCGATGGCGACGTGGGTTCAGGCCGATGGATCCGGTTACATGCGTTTATGGGCTGCCTATGCGCCTGCCGGTCAAGGCTGGAGTGCGCCTGTCATGGTGAACTCCACCGGCGAAGTCGATGGTTCCTCTCCGCAGCAAATCGCCTTCGATGCCCAAGGCAACGCCATATCTGTCTGGCTGCAGTTCGACGGCAGCCGTACCGACGTCTGGGCCAATCGTTATGTCAAAGGCAGTGGCTGGCAAGGCGCACAACTGCTGGAAACTCAGAACATCGCCAATGCACAACAACCCAAACTCGCCATTGATGGGCAAGGTAACGCCACCGTTGGCTGGTTCCAATCCGATGGGACACGCGGCGATATTTACGTGGCGCGTTATACCGCAGGACAGGGGTGGAACGCTCCACAAATTATCGACACCGGTACCGGCGATGCCACTCAAGTCAGCTTGGTCGGCAACGCGCAAGGCAACCTCTTCGCAGTCTGGACTCAACACGACGGGAGTTACTACTCGATTCGCAGTGCGCGTTACATTCCCGGCCAAGGCTGGGGTGCTCCGGTTGTACTGGAGGGCATGACACGCAATGCCTGGATTCCTGTTGTTGCAGTCAATGCCAGCGGCGATGCGGTGGCGGTCTGGCCGCAAGACGACGGCGCGGTGTACGACGTCTATGCGGCCCGTTTCAGTGTCGCAAGTGGCATTTGGAGCGCACCGAGCCTGGCCAACTCCGGCAGCGACTATGGCTACGAGCCGCAGGTTGTGCTGGACGATGCCGGCGTAGCTACGCTCGCATGGCAACAGCTTGGCGGTGGCCAGTTCAGCATCTGGAGCAACCGACAGCGTGCCGATGGTAGTTGGGAAGGCGCCCGTCTGATGGAGCAAGGCAGCGGCGAAGCGGCGCTGACCGGCATGGCGCTGGGTGGCAACGGTGACGTTGTATTGACTTGGCACCAATTTGGCGGCTACGTGTGGGACGCGTGGGCGGTGCGCTATCAGGCGGCCACGGGATGGGGCACAGCGGAAGTGCTGGAACAGGATGGCTACTACAGCGCTTCGTATCCGGCAGTAGCGCTCGATGCACAGGGTAATGCGCAGTTCGTCTGGGCACAAGGCACAGCGGCAGGTGGTGGCAATAGCATCTATGTCGGCCGCTATACCGTGCCTCAGCTTGCATCCCATACAACGACCGCCAGCGTCGTTCAAGCAGCGATTGAAACCCGTATTCAATACGATGCGCTAGGCAGCGTTATTGCGCGCACTGAAGCCTATGGTCGCCCTGAAGCGCGCACCACCAGCTATGTCTATGACGTAGCAGGCAATCAGGTTCAGACCATCTTCCCGCAAGTGGGAGTGTATGCCGCCAATTCGGATGTGCTCGTCAATTACGTCGGCCGCAACGAAACCACGGTCACCCCGACCAGCACTACCTGGTACGACGCCTTGGGGCGTGCATATGCCAGTAAAGACGTGCGCGGCAGCTTCAGCTACAAAGTCTATGACAGTCTCGGCCGCGTGCAATACGAAGTCGATGCCGAGCGTTACGTCACCGAATACAGCTACGACAGCTTCGGCAACCAGCTCTCCCTGAAACGGTACGCCAATGCGCTGGCGGAAAACATTTTCACCAGCAGCGAAGCAGCAGCGACCAGCACC
>Ga0209515_10007517_pt1 | contig 13098 bp, 10 predicted proteins | sample Subgroupgradi54m_FD_187454 | JGI IMG/M metagenome (GOLD analysis project Ga0209515, IMG submission 187454) | Subsurface groundwater microbial communities from S. Glens Falls, New York, USA - GMW60B uncontaminated upgradient, 5.4 m (SPAdes)... ...
CAGATCGATGCGGCCCGCAGTGAACGTAGTTAAGACTACGTTCACGAGGACACGCAAGGAGCTGAGGCAAAATCATCCAGCCCCTTCGGGGAGGCCCATCTTTGAGCGATTTCTGCGTTGCTTATCGGTTACAATGTCTAGACATTGCTCCCTTCGCGCGCCTTGAAATCGCTTCAAACCCGGGCCTCCAAATTTGTCAAGGTTACTTACTGCCAAGCCCTAAGGTAAGCTAGAATAAGATTCGCGGGGATTGATTCAGGATTCGGAGGGTCGCTCTCGCCGGTTGCGGACTTTATCCGCAACCGAATTTTCGATTGATGAATTTAGATTGACGATTGAAAAAGGCAGTCCTTAATCAAAATCGTAAATCGCAAATCAAAAATCGTAATTCGGACCGTGGACGAAGTCCGCGATCGGTGGGGGAGGAAATTCCGAACTCCACAAAAAATGGTGCCACCTAACAGGTGGAGTTTAGCGGAGAAATCCGCTAGGCATGGATAGTGCCACAGAGACGAGTCTTCCGATCCGCCTTTGGCGGAGGGGATGGTGAAACCGTGAGGTAAGAGCTCACGCGCTTCGATAGTAATATCGAAGGAGGAGGAAAACCCCACCTGGAGCAAGGCGTGGTCGCCGCATAGATGCATGACTCTCACCGTGGCTTTTAGCCGCGGTACAGAATTCGGGGTACAGAATCCTGCGCGATCCCCGCGCTGTTTTTATCTTTTCTATCATTGGACATGGAACAACCTTCACACATTCCCGTACTGTTGCAGGAAGCGCTAAGTTATTGGGCGAGCGACCCCGAAGGTTACTACGTAGATCTAACCCTCGGTTTAGGCGGTCATAGCGCGGCTTTACTTGAGCGGTTGCCGCGGGCTAAGCTTTTGGGATTGGATTGGGACGATCAAAGCTTGGCTTTGGCGCGCTCGCGTTTGGCGCGATACGAATCTCGCGTTACCTTCAAGCAAGGCAATTTCGCGACGATTGATAGAATTCTCGATTCTCTAGGCATTCAAAAAGTGAGTGGTTTTCTATTTGACTGCGGCACGTCTTCCCATCAAATCTTGGGTCGAGCCTTAGGCTTAAGTTTCCAGAAAGATGAACCCTTGGATATGAGATTAAGCGGGACCTATTCTCTCAGTGTCGCCCAAATTATTAAAAACGCCGGCGAGTCGGAATTAATTGACATATTGCAAACATTTGGAGAACTGCCTTTTTCAATGGTGAGAAGATTAACCCGGGCAATTATCGCCGCGCGCTCGAGCGAATCCTTGGAAACCACCGGAGACTTAGTTGGTGTGCTCAGCCGAGTTGCCGGTGATAGAAAGATTTGGGCGCAAGTTTTTCAGGCCTTTCGGATTTCGGTTAATCACGAGCTCGAGAATTTAGAGGCCATGCTCCAGGCGTTGCCTAAATATTTGGTTCCCGGCGGCCGGATTGTCGGTATTTCCTTTCATTCGTTGGAGGATCGCATTGTTAAGGTGGCGTTTCGGTCCTTTCAAAAAGATGGATATTTTCAGATACTAACTTCAAAACCGGTGCAGGCGTTAGAGGAAGAGATCAGGCTCAATCCCAAGGCTCGCTCCGCGAAGTTGCGCGCCGTGGAAAAAATTTGAACAAGAAATTTTGGATAACTCTGGCTTCTTTCACGGGGGCGCTCTTCGCGGCTGTTTGGGTACGAGTCTGTGTTGTTCGCAGCGGGTATCATTTAACCGAGCTTGAAGAATTCCATAAAAAAGAAACGTTGGATTTGGCTCAAATTGAATTTGATTTATCCCAAGCTAAGTCTTTGGGGGATATCACCGCTCGCGCTCGCGCCATGGGTTTTAAACTTCCCGGTGAGTATTCTCTCGACAAAATAAGATTGATGAGTCTTAAGTAAACCATGCCGCGTCTGTGGATTCCTCTATTAGTGCTTTTTCTTATTTTTTCAGCCATCGTGGTTCGTCTGGGACAGCTACAGCTGTTTATGCACGGCAAATTGACTTCCACGACAAACCGTGAGGTAGTCCATAAAACAGTCACGCGTCCCTTGCGTGGCAGGGTGCTCGATCGCGCGGGGCGTTTGCTCGCGGTCAGTTTGGAACGCCCTTCTATTTTTGTTTTTAAGCGCGATCTGCAGATATCTCAAGCCTCTTTAGTTCAGGCAATCCATCGACTGCTTGCGTCAGTCAGTGTGCCCGAGGCCATCCGAAAGCTTCGAGGGCCTTCTAGTTTTGTTTGGATGAAGCGTTTAGCCGAAGTGCAAGAAGGGGATCGCATCAAGAAGGCAAAAATCCAGGGAGTGGGTATTGAATACGAGGGAAAACGATTTTATCCTTGGAGTCCGGTGGCTAAAGAGCTCATTGGGGATGTGGGTTTAGATGGCGATGGCGCCAATGGGCTAGAGCGCGGTCTTGAGCCTCTTTTAGATGGTGACGAGGAAACGCGCATTGTTTTGAAGGATGCTTTGGGGAAGATATTTTCAGAGAGAGCATCATCAAGTCTTGCCTCAAGCGTGCCGCACGGGAAAGCCGGGCCGTTTGATATTTATTTAACTTTGGATATTGCTTTGCAGGCTTTGGCCGAGAGACATGCCCAGGAAGCTCTCCTGGCGCATGGGGCCCAGAAAGCAATGGTTGTGGTGCAGGAAATTGCCACCGGCGCCGTTTTGGTTTTAGCCAGCAAGGGCGCCACAGATCCCTCGAGGGTAAAAGATTTAGATCCCAATTACGCCTTTAGCTATACCTTTGAACCGGGCAGCGTGATGAAGCCGTTTGTTTTAGCGGCTTCTTTGGATGCCGGGGTAGTCAATGAAAATGAAACGATTGATTGCGAAAACGGCAAATATAGGCTTACTCCCACGGTTGTCATCGAAGATCATGAACCCAGAGGAATTTTGAAAATTAGCGAAATACTGGCTTATTCTTCCAACATCGGTATGGCAAAAATAGGAATGCGTTTGGGTCAGGAAAGGCTTTATGACAGCTTGGGGGCCTTTGGCTTCGGGTCAAAAACCGCTTTACCTCTCACCGGCGAATCGGTGGGCATACTGGGGGTCCCCTCGAGTTGGTCTAAGACCTCGCTTCCCATGATTTCTTTTGGGCAAGAAATTGGAGTTACCGCGATTCAGTTGGTTGGGGCTTTCAGCGCGATGGCGAACGAGGGCCGATTGCTAGAGCCTCAGATTATCGCCGCGATTCAGGCAGCTCGCTCAGAGAAATTGCTCTATAGTTTTCAGCCAAGAAAAATTAGGCAGGTGTTGCCGGCTAAAATTGCTCGTAAGACGCTCGCCATGATGGAAGAGGTTACGCGCTACGGCACGGGAGTTAAGGCCCAAATTCCGGGATACCCTGTTGCCGGGAAAACCGGAACCGCCCAAAAAATTGATCCCGCGACCCGTAAATATTCCAGAACCAAAGTGGTTGTTTCTTTTTGCGGAGTTTTCCCGATGCCTAAACCCGCCTTCAGCATTTGCGCGATATTGGATGAGCCGACAAAACCCAAAGTTGCTTGGGCAAGTGATATCGCGGCCCCCTTGTTTAAAGCGGTGGCGGAAGATACCATTAATTTCTTATCCTTAAGTCCAACCGAAGTGATCGCGGCGCAAAGCGGCAAAAATGAAAAAAAACTTAACTGAGTTTTTGGAGGCCTTCAAAAACGAAATTGTTGCGCTTAAAATTGGCGCGGGAAGCAAAACCATCGCCGGCATAACGGCCGATTCCAAAAAGGTTCGGAAAAATTTTATTTTTTGCGCCTTAGCCGGCAAGAAGGTCCATGGAATTAAATTTGTGCCGGAAGCGGCCGCGCGATTCGCGAGCGCTTTTATCATTGAGACGCCCCATTCGGAAGGATCCATTAGGCAATTGAGCAATGGTCCCTTAGCTAGGCGCAGCGCTGTTTTGTCGGCCAATGGACTTGGCGGCTTAATCGGCGCCCTGGCTAATTGGGTTTACGATGATCCCTCAAAAGACTTGCCCTTGGTCGCCATTACAGGTACCAACGGAAAAACAACTATTACCTACATGCTCGAGTCGATCGCCAATGGTGCCAAGAAAAATGTCGGTGTTTTGGGAACGGTTAATTATCGAGTTAAGGGGACGGTTAACTCCGCTTCTTTAACAACCCCTCAGAGCGATGAGTTAATCGGGTACTTGGCCGCTATGAGGGACAACCGATGTGATTTTTGTTTCATGGAGGCCACCTCACAAGCCTTAGACATGGGAAGGCTCAATGATTTAAAAATTGACGGCGCTGTTTTTACCAACTTAACTCAGGATCATCTGGATTATCATAAAACTATGGAGGGGTACTTTCAGGCAAAGTCCAAGCTATTTTTAGAGCTTTTGGCGAACTCTTCCAAGAAGAATCGCTTTGTTGCTATCAATGTGGATGATGTTTGGGGAAGCAAGTTGTGGCGGAAGACCTATTCTCTTGAGCGCGTTCAAAAATTAAGTTTTGGGATAAAAAATGAAGAGGCTATGGTTCAAGCGCGTCAAGTCATCGACAACACGCATGGAATTTCTTTTGTTTTAAAAATAAAGAAAGAAAGCATTCCGGTTAGTTTGAATCTCCTGGGTCTTCACAATGTCAGTAATGCTTTGGCCGCGGCCGCTTCCGCGTGGGCGCTCGGTTTTTCGTTAAAAGAGATTAAGCATGGTCTGGAAACTTTGCGCGCGGTGCCCGGCCGTTTGGAGCAAGTTTTGGAGGCGAAAGATTTTTTGGTTTTAGTGGATTACGCGCATACGCCGGACGCGTTAGAAAACGTCATTCGAGCGGTAAAAAATGTTGACGGGGTAAAAAGAGTAATTACGGTTTTTGGCTGCGGCGGGAACCGAGATCGCGGTAAGCGTCCTATTATGGGTCAGATTGCCGCGCGCTTGGGGGATTTTGCCGTCATTACCAGCGACAATCCTCGCGGTGAAAACCCTTCGGCTATTGTGGCTGAAATCGAAGCGGGCATAAAAGCGATTGATCAAACCAACTACAAAATCATTGTGGATCGTAAATGCGCTATTGCCTGGGCTATCGGTAATGCTAAACGGGGGGATTGTGTTTTATTGGCAGGGAAGGGCCATGAAACGTATCAGATTTTCAAGGATAAGACGATTCATTTTGATGATCGGGAAATATGTCGAGAGATTCTGTCGGGGCGTTTACTAGAAGAAAATAAGGGGAAAAATAATGACTAAAAACCGGACAGTGGTTTTTTTGCTGATGGCTGTTGTAAATCTGATGCCGGTTGCGGGCCGCGCCGAGGAGGCTTGTTTTGGCAAATTAGAAAAAGATAAAGACGGCTTTTTGGATATTCCCAAAGGTTTTATTTATGAAACGATTATGGAACCCGGACAGATAATGAGCGATGGCAAGCCCTATCCTCATCGGCCCGATTTAAACGTGTATATCCCTATATCCGCGTCTAGGGCGTTTTTGGTTACCAGCCATGAGCTTTCCAAAGATAAAAATGAAAAATGGGGAAGCGGAGCCGTATCTCGCCTTTATCTTGTTGACGGCAAAGTCAAAGAGTCCAAATTGCTCACCGATGGCATGAAGAAAAATTGCAGTGGAAGCGGAACTCCTTGGGGAACGGTTCTTACCAATGAGGAATTTCCGGGCGGCTATATTTGGGAGGTGGATCCCGTTACCGGTGAAAAGTGGAAGAGAGCAAAAATGGGGCGTTTCTCGCATGAAAGTTCTGTCGTGGCTCGCGACGGATCGCTCTATTTGACCCAGGATTTCCACGAGGGATTGCTCTATCGCTTTTTGCCAACAAAAGCGGGAGATTTGAGCGATGGGAAACTTTTTGCCTACAACAAATCCGCCAAAAGCTGGATACCGGTCACAGATACTGAAAATCCTCAGGTAGAGGCGATGAAAGCGGGGGCAACCCCGTTTAATCGTTTGGAGGGTTTAGCGCTTAGCCGAGATGGGCTGTGGCTCTATATTTCTGAGACCGGAGATGATAGAGATCCGTCCAAAAAAGATCCTTTTGGTCGTGTTTACAAAATGAATTTAGCCGAAGGGAGCTTGGAAGTTGCGTTAGAGGGTAAAGGAGAGCAGGTGGCTAACCCGGACAATATTATTTTTGATAACAAAGGCAATCTCTGGATTATGGAGGATCGCTTTGAGCAAAATATTGAGAAATTTACCCATAATCAAATCTGGGTTTTGAAACCCACGGGCGAACTTTGCCTGTTCGCTCACTTGCGTGATGATAGCTGTGAATCCACGGGACCGGAGTTTACGCCTGATTTTAAGACACTGTTCGTCAACTTTCAGTGCGATAACCGGTTAGATAAAGTTGTCAGGATCGCTGGATTTTGAAAATTGTTCTTTTTTCTTTCGGGAAATTAAAAACTTCCGGTTTGCGCCAAGCGGCGGATCACTATCTCAGGGGCCTTGGTGGCTGGGTTTCAATTGAAGAAGTTGAGCTTAAGGCCCTAGCGGTACCCGACAAATCTCTCGAAACAAGAAAGCGGATTCAGGAGCAAGAAGCGCGGTTGCTCCTTGAGCAGTTTGCCAAAAAGCTGTCTCAATCAAAAAACTTTTATTTAGTTGACGAGCAGGGAAAGTCTCGCGCCACGCAAGATTGGGCAGGGCAAGTTCGTGATTGGGAAAATTTGGGAATTTCTGAAATCGCCATTTGCGTGGGAAGTAGTCTTGGTTTTGCGCCGTCGCTTAAGCAGAAGGCTAAGGACCTTCTAGGTTTTGGGCCTCAAACCCTTTCCCATGAATTAGCGCGCCTGGTTTTGCTTGAACAGCTGTACCGAGCCTTCAGCGTTCTCCGCGGCCATCCCTACCACAACGAGGGCTAAAATCCTAAACCCGGTATTCTTAACCTATAGGATAAGAAGGTGTCGGAATCCCTTGAAGAAGAGTAGAACTGCCTAATATCCCGAAGTAATCCAGACGGTTTTAAATTCCAAGTGGCAGTGTTTACCTCGGATCAAATTAGCCGGTTGAGGAAATCAAGGGCGGGAGAAACCCGAATATTTTCAGCCGAAACATAGTCTTTCTTTCCTCGTGCCGCAATTTGCCAAGCCTCTGCTTTCGGGAAACGCGCTTTAAGATATTTCAGAGCTTTGTTGATTTCCGCGTCACTGAGTTTGCATTCGATAAATTGGATCGGTTTGCTGTTTTCGAGGACCACAAAATCCACCTCTCTGCCATCTACGTCGCGAAAATATCTTAACTCAACGTCTCGTCCTTTAACGTCCTGCTCGAAGTGAACCCACTTTAAAAGATGAGACGCGACCATGTTTTCGAATCTAGCGGCCGGGTCCATGATCAGGGACCAATCGAAATGGTAATGCTTTTGTTCTTTTTTAACCGCCCGAATTTTGGGGGCTCCAAAGGGGCTCAAGCGAAATATGCTGTATAGCCTTTCGAGCACCATTAGCCAATGTGAAACGGTTTTGTGGCTCACTTGAAGATCTTCTCGCAGGGCGTTCAAAGAAAGCGGGCTTCCAACAAGTTCCGGCAAGCGCAGAACCAAAAGCTCAAGATTTCCAAGGTCGCGAATCTGCTCTAAACCAACTAAGTTTTCTTGAATTAGTCTGGTGCGATATTCTCGGGACCATCGTTTAGCGTCGATTTCCGAAGCGCTAAAAAATGGTTCCGGGAATCCTCCCAAAATGAACAGTTGCTCCATGTCACTGTTTGTTTGAATTTTAAGTTCCGCCGCTGAGAGGGGATGAAGTCGTAGGTAGTGGTATCGCCCTTGCAGGGAGTCGCCGCCAAAGCGGTAAAAGTCGAGCCGCGCACTGCCGGTGACTAGGATTTTGCGACTTTGAGCATTGGCATCATAAAGTCCTTTCAGAAGATTGCGCCAGGAACGATACTTGTGAATTTCGTCAAATAACCAGATGGGGGTATCGGGGAATTCGCGCTTCAAAATTTTTTCACGATCTTGAGAGATGTCCCAGTTAAGATAACCCGACTGTTCCTTTAAGAACTCCTTGGCCATCGTGGTTTTGCCAACCTGCCTAGGTCCACCGATAAAAACCATTTTTCTATCCATATCTTTGACGATTTGAGGCGCTAGATACCTTTTTATCATGTTCATATCCTTATTCTAACTTCTACTAGTAATTTTTACAATGGTCAAAATTACTAGCTTGTAATTTTTACTATGGGATAATTTAGTAGTAGGACTTTTGGGGAAGTTTAGCCTGGGACCTTTGGTCCCTCAAAAAGGGACTTTAGTCTCTATGAATTCTTGTGTGTGTGTGTTAGGATTTCATCGGATAGACGAAATGCACGTAATTTTGGGAGGAAAAAACTATGAATAAAATGAGAATCCTGGTAAAGAAAAGTTTGTTTTTGGCGGTAGCACCGTTGGCATTTTCCATTGCTTCGGCTGAGTTTCCGCCCGGGGAAGATCAACCGCTCGCGTTGCAACGAACCGAGGTTACTGCTGAATTCTATGATGCGGGTGGTACCATTGCGCTGGAACAACTTGAGCAATACGCAAGGGATATTGTTCCTACCTATGCCGGTGAAAAGGCGCGCGTGGAGGCTGGCTTGGCAGACAAATTGGGTTCTATGAGCTGTCAGGACGCTGTTGTCGAGGGCTTTGAAGGCGCTTCCAATTGTGTTAGGTCCCTGACTGAAAATGGTGAATTGGTTCGGCAATACGTTGAGGCCAAATTCCTTTTAGAGCACGCTAAATGGCGCGTCACGGGTGGTGCCCACGCGTTGGTTAAAGCTCGGGAGTTGCTTAATCCTGGAGACACTGAAAGGCTTCAGCGGAGGCAAGCCAGAGGGTTGCCTCTTAGCGATTCAACGTTTCGCTTAGAAGAGCGAGTGCAACGGGTCCAAAGGGCGGTTGATAACGCCTTGCAACGTTACAATCGCGCGGTTGCGGCGCGTGACGCGATTGCCAAACGGGTGCCTGTTTTGCGTCAAATGTTGGTGGAAAAAAACATATTACAGCGAACAAGCTTCGCTAGTTTGCGTTTGCGTACATTTTATTTTGGTGGTGTTGTAAAAGGCATTGATTACGAATCGGTAGCAGGGCCTTGTTTAGGAAAAAGGGCCTGTTAGTACCCCGAAGTAATCCAGACGGTTTTAAATTCCAGGTAGCGGCGCAAGACAGAACGTGGGTCGTTTTGGGAAGCGTTAGTATAAACTCTCTTTAGATTAGAAACGGAAAGCTCTTCTACTTTTTTGGCAAGTTCAGGCTCACCGGAAAAATCCATCATGTGAACTCCTCGGTGTTCGGCTAGCGTAGGCGCCAATTCTTCGTGTTTCCCTGTCACAATGTTAATGGTTCCCGAGGGAACATCGCTGGCGTCTAAAACTTCAATAAAATCCGTTGCGCTTAGGGGGTAAGTTTCGGAGGGCACGATTACCGAGGCATTGCCCATCGCGAAAGCGGGGGCCAATTTACTGATCAAACCTAACAAGGGAAATTCATTGGGCGCGATTAGGGCTGTGATGCCAACGGGCTCGGGAACAGTGATATTAAAATCGGTTTGGGTAACCGGATTGACGGTGCCGACATATTTGTCCGTCCAGCCGGCGTAATGAAGCAGTTGTTCTATAGAGGACTTAACTTCTTCTTGGGCAGGACCCATCTCGCATCCCGTCTGTAAAACTATTTTTTGTGCGAATTCTTCGGCTCGAGAAGAAAGCATTTCGGCCATACGGTAGAGGATTTGGCCGCGGTTGTACGGCGTTGTTTTCATCCATCCGGGCAATGCTGTTTGCGCGGCTTCTACCGCGTCACGGATATCTTTTCTGGAGCCCAGGTTCGCGTTGGCCAGCAATGTTTTACCGGTGCGATCGTGAATTTTGTAATAGCGTCCCGATTCGCTCCTAACCTGTTTGCCGCCAATGAGCATCTTTGGCGTTTTCCACACCGAAGCTGAAGCAACGAGCGGTGAATTGAGGGCTGGCGTTTGGAGGGCAGGTTTTTTATTTTCTACCGGACTCTCTGTTTTTAGGTATTCCCTTAGTCCCTGCACTCCGCCTTCGCGGCCGAAACCGCTTTCCTTGTACCCGCCAAACTCGGCGGCGGCGTCAAATTTGTTGGTTCCGTTGCCCCAGATAGTTCCTGCTCGCAAGTCACGGGCAACTTTGACCATTTTGGAGACATCTTTAGTCCACACGCTGGCGGCCAAGCCATAAGGTGTGTTGTTGGCGAGCTCAACGGCCTCTGCCGGTGTGCGGAAAGTCATAATTGCCAGTACGGGGCCAAAAATTTCTTCTTGAGCGATAGTGTGCGTGGGTTCGACGCCGGTAAATATGGTCGGCGGAAAAAAGTTGCCTTCGCTAGGACAGACGCATTGGGGCTGCCATATTTGAGCGCCCTCTTCTTGGCCTGTTCTTACGTAGCGCTTAATTTTTTCCAGCTGATCGCGGGAATTAATGGCGCCCATGTCGATATTTTTATCCATGGGGTCTCCAACGCGAATTTTAGTCATTCGGTCCTTGAGCATGGAAATGAACTGTTGAGCGATGTTTTCTTGAATAAATAAGCGGCTTCCCGCGCAGCAGACTTGTCCTTGGTTGAAGAAAATTGAATCCATAATGCCTTCGACCGCTTCATGCAGCGGCGCGTCGTCAAAAACGATGGTCGGGGATTTGCCGCCGAGCTCCAGGGACAATTTTTTGCCGCTTCCCGCCGTGGCTTTGCGGATGATTTTGCCAACTTCCGTTGAGCCCGTGAAAGCAATTTTGGCGATATCAGGATGCTTGACGATAAATGAACCGGTGTCGCCGAATCCGGTGACGATGTTGACGACACCGGGAGGAAAGCCGATGTCATGGAGAATTTCAGCAAGCAAAAGGGCGCTGATCGGTGTTGTTTCCGATGGCTTTAAAACGACGGTGTTGCCGCACGCCAAGGCCGGGGCTAATTTCCAGGCGGCCATTAAAAGGGGAAAGTTCCAGGGGACAATTTGACCGCAGATGCCAATGGGTTCTCCCTCAATTTTATCGGCCCAGCCCGCGTGATAAAAGAAGTGTCTGGCCACGAGCGGGATATCGATATCGCGGGTTTCGCGGATAGGCTTGCCGTTGTTGAGCGTCTCGGCAATGGCAAGCTCGCGCGAACGCTCTTGGATGACGCGGGCCAAAGCGTAAAGCAGTTTCGCGCGCTCTTTTGGCGGCGTTTGGTTCCATGAGGCGAAAGCTCGCTTAGCGGCTTCAACGGCGCGAGCAACATCTGCTTCGTTTGCCCAGGCAATTTTGGCCAGTGGTTTGTTAGTAGCGGGGTTTAGGGTCTCGTAGTACTTGCCGCTCAAGGGTCTTACAAATTCCCCATTAATAAAAAGATCGTAATGGGATTTGAAATCTACCTTGCCCGTTTCGGGGCTGGGCCCGTAATCGAAAAGTTTCTTTTGAAGTTCGCTAAATGGTTTCATTTATCCTTTTGGTATATAGTCCCAGCTTTCATATTGGCCTGTTTCCAAATGATGCAATTGGCGAACCACATCGTCGAGCAAGGTTGAGGCGCCAACGCGAAACAAATCGGGGGTCAGCCATGGGTCGCCAACTGTTTCTTTCACCAAGCAAAGCCATTGCAAGCCGACTTTGGCTGAGCGGATGCCGCCGGCGGGCTTCATGCCGATTTTGTAGCCCGTTTTAAGATAAAAATCTTTGATGGCGTTAAACATAACAAGTCCAACCTCTAGAGTCGCGGCGGGTTGAATTTTTCCTGTGGAGGTTTTAATAAAATCGGCCCCGGCTTGCATGGCGATTTCACTCGCCATAGCGACCGTGCGCAACTCGCCCAGTTCACCTGTTTCTAGAATCACCTTTAAGTGAATGTCGCCGCAGGCTTCACGAACTTCCGCGATTTCCTCATAAACCCGGTAATAGTCACCGGCCAGCATCGCATTGCGATTGATCACCATGTCGATTTCATCGGCGCCCTGGGCAACTAAGGTCCTCGTTTCTTCCAGTTTGACGGGCAATGGTGTTTGGCCATGAGGAAAGCTTGTTGAAACCGCGGCAACCTTAACTTTGGTCCCTTCTAAGAGTTTTTTAGCTTCGGTGACTAGGTTTCCGTAAACGCAAACCGCGGCGGTGTAAACATCGGGATCACTTGCTAAGGGCCGAACCGCTTTTCGGCACATTCTTGCTAATTTCCCCAGTGTATCGGAACCTTCCAAAGTGGTTAAATCCATCATAGTGATGAGCGCCTTAAGCCAAGCGGCTTGATATTCCTTTTTTGGCATACGGGTTTTGGTTATTTTGTCAACGCGCGCCTGAATTCCCGTGGCATCTACGTAAAGGTTTTTTAAAGCGTTAGGATCAAACGTGTGCGTTGGGTTGCGACTAATTTGTGAGGAATACGCGGTGCGTTCCATTTGGTGTCACTTTGTTGCTGGGTCGTCTTTTCTATTATAGTATTGCAGAACAATGCTGCTGAGTAAACACTGGGATTTGAAAAAGCTTTCCGCCGCCATCGGAGGCACAATTTTGCAGGGTAAAGGCGATACGCCGATAACATCGGTTGGTATTAACTCCAAAACAATAAAACCCGGCGAACTTTTTTGGGTAATCGAGGGTAATAATCTAAATGGTAATGATTATGTCGCGGGTGCCATAAAAGCCGGAGCCGCGGGAGCTGTTGTCTCTCGTGAGTTTAATTTGCGGGCGTTGCCGCCCGATACCGCCATAGTTCGCGTGGATAACGGTCTTCGCGCCTTGGGGCAATTGGCCCTCGCGCATCGACTCAATTTCCCCAAGCTTAAAGTCGTGGCTGTTACGGGTTCTAACGGTAAAACAACGACGAAGGAAATGATTGGGCGGATGCTTGCGTCGCGCGCGCCGAGCTTGACCAATCCGGGCAATTTCAACAACGAGGTGGGATGCCCCTTGTCGGTTTTAGAGCTTGGGGATAATCATCAATACGCGGTGTTTGAGTTAGCCGCCAGACATAAAGGGGATATTGATTACCTAGCCGCCATCGCGCGTCCCAATATTGCCGTTTTAACCAATGTTTCAGCCGCTCACCTGGAAACCTTCGGAAACATTGAAACCATTTTTGAAACGAAGTCCGAAATTTTAAGCGGCCTGGGCGTTGGCGGGAAAGTGATCTATTACGCGGAAGACCCGATGCTACCCAGATTGCCCAAGGCCAAGCCAAATTTCAGTTACACGAGCTTT
>Ga0209515_10007518_pt1 | contig 13096 bp, 12 predicted proteins | sample Subgroupgradi54m_FD_187454 | JGI IMG/M metagenome (GOLD analysis project Ga0209515, IMG submission 187454) | Subsurface groundwater microbial communities from S. Glens Falls, New York, USA - GMW60B uncontaminated upgradient, 5.4 m (SPAdes)... ...
AAGCTGACAATGAAATTGATCGACTAAAAGCATTAAGAAAGCAGTTGGTTGAGAAAAATCTATCAGGAATCTACTCAGATGAGATATATAAGGAGCAAAGTGCAGTAATAGAGGATCAAATGACTAAAGCACAGCTTGTCAAAGAAGATAATACCTTTGATAGATATAACATTGATGAGGTAGTTGCTTTCATTAAAACTCTGCTTGCAGATCTCGGGGAAACATACAAAAGGTCAGATAATAGCCAGGTCAAAGTGCTATTGAGTTCAATCTACTCCTCTGGACTGGCCTGGGACTATGAACGTGGGTTGAACTCCAAGATTAGCCCGTTATATCAATCTATTCGTAACTTTGATGACCCTACTATCCGGTCTTGTGCCCAGGAAAGGACTTGAACCTTCACGCTATTGCTAGCACGGGATCCTAAATCCCGCATGTCTGCCATTTCATCACCTGGGCTCGTCGAAACTCACTTTCGACTTCTATCATGAAATTAATTTCATGACTACAGTCTGTCGCGGTTTCTCCTCTCAAAATTGCATTCGCAATTTTGGAAAGACATGAATATTTTAGCAGATAGGATTAAAATTAACCAAATAGTTGCATGGCTTTGTCGTGAGCTTGAGATTCTAGATCGTCATTTAACGGTTCCAACTCAATTTCTTTTCCATATTTAACTTCCAGAGCTTTTTTAATTAGCCAATCAGCCAAAGCTGGATTTTTTGGTAAAAGTGAGCCATGCATGTAGCAGCCAATAGCATTTTTATAGATGCAGCCCTCTGTATTGTCTTCACCATTATTGCCAAAACCTTTAGCCACTTTACCCAGTGGCTGAGCTCCGTTTTTGAGAAAAGTTTTGCCGGAATGATTTTCAAACCCAACCAGCTGACTAAATTCCTCAGTTGAGATGACTAAATTGCCAATCATCCTGTCATGACTCGCCTTAGTGTAAGCTGGGAAAATTCCTAACCCCTCTAATTTTGGTCCTTCAAATGGAGCATAATATTCCCCTAGTAGTTGATACCCCCCACAGATAGAAAGTAATGGCACTCCCCTTTCTACATCTCTTATTACCTGTGCCTTATTACTTGTTACTAAATCTTTTGCCACATCGATCTGATTCTGGTCCTGTCCGCCGCCAAAAAAATAGAGATCAACTTCATCATTTTTAAGTTTGTCCCCAATGGAGATCTGTTTAACTTTAACTTCAATCCCCCGCCACTCACAACGCTTTTGAAGGCAAATAATATTGCCAGTATCACCATAGATATTCATTAGATCACCATATAGATAGCCAATGGTAAGGTTCATAATGAAAGTATAAGCAAAGCTTGAAATTCTAGCAATGCTCGAATTTTAAAGTATAAAGTATAAAAAGAAAAACGCCATTGCGAGCGACCGAAGGGAGCGTGGCAATCTTAGGTGTTAAACTCTGCGATTGCTTCGTCATATGGACTCCTCGCAATGACGGTTATACTTGAGGATTTAACAACTAAGTAGATTTTAGCAGATTATTCTAAATTAAGGATAATGTAACCGATATAAGTATCACGAATTCCTGTTAAACCTTGAAAAGTTCCTTCTCTGGTAATAAGTGATGGAGCTTCAATAATTGATTCACCAGCTGAATCAATATCATATTCAACAAATTCTACTTGGTGATCTTCCAATAACTCTTTGGCAGTTTCGGAGTCTGTTTGAGAATTAGTATATAAAAATCCAAAGTGTTTAGTGTCAATTAGAATTTAATATTGTGCATTATTCCGGCAAAATTATAGTTTAAAATTGTGCATTTTTTGGTAAAAATATTAATCCTTCTTTTTAAAGCGGTAACTTTCACCTTTGATTTCAATAATGGTTGAATGATGCATTAATCTGTCTACAATGGCGGTGGTTAATGTCCGGTCTATGAATACCTTGTCCCATTCAGACAAAGATCTGTTAGTGGTAATAATGATTGAACCCTTTTCATACCTTCGGGAAACAATTTCAAAAAAGTCTTCAACTGTTTTTTCTGCCATGGAGCGATAACCCAGCTCATCTAATATGAGCAGGTCTACTTTTAAATACTCTTCAATCTTTTTCTGGTAGCTAAAGTCAGCTCTGGATTCATGAAGTTTTTGGATCATCTCCCAGACACTGCTAAACAGCACTGTTTTGCCATAACTTAAGGCTTTTAAGCCTAGGGAAACTGACAAATGGGTTTTGCCTGTACCTGGTTGGCCAATTAACAGGATATTGGTAGATTTTGCTAAAAAGTGGCAGGTAGCAAGCTCTAAAACTTCTTGCTTCTTGATTGAGGGTTGAAAGGCAAAGTCAAAATCTTCAATTCCTTTCTCAAAAGGTAAATGAGCTTGATGGTAGAGCCTTGATTTTCTGTTGTCAGACCGGGAGTTTAACTCATCCTCCAGCATGAGAGCCAAAAACTCACTATAGCCCAAATTATCCTCTTGAGCCTGTTTTAATCTCAAATCTAGCGTCTTAACCATCCCTGCCAGTTTAAACTCCTTAAGAGTCTTTTCTAACTCATGAGTAGAAAGTATCTGATTCATGAGGACACTCCTTCATAATAATCAAGGGTCCGGCTCATGGCGTACTCATTGCTGTCACTTTGCTTGTTTAAATTTGGTTCTAAATCCAAAAGGTACAGCTTCTTTTTAAGGATGTTTTTGATGGTGACAATATCTGTAGCCTGATAATACAAAGCCCGTTTTAAGGCCAAATTTAAAGCCTCATTTCCATACTCTTTTTCAAGTCCCAAAATGATACGCACACTTCTAAAGTAGTAGCTATTTTTGCTTTGTAAAAGCATGTTAAAATATTGATGTGCAGATGGTCCAATCCTTGCCATCTGACTTTCAAGCTTGGCCTGGTATTCAGTTTGGGAGTAGATCTTGTAGTCTGGTAAATGGCTCCTTTGTGTCACGAAGTTACCACTACTCCCGGTGACTTTGTGATGCAGGGTCACTTACTCTGAAGCATAGACTACTCTGATGAGATGATCATTAAAGCGGACCGTGACCTCTTTTCCTACCAGACTTGCGGGCACAGAGTAGTAATTATTCTCAAAATGGATATGGCAATTGGGTGCAACAGTTCTTTCTACGCGGTTAAGGAAGGCAAACTCTTCCTGAGGCAATGGCTGTAGCTTAAGTTTTTCCTCAGTCTCAAAAACTTGTCGGGGAATCCTTTTGGTGGTGCCATGAATCCTTAAATTAGCATAATTATCCATCCAGTTTCTAAGCTGCCTTTTAATGTCAGCCTCAGAGCTAAATGTTCTGCCGGCCACAAAGTTTTGCTGCAGATACTTAATCCCTGATTCAACTGTCCCTTTTTGCTCGGGTGAGTAGGGTGTACAAGGGAAAACAACGGTATTGTAATGGGCAGCAAACTCTAAAAAATCCTGGTTAAACTCTAAATCATAATGCTGATTTCTTAAGATGGCTGTTTTCATATTGTCTACCTTTAACCTTTTTGGCACACCGGAAAAGTAGTCAAAGGCATTTTTAAGCTCACGGGTTAAAGTTTCCAGTCTTTGGTCATAGCAGATGGCATAGAAATCAAGCTTGGAATATGGCAGGATAACTGCCAACCCAAATGTCCTGACCTTTTTACCTAAAGGACCGGGAAACATACCTAACTCACCAAAATCAATCTCTGCCACCTCGCCGGGTTCAACCACCTGAACGCCGTAAACTTCCTGCCTTTTTGGGCACTGGTTTTGAATATATTTGCAAAGGGTGGTGTATGTGACCTTCAATACATATTCTTCCTGTAAAATTTCAAAGATACGCAGCCTGGAAATCTTTTGGTCTAAACACTCTTTAATCCTTTGTTTGTGGGTATCAAAGATGGAAGATCTGACCCTGGTTTGTTTTTCAATTAATCTGTCCCTTTTAACAATATTTAAAACTGTATTCCTGTGGCACCCCAGCTCCCGGGCAATGTGAGATTTCTTTTCTCCCTGGTTATGGAGTGTTTTAATAGTAATTTGTTTGTACATAGTTAACATATAGATCTTGGTATTTCTCACCCCATTTCTGGTATACCTACCAAGATCTATCTTTGCACAAAATTAAAGTATAACTATGCACATTTTAAAACTATAATTAACATGTTTAGCTAGTTCAGTCATATTTCTAAGTCTTTAGGCGTAATTATAGTTCTTTTGATAAATATTTTAACGTGTCTTCCCAACGAAGTTGACTAAAATACCTTAAAGTCCAAAGGTTTTCCTTGAGCCATAGAAAAACCACGCTCGCTCTTTGGGGATTATATATAGATTTGGAATCTATCTCAGACCTTTCCCTGTTCTGATAGCCTTGATTTAATATAGGTATCACATCGAGGATCTCTTGAGAGTGGTTAGAATTGGCATAAGAAGAAGGAGGATGGTATGCGCGGCTGACTGCCCATAAAAGATTAGAATCTTTACTCAATCCAAATTGATCATCTTCAATTTCAATCCTCAGACCTTCATTTAAAGGAAATGGATATTTCATCCTGGCCCTAATAATTGAATTTAAAATTGGATAGAGCCAACTCCCATCGACCTCATGTTGTTGGATAAAATCCACAATTTTTTCAGATTGCAGGTCCAAAGGTTGTTTCCCATCAGAACCAAGAACTTTTAAGGCTTCTTCGTGCAAATAATCTTGAGTGTCTTTCAACCGTGTTTCTAGCCGTTCTTTTCTCCTTTGCAACTTAGAAACTTTATCTTGATAGGTGTGATATTCAATACTCATTTTTCCTTAAAAGAATACTCTTCATAGCGGAATTTGTTAGCCGTTGGAGGAATAAATACTCGGACTTCATCTGTCATTAAAAAATCAAAAAATGCGGAAGTAGCTCTAATAAATGGCTTAATTAATCTGGGATCATTTTGTTGCTCCCAAAGTTGCTTGGCCTTTTCAAAATATGGTTTAGCTTTTTCAATAGCTGGAGTTGGATCCCCCCTGTGAGTAATAAAATAAGGGAAAAATGTTTTTATCCCTTCTAAATATTGAGTTTCAATCTCTCTTAAGGTAGGAAGTTTTTCTTTAGCATATTCACCAAACAAAGATTCCCTAGTGTTGTTTTTTAAACACTCATCCCCCCAATGATGCTCTAGTAATTTTCTGGTGGTTTCACAATGTCCTAAGAAAATACTCGGATCTAAATTCCGCTTTAAGGCGTGTCTAAGCAACATCTGAGCATCTTCCTGGTGGAAACCAAAAGTCACACCCTCTTCATAAGTTGGTCTTCCTCCTAATCTTAAATGGCCTTTTCTATGGTTAAGGGTTAAATAGCAACTTAATCGATCGTTAAACTTTTGTTCTGCTTCAACTCTGGGTTTTTGAATCTCTGCCACTGCTTGGGTTCTTTCATCTTCCAAAGCTTTTTGCTGCCTATTTAGCTCCTCAAATTTTTGCTCATAACTGGCTCGGATTTGAGCAACATTTTGATCTTCAATTTGTTTTAGCTTTGGTGTACTGAGTTGTTCTTTGGTTTTAAGTAGTTGGTCAATTGATTCAATTTCTAATCTGCTTTTCATTTCATATAAATCATCAGAGACAATTTGGTAGCCGTGAATATTTATCGTAGATACAAAATCTGGAAGATTTTGATCACTAGCCAGCCAGTGGTAAGCCAATCCTCGGGCTTGGGAGAAAGAGTTGTTTTTGATGGGATTATCCGATTGGGTGGCAAATGCAGCGTTTTTAAAATCTATTTTGGCTTTTTCAAATCTTTGCTCAGGAGAGAGTTTGTCATTAATTAAATACCCCAGAGCTCTAATAGAATAATCCCAATGGGTATTATAAAATTCCCTGTCAGATGAGACTAAAAAATCTGTATTCTCACGAGGTTTTAAAGTCCAAATAATATCCCGGGTTAAACTATTAATTGCTCCTAAAAATAGTTCCTGCTCAACTCCATTTTGAGTGGCATAAACCATCCATGGTTCAACATATTTATGGATTGGAGAATTTGGTGAAACTAAATTTGTAAACTCTAAATTTGTTATTGGAGTTGTTTCTTCGCTTGATCTTTCTAGATTCATATTTTATAACTCCCAAGGCAGAATTGGTTCTCGATTCTTAGTTTTATGGATCACTATTTGATGCATTCCCATCTGTTCAAAAGTAAATTTGGTATTAACACAGATATCTTCAACTATTTCTTCATTCCACCAGCCCTGTTTTAAGTCGCCTTCCTTAAAATGAAAACGATAAACGTTTGTGCCTCCGTTGATATTTTTACGTGAATATTTTTTTGGACCACGGTATGGAAGTTCTGGAGTTACATGCATTAAAGCTACTTTTAAAAAATCGAATGTTGTTTGAGCTCGGTAGTCAAATTCTAGGTTTTGGCCAGATCCACCATAAACCATTGTCCAAGCTGGGGTATTTTTGTAATAAACAGTAGACATGCCTGGAGCGCGAAAATAACCAGTGTAACTGTCTCTTAATTTCCACAACCCATTAATATATTCCAATTCTTTATAGCCTGGTCTTTCTGGTTCTGATTCTCCTTCATCAGCTGCCCAGGTGTTAGTGTTTGCTTCCACTAAAAAATTTGCTAAATCATCTAACCAAACTTTTTCTTTCATGAAAGTATCTTACTGAGGATTACTGCTTGTTGCTTGACTCAAATTTGGTATAATCCTGACAAGTTTAGGTTTAAATTATGTATAACTTCAAAGAGAAAAATTTAAGTCAGGATTTTTGTCAGTTAAAAATTGCTGAAGCTCAAAGATTAATTAATCTATCAGTACCTTTTACTGTGGTTGGGATGCCCACTGCTGGGATCTCTTTTTTTCTTAAATTTTTAGCTACCAGAGACTTTGCTAAATTTATTCACATTGATATTAATGAACTGCCCAGCATCTCCAAAAACGAACTTTTAAAGCTGATCTTAAAAGAGTTATCAGGTAAAACTGTGGTTGGTGATGAACCAGATTTGATGGAGAAAATTAAAATAGAGCTTTCAAAACTGGTTTCAAAACATGATCGAGTTGTTTTGGTTTTTAACCGTTTTGACCGGCTGCAAAGCCTCTTTGACCAGAACTTTTTTGCTAATTTAAGGACGCTTTGGGAAGTAGATAAAGAAAAAATAGTTTTGGTTTTTACTGCTAATAAACCCTTAACTCAGATTGCGCCAGAGGCTGTTTCCGGTGGAAATCTTAATTTGTGTGGCAAAGTTTTATATTTAACTCCCCACTCTGGGGCAGATTTAATCCAGCTAGTTAAAATGAACGCTCCTAATTTACTAGCTGATCAACAAAGGGTACGCAAAGCCTTAGAGTTGGGTGGTGGACATTACCAATTGAGCTTATTACTGCTTAAATCAGATGATTTATTAAAAAACCCCATAGCTGATCCAGTTATTGGGTTCCAACTCAAAGAATTAACTGATTTTTTAAACAAAAAGCAACAAAACCAACTGCAACAGATTATTTTAGACAAAAAACTTACTGCAATTGATCCCTTTTTGGTTAATGTCGGGTTTGTTAAGCCAAATGGCAGTGAGGTTTTTTCACCGCTATTTAAAAGTTATTTACTGACCCATCTGGATTTAAAGCTGCCCCAAAAGGAACAAAAATTATTTAAATTATTGAAAAGCAAAAATGGCAAGATTGTGACAAAAGAGGAGATCTTTGATCAGATTTGGGATCAAGATGAAGAAGCTTCTGATTGGGCATTGGATTCTTTGATTTATAGACTGAGAAAAAATCCAGTTTTTACGACGCAATATTTATTAGAAAGTCACAAAAAACAAGGTTATAGTTTAATTAAAATTTAGACTTCTGGAGGAGTGTTAGTGGCAATAAAAATAATGACAGATCTTATGCCTTCATAACGATTTCCCGCGGCTATTACTTGCGGAAATTGTGGGTGATCCCCCAGTGAGTTGGTAATAAGCCATTGATCAACAGTAAATCCCTTTTCTTGGATTATTCTAATGAGAGTTGCATCAGCTTCAGGATCTTTTGTTTCTAAAATAACCCTAGATGTAAAAGGATAGAGTTCTCTTTTGGCTTCAGTGATCATAGGCCTATTTAATACTTATTGAGTTTAATTGTCAACAAGGTATCTAGAATGAGGTAAAGCCTCTCTCTTTTGGAGATAAGTCTAGAGATCCTTCGTGGAGTTTACCTCGAGTGAAGGCGAGAGGCTCAGGATGACATTACGTTTCCTTCCAATAATGGGACTTTACTCCAGATTTTGCCAGGATATTTTGGAGCTCAAGTAAGGCAGTGTAGGTTGGGAGAATGAATAGCTTGCCAGAAAGCCCCTTTTGAGCCTCTAAAAGGGCTCTATTTAGGTCATTTTCCACTTTTAACTGTTCTACTGCTGCTCCTGCATATTTGAGCCTGAGGGCTAGGTCAGCGGCACGAGTGCCGCTACAGAAGATCGGAAGATCGGAAGATCGGAAGATCGGAGACTGTTTTTTCTGATTTTCAGATTTGAGCAGTAGCTCAAACTGCGCATCCCAGATCCAGGAAACATCTTTCCCATCAGCAAAGTTGTCATTTAAAGCAATTAGTAACCTATCACCAGGTTTAAACTCAGGAGCAATGGTCGAGAAAACTTCTGTTGCTCCCGTGGGGTTTTTGATCAAAAAAATATAAGCATCATTGTTTTCCAATTTGATTTTCTCCACCCTACCAAAAGCTGGAAGATAACTTTGGAGATGATCATTAATATCTTTGAGGGGCAAATTTAAAAGATAATATGCAGAAAATGCGGCTAGAAAGTCATACACATGATAAATTCCTGGGATTGGTAAATTAATCCTCAGTTTTTCGTCCGGAAACCTTAAACCAAATTCTAGCCCTGAAAGTCCATTGTTTTTGGTAATCTCTGCCACAAAATCATCCTGATGCTTTCCTGGTCCAACTTGAGCTTTTTCCTGGGACATTTGGTGATTTTTAACACGAAACTCATAAAATTTGACATTTGACATTGGATATTTGATATTCTTGGTCAAAGACCAAGTATGGTTATCACCACCATTAACAATAACTGCTGCCTCCCAGTCAATTTTTTCCAGGCTGTTTTGCCACTTTTTAACGACTGAATCAACTTCACCATAACGGTCTAATTGATCCCTAAAAGCATTCAGAAAGACCATGATCTGCGGTTTTAATTCAAAAACTACATTATTAAAAACTGCCTCATCCAGCTCCCAGATCCCTAAATTTGCATTAATTTTGCCAGTCAAATCACAGTGAGAGATTAAAGTGGAAGCCACCCCCCGGGCTAAGTTGGAACCAGTGGCATTCCTAATGACTTTTAAATCTTGGTGTTTAACAAAGTGGTCTAACAACCTGGCAGTGGTGGTTTTGCCATTAGTACCTGTAATAACAACATTTTGAGGAATTTGTTTTGCCAGCTTTTTATTTAAATCAGGATCAATTTTTAATGCATAATAGCCAGGAGCAGCTGATCCGCCGCCCCGGCTTAAAAGCCTGGTCAAGAAAAAAATCAGTTTACCCAGCCAGATTGCAACTAAGAGTCTCATGAAAGAATTGTAATGGAATTTAAGTCTACCGTCTACAAACTAGAGACTACCGTTACAGTTCTTCGGTAAACCGTAGACTGTAGTCAGCAGATTTTACTTAAATGCAATCACTGCTAGCATAGGCATTGTACTTGGTCTTGGTGTGACTGGTATCTGTCTAATAGACAAGATATCCCCCAGCCTGCTGTTTTCTAGGTTCTTATTATATTTTTGGGCATATTGGTCCAAGTCCCCCATAAAATAGCTCACTTTTTCTCCCCAGGTTGGAGAGGCAGCATAAACCCTGTTGATGGAATAAGGATTGATTAAGCCTTTATTAATATAGTTTTCCTTTAAGCCCTGGTTAAGGGTATAAATTCCATCTCTCCAGGATTTAAAATAGATCGCTTGGGTACCATAAACTCCCCAGCCATAGGCGTTAAAAGAAGAATTTTGTGGGTTAGTTCCCCCAGGCACCTGTTTACCAAAGGTAGACTCAACACCGGCAATCGCGGGAACCAGTTTCCAATCTACCCCATGTTTATCCGCGGCTTCAATAAAGTCCTGGGCATTATTTTGCATCGGGGAATCTTTGAGGCTTAAGTATTCTTTTAAGATTAAAGCCCTGGTATCTAAGGATTTAGATTCAATATAAAAGCTCTGCTCATACTTAGGCTGCTCAATTTTGGCCTGAACAGGAATCGTCACCTGAGGAAGGTTAATGATTAAGATGCTGATGATGACAAAAAAAGCTAAAGCTTGTTTTGTTTTGTTGAATAGGTTTCTCATAGATTTCGCTGTATTCTGAGTTTAAATTCAAAATACAAGGAAAACTCAGAGGGCAGTTATCCTACGCTTAAAAGCTACGGACAATGAAGAATAAATAGATGCAAAGGTGAATTATACGCTATAGGCTTAGAAAAGTCAACTTTAGAGCGCCATAGGAGGCTAAATTATTTAATGGGGGTAGAGTGAATATAAAGGATATGATCTACCTCTGGGTTAGTTTGGAATCGTCCCCCAGAAACGGTGTTAATAATATGATATCCTACTCTATACCAAGCCGCAGTTCTGATGGTTTGATTTACTAATGGATATTGTGCTAAAAGATCTCTGATGTTGATTGGGGTTCTGCAAGCTTCAAATACTAATTTCAAAACTGGTTCAACATCGGTAGGAATATCATTTAGAACCCGTGTTTCTCAAGAAGCTTGTTTTGGATGACTTTTTGTGCTCATGTTCAGAATTTATCATTAATTGAAAATACTGTCATGATTAATTCATTTCAGAAGTTTGTAGAGAAAAATGGGTTTCTTCGTTTTTTAAATAGCTATAATTTTGGAATATTTGGTTTTGGATATCAGCAGGTTTAGTTAAAACTGGGGCATTTTTATCGGCAAAAAAGTCCAGATCTTGCAAAAAATAAGTTAAAGTACTACCCCACTCAGGATCAGAGGCATATTTTTTATTAATTAAAAATGGATCAGTTAAACCTTTATCCAGGTAATTATTTTTTAATCCCTTAGTAACCACAAAGATCGCATCGCGCCAGGAATTAAACCTGATCACCTGGTCACCATACACTCCCCAACCCCAACCGTTGTAAGAGGTAGATTTAGGATCATGTCCACCAGGAATTGACCGGCCAAAAGTGGATTCTACACCAGCAATAGCCGGGACCAGCCGCCAATCCACACGATAAGTATCTGAGGCATCCAAAAAGTCCTGGGCATGGTCAATCAAGGGTGAATTAAACTGGGAGAGGTATTTTTTTAGGATTATCAGCCGGGAATCCGGGATTTTAGGCGGCGGGGTATAAACTGGAAAGCTTAAATTTAAATCCTTAGGGGTTACCTTCTTAAATTGGTCACGCTGGGTAATTAGATTCACCCCTGGATCAGCCAGTTTTTCCTGGGCAATTGTGTCCCCTTTGGGTAGGGTAAGAATAAAGATAGTAAAAGACAAAATGCCAACTGTTAAGTAGTACCACCTCCGGTAGCCATTAATTTTCCATCGGTGTGCCATATTTTTTACTTTTGCCCTTTGGTTTTTGAGTTTCTGATACATGCTTCTATGATAAGTTTTTCTTCGGATTGGTGCAAATCAGGATAAATTTTAGTAGAATACAGCTGTACAATACATTAATTTGCCGGAGTGGCGGAACGGTATACGCGCACGATTCAGAATCGTGTCTCCGTAAGGAGATGGAGGTTCAAATCCTCTCTTCGGCACCTGAGGAGACGCTCAAGCATGGTGTTTGAACACTTATGCTTGGAATGTTTCCTAAATTATTCTTTTTCATTTTTTGTTCCAGAATTTAGCTACAAAAGAGTTCAAATCTCCTCGACTAAATTTTCTACTAAATCTAATTTACTCCAATTTAATTTCATGCATCTGAATATATACTATATAATACTACTTCATACAACATTATAGATTGACAAACGTATCTGTGTAGTGTAAAGTAGTCTTATCCGTAGGAAAACTATGTTTATTCGTAGAAAAGCTACACTTATATGAACGATAAATTATTACAGCTACAAGCCAAAAAACAACGCTTAGATAATTATAAACCGCTTCAAAACGAGTTACTCAAGAACTTAGATGAGTGGTTTCGAATCGAGCTAACCTATACCTCTAATGCCATAGAAGGAAATACCCTCACTCGTCAAGAAACAGCCATGGTAGTTGAAGAAGGCTTAACTGTACAGGGCAAAAGCTTAAACGAGCACCAGGAAGCTATTAACCACGCTGAAGCATTCGATTTTATCCAAACATTAGTTAGTAAAAAAAGAGAAGATTTAACAGCTGGAGATATTTTAGATGTCCATAGTATTATATTGAATAAAATCGATGATACTAACAAAGGTAAATATAGAAACATTGCGGTACGACTAAGAGGATCAGAAACAATATTACCCAATCCCTTGAAGGTCTCAGAGTTGATGGATGAATTTGTTCGTTGGTTACAAAGTGAAAACAACGATCACCCGATCAAAATTGCCACTGATGCTCACTTTAAGTTAGTAAGTATTCACCCTTTTATAGATGGAAACGGTAGAACTGCCAGATTACTGATGAATTTACTTTTGATGCAGGTAGGTTATCCTCCAGCAATTGTGCGTAAAGAAGATAGAAGTATGTATATTAATTCCCTGGAAAAAGGTCAAACCAAAAATGATCTGAGTTACTATTATGATTTGATGTTTGAGGCTATAGATCGTTCACTAGATATTTATCTAGAAGCTATCGAACCCAAACGAATTAATATACCAGTATTCACATCAGAACAGCGCTTCTATACTACTGATGAGGTTGCAAAGCTGCTACAAGTTGATCCAGAAAGTGTCAGGCGTTACGTTAGACGAGGAGATTTACGAGCAGTTAAACTTGGCGGTAAATTTATTAGAATTGATAAGGCTGATTTAGATACCTTCATTGAGGGGTTAAAGAAATAACTATTAAAGAGCCTGTTTGCTAACAGTCCGTATTGACTCATGAGTAATTCACCTTTTCTACGATTCATCTCCTCAGGAAAAAATCACCTAAATTTTGGTTGGTTTTAACTTCTTTAAGATCTCATCAATTTGTCTTTTTAACTGAACCAGATTTA
>Ga0209515_10007520_pt1 | contig 13095 bp, 15 predicted proteins | sample Subgroupgradi54m_FD_187454 | JGI IMG/M metagenome (GOLD analysis project Ga0209515, IMG submission 187454) | Subsurface groundwater microbial communities from S. Glens Falls, New York, USA - GMW60B uncontaminated upgradient, 5.4 m (SPAdes)... ...
AGGACGGTCACGGCCAACCGTTCCTCGCGGAGCTTCTCAGCGGCCCTGCCTGTGTAGAAGGCCACAGCTTCCTTCATCTCGGCCAGTGTCGTCACCGTACGCCCGAAAGACCGCGACACCGTGATCCCTTGTTTGGGTGGGGGGCATTCCTCTAACGGCAAGCAGGACACCCCGCGCAGCTCCTGAACGATCCTGGCCCCGACCACGCCCATCCGCTTCCTAATCCAGTGATCGTCAGCCCCACGGAGGTCCAGAGCCGTCTGGATGCCATGCTGTGTCAGAAGTCGAGCGTAGTTCGGCCCTATGCCCCAAATGTCCTCTACAGCGGTTTCGGCCAAGAGGCCGTCTCGGTCCTGGCAGGCCGTCAGATCGAACACCCCGGCAGCCTCCTTGGACCGCTTTGCTACCCGACCCGCCACTTTTGCCAAGGTCTTAGTCTCTGCAATGCCGATCGACACAGGGAGGCCAGTCCACTTTTTCACGGTGGTTCTGATTGTGCGTCCGTACTCCGTCAGGTTGTGAGACGTGAACCCGGACAGGCTCAGGAATGCCTCGTCAATCGAGTAAATTTCCAGATCAGGCGTGAACTGTGCGAGGGTGTCCATCACCCGCTGAGACATATCCCCGTATAGCGTGTAATTCGACGAGAACACCTGCACGTCATGGCGACGAATCAGGTGACGAATCTGGAACTCCGGGACGCCCATCCCGATGCCCAGAGCCTTCGCCTCATTGGAACGGGCTACCACGATGCCGTCATTGTTCGAGAGGACGACGACGGGCTTCTCCTCCAACTTGGGATCAAAGACCCGCTCACAGGAAGCGTAAAAGTTATTGCAGTCAACGAGGGCAAAGAGGGCCATAGAGCTACAGCTGGTGAATGACGTTCGTGGCGACGCCCCACACCTCGAAGGTGGCGTGTTCGCTTACTTCAACTGGCTGGTACTGATCGTTATCCGGCAGGAGGACTGGCTTTCCCTCGCGCATGGAGAGTCGCTTGACGGTGAGTTCCCCATCCAGAACCGCAATCACGACATTCCCGTCCTTGGGCTCAAGCGATCGATCCACGATCAGCAGGTCCCCGGAGTGAATCCCAGCCCCGATCATGGAGTCGCCGGTCACGCGCACGAAGATGGTCGCGGCAGGGTGCTTGACGAGGTACTGATTCAGGTCGAGCTTACCCTCAAGGTAGTCATCTGCCGGTGAAGGGAACCCACCAGGGACCCGCTCCAGGAATACAGGTCGCTCGGCAATCATTGAGGCGTCTGGCGCGTAGATGGTGTCAACTTTGGTGGTCACGATATCTCCCCCTCGTTCGGGGCTAGTGTAGCGGAGTCCGCGGGCGTCGGAAAGCCCCTTTCTTGGTCTTGAACCGTGACCATCGAGCATGTGGAAAAGGTGGAGCTTTTATAACTACCAAGAAAATAAGGGGAAGCACATGTGCGCCAGGGACATAGCCCGCAGAGGCGGACACTGATCCTGTGATAATCGCTCGCCTCGTTAAAAAGCCTCTGACGCAGGTGGCTCAGCAGTTGGAATAGAGGCTTTTTCACTCAACATGCTCTGATAACGACGCTCGTAAAGACCCTTCGCTTCTCTCCAGTACTCAATCAATATCCTCCAGAAATAGGCCAGCTTCTTGTCCAGCTCAAATTTGCAGATATTATTCACCTCAGTAACAATCGCAAGGATCAAAGTCAGTGCCATTGAGATGGTATCTGATTTAATTTGCTCAAGTTTCTCTTCTCGGCCATGTTCTTTCTTCATCAAGAGGATCACCTGCCGGAGGATAAACGCTACACTTGTCATATGCGAATCTGCAGAAGGCTCTTTGTAAATCCAGTCTTCCACATATTGGAGAAAGATTCGATTGTCAGCAGACAGATCGCTCATCCTTAACATCTGATTCGGAATAGGCCAATACTTCAAACTCTTGAGGTTGGCTTTTTCAGACTCTGTCACGCCGTATTCTTTTCCGCCTACATCTAATGACACCTCGTACCCCTTGATCCAGGCTTGGAACTCAGGCAGAGCACCATATTCAGCTTTGTATCGATCCAATCTTTCTTTTAACTCGCGCCAGCCGCTCTTGTGATACCAAGTCACACGGCTTGCAAAATCCTCACGCATGAAGATTATTGTGAAGAGAAGGTCTGCTAGAGAACGGAGCATAGGACCAGCGGCTAACGCATATTCTGGCTTTCGTATAGGATCTGATGGGCTATCAGCGACCAGATAGCGTATAGCATTAAAAGTGTTTTTGGCCGAATGTGCTGCGACAAGAAGAAATGGACTTACGCCAGGAATCGAACCCAGACCAGGAGGGAACTCCCGATCGAGTAAGTTTGTAAGAGCAACTAAGAGCGTATCCAAATCTAGAAAGACTGCATACGGCAAAAGCTTAGGCTTGATAATGCCATCAGCGCCAGATTTCTCTTTTTCCATGGTTATCGCGTGCTGCCTTCAATCCACACAGTACGAAAGATTTTCTTCCAATCGTATTGCCAGACTGGTAGCACTTGGGTTAAACATTGAGTTTCAATCAAAAGGACATACTTCTTGAGAAGATCTTCAAGAAGATCCGCGCATTTATTCAACTCTTCAAATGTTGGAAGACGCCGAAGCGATCGGTCCGCCCTATGAGCAACATGTTTGTGACGGAATTTTCGTATGCGCTGGGCTGACTTCAGGAGAAGCTTCCTTTGCCGGGCAATGATTCGCGGATTTATATGTGCAGATCCCGCAGGCGCAAAGTGATCAAAGTCATGATCGCCAAACGATTTCAGGTGACTGGGATAGCGCCCAACAAATCTCCGGCGTGAGAGGACTTCAGGGTGCCTCTCGATCTCCCGCATTAGTCTCGTGAGCGATACAACGTCATCACGGCCATCGACCACTCGACATATGGTAATCACCATTACTTGGGTATAACTTTGATGCATCCAATCATAAAAAGAACTGGGGCTTCTCAGTTTAGGGTTAGCTCGAACGATTGCGCCTACTTCCCGATAAACATGCCGGTACACTATCATAGCCGTAATCTCATTTCGGATCGTGCCGAGCCACTTTTTCCATCGGAGATAAGTTCGGTACCTTTTAGGCGTACTCAATGGCACTTCAGCAATCCTTCCCCTTCTGCCGCTTCCGCCAGCACCACGGTGGCACAGGGTCAGGATTTGCCCACAGGCCACGCCGTGCGGCCCGTGCATCCGCCTCTAACTTCCCCAGACTCTCATCCTTCGAGTATTTCCTGTACCACCACGCCAGCCCAGCCCCTACCAGTTCTCTATTCAGACTTCGGCCATCCGGCAAAATCACATCTGCCACTGTGCGCCCGTATCTGTCTGTGTCCGTGACGTGGAGGGTGACATCCTTTCCAAACACCATCTCGGACGTGAACTGCTTGGCCTTGGTGCCGAACGGTTGCGCCTTCTCCGGGCAGTCGATGCCGTGAAGCCGGATCTTCTCCGCCTTGCCGTTATGCAGGACCTTGATCGTGTCGCCGTCTGAAACGCCCACCACGCGGCCGGAGAAGTCGGCAAAGGCAGGGGAAGCGAAAAGGAGGGTGAGGACTAAAGCACTACAATTCCCTAGAATCCCCTTGGATTCTGGCGGCTTCTCAGGTACCCCTTTTTGCGGCATAACTCACTCCAAGCCTCTGCTTCTTTTTCATAATCAGGCGACCCGTCAGGTAATCCGAATCTAGACGTTCCTCGGACCTTGCAAATCCACTTGTAACAACAATCGCGAAGAAGTGCTTCATCGGGAATTGAACCATGTTTCAGATCAGCAAGGACTTGTTTCTGCGGAGTCTCACAATAGCAGCCAGAGCCACCTCCCTTGTCCTTTTTAATGATCTGTCGCAATTCCATGGGATTGACTCTCCACGACCGACCTGCCCCCGGATGTTCTACCACTCCAGCGAATTGCCCAAGGCTAGGCCACGCCTCGGATCCTGTCAAGAACTGTATTGCCAAATCCAAGGCATTTAAAGGTGCTGAGCGATAACACGTATTGCCTTTAATAACACAATCGGTTAATGGCCTTCGCTAAAAGGAGGACCAGCCATGCTTATCCGAATCACCACTGACCCCCAGGACGTGGACGGCTTGCGCCCGGTAATTGAGAAATTGGCAAACATTTTTGCAGAAACCGTCCTTTCCAAGCTGAAGGTAGCTGAACAACAGCCTCCGAAACATACAAGCGAGATCCTGTCACTTGGCTCTCCTCCTTCCACTCCTTGTTTGGTATCTGTGGATGAATTGGCAACTGCCGTCGGCCAATCAAAGCACAGTCTGTATCGCATGGCCAAAATGGGAAGAATACCGTCATATGCCGCAGGACCGAACTTGAAAGGCCGGCGATTCGATGTCGAGGAGGTTCGCCGCGTGCTCAGGCAGGAGGTGCTGAACCATGCCGGCCAATGAGAACCACCCACAACTTCGGGCCTTGGCGCAAGAACTCGCCGACATTCTCGCAGAGGCTCTGGTGAATAACCTCAAGGCCGACATCCTGAAACGATACCCTGCAGAGCCGATCGCAAAGACCGAGCCCCAAGGATCTTCCATTCACCCGAAGGACAAAAAGCAACCCACAGAGCCCCGAAGCCTCTGGACGCTCAGGGATCTCGCTCAGGACTCCAGCATTAAGGTCTCAACGTGGCGTCGGTGGATTCTTGAACGTCGAGTCCCAGTGGTCCGCATCGGTCGGAGTGTTCGAGTCAAAGACGAGGACTATCGCAAACTGATCCAGAAAGGGTACCGTAAGGCTATTATCGAAGGGGCCCATTTATCTTGAGGTTGAAGATCCGGCCTAAACGGCCCGCTGATTCCCAATCAGTCAGGCCATCTCAACAAAATATTATATCATCTAAGTATATGAAATTTAATAACAATTAAAATATCTAATTGTAAGCATTGACATTTTACAAACACAACGTTATAGTTGTGTTGATGACGTTAGCTTTAGCATCGACCACTTCAGGCATTACGTCAACCTCGGCAGGAAACAGGAGGACCCTATGTTACTTCAGGCCAAATCATGGTCGGAGCATGATTCCACAGTTCATTAGCAATGGGGATCTTCCCCAAGGAGTCCATTTAGCTACGTGGGATGAATTAACGAAACGTTTTGGAACAAATAGTCACCGTCAACGGTTACTTGTTGGCCTCAAGGAGGCAATGATCGAATTGCAAAAGGCTGGTTGCCGCATTATTTATGTAGATGGCAGTTTTGTGACCGCTGAGCCCATACCTAAGGATTTCGATGCCTGCTGGGACGTAATAGGCGTAGATCCACTACTCCTTGACCCCATCCTCCTGCGTTTTGACAACCGTCGGGCAGCGCAAAAGATAAAATATTTTGGCGAATGTTTTCCTGCGAACATGAAAGCAACAGTCACTGGGTTAACCTACTTTAAATTTCTTCAACTCAATAAAGATACAAACGACCCTAAGGGCATTGTCGCGGTTGACCTTCGTACATTCACTCCATGATAAAAAATGAGCGACAATATCGAATTACGAAAGCTCGAGCAGAGCAGTTTGCTCTCACTCTGTCAGAATTAGCCCAAAATAGGGGGGCACAGCAGATTCATCCTTTGCTGGAAAAGGCTCAGGAGGAAGCTTTGCAGAGCCAACTTGACGAACTGCGTGAAGAGCTTCAAGAGTATGAGGCGTTACAATCAGGCAAACAGAAAATTGTAGCCATTAATTCGTTCGATGAATTACCTAAGGCGCTGATCAAGGGAAGGATAGGTTTGAAATTAAGCCAAAAGGACCTTGCGGAGCGACTAGGATTAAAAGAACAGCAGATACAACGATATGAGGCAACAGAATATTCGTCCGCCAGTTTGACGCGTCTCAAAGAAGTAATAGGAGCACTTGGCATAAAAGTCAGAAAAGACCTGAGTCTCGACCCGATCCATATATCAGCGGGGGCTTTTCTTAAGACCTTAAAAGAGATTGGATTGGAACAGAATTTCGTTCTCAGTCGGTTGTTGCCTGTTAAGTTAGAGGCTTACCTTCGAGGTGAAAGAGCAGTCGAAGGAATTGAGAATCTCGTATTTCAATCGGCAAGCACGATAGGAAGAATATTCGAATGGTCACCGACTGCTATTTTAAGAGCTGAACCATTGCAACTGCAGACTTCTGCTTTAAGCGGTGCACGTTTCAAAATGCCTGTTAAGGCCGATGAAAAGTGGGCCAACTTATATACAGTGTACGCACACTATCTTGCGTTGATTGTGCTGGAAACAACAAAGCATATCCCACGCAAACCAATACCTGACAATGCTTCATCCATTAGAAAGGCCATACTTTCACAATATGGAGCAATCACATTTAAGAACGCAGTGTATTACACCTGGAGCCTAGGAATTCCTATCCTCCCTCTTAGAGACAATGCGGCATTTCATGGTGCGTGTTGGCGAGTGAAAGGACGAAATATTGTCGTCCTAAAGCAGAAAACAGTCTCATGCTCTCGATGGTTATTTGATCTCTTCCATGAACTGTGGCATGCAGGACAAGTTCCCAACGCACCTGATCATGTGCAAATTGAATATGACGACTTTAGAGCTCTTAAAGACTCAAGCGAAGAACAAATGGCGAGTGAGTTCTCCGGACAAATTGTTCTTGGAGGCCGAGCAGAAGAGTTGGCTGAACTTTGTGTTCGGGAGTCCAAGGGGAAAGTAGAATGGCTCAAGGTAGCTGTCCCAAGGATAGCCGCACAGGAAAATGTTCCGGCAGATTTCCTTGCAAATTACATGGCGTTCCGCCTTTCCCTTCAGGACATTAATTGGTGGGGAACTGCAAATAATTTACAAGATAAGGGAATTGATCCTTGGAAAATTACAAGAGACGTCTTGCTAGAGAAGATGCAGTTAGACTCCTTGAATGAGGGAGATCACAGTCTCTTAAGCCGAGCCCTTGCTGAGGTGGACAGATGAAAGCTAAGGCGAAGACAGTCTTACAACCACTAAAAATTAGTTGTACCAGCACTGCCTGCGATAAGGGATTGCATTGCTTCCTGCAGAAGAAAAAGCTGAAGGCGGCGAGCATATCCGGGAAGTGCCGTGACTGTGGTGCCGATCTGGTCGATTGGAAAAGAGTACATAAGCGGGCATTAGCAGATGCACCTTATACATTTAATGCATTGAAGTATGAACTAATTCGTCATCATTTTTGGCATATCGACATTGATCAAAAAGCAATTAACCACGCACGCCGAAAGGGAAAAATTGGCATGCGTGAGGCAGCGGAAGAGCGGATACGGCATTCAGTGGGGCCGGCCGAGCCAACATTTGACGGCCGACAGACACCCCGAGAAGGCAATGCCCTCTTTTATGCCCAACATGCAACTGCTACCTGCTGTCGAAAATGCATTGAAGAATGGCACGGTATCCTACGCGGCGTGCAACTTGAGGAGGCAGTTATAAAGTATTTTTTAGAACTGCTGGTCCTCTATGTCGAAGATCGGTTGTCGTTCCTGTCTACGGATGGCGAAGTGATCCCGCGAAACTGAATCGAGACGAACAATGGCAACCGAGATTGATACAGATGCTTGGTCGAGTCGCTATAGAACGAAAGCTATCGATCTTGAAGGGAAACGCTTGTTAATAACAAACTTCAGTGGTACGGAACAGGAACAAGACCTAACAGTTCCGCCGAACTGTTCAGGCTTTGGTCGTATTCGCCACTTCAGAAGGGCGACTAGTCAGGGATGGCCCACGAATCCTCTCCCTCTAGATCCTGCGTGTGCGGCTCTCCAGTTGGAAGAGTTGGATGTCATGCGTGCACAGGCATTTCAAAATGCTGCGTGTAATTGGCGTTGTTGGTATTGCTTTGTTCCATTCGACTTGCTCTCGGCGAACCCTCAACACTCGGCCTGGTTAACAGCTGAGGACTTGGTCAATCTGTACCTCGACCAACCAGATCCACCCAAAGTTATAGACTTGACTGGCGGAGAGGCCTCACTTGTTCCAGAATGGTTACCTTGGATGATGCACGCCTTGCGGCTTCGAAACCTGGAACAAAAAGTCTATCTTTGGTCGGATGATAATCTCAGCAACGATTATTTGTGGCGATATCTTTCAGACGAGGATCTGAGTCTCGTCTCTCGTTACAAGAATTACGGTCGAGTTTGCTGCTTCAAAGGCTTCGACGACACGTCCTTTGCCTTTAATACATGCGCCGCGTCCGCACTTTTTGATCGACAATTTCAGCTATTCGAAAGACTTCTTCGGCTTGGTCTTGATCTCTACGCCTATGTAACCTTAACGACTCCCATTAAGACGGGCATCGAGGAAGGGGTGAAAAGGTTTTTTGATCGCTTGCAATCACTGAATGAGAAGTTGCCGCTGAGAACAATCCCTTTAGAGATACAAATTTATACTACTGTGACCAAACGCCTTGAGCAGATCCATGACGAAGCAGTAAGAAACCAGAAGGTTGCGATCGAGGCGTGGCGCAAGGAACTGGAAAATCGATATACGAGCGAAGATCGAGCTACGAACATTTCTAAGGTGGTGCTGTATAAAAACAATAACTGAAATCAGGGCTTCCGAAACTGCAAATGAGAGCTACCAGAAACTCGTCGATACATGCGTTTCTGAAAGCGTATTGCGAGGATACTCCAATTTTGCAGAACTGGTGGCATCATTGCCTGGGATTTACCCTTCCGTAGTCCTAAGCTCACTGAATCGTTTAGTCTCGCTCAAAAAAATCCCGGCATCGTTAAGTTTGAGTGCAACCATTTCCTTGCAGAAAAAAGATGAGCGACCGCTAGCTCCGCCCTCACATCAGACATCTCTCCCCAATCCCCATCCACTTGATTATGACTGGAGATTTACCCCCTCTACGTCGCAGTACTTGTTAAAAGAGGTCTTACTTCATTCTGATCCTAATGGACGTTGTATCATGCTCGGGACGCCAACAGTATTTGCGGATGCCATCGAACAGAGGTACCCGATCCAGACCATCTTGTTGGATGCGAATAGGCAATTAGGTCGTTGCTTTCCTAGATCCATATCGTGGAACAAATTTATCTGGTGCGAGATTACTACACAGACTTTGCCGATACTAACGGGAGGGGTCATTATTGCCGATCCTCCCTGGTATCCAGAATATGTCAGAATGTTTCTCTGGGCGGCATCGGAATTGTGCATGCTCGGTGGCACCTTGTTTTTGAGTTTTCCGCCCATAGGGACCCGCCCCGGCGTCGACCAAGAATGGGTCGAAGCTGTGGACTGGGCACGACAGTTGGGCTTTGAGCTATCGGAAGTGAGGAAGATGTCTTTAAAGTATAGCTCTCCGATGTTTGAACAAAAGGCTCTTCTAGCAGAAGGATTTGCCAATATCAGGGATTGGCGGTCTGGTGATTTAGCTGTGTTTCATCGTGCAAAACTAGCCAGCATGCCGAAACCATCGATGCCGATCCAAGTTGATCAATGGGTCGATGACAATGAATATGGTATTAGAGTGAAGATGAAGGATAACGGGAAATGTTTTCGAGACCCGTCACTCATATCGCTCCTGCCTGGCGATGTCCTTACTTCTGTAAGCCGGCGCGATCCCAGACGAGACCTTGCTGATGTTTGGACATCCTCCAATCGTATTTTTGTTTGTCACGGCCCAAACTTGCTTTGCCGGATCTTAAGAGCAACGATATATAATCTGCCCGTTCAAAAGGAAGTGTCCGAATACCTCATGCGCGAGTTGAATGCGAATGAATCTGCCCTTGTCCAAAAGGCAGTTCGACAAACTCAACGGCTCGTTCGAGCCGAGGAGAAAGACAAAGTGGCTTTCCGCAATGCATAAATCGACAACTGCATGGCTACCTGTCCTAACGAAATGTTTGCATGATGGTCTAGAGACTGATCCGGTCTGGAAAAATTGCCTGGGCGAAAGTGCTTCTAAGCGTCCCGTAGAGTTCTCTCTCCATCTAGCAATTCTCATAGAGCCATACCTCGAATACCTTCTTCTAGGTCGAAAAACCGTTGAATCTCGATTCTCCTCAGTTCGTTGCGCGCCATACGGGTGCGTATCGAGAGGTGATGTGATATTGCTCAAACGATCGGGTGGCCCGATTGTAGGAGTATCAAGAGTCGCAGATGTTTGGTTTTACCGATTGAGCCCAACCTCCTGGAAGACCATTAGGAAGGACTTCAAGGAGTCTTTATGCATCCAAGATCCATTGTTTTGGCAGGGACATGAAAAGGCGTCATATGCGACGTTAATGCGGTTAGAAGATGTGCGCACCATCGAGCCAATTAATATTCCCAAGCGCGACAGGCGCGGTTGGGTCGTGCTGCGCTCACACCGTAGTCAGTTGAGCCTAAAAATATGAGACCAGTGGTCTTAGGGTTCTCTGGCGAGATAGCCAGTGGAAAGTCTCATATATCATCCGCTATGGCCCAAACCTTGAAAGCTCCCAGGGCAAGTTTTGGAGATTATGTCAGGCTTGAAGCTCAGAGACGTGGTCTAACTGCTTCAAGAGAAATTTTACAGGACGTTGGAGCGCAACTGATCAGCGAAGGGTGGGAGAAGTTTTGTCAATCTGTAATCTCTTCAACGAGTTGGCAGCCAAGCCAAAATTTGGTTATCGATGGAGTCCGTCATATCGAAGCTATCTCTACAATCCGATCTTTGATTCAACCAATGGTGCTATTTCATATCTTTGTTGAGGTTGATGATTCAATTCGCGAAAAAAGATTGTTAACGAAAGGCATTATCAATAAAGAACAACTAGCAAAACTGGAATCTCACTCAACGGAAGTACAGGTGAAAACAAGACTTCGTAGTATTGCAGATCTGATAGTGGATGGTTCCCGAGAGGAGAAGGATCTCGTCCAAGAAATCTGTAAGCGGATCAAGCAATTATAGTGATAAAAGACTATAAGATGCCAAAGAGGGCTTTAGGCAACTTGCAAGCAATTAGGAAGAAGGCCTGCGGCGATCTGTCCCCACCAAAGACGCTCTCTATAATCGAGAACCATTTGGCGATCTGGACGACTTAGCTGTGCAGCCCGCTGATTGCGTATCAGCAATGCTTCTAGTCATGCACACGTCAGTTGCGGTTCATTGGTCTCGGGCGCCGGCGGCCATAGGGCGCCGAACCTTAATCTCTGCACCCAGACAGGCTGCGAGCCGTTGCAACTCTTGGTGGGTATCATCACTCATGGGCGGCAGGTTGCCCGACACCACCATCCCGCACCCTTTGAGGTTCTGGCTGTGCTTGGCGCCAAATTTAGCCCACTGCATCTCCCATGCTTCACACTCCACCGTGTCGACAAGCACCTGAGGACGTGTGGGCCAGGAGATCGGGTACCACGCAACGAAGGGGATGCCCGTTGTCTCGAGCTTCAGGCAGGTTGTCCCCAGCGTTCTCCAGTCGGATACGGCATCAGGATGGAAGGGCGGGTCAAGAAAGACCAGATCCGCTCTCTTCAGTCCTGCGGCAAGAGCAAAGCCCTCTTTCTTCTGAAACGTGATGTTAACGCTTGGCAAAAAAAGGCCGGCACTGGCCGGGTACTGAGCAGCAACATTCTCGGATAAGTCAGTAAGGCAGACCTGAACACTCTTGAATCGCTGCGCGAGCCTGTTCGTAACGAACACCCAACCTGCTGGATACCGGTTCTTTCTAATCCACTCTCTGGCAACCGTGCAGTAGTCGGCTTCACAGGCCCCATCACGCACAACACGGCCAACGCCATGCTCCCATTCACCACCGGGTTTTAGCGAGTGGACCGGTGCGCCGCAGTGAGACTCAACGTAGTGGAACGTGTCCGAGGTCGCCGGGACCTCACCCGCCAGCGACAGCAACATCGCGTGCTTCCACACATCGCCTTGGTTTCCTGCCTTCCGAGAGTGGTCGTATTCCATCCGAGCCTCGCGGTTGGTCGTACTCTTTCGCCTATGGGTTTGTGAGCGTATACACCATGTCGCTGACGAAGCGCCTGAACGACTCGTTCTCCACGAACTGCTTGTAGACCTGCGTGTCGTCCTTCAAGAGGTGCTGCATCACCTTGCCGAGCACCTGGTCGTGCGCCATGCGCGCGGTGTGGGGCGTGTTCTGCTTAGCATTCATGTAGGCCGCATCGGCGGCAACCTTCGGCGCGATATCGTCGCAAATGCGCTTCGCGACGCGGTCGGTGTCGGTGAACAACGTGCCGAAGTGCTCGTTGAACGTCTTGAGGATGTTGCTCAAGCGGTCGAGCTCGGGCTCGCTCTTGCGACCTCCCACGTCCGTCGGCACGGGCTCGATCTCCGCGTCCTTGTCTACCAGCGCGATCTTCAGCACTGCCTTCTTCTCGACGCGGTAGCTGTCCATGTCGATGGCTTCGAGGATGCCTTTGGCGAGGTCCTCCTCCTTCGGCGCGGGCAGCTTGGGCGTGAGCAAGTTGAGGAGGATAGAGAGCTTTTCCCACTCGCGATTCGTGAAGGGCATCACCGAGGCGAGAAAGTCGTAGGTGCGCGTGAAGGTCTTGGCCTTACCCTTGAACTCGACCTGCTGGTCCTCGTCGAGCGTGTTGATATAGACCGCCACGCAGGCATCGAGGATAGGGTCAAGCTGATCGCGCTCGGCATCACCGAGGAAGAGCTCAACGACCTTAAGCACCTGCTCCGGTGAATAGACCTGAGCACTGTCTAGCGCGGTCTTCAGGTCGTGCAACTTGTTCGGGTCGGTTTCCTCGCTGAGCAGCGTCGTACGGTAGTAGTCATGGAAGGCGAAGGCGATCGCTTCGCTGTTGTTCTGGAAGTCGAGCACGAAGCAGTCGTGCTTTTGCGGGTGCGCGCGGTTGAGACGCGACAAGGTCTGCACGGCCTTGATGCCCGAGAGCGGCTTGTCCACATACATCGTGTGCAGTAGCGGCTCGTCGTAGCCGGTCTGGAACTTGTCGGCGCAAATCAGGAAGCGGTATGGGTCGGTCTGGATCTTGGCGGCGATCTCGCTGCTTGAAAAACCGTTGAGAGATACCTCACTGACCCTCGCGCCGCCGTAGTCGTGCTCGCCCGAGAAGGCGACGATCGCCTGGTACGGGCTCTTACGCTCGACCAGATACGTCTTGAAGGCGTGGAAATACTGGATCGCCCGGTC
>Ga0209515_10007524_pt1 | contig 13093 bp, 16 predicted proteins | sample Subgroupgradi54m_FD_187454 | JGI IMG/M metagenome (GOLD analysis project Ga0209515, IMG submission 187454) | Subsurface groundwater microbial communities from S. Glens Falls, New York, USA - GMW60B uncontaminated upgradient, 5.4 m (SPAdes)... ...
ACACCTTCGCTAATCATTGGTATCAGACAAGCTTGGTCATTTGCATGGCATGCGATAATTGGAGCAGAAATACTAATGTCAATTGTTGGATTGGGACACATTTTGTCTGTTGGAAGAGATTTTCTTGATATGGGTCAAGTAATTGCAAGTATGATTACAATTTTTGCAATTGGATTGTTAGTTGATAGACTCTTGTTGTTTAAACTAGATGAGAGAGTAAGAAGAAAATGGGGATTGGATCAGCACCGTTAGGTTGTGTAGGTATTACAAATGACCCCTAAAATTAAATTTGGAATTGCAGGAATAATTATTGCAATCGTAATTGTCCTTTCTTTTAATGTAAATTCAGGGAACCAACTTTCTCATAATGTTGATAGATCAGGTGACGTTCTAAGAATTGGATATTTTCCAAACATAAATCATGCACAAGCAGTCATAGGTCTTGGAAATGGAGATTTTCAAAAAGAACTTGGAGATGTTAAAGTAGAAACACATGTCTTCAATGCAGGCCCATCTGCAATTGAAGCATTGTTTGCCGATAGGATTGATGTCACATATGTTGGATCAAACCCTGCAATCAATGGATACATCAAGTCTGATGGACAAGGTTTACGAATCATTGCGGGTGCAGCAAGTGGAGGTGCAGTTTTTGTGGTTAGAAATGATGCAGGAATAAATTCAACTGCCGATTTTGCTGGTAAAAAGTTTGCATCTCCTCAAATTGGAAATACGCAGGATGTAGCACTACGAAGCTATTTGCTAAAAAATGGATATAAAACCACAGAAAATGGTGGTAATGTAACAGTAATTCCTGCAAATAATCCTGACATTGTGACACTCTTTTTAAAAAAGAGTATTGATGGAGCGTGGGTATCAGAACCATGGGGAGCAAAACTTGTCAAAGAAGCAAATGGAAAAATTTTGGTAGATGAGAGAGATTTGTGGCCAAATGGGAAATTTGTAACATCGCAAATAGTAGTTAGGACTGATTACCTGAAAAATCATCCAGATGTTATAAAGAAACTTTTAGAAGCACATGTTGACGAAACTACTTGGATAAATAACAACAAAGACCGAGTTACCCAAGTATTCAATGTGCAATTAGAAAAACTTACGGGTAAGACAATTCCTGTCGATGAGTTCCAAAATGCATTTTCACGACTTGAAATAACACATGATCCCATAAAAGAATCCCTTTACACATCTGCTAATAATGCATTTGAGCTAGGTTTTCTTGGAAATACAAAACCAGATCTATCCAACATCTATGATCTAACACTTCTTAACGAAGTTCTTGATGAGAAAAAACTATCAACTATACCTTAGATGTGGAACTGAAAGGAGATTATACTTTTCTACAAAATGTTTTGAGTTTGAGTAATAACTCTTCCTTTTTAGGACTCTGGTAAATTAACGGATGAAACTGGCATTTCAAACTGAGTGGTAAGAAACGGGTGTTTTTTTGGTGTGAAAAATTGAGTGTTAAGATACGGGCGATAACAACTATTAGTCACGGTCACAAAGGTTTAGTGTGCCTAATTTTTATCTCGATATAGAAACTACTGGTCTTGATCCACAAACCTCTAAAATAATTACAATTCAATTTGCTAAACTTCATGATACAACATCAGAACAGATTGGTGAACTAAAAATCTTAAAGGAATGGGAGTCTAGCGAAAAAGAGATTTTAAGACAGTTTGTCATCGAATCTGAAATATCACATTCCTATCCATTCTCCTTTATATCAGTAGGTTTCAATTTACAGTTTGAACATAATTTTTTCATTCAGAGGTGCAAAGCAAATGGATTAGAGCCAATTGATATTTTTAATAAGCCTCACATTGACATCAAACCTTTTGCGGTTATCATGAATAATGGTCAATTCAAAGGCTCAGGTTTGGATAAAATCACAGGCAAGCCACATGGTGGTAGTGTTATACCTCAATGGTATAACGAAAAGAAATACAATGAGATAGAAGATTACATCAAAAAAGAGGCTACTGAATTTGTCAATCTATGTGTATGGCTATATAAGGAACTTCCTATGATGCTAACTAAATTCAAGGCTGAAAACCGTATATCCTAGTGAACTATTCTGTGACAGGTATAAAAAATAGTTTAACCCAAATAAAATTATGAATATCTAGAACCTAATGCTGATTATAGATATGAGTTTAGTAATTTACCTAGATTTCAATTGCTTCTTTATCTTCATCAATTAATTTCATTTTTTGAGGATTATTAACAACAAGTTCAAACATTTTTTTAATATCTGAAGATAGATTAATTTCTAAAATTTCTTTATTTGAGGTTCTTCTGTTTTGCACGTATTCGTGAGCAAATGAACGACTGATGGAAGTTACGCCTGAGAAATCTAGTGTAATTTTGGTGTCAGATAATTGATTTATATATGCAAATAATTTCTCTGCTGAACTTCGTAATGCAAGATCTTTTGAAATTTGATCTTTAATTGAAATCATGGTGTCCTAATCTCCAATCTATATTCTTTAAGGGTTGCTATACATGTTTAGGATGAATGAGAATTAACAAACAGCTCATTTTGCATACTGTGACCAATCTTTTTTCTCTGAAACTAGTGGTAATCTCAGACTTATTAAGGTACCATTTAATTTCCAGCGATCTCCTAAATTATACATGTTTGAATTATTTGGTTGAAAATGAACTGCTCCTTGACCAGAAATAATTGAAACCTCACCTTTTAAACCATCTACGCTTAATTTTACAGAAGTTTGTAATCCAAATCCCCTGTCTTTGTCTTTTGTAGAAAGACCGTTTACTGCCTTAGCAATTGATATACCTTGATTATCAAATTCATAACCATGTTTTTTTAATTTTGCAGGTATTGTTATACCATTATCGAAAATACAAAAGTCAGCATAACCTTTTTGTTGATATTTTTGTGCTGCTATCTTTGCAGTGGTACACTCAGAATGCTCAAAAATATTATCTATTAATTCGCTGATTAGTAGATTAAAAAAACTTACACCTCCAAAGAGATTTGGATCAGTTCCTTGTAATCGAAAAATTGCTTGTAGTGCCTTATTCCTGTCATTTTCATCTGTAGGAAGCTGATTAATGGGTACGTATGTGTTACTTCCACTACCAGATATAATTGTGGAAATGTAGTTGGATACCGAGTAATTAGATGGAGGAATGTACTTGTCAGGGTTATTGATGATAAGATCACTTAATGGAAGAAGAGTAGTAGGAAATATAAAACCGAGTTCCTGTAGGTCGAGTTTTTGTGTTTCGTTGAAGTTTTCAGCATAAATACATGATTGAAGATATTCACCTAACAATTCTGGTATATCTGACATACTTTTTACCTCCAGTTTAGAGGTATAAATGATTATAATTTTCGATTTTATTCCAATTTAGTTATAGGATAATTTCATCCAACAACTATCCTTCCAATAGGACAACCGATGAATTCATTCAGTATTAAGATGTTAGCCTAAACTCTTCAAAGTAAACTTCGCCGTTCTCAACCGCATTCTTGATACTCTTTTCTCTTGGTGATTGTTTGGCATTCCCTGTCTTTGCTTCAATGAATGTTATCTTGTTTACTGTATTGTCCTCAAACAGACCATCAAATGCGATAAAGTCTATTGGTTCTGCCAAGAACCTACAGTCTCTAGGCTTGTGACCCCATGCGGCTACTGTTGGTGCAAGATGTTCCAATGTTTTTCCGATATAGACCTGCTTTGATTTTTCTATTGATTCTTGGATAATTTTCTTTTTATTTTCCGCAAATTCATCTTGAGCTTCTCTGAGTTTGTCCAGCAGATCCTTTGGTGGTTTTTTTCCAGAGAATATTTTAAATTCATTCAATTTATGAATCTCATTACAGTTAGGGCATTGTGCGTAAATGTTCCGTTCTGCTTGAATAAAGTCAACTAGTATCTTTTCAGTAGAGGTTGCCATGCTATGTCATACTCTAAATGAAGATAATTTGGAGTATGTCAAATTATGTTACAAACTCCATCATCTTAATCCAACAACTATCTTTGCCATTGGATAACCAACTAAATCCATTCAGCCTCAGAATGTCGTTTACCTCTCTCCAAACTTGCCTGTCAATCCATCCTTTAGGAGTCACTTTGATGGAATCCTTTTCGTTTACGATGCTGACCTTTTCGATTCTCTTCCCTAGTTGAACTGCCAAGTTATATTTTGATTCGGTACTTTTTGTTATGAGATCCTTGATCTTGTCATGTCCTAGATTCAAATCAATTCCCGATGCTTCCGCAGGCGTGATGTTGTCTTGTAGACCTGTATGTGGTCTGACAAAGTTGTGATAGATTCTATTTAAATCTGCGAATCTTTTGGCAGACTCGTCATTGCCAAGACCACGTCTTGCCTTTAGTTTCTCCCTGATTTCATTATGGTATCTCTCAATGGGTCTGTTTTGGAAACCATCAGCAAGTGACTTTGTTGCAATGTGTGCAGTCTTTCTTGAATCTAGTTCCTTTCGTATTGCTTCCTTGTATGATTGCAGAGAATCAGTAATTACAAAGTTTGGCTTGGATACTTCTTTTCCGCTTGCAATTATCTTTCTTGCATCTGCAATCTCACGTCTCTTTGATACTTCAACTGCAAGTACAAACCTTGTCTTAGGGTCTATGATTGTCCAAACCCAGTTGTAGAATCCCTTTCCAGCAATTGGTTTTGTGTCCTTGACATTTAGCATCATTTCATCAAGTGACCAGACATCACCTAGTTCTGGTTTTAGGCTGTCAACGTATCTCTTGATTACCTCTGTATATTTTTTCACCCATTCAAGTATTGCAACATGAGTTACCGAAACATCATGAACTGATTTGATGTGTCTTGCAATGTTTCTGTAAGACATTCCAGACATGAAAAGATTCAACGATTCCGTGATTATCTGGGGGTTGAATCGCATGCTTGCAAAACCGCTTTCATGCAAGCTGAATTTGTGTTTACATTGTTTGCAGATGTATCTCTGTTTTTTGAGTTGATTTCTGACAGTTCTGAAACCGTCCTTTTTGATTATGGTTGAATTGCATTTTGGGCAAATCTTTGGAACGTCTATCTTTTCAATTTTTTGTTCCTGTTCTATTGTGTTTTGCAGTAACTGGCAACTGATTATGTGCTTGCATCGCTTATCGTCTTTTTTGTTTAGTCTAAACAGAAAGTCAGGACAATCACATGTCCATACATCTGCATCTGAAAGTTTTCTTATGTTGTAGAATTTGTTTTGTGATTGTGACATTACCCGATAGTTATATTTCCCCATTTTGGTAATTGAATTGCCTTGAGAGACAATCTGTAATCCCTTTTGGGCTCTTGGATTTTCATTCATATGTATATAATAACCGTACGGTTATATATTGTTTTGTATTAACCGTACGGTTTGTAACCGATCGGTTAATTTTTATATTAGACTATATCAAATGAGAATGGTTGACACGTTGGAAGAAAGATGAGAAGGAGTTTGAAGTAAAACTTTCCGATGATGGCAAGAACAGTATAATTTGCAGAGTTCCAAAACCAATTCTTGAGATGCTTGGAAATCCTGAAAGCATCAAGTTTACGATTCTAGGCAAAAAGATAGTTGTTGTTGCAGGTGAGAAGAAATAACAAAAATAGGAGATATTTTAAAGTCACAAGGTAAAGGTCACGGGCTTGCTATATTCGAGGAAAATGAGATTGCATTATTAGAAAAAGGAATTTTCCTTAAAAAAGAAAAACCGTATATCAAATGCTTTGTCTCTGGTATTGACAGACAATTAAAGCCCGAAGAAATAGTACGACAGTTATTCGCAAGAAGGCTCGTTTCTTTCTATGGTTATCCAAAAGAAAGATTGGGAGTAGAAGTTGGCATACAGTTTGGAGAGGGAGATCCAGAGAAACGGGCAGACATAGTAGTATTCCATAAGGGAACAGATGAGCCATGGATTATCGTAGAAGTTAAAAAACCAAAAAGGAAGGATGGTGAGAAACAATTAAAATCATACGGTCAAGCAACTGGTTCTCCAATAGCAGTATGGACAAATGGAGAACAGGTTGAGATTTGGTATCGTAAAAAACCAAACAACTTCCTAAGCATAACAAACATTCCCACGGTAGACCAGACCTTAGAACAAGTAATTTCTGAATTATGGACTATCGATAGACTTACTAAAGAAAACAAGTTAGTAACTGAGAAGAAATCTCTACGTGACATTATTCAAACCCTTGAGGATCTAGTTCTTGTTAATTCAGCACCAGACGCTTTTGAAGAAGCATTCAAGCTAATCTACACAAAATTATATGATGAATGGGCAGCGACTAATATTAGAAGTAGAAATAAGCAAGTCTACTTTCGTGTTTATAACGAAAAACCAGAAGAACTTTACGAGAAGATTAATAACTTGTTTCACGATGCAAAACAAAAATGGCGTGATGTTTTCAACGAGTTTGATAAAATAGAATTATTGCCAGAGCATTTGGAAACATGTGTTTCTTTCCTTCAAGATATTAAATTATTCAATTCAAACTTGTATGTTATAGATGAAGCATTTGAGCACTTAGTAACTAAAGTTGCCAAAGGTGAAAAAGGGCAATACTTCACACCTCGCCATGTTATTGACATGTGTGTAAAAATGTTAAACCCAAAAGAAAATGAGTACGTGATTGATCCTGCCGCAGGTTCATGTGGATTTACAGTTCATACCATTTTTCATATTATGGGAAACCAACCATTTACAAATCAGAAATTGCCAGATCATGCACGTGAATTTGCCCAAAATAATGTGTATGGGATAGATCTTGATACCAAGGCAACTAAAGTTGCCAAAGCACTAAATTTGATTGCTGGTGATGGAAAATCAAACGTCTACCAAGCAAATAGTCTTGACAGTCCAGCATGGAGAGATGATATTAGAGCGGCTTTCAAAAAATACCTAACTCATTTCAAAGAGAAACCAATTGAGGATGAAAATCAAAAAAATTTCAAATCCTTTGATTTTGATGTGTTAATGACCAATCCACCATTTGCAGGAAAACAACCAGAGTCACACATTGTAAGACAGTATGAACTGGCAAAGAACAAGAAAGGCAAAATAATTCCGTCGGTGAAAAGAGACACTCTTTTCCTAGAAAGAGCGTTCAGTTTTGTAAGAGATGGAGGACGATTTGCTATTGTTTTACCACAAGGGAAATTCAATAATACAAAAGAGGAACGTATAAGAAAATTCATAATGGAACGAGGAAGGATTTTAGCAGTAGTAGGTCTTGATGAAAATACATTCAGACCACATACAGGAACAAAAACATCAGTTTTATTTGTTCAAAAGTGGCACGAAGATCTTTGCCCGAAAAAGGATAATTATCCAATATTCTTCGCTACTTCTCAAAAAACAGGTAAAGATAGTTCGGGTGATTATCTATTCTTAAGAGACAAAAATGGTGAAATAATTCTTGATTCACATGGACACCCTAAGGTAGAACATGATTTAGACGAAACAGCCGACAAGTTTATCGAATTTGCAAGACAAGAAGAATTATCTTTTGTAGAATGATCGTATGGTAACAATATCTATAATCAAATTAAATGAATTACAACGATTCAACCGACTTGATTCTGAATATTATCAACCGTTCTATCTCGAATACTATGAAAAGTTAAAGAAATTTGGTTCAGTGAAGTTAGGCGATCCTAAATATACAAAGGTTAGTGATGGTATACATTCTTCCATAGATTATGACATTAACAGTAAAATAATATGTCTCTCAGCGATGTCTCCAAGACTGGGTTATTTTGATCTTTCAGGTAATAGTTACATTTCTGAAAGACAGCATAGAAAATATCCAAATTCAAACCTACGAGAAGAAGACATAATACTATCGTCGGTAGGCACTATTGGAAACTGTGCTGTAGTCACAAAAGATATACTTCCAGCAAATGCAGATCGTCATGTTGGAATAATACGAACAAAAAAAGATAGACTTGATCCATTCTATGTTTGTGCATTTTTAAATTCAAAATATGGTAGGTTCCAGACAATACGAGAAGCAACAGGTAACGTGCAACTTAATCTCTTTATTGATAAAATGAAGGAACTTCTTGTTCCTTTATTATCACCATCAGAACAAGGCAAAATTGGACAACTAGTAAAAGAATCCACTATTATGTACATTAATTCAGAACAAAAATTCAAACAGGCAGTACAGACGCTTTTACAATTTGTTAATTTTTCTGATAAACGGCTAGGTCATATCTTAACCTATATTGTGGATTACAAAACAATAACTGCAAATAATAGAATCGATGCAGAGTTTTATCAACCCAAATATGATAATTTATTAGAAGATATAAGAAACTTCAAAAACGGTTATTCGTTTTTGGTGCAGAGTTTTCCTTTATCTAACAGTCGAGTTCAATCAAATAAAAAATCCGATGAGGAATTTACCTATGTAGAGTTAGCGGATGTTAACGGTTCAGTTGGAACTATAGATGAAAAAAATATCATATTAGGAAGAAATGCACCAAGTAGAGCAAAGATGTCTTTAAAGAAAGGTGATGTTATCGTTTCGTCTGTTAGTGGCTCATTTGATAAGGTAGCACTAATATCAGATGAGTTTGATAAATCTGTAGGTTCTACAGGATTCTTTGTATTCAGACCAAAAAATGGATTTAGTGAGTTTTTACTGGCACTTGTAAAAAGTCCGCTTGTTCAGTTACAACTTCAAAAATATACTACTGGATCTATTTTATCAGCAGTTCCAAAACCAATACTTAAAAAAATACAGATACCTGATTTTCCACATGATAAACAGAAACTTATTGCTGACATGGTAAAAGAATCTCACCAAATGTTCTCACGATCTAGGAAACTTATGAAAGATGCAATAACGAAGGTAGAGGGTATTATTGAAAATTAATTAAGTAATTCTGGTAATACCTGATACAGAAGATATTCTACTGATTCAATCTTTAATTTAGTATTACGAGGGATTTTATGCGTTAGTTGCATAGATTTTTGTACACATTCCTGTCTGCAATACTTTTGGTTCTTTCTAACTGCAGTGATAGAGAAATCCTTTTTGCAATAATCACAAATAAAACGACCATCTTTTGTTTTCATCTATTGCTCTAAGGTAATTCATAAATCATATCTATTAATTAAGTAATCCATATGGAGCCCATATGCCCTTTATGTGGAAAGAAACAGAATCAGAAACCAATTAAATCATGGAGTTATGGAAAAATGATAGAACATAAGGATAAATCGGGAACTTCATGGGGTGCTTCAGTTAAATGCTCAAGATTCGAATGTAAATGTGGAAAAGGATTTAATTATTATCTAACATCAAAAAATAAATCATGGACTATTCCTAAAAAGAAAAGTTGATCGCTAACCATTTGTCAAGTTTATTCGTTGGATTTGCTTTATAGGTTACTTGTGACCTTTACATTGACAATATGGACATTACCGACAACGAAATAAAATTGGCTGTAGCCAATCTACGTAATCAAAACCAGATCGCAAACAAGCAAATCTTTGGGTTGTTAGGAACTACTGTAGACAATAGATCTGTCTGGGCACCAGATAGTTATCAAAGAGGTTTTGCGTATGAATTAACCCCAATAGAGGAGAGACCAAAAGTAGTTTGGGAAATTATTGGAGTTTTTGCAGCGTATTCGGACGGACATCTTAACTACCTTCCAAGTTTTAACGATGGTAGAAATGCTGCACGAGACCTGAAAACAAACCTTGTAGGTCAATATGCCATAGACACAAAGAAAGAGTTGGTCAATTTCAAGGAGAACACTACCAAGAAGTTAGACGAATTAAGTATAGAAAACACTGAACTAAAGAGACGCTTAAGCGAACTGGAAATGGGTAAGAAAGACAAACAGTCTTAATTTTACCCAAACTCTTTTTTCTGATTCGTAGAAATAGCTAACTCATCTTTCTATTCTTTTCTTTGGTTCTTATTCTTCTCTTCTTTTTTCTAGTTAGAAAATCTTTCAATTCATCAAGTAAATAATTTGTAGACCGTTGTACGATGGTTGTAACAGCAGCTCCTACTACTACACCTAACGCTATTCCCATATCTAGTGAATGTGCTGATTGTTTTATTTGAAACTCAGCAGTGAAAATTCCTCTTTCTACATCTTCATAGATCCTGCTAGAAACCCATCTTGCTTCTTCTACACTAAGAATAAGATGTAGTTTTATCGGTTCGTTTCTGATAGTTGATGTTTGTAATTCTTCAATATCAGATATCATTCGGTCATATTCATCATCGAATGCACTCAAGTTAAAAACGAGTCATTTTACATAATGAAAAGCCTTTCTGTCTTTACAATCTCTTTGTATTAAGATGAATTGATCCACAAAGTCTTTATGAAATATTGCCCTTCCTATTATGATGGCAAAAAGCAACAGGTCACCAAACGATCAACGTTCTGATGCAAAAAATCCAACAAGTTCTGAACACAAAGCATCTGCCGATAATCGTAGTAATGAGATGAATCCCCAACATCCGTCTTATCCAAAATCTAAGGCAAAGTAATACTTACCTTAGAATCCCACTTTTTTTGAATGGGATTCTAATTTTTTATTTTAAGAAAGTATATCTTTAATCAAGATCTCATTCTATAACTATGTCATGGACTGCACTTGGGGCATTGATTCTAGGCTTACTTTTATTAAAAGCAATTTTTGATCCAAATACTAACATCTACAAATGCCCTGTTTGCGGCTTAGTTATCCAAAGGAACACACCTGCATGTCCTAGATGCAGAACTCAACTTGCGTGGTAAAATGGAAAAGAAACAACCTACAGTAAAGAAATTAAATCACTTTGAGCGTGCAGGATTAGCCTGTTTCTTAGTATTATTCTTAGCATCAGTAGGGATGACAAGTTACGGTCAGATCACTCATACGGATAGTTTGTTTTGGGAATTTACACTGGTTTCATTAGGTTCTATGATGGGAGGATTTCTTTATGGTGTTAATAGAACTAAATAACATCTTTACCCTTGTCTTAACACAAAATTTTTTAATCACTTTTCTGTATAATTAATTGGTTGACTCAAATTGGCACGTAGCCCGAAAGGGAGGGAGTCAACCTTCACTCATGACGAGGGTTATTTTGCAAAGCGAACTCAGATTGAGTGCAATAAAAATTTTTTATCTCCCGTATCTTAACACCCATTTTTTCGGATTAGAAAATCCCCCGTAACTTACCACTCAGTTTGAAATGTCAGTTTCATCCGTTAATTTACCAGAGTCCTTTTTAGAGTTCTGTTAAGAAGACGGAGGTTAGCATACTAAAATTCTTGGTGTTAAGTTTCGAGGTTTTTGGAAATTATCGCTTGAAAATTGCTAAGGCTTGCCTTATCCTAACTGCATTTTCTTCTAAAATCTTTACTATCTCTAATACTTCCTCTGGTCTAGCTGGTCTTTTATTCAATTTTTCAAATTCTTCTCTGCAAACACGGGTAAGTAATCCTATTGTTCTACCATAATGATAATCAAATGAGTTTTCATATTTCCAGACTTTTTTTTCTTCTAAATCGTCTTGTACATTCATTCTCTGTAAATTATGTTCAATCATTTGATTAATTATATCGATTATCATTTGCCTAGACTGTGGATCTAATGCCAAGTTACCTGTGTTGTGATGCTAATTTAATTAAACTTTCAATTTTATTATGACCTAAATCAAGTTTAATTCCAGCTTGTTCGGCTGGTGTTTTCTTAATACTACTATGTTCTCTTTTTCCAAATGATAATACAGACAACTGCTGCTACTGCAGGTATTATTACTAGCAAATAGCTCCTAAAATCAGTAGGTAAAAATGCATGTTCTTGTTGTCCAAATCCTGAAATTAAGATTGCGTGTGTTGATTGCTGTGGTAAATTAAATGCCACATGCCAATACCCATCTGGGTCTTTACTTTGTAGTACGTCTACCGGTTGACCGTCTAAATAAGCAGAAAATTTTGCCTTGTTATCTTGCAAGGGAAACATAAAATTTACATAATTTGTTTGAGGCCAGGGATTTCTGGCAGTAACTGATAATGCGTTTTTTGCATCATCAAATTTTGCATCCGTTAAATATGCTGATGATAAATATGTGAAATAAAATTTGTTGCCTTCTCTTTCAACTTGTACTGTCTGTGTAGGGTCTTCACCAAGTGCAAAACAACTGTAATAACTTACTTTTGATGCAAGCAAGGGATCAGGGTACATCGTAAATTCTCTTTTCTCACCTGGTTTCATTTCAGTAATAGTTTCAATGCTTTTACCAGTATCAAGAAATTTTCCATCTTTGCCATAAACTACAGCGTAAATTTTTACTCCATATGCAGAAACAGTATCGTTGTTTATGATAAAACCTGATGTGTGACCATCTGCATGTTTGATTAAAGTGGTATCATAAATTACTTGGATGTTTGCAGCATTATGTTTTGTAAGCACAAAGTTTACATCTGGTTTTTCCAAAATTGCATTTTTACTTTGTATCTGCGGTATTTTTATTTTAAATGGTATATCTTTTCCTGCATCAACTATTGATAGAGTATAAGAATCCGAAATCGTCTTGTCATTATCTTTTATGTTTATGGTAATTGTCGGAACTATTGCAACATTCTCCGTGTTTTTAACTGCACCTATGACAGTGTATGTTCCATTTGAATCAAAATATCCGCCAAATTCATTGATGGGAATCCATACTTCAGCATTAGCGTGTTGAAAGGAAACTAAACCTACTATAAACAACCCCACAAAAAAAATTGATATTTTCAGCAAATTCATCTCAAAGACAAAAACATGATTATTGATCTTTAATTTTAAGCTAGTTGCTGATTACAGTTCTTGCAAGATTAGCTCCTTCAACCATTGCTTTGATCTTCTCGAACGCAACAGTTCTTGATCTTGTTCTAAGGCCACAATCTGGATTTACATAAATTTTAGATGGATCCCCCAGAGACTTTGCAGAATATAGTATTCTGTCACGAACAAGTTTTGGAGTCTCTATTTTATCTACATGAACGTCAGTAACTCCAATTCCAATTTCCCCTTTGAATCCGTATTCTTTGAATAGTTTAAGG
>Ga0209515_10007525_pt1 | contig 13086 bp, 13 predicted proteins | sample Subgroupgradi54m_FD_187454 | JGI IMG/M metagenome (GOLD analysis project Ga0209515, IMG submission 187454) | Subsurface groundwater microbial communities from S. Glens Falls, New York, USA - GMW60B uncontaminated upgradient, 5.4 m (SPAdes)... ...
AATCAAGATCTAAAAGTGCGCAAACTGTAGCGCATGCAACGCCATGTTGTCCGGCACCTGTTTCAGCAATTATTCTTTTTTTCCCAAGCTGCTTTGCTATTAATGCTTGACCAATGCAGTTATTTATTTTATGTGCACCGGTGTGACATAAGTCCTCTCTTTTTAAGTAAATCTTTCCTTTTTTATAATGCCCAGTAAGTCTTTTTGCAAAATAAAGAGGTGTTGGTCTGCCAACATAAGTTTTTAACAATGCTTCTACTTCAGATTTAAACTTTTTATTTTTTTTATACTTATTAAAAGCTAGTTCTAATTCTTCAAGCGCAGGAATAATTGTTTCAGGTACAAAAACCCCACCGTATTTGCCGTAGTAACCTTTTAATGCTTTAGACATTTCAAAGATAATGTTAGCATTTAATATAAAAGTATAGAAATCTACTTAACTTATGACAAAACATATTCTTATAGCACCAAATGCACTTAAACACTCACTGGGTGCTATTGAGATTGCAAAAATTATAAAGTCAGGATTAGATTCATCTGAAGAGAAACTATCTTATGAAATTGCACCAATTGCAGATGGTGGCGATGGAACCAGTGACTTAGTTAAATATTATTTCCCAAAATCTAAATTTGTAGATTGTAGTGTTCATGACCCGTTGATGAGAACCATTAAATCACAATGGTTGCTTTTAGAAGATGGCACTGCAGTAATTGAACTAGCTAAAGCATCTGGTTTATCTTTGTTGGCTGAAAATGAATTAAATCCCATGTGGGCAAATACTTTTGGCACAGGTGAGCTTATTCTGTCAGCGATGGATAAAGGTTGTAAAAAAATAATTCTTACGCTTGGTGGCAGCGCAACTGTTGATGCAGGAATGGGTATTTTGGAAGCTCTTAAAGTAAAAATTTTAGATAAAGAAAATAAATTGTTAAAACCAGGAGGTGGATTTTTAAATTCAATTAAAGAAATTAATTTACGTGAAATAGATAAAAGAATAAAGAGTTGTGAAATTCATGTGCTTTGTGATGTAAGAATTCCTCTTACTGGAGAAAATGGGGCAGTAAATAGATTTGCAGCTCAAAAAGGTGCTAAAGAAGGAGAAAAAGTAATCTTAGAACAAGGGATGAAGAACTTAGCAACAATTACAAAAAGAATTACAGGCTTTGATTTTGAAAGAGAGCCAATGACAGGAGCTGCTGGTGGAGTAGCTTTTACTGTAAAAGCATTTTTAGATGCTAATCTTCATCTCGGATTTATTTACCTCTCTAATTTAATTGGACTGGAAGAGAAAATTAAAAAAGCAGATGTTATTATTACTTCAGAGGGAAGTTTAGATGCCCAGACGTTAATGGGGAAAGGTGTTTTTGAGCTTGCAAAACTTGGAAAAAAACATAAAAAGAAGATAATAGTCTTTTGTGGTAAATATGATAAAGATATAAATTGGTCTTCTTATGGTATTGATTCTGTTTTTCAGATAAAACCAGATGATATATCTGAAAAAGAATCAATTTTAAAAGCTAATGAATTTCTTAAAAAGTCAGTTGAAACTGCAATCAAATATTTATAAATTGTTAAATACTAAGAGGTGTGTAAATATTTACTTGAAATAGGATGTGAATTACTCTAGAATGTAATCCTAGCCTTATTTAAGTTCTTAAATGTAACATCAAATTTACAATTAAAAGTAACTAAATAGGTTAAATTATAAATCAGCTATGTTATTGGTATATACTAAAGCGTAGGAGTAATAAAAATAACAATGAATATAAAATCCCGATTAGAAAGAGCTGCTGAAAATAAGCAATGGATTAAAGTCTATTTTCATGATGCTAGTGGGATTGTTGGAAAAGTAATAAGGGTTGGACAAGACTATGTAGAGTTAGAAAGCTATGGTTTTGATGATTCTCCAGTTAATAGAAACTATGCAAAAAATCTTGTACCACTAAGTTTTATAAAAATGTTTACTGTTGAGTCTTCAAATTTTGCTGATGCTGAAAGAAAACGATTAGAATATCTTAGCCAGTTAGAAGAACATGTTTCTTCTGATACAGTAAGTGAAGCAGAAAATAAAAGCATTTAAGGAGTTATTTCAGCTTACCAATTCTCCAGCATAATGACAGGCTGCTAAATTTTTATTTAAGATTGGTTTTGGTACTTCAATAGAACACTTTTCTTTTACTATTGGACATCTTGTTCTAAAAACACAACCACTTGGTGGATTTGATGGGTCAGGAATTTCTCCTGATAAAATTATTTTTTTCTTATTTTCTGTTTGATCAAAATCTATTTTAGGTGCTGAGCTTAACAAGCCAACTGTATAAGGATGTTGCGAGTTTTTAATCATGTTTTCTTTGGATCCGAATTCTACGATGTGACCCAGATACATTACTGCTATTTGGTTTGAGATGTAGCTTACTACCTGAAGATTGTGAGAGATAAATAAATATGTTAGATTTAATTTTCTGTGAAGTTCAAGCAAAAGATTTAATATTTGTGCCTGAATTGAAACATCCAATGCACTTACTGGCTCATCTAAGACTAAAAACTCTGGATTTAAAGACAATGCTCTTGCAATAGCTACTCTTTGTCTTTGTCCACCTGATAACTCATGAGGATATTTGTTTCCCATTTGTGATTCAAGACCGACAAGATTTAACAGCTCAACAACTCTATCTCTGATTTCATCTTTAGATTTTAAAATCTTATGTGTCGAAATAGGTTCTTGTATTATTTCATGAATCCTCATTCTTGGATTTAAGCTAGAGTATGGATTTTGAAAAACAATTTGTAGCTTTTGTCTTAGTAGTCTAAATTCTTTACTGGGTATTTTAAATATATTTTTATCTTTGTATAATATTTCTCCTGCGCTAGGCTCTAAAAGTCTGAGAATTAATTTTCCTAGAGTAGACTTACCGCAGCCAGACTCTCCTACAACACCAATTATGTCGCCCCTGTGAATTTTAATTGATACATTTTCCAGAGCTTTGACATATCCTGTGGTTTTTGACCAGAATCCCCTTTGTATAGGAAAATGTTTTTTTAAATCTTTTACTTCAATTAGTAATTCTTTACTCATTATGTTCTAACTGCATCCAGGATTTCAATTGAATCTTTTTTATCTGTTTCAGAAATGAATACTTTTATTATTTGATTTTTGTTTGTAGGAATATTTTTTCCTACAAAGTCAGCACTAATAGGTAGCTTTCTATGTCCTCTGTCAACAAGTACAAGAAGTTTAACAGAAGCTGGTCTTCCAAAATCTCTTAGGGCATCAAGTGCTGCTCTTGCTGTTCTTCCCTCATATAAAACATCATCAATTAAAAGAACATTTTTATTGTCAATGCTTGGAACCATACTGGATTTGCTTGGCTTTAAAGCTTTTCTATGATCCAGATCATCTCTATATAAAGTTACATCCAGATATCCATGAGATATTGATACTTTTTCTATTTCAAAGACAATTTCACAGAGCCTTTTTGCCAGATATTCTCCCCTGGTTACAATGCCTACCATTACAAGATTACTTAAATCAACATAATTCTCAACGACTTCGTGTGCAAGTCTTTTTAAAGTTCTTGTAACTTCATTGCTGTCTAGTATTACGTTCATAATGGTTAAGTTATATTTCCTTCAATCAGATAAAATATTATGAATATATGATAGCAAGTAACTACTCAGATCTATGGTGAAAATAAAAATACAATTTCTGACAAAGAAAGATTTTGATGATTTATTCAGCAAAATCTTTAGAATGTTAGGCGAAGTTTACTGGAAATCTATGCAAAGCCCGACCCGCTTCGCCTGCAAAGCGAGGCGAGCAAGTGACGTAGGAACGAGGAGGGCGGTGAGTAATTACGATAGCAAGTAATTTAGCAGATTTATTTATTAAACAGGCTAAACAAAACAAAAATAAAATTGCAATTGAGTACAGGTTAAGACGAAATGAGCCTTATAGAACATTGTCTTGGGAGCGTTTTAACATGCAGGTTGTTGAAATTGCATATGGCTTGATTGAACTTGGACTAAAGAAAAATGACAGAGTAGCTATTTTGTCAGATACAAGGTATGAGTGGTCAGAATGTGATTTGGCGATTTTAAGTGTTGGAGGTACAGTTGTCCCATTATATTCATCTCTTCCGAATGAAGCAGTTAATTATATATTAAATAACTCGGAGAGTCAGATAGTTATTGTAGAAGATAAAGGACAACTGCAAAAAATAAGATCTCAGTGGGATAGTTTAAAGCACATAAAATATGCAGTTGTAATAGAAGATCTTGGTGATCTGCCGCAATATGATCAAAGAATAATTACTCTTAGGGGGTTAAAAGATAGGGGTAAACTTAATTTTTCTAAAGCACCTTATTTAATAGATAAATGTCTTAAGGAAATAAAAGAAACTGACATTGCAACTATTATTTATACTTCAGGTACAACTGGGGATCCAAAAGGGGTAATGCTTACACACAATAATATACTAAGCGTGGTAAGTGTTTTACCAAAAATAATGCCGTTAAAATCAACTGATAAATTTCTTTCTTTTTTACCGTTGTCTCATGTTTTTGAAAGGGTAGGTGGGTTCTTCTATGCAATATCTACAGAGACAGCTATAACCTATTGTTCAAATGCTGATCAGATAGGGGCTTCACTTAGAGATTCAGGTGCAACTATTATGCTGGTAGTGCCAAGGCTTTTGGAGAAAATGTATTCGAAAATAAATTCCCAATTAAAAACGTTACCAGAATTTAAAAAGAAACTTTATAATTGGGCTTACTCGGTTGGTAAAAAATATATTTATAATAAATCAAATAAGAAAAAATCACCATTTGCTTTCATTAATAAAATCAGTTATAAGCTCGTAGATAAGCTAGTTTTTTCCTCTATGAGGAAAAGAATTGCACCAAAGTTGAGGTACTTTATTTCAGGTGGAGCTCCGCTTTCAAAAGAAATTGGAGAATTTTTTTCTGTGGTTGGAATTGTGGTTTTGGAAGGTTATGGATTGACGGAAACATCTGCTCCTGCAACGGTGAATACTCCAAAGGATTTTAAATTAGGGACCGTTGGAAAACCATTGCCTAATGTTACTTTGAAAATTGCTAGTGATGGCGAGATTTTAATTAAAGGTCCAACGATTTTTTCAGGATATTATAAAAATGAAACTGCAACTAAAGATACATTTAATGATGGATGGTTTTGCACCGGTGATATTGGAGTTATTGATGAGGATGGTTTTTTGACTATTACAGACAGAAAAAAGGATATTATAGTTAATTCTGCAGGAAAAAACATTGCACCTCAAAATATTGAGAACATGTTAAAAACCTCTGACTATATAAGTAATGTTGTTGTTATTGGAGATAAAAGAAAATATTTGTCTGCTATTGTTACATTAGATCATGAGGCTATTTTTTCTTTTGCAAAGGAGAATGGAATAAATACAGATGGTGGGATGGATGAGCTTATTAAAGATCCTAAAATCATAAAACTAATTGAGGATGAAATTGAGGAGAAAACTGCTGAATTCGCTGATTATGAACAAGTGAGAAAATTTACAATTTTACTCAAAGATTTTACAATTGAATCAGGCGAAATTACTCCTACATTAAAAGTAAAAAGAAAAGTGGTTAATCAAAAATATAAACAGCTGATAGATTTAATGTATCCTCCTGATTGATCTTAAAAGTTGTATCCACTATGAACCAAAGAGCATATTTAAAAAATCTCCAAATTAAGATTTCTGTTTGTATACTTGGTATGAGTTTATTGTTTCTTTGCTTTTTGGCTTCTTTTGCAACTTCAGTTCCTGACAACTATCCTGAAATAGCTAGGGTTGAAAAGTTGTTATTTGATAAAAGCTCTCCTGAGATTAATATTTCTGATAGATTGACACGTATTGAAAAAAGTTTATTTAATAAAAGCTATTTGAGTGAAGATCTTCAAAAAAGATCAGATAGGATTAAATTTTATGTGATTGGAAATTCTTTGGATGAAGAAGAAAATCCTAAAAATGTTACTGAATCTGATAATAAACAGGATGTCTTGCAAAATACAGATGAAGAGGGTTATGAGAATATTCAAACCGAAGAAATTGATAAATCTCAATTTATCGATCTGCTTATAAAAAAAATTAATTTGGAAAGAGGTTTTAAGGGACTATTGACGGTTAAGCCGGATACTATTTCAACTATTGTTGCTGAAGAACATTCAAATGAGCTAATTAAAAGAGGCTACCTCTCTTATTTTGATACAAAGCATCAGGGACCTGATGAAAGATATTCCTTGGCAGGAGGAACAGGTGTAGTGTCTGAAATTGTAAATGGATTTCAAGAGGATAAACAAATCAAACTCAGCGAACTTTTAGCAAAACAACTAATTCAAGCAATTAATCTTAATGCAGATGACTCAAATATACTTTATAGCTCTTATGTTACTGAAATTGGTTGTGGTATTTCTTTGTCGAAAGATAAAAAAAGTTTTGTCTCTGCTCTTGAGTTTATAACTAAGGGGGGTGACTTTGAGCCTCTTAAACCTGTGCTTAACTTTGGAGAAAAATTAACAATAAAGGGAAAAGTTCTTCCGCCTTATAAATTCAAAGCTATTTCAATAGCTTATTTTGATAAGCCTTCATTAGATGACTCAGAAATTACTGAACAAGAGCCAAATTTTGATGATGATCAAATTATTCCGTATTTTCCTCCTCAGGATTATATTGCATTTGCTGATCTTGCTAAAACTAATATTGGGAAAGTTCTAAAGGGTCTTGGAGTCATTGCAGCTCTTGGTGGAGCTCCTTTCACTGGAGGAGCTACTGCTGTCCTGGCACCTCCTTTAATATCGTCGATCCAGAACGGACCCCCAAAAGAGGTCCCTTTAAAAGGAGGGATTAAATCCAATTCTGATGGAGAAATTTTTGGGGAGCTTGAATTAAACTATCAAGGTAAAAGTGGAATTTACTTTATTAGTGTATTAGCTGAGTTACCTGGAGTAAATGCTTCTATTGTTATAAGCAGAAGAACAGTTAGGGTCAAGAGTCCTCTACAACCGGCATTGAGTAAAAAATAAATTCAGTTAATAAATAGCAATCTTTGTATTACAATTAGAAAGAGTAGCTCCAATGTAAAGGATTAAAAATTGGCTTACGAAGATGAGATAAATTTAACTCCGGCAGAATATTACATGCAGGAATGTTTTGATCTTGCAAAGAAAGCTCTTGGCAGAACCTCACCAAATCCTATTGTTGGTGCAATTGTTCTGGACAAAAATGGAATTCCTATAGGAAGAGGCTATCATAAGAAAGCTGGAGAGGAACATGCAGAAGTTATTGCTCTTAAAGAAGCTGGTGATTTAGCTAATGGAGGCACCCTAATAGTTAGTTTAGAACCTTGTTGCCATAAGGGAAAAACACCGCCTTGTACTGATCTTATTCTTAAAAGTAAAATTCAGAAAGTTATTTTTTCACATTATGATCCAAATCCACTTGTAAATAAAAAAGGTGAAAAATTACTACTTGAAAATAATATCAAGGTAGTTTCAGGAGTCCTTGATTCTGAAGGAAAAGAAGCAAACAAATTTTTCTTTAAGTGGATAAAAACTGGATTACCTTGGATTACATTAAAACAAGCTCAAACTTTGGATGGGAAAATTGCACTGAGCAATAATGAAAGCAAGTGGATTTCTTGCCCTGATTCACGTAAAGAGGTCCATAAATTACGCAATGAGTATGATGCTGTTTTAGTCGGTGCAAATACTGTAGTGATTGATAATCCTGAGCTTACGGTAAGAGAAATTGAAGATGGAAGAAATCCTATAAGAGTGATACTTGATATAAAATTGATCACTAAGCCAAATTCAAAAGTTTATAGTGACTCTGCTCAAGTGATGCTTGTTACAAAGCAAGGACATGAAAAAGAAAAACTAGCTCAATATTTAAATCTCAATAAAGATTTAAGTATTATTGAGTTGCCTGAAGAAAAAAGTGGAAAAATAAACCTTAAACAGCTTTTTATTGAATTGGGTAAAAAAAATATATTGAGTGTATTGGTTGAAGCTGGCCCAAATCTTTCTGGTAAATTACTTTTGGATAAATTGGCTGATGAGTATATTTTATTTGTTTCTCCAATGGTCTTTGGAGATTCTAGGGCAATTCAGAGTCTTGAACTGGGACCACTAGCAAAAATTGACCAAGCTGTTAAATTTAGGCTTTTTAACCATAAAATAATTGGTAATGACCTTATTCTTTTATTTAGGGCAGATATTTAAAAATACAACTATTACCTCTTTTACAATTTGGGGAACTTCATCAATTGTAAGTATAACTAATATGCTTAAGACATTGTCTGTCGAGTTGAAACATAAAATGAGTTTGCTTAAATTGTTTTGATTAGTGTTTTTATTATAAACTGTTAGATAAATATAAAAAGAAATGTTAGATAATTCTAGGAGGAGATAAGTTAATAATGATAAGAAACAATATTTTAAAATATTTTTTTCTTGCTAATTTATTATGCCTCTTAATTTCTGGTAACTTATCTTTTGCACAGGGAACCAGGCAGAAAGATGCAACAGTTGTTTCAGTAAGTGAGCTTACCGATCTTCAGGGTGATGAGTGGGCATACGGAGCAGTACAAGAGCTTGTAGAAAAGTATGATGTCTTAGAAGGATATCCTGACGGCACCTATAAAGGAAAAAAGTTTTCAACAAGATTTGAATTAGCAGCAGCAGTTTATGATTTAGCTACTTATTTTAGTGATGAAATAGCTTTGGATAGAGAAGATTTGGCAAAGTTAGCAAAGCTGCTAGATGAATTTTCAGGAGAAATTAAGGCACTTCAGGACAGAGTTGATAAGCTGGAAACAGCAGTTAATGCTATAGGAAACAGAACTACTTCATTGGAAGCAAGGACTACTATGATAGAAGGAACAGTAGCAGATCATACAGCAACCTTAGCAGAGCATGAGAAGAGATTAGCTTATGCTGAAAGAAGAAAAGGATTTATCCTGGAGAGATTAATAAAGGGTGTTGTTGTTGATATAAGAGATGTTTCAAGAGGAATTGTTGCAGCAGTTTCAGCGCCCTTTAATAAAAATATTAATGATGCAATTTCCAAGTAGTTTCTTTAATGTCTTTAAAACATAACTTAGTTCAAATATCAGACACTCATTTGTTCTCTGATAAAAATTTAAGTCTTAAAGGCTCTAACACTTATTCAAATTTAAAAAAAACTATAGAAGCTGTATCAAGACTTAAAGAAAAGCCAGAGCTAGTATTGCTTACAGGAGATCTTTCTCAGGATTATACTCCTGAGTCGTATAAGCATTTGAAAGAGTTGTTAGAACCTCTCAAAATAAAATATTATTTATTGCCTGGAAACCATGATGATGTTCGTATTATTAATAAAGTCTTTCAGTATAACTGGGTAAAAGATCAAGTTGACTATTCTTTTGAATATAATGAGTGGTTTTTTTATTTTATTGATAGTACAGTCTTCCCCAATAATTGGGGAGAATTGTCTGATAAGCAATTAATTGATTTTGATAAAATGATTAGCTTAAAAAAGAACATTCCTATAATCGTGTTTATGCATCATCATCCTGTACCTGTGAGAAGTAAATGGATAGATGAAATGGCATTAAAAAATGCTGATGCTTTTAACAAAATAATAAGAAAAAATCCTCAAATTAAAGCAGTATTGTTTGGTCATGTTCACCAGGTCTTTGAAGAAATAATAGATGGGGTCTTTTATACTAGTGCTCCTGCTACCTCTTATCAAGTTGTACCAAGAGTTGATAACTTTGCTGTAGAAAAACTTGTGCCTGGATTTAAATTTATAAGCTTACAGGATAATAAATTTAGCTCTAAAGTTATTTGGGTATAAATCTTTTCTCTTATTTAAAAAGGTTAAGTAATTTGCCTAAAAGTGTTTTTTCTTTGTTTTGTTCAGTGCCTGAAAGTGAATCAGCGCAGTTATGACAGCTTCCACAAACAAATTTTGATTCAATAATAGTTTGGCATCTGGGACACTTCTGCTCTACGAAAGCTTCGTTAATGGAAGATCCGCATGTTGGGCAATTAATTGTGTTGCATTCTGACATATTGTTTATGCATGTAATATTATAGCTAGTATTGAGCCAATGCTTACTGCAAGTACGATTGAGCTAACCCAAATACCAGCTGCTACTTTCCAGCTCTGCTCTTTTGCCATTACAGCTACAGTGGCAATACATGGCACAAATAAGGTTAAAACTACACTGGCTACAGTCACCTGAGCTGCTGTCATTGGCAGTTCTGTAAGCCCAAATGCCCCAAAATCTCTTCTGACCATTCCTAGTATGAAAGATATGGATACTTCTTTAGGTAAATGTAAAAATGTTTTTGATATTGGTTCAAAAAGTAAAATAATTTTATTTAAAAAGCCTGTTACCTGAAGTATAGCAACAACAAATGCTGCAAGAAAAAATGCAGGAATTGCTTCGGTCATAAAGAATAAAACTTTTGTTTTTGCTTTGTAAAAAACATTCTTAACCCTTGGAAGTCTTAAAGGTGGAAGATCTATAAGAAGTGGAGTTGACTTTCCAGGTAAAAACTTGTTCATTATAAATCCTGTAAAAACTAAAACTAATCCAATTACAGAAAGCCAAATTAGCCATGAACTAATGCCTCCTGATTTTGCTAAAAGGCTCTGTATGACTCCAAGTTGAGCTGAACATGGTATTGCAAATCCAAGTATGGTCATAGCAATAATTTTTTCTCTTTTTGTTGAAAGAAGTCTTGTTGTAACTGAAGCCATGGTTACACATCCAAGTCCAAGTATTAAAGGAATGATTGCGCGTCCATTCATTCCTATTCTGGATAAAAGTCCATCAACAAGAACAGCCAGTCTAGGCAGATAACCGCTATCTTCAAGTATTGCAAGTGCTGCATAGAAAGCAATTACAAGAGGTAATAAAAGCCCAAGTAGATATGTAACTGTCAGCGTTAAAATCCCATATTTTCCTGAAAGAATTGTACCTGCAGCACTGAATAAATTGTTTTCTAAGCCGGATTGCAAGACAGTATTTTGAGCCCTTTCTATATAATCCGACTTTCCAAAATAATATTCTTTATTTATGACATTTTCTTTTTTAAATTGATTGTATTTTTCTTTTTCTGCAAGAAATCCTTTTGGAAAGGTATAAATCTTCTTTGTCCTATCTGTTTTTTCTACTATAGCTTCAACGGGGAGGAGCAGTCCTGTTACTTCACGAACAAAAGGTTCATAATAAGCATTCATTATCTTCTTTTCTGTAAAACCTACCAGATCTCCACCAATCCAGATGCCAAGAAACTGATATAAAAATAAAAATCCTATTAATGCGGCAGAGATGGAACCATATATTGGATCAATTAAAAAATTTGAAACTTTAGTTAGAAACCTTTCTTTTTTGTTTCTTTTGGTTATTACTTTTAAAACAATTTCGTTTACTTCTTTTCTGCGATTTGAATATAATTCACCTCTTCTGTTTCTTGGCTGAATATTATGGCGCTCAGCTATTGTGAGATCACCTTCCAGGATAAGGACTGCTTCTGCTTGGTTTGATACCATTGGCAATAATTCAGTTAATTCTGATTTTAGTATAGGATCTATAGTTCCAATTTTTCCTTCATGGTTTTCTATTGCATGTTTAACGTCATTCATTCCTTCTCCGGTAATTGCAATAGTAGGATAAATAGGTACTCCTAAAAAACCGCTTAGTCTTTTTATGTCTATTTCTAGACCAATTGATTTTGCTTCGTCCATTTGATTGATAGCAACGATCATTTCTTTCCCCATATCAATTAATTGTTTTGTCAAAAATAAATCTCTTTCAAGACTTATTGCTGAAACGACATTTATAACAAGATCAGAATATAAGATTACGTCTCTTGCAACTCTTTCCTCATCGTTAAAGCTGCTTACTCCATAGATTCCAGGAGTGTCTTTGATTTCTGTATTTTTACTTAGTGATGCACTGGTGATTTCTACTGTAGTCCCAGGATAATTACTCACATCAACATACATATTGCTGAAGTAATTAAAAAAAACAGACTTACCTACATTAGGGTTACCTACAAGGGTTAGATGTTTTACTTTTGTTTCTAGCATTGTGTTTAATTAACCTTAGTTATGTAATTATAACGTTGTTAAATTAACGTGAACTAAGTTTAATAATACGTATGGTAGGGTAAAGAATTTAAAGAATTTATAAATTATAGAGGTCAACCTTTTCAGATAATCTAAAATTCTGCATATATGGTATTAAGAATAGAAAAACTAGATAGGCTGTTTCAATTGTTCAGAGGTACAACTGGAGTTGCTTCTGGTCATGAAAAAAGTGGTCAAACTCTTATTGATTCAGCTCCTGGTCAGGATTTCACAGTAGCTGGAAAAGCTTTTGCTTATAAGCCTGATACTGTGAACATAGTAACTACTGATAATTATTGGGTTACTAATAATGATTTTACAGTGATTCAAAAAGATGAAGGTTCTATAATAAGAGCTACAGCGGTGAAAAAGACTGGGGAAGAGAGATTAAGTAGTTTTATAATTGAAGAGCGAACCGGAATAAAAGATGGAAGTAGAGGTTCTTTAAATAGGCGGTTGATTGCAAATGTTAACTATGGTGAGAATAGAATTGATATAGAATATTTAGCTCCAGAACATCAGCCAGAAACTTCAAGGCAAGAGCTACAACTCTCAGCTACAATTTTAGCTTCTATTAATCTTGAAACTGGTGAAATTGGAAATTTTCAAAGAACAGGACAAGTTAGAAGAAAAAGAATTCCCTTAAGTGATGCTGAAGTGCCAAAATATTCATCAGAAATAGAAACATTGCTTAAGCTTTTAAATGAAAGTCTACCTGCATAAGTAGTATTTTCTATAAACCAGAATTTAAATTATAATGGTTAATAGAAATGGTTAATTTTCTTACAGTAAGTGAAACAAAAGTGATTTATGATTCTGGGAATAAATGTCAGATCATTGATGTGCGAGAAATTTCAGAATATATTTCAGTAAGAATTCCAAACTCAAAACTAGTTTCGCTTTCTGAGTTTGAACAAAAATGAATTT
>Ga0209515_10007526_pt1 | contig 13085 bp, 12 predicted proteins | sample Subgroupgradi54m_FD_187454 | JGI IMG/M metagenome (GOLD analysis project Ga0209515, IMG submission 187454) | Subsurface groundwater microbial communities from S. Glens Falls, New York, USA - GMW60B uncontaminated upgradient, 5.4 m (SPAdes)... ...
AGGGCATAAACAATAATTTCGGGGTTAGGGGTCACAACATAATACTTTTCCCCCGGTTTTTTTAGACCTTGTAGTATATACTCCAAGATATTTCCTTCTGTTTCGTCCGTTATGCCAACTCCAAGGATATATTTTTTTCTCAACATAAATTTTAAACTACAGGATTAAAATGAGAAAATTTGTATATATTCAATTTTGCCTATATTGAGTACTTTTACTGTACATTATTCTGCTTATATTTTACAGGTCCCCTCCTGCGTCGGGGCAGGCCTGGGTTCAAAAAAATAACAAAAAAAATGGTATTCTCCAAAATACTACTATAACCCTGCCATCTGTGAAAATATTTTTGATTTTTTTTCTTTCACAAAAATTATAAAAGAATTATACAATTATTATAGGTCATTTCCTTGATATACTCCTCTTATACAACTCTATATTCTCCAGCGCTACTCCCGTCCCTCTTACCACGCAAAGCAATGGATCTTCTGCCACGTGGCAGGGAACGCCGGTAAGCTGGGTCATGAGTTTGTCCAAATTAAGAAGCATTGAGGTTCCGCCTGACATAACAACTCCTTTGTCTATTATGTCGCTTGCCAGTTCCGGCGGGGTTTGCTCCAAAACCCCCTTTACCCCTTCTATGATACTCAAAAGCACTGGCCTTATCGCCTCGCTTATTTGCGTTTCGGAAAGCTCAATGGTACGGGGTAAACCGGAGATGCTGTCTCTGCCTCTTATTTCCATTTTCTTCTCGTCCTTTTTCTCTAAAGGCAAAGCATTTCCTATAGTAATTTTTATCTCCTCCGCGGTTCGCTCTCCAATTAAAAGGTTAAATTTTTTCTTGGTATAATTTGCTATTGCCTCGTCAATCTTATTTCCCGCCACCCGAACGGAATTGTGCACAACCACTCCTCCCAAAGAAATAACTGCTGCTTCGGTTGAACCCCCTCCTGTATCAACCACCATATGCCCCGCAGCTTGGGCAATTGGAACCCTAGCTCCAATGGCAGCAGCCAAAGGCTCATCAATTAGATATGCCACTTTTGCACCAGCAGACATGGTTGCGTCTAAAACCGCTCGCCTTTCAACTTGAGTAACGCCTGATGGGATGCAAATCATGACTTCCGGCTTGAAAAAGCGCGACCTGCCGCATGCCTTGTCTATAAAGTATGAAAGCATTGCCTCTGTAATTGTGTAGTCAGCAATAACTCCGTCTTTTAAAGGCCTCATGGCAATAATATTTCCCGGGGTCCGCCCAAGCATTTCTTTTGCCTCTCTGCCAACCGCAACCACCCTGTTTTCTTCCGCGGTTACCGCGACAACCGAGGGTTCGTTGATAATCACGCCTGTTCCGGCCAGATAAACAAGGGTATTTGCAGTTCCTAAATCGATGCCAATTCGTTTTGACAACATAATAATTGGAATTTTTGAAGTGAGATATCTTTGACGTCTTTGATCTTGAATCCTTGATCTCCATCTTGACTTCAAGGAATCAAAAAATCAAGGTCAAGAACGTCTCACTTCGCACTTCAAAGATTCTATAAACATATCAAGATATATCTTTAGTGTATCATTTCTGCCCGTGAACACGTTTTATTATAGTCCCCCCTCTTTTCTCTTGCAAGTGCTATTTTATACTATAGCTTGTATTTTGAAAGCGAAGGAGTATATAATGACAACAGGTGAAAAGACAATTTTTTATTCCTTTTTTAATCGTTGCTCTCTTGATAATGGGAACATTTATAATGGTTGTGTATGGAAAGGGCTATCGGTTTGATCTTGGCCGTGGTAAACCTCAATTTTCAGGCACAGGGCTTTTAGTTGCAACCAGTAACCCCAACGGAGCACAGGTATTTATAAACGGCAATCTTACCACAGCTACAGATAATACGATTAATCTATCTCCCGGCACATACACGGTCAAGATCTTCAAGGAAGGCTATTTCTCTTGGGAAAAAAACATTAAAATTCAAAAAGAGGTTGTTGCTAAAGCAGAAGCGCTTCTTCTCCCAACAGCCCCCAAGCTTGAAAACATTACGGCAAGCGGAGTAGAAAATCCCTCTCTTGATCCATCAAAGACAAGAATCGCCTATACTGTCTCTTCGCAGTCTGTTCGAAAAAACGGAGTTTATGTCCTTGACATGAGTAATCGTCCCATACTAACACTGCAAAGCGCATCTGTCCAGATTGCTGATAATACCACTGATTTGTTCTCGCAAGCTCTGCTTTCCTGGTCTCCTGATGGAACTTCTATTGTTGCAACGATTTCCGGCAATCTCAACCTGCCAACCACTTATATATTAAAAGCAAACGGCTTTAATGAATTCCCTCAAAACGTAACCGCCACCCTACCCTCTTTTCAAAGCGATTGGCAAAATGAGCAGGAAGAAAAAGAGAAATCGCGAATCCAGGCGTTGAAAGCGCCTCTGCAAAAAATGATATCCCAAAACTTTAAGATTATCGCATGGTCGCCCGACGAAACAAAGATTTTATACGAAGCGTCTGTCTCTGCTACACTGCCTTTGATTATAAAACCACGGCTCATAGGATTTGACTCTACTCCTGAAGAACGTTCAATTAAAGAAAGCTCTATTTACGCCTATGACATACTGGAAGATAAGAACTATAAGATCCTCGACTCCATATTAAACTTTCAACTTTCTCCCGCCAGAGGCGGGATCAACTTTCAACTCCCTTTGAGTTGGTTTCCGGATTCAAAACACTTTGTCTATGTCAATGATAAAAAAATAAACATTATCGAATACGATGGCACAAACTCAACCACAATCTACGCCGGTCCTTTTGTTGACAACTATGTCTTTTCGTGGCCAAATGGATCAAAGATAGTCATTTTAACCAATTTAAACAACACCAATATTGAACCCAACCTCTATACGATTGGCCTTAAATAAAGAATTCTGAATTTTTGAAGTGGGAGGTGGGATATTTTTGAATTTGAATCCTTGATTTCTTGAATTCAAGAGTTCTAGATATCAAAAACGTCAAGATCAAGAACTTCTCACTTCCCACATCAATAAATCAATCCCCAATAGGTTTCGCAATCACTATCAACCTCTTCCAGGTAGTGCCGGGCGGCCAGCAGGTCTGAAGAATAAGCGTCTCCTCATTTTTGTTTTGAGCATTAACTAAATAAGAAACGTCCAAAGGGTCAACGATCCGCGAATCAGAAACCCTATAGTTATGCCTTTTGTTCTCAAAAAACACAACTATCTCATCATTGACTGTTAAATCCTTCAAAAGATAAAAAACCGCATTGTACCTTCCGGCCGACCAGAAATTGTCTGTTGAATGAGCAAAAAGATAAATATTGCCTTTCATCCCAGGAAAAACTGTGCCCCTTGCGTGAGCGACACCGCTTTGAAGAACGGGTAAAAATTCTTTTTCGTTTGTTGAATCAACATTAGGAAAGATCTTTGCGCTCGCACCAATTTTAGGTATCACAATACTAAACTCTGTATCTTTCGGTATCAAAATTTGTTCTTTCGGACCGGCGAGAACCGACGCGAATCCCCCGCCTTGGCGGGGGAAAGAATCTCGTTTGACATCGGGGAGAACCGAGTACGTAACTCCCCTTGCCTGAATTATTCTAAATTGCGCTTCGTAATAAAGCGCCGGTCCAAACGTCGCGCCTACTCCATACAAAGCAAACAGCACCAAAAAATTACCAATTGTTCTCAAAATTAAAAACCGAATAATCTCGCCTCTAGTCATGGTTTTTATTCTATCTTCTTTTGTGGTAAAATACAAACATATCTCGGAATTCTTGAAGTGAGAAATGAGATATCCTTGACCTTGAATACTTGAATCCTCGAAATCAAGATATCAAGACGTCAGCTGACGGATCAAGATCAAGAACGTCCCACTTCCCACGTCAAGAATTCCAAACGTGTTCCCGTAGCTCAACTGGATAGAGCAGTCCCGTCCTAAGGGAAAGATTGGAGGTTCGACTCCTCTCGGGGACGCAAGAAGCGGGCTTGCCCGCTGACTCGGCCTTCGTAGCCACTTCGGCGAAGGAGGCAGCTTTAGCGAAAGCGGGGTGTAGTGAATCGGTATCACGTGGAGCCTGCCCCGTAAATTTTCGGAGTGTAGCGTAGTTTGGTAGCGCGCAGCGTTCGGGACGCTGAGGTCGACGGTTCGAATCCGTCCACTCCGACCGAAAATTGTACGGGGTTCGGGACGCAGAAATTTGATATAATCAATTTGTTCTTATGGAAGAACGATTAACCAAAAAAGAATTGAGGGAAAAAAGAAGGCTTGAATTTACTAAACAAGAGGAAGCCCAAGAACGCACCGAGAAAGTAAAAAAGATCGCGATCTGGGCAGGAGTAGCTCTTCTTCTTATTGGAAGTGTCTGGGGGCTTTTTAAACTCGCAAACAAGCCTTCTCTAACTTCCTCCCAGACAGAAATCGTCAAAGCTCCCCCGCTTACACAAGAAGACATCACAAAAGGCAATAAAGACGCAAAAATTGTTTTAATTGAGTATTCTGATTTCCAGTGCCCGGCTTGCGGCTATTACTACCCAATTGCCAAACAGCTGACAGAAGAGTATAAAGATAAAATACTTTTTGCCTATCGCTTTTTTCCTCTTCGCCAAATTCACCAAAACGCAATGTCTTCATCCCAGGCCGCCTACGCAGCGCATTTACAGGGAAAATTTTGGGAAATGCACGACATGCTTTTTGAAAGCCAAAAAGACTGGTCGGAGTCTTCAGACGCAAAAGATATTTTCATCTCTTACGCTAAAAAACTGAATTTAAACGAAGAACAGTTTAAAAAAGACATGGAATCAGACGAGGCTTTAAGAGTAATTAATAATCAATACAGCGCTGGCGCACAAGCTGGAATAAATTCCACCCCAACCTTTTTCTTAAATGGAGTAAAGATTCAAAACCCACAGACTTACGAAGCATTCAAAAGTCTTATTGAATCAAAACTTAAAACACAATAGACTACATGAAATTTCTTTTAATTGCAATCTTCTCTTTCCTTGGATTCCTGGATGCAACATATCTTACCATTACCCACTACCAAAATTCTATTCCTCTCTGCTCGATTACTTTTGGCTGTGAAAAAGTCTTAACCAGCCAGTATTCAACCATTGGCACTATTCCTGTATCTCTGCCAGGCTCTATATTTTATCTTGCTGTAATGGTCTTTTCGATAGTTACCCTGCAGGTAAAAAGGGCACTATTTATAAAAATTTTATTTTTTCTGGCTGTTGTTGGCGTTATTGCGTCTATTGGTTTTTTCCTTATTCAAGCCCTTATCATTAAATCCTTCTGCCAGTATTGTCTTTTTTCGGAGGTAATTGCTCTTGCTATTTTCATTCTTTCAATCCTTGTTTTCAGAACATCAAAATATGACAAAGTATAAACTAACATATCTATTTTTATTGAGAATCGCCTTTGGCTGGCTTTTCCTGTATTCCGGCATTACCAAAATTTTGAACCCCAACTGGACAGCCCTTGAATATTTAAAAAGCGCAAAAACAATGACCTTTCTTTATCAATGGTTTTCTACTCCAGGAAATATTGAACTGATAAATATTCTTAATTCTTGGGGACAGCTTTTGATTGGCCTTTCTCTTATTTTTGGAGTATTAGTGCGGTTATCTTCTCTTTTTGGAATACTTATGATGTTTTTATACTATATTCCTGAACTTTCTTTCCCTTATGTTGGAAAAAATGCTTTTTTAGTGGATCAGCATATCATTTATATCTTGATCTTTACAGTCCTTTTTGAATTTGACAAGGATATGAAGAAATTTAACCTTGCTCTTCTTTTAAGTAGATATGTTCGTAGTCTTTTTTCTCCCAGTCAAAAATCTCCGAAGGGTCGAAAATAAGCGCCTCTTCTTTTTTGGCAATGGTTGAATCTTCTGACGCGTGAATAAGGTTATACTGCTGGCTCATGGCAAAGTCTCCCCTGATGGTTCCCGCTTCTGCTTCCCGCGCCTTGGTTATTCCAACTACTTTTCTTATCGCCGAAACCGCCTCAACGCCTTCCCAAAGCATGGCAACGACCGGATAAGACTTCATGTAGCCTTTGAGTCCGGGAAAAAAGGCTTTGTCTTTGTGGTGCGCGTACCACTCGTCCAAAATCGCGTCTGACAGCGCGATCATTTTTATCGCGGCAAGCCTTAAGCCTTTTCTTTCAAACCGATGAATAACCTCGCCAATAAGGCCTCTTTGAACTCCGTCCGGTTTGACTAATACTACTGAACGCTCCATAATTTGGAATTCTTGACGTGGGATATTCTTGACGTTCTTGATCTTGACGCTTTTGAAATCTTGAAATCTAGAATTCAAGAGATCAATCCGTCAGCTGACGGATCAAGGTCAAAGACGTCTCACTTCTCACTTCAAGAAATCTATTCTAATATCTTCTCAAACGTCTTTTCGTCCGTGTGATTCCCGATTACTGCCAAATTTAAGTGCTTGTCAACAAGATAAGTCTGAGCAACTTCTTCAACATCGGAAATTGTTACCCTATCTATTTTTAACAGAAGCTTCTCGGGATTGTCAATAGCTCTTTCTAAAAGCTCCTGGTGGGCGTAGTAACTTGCTACCTCACGGCTATCTTCCAGTTCCAGAACAAAATGTCCCTTCACATACTCCTTTGCCTTCTTAAACTCCTGATTTGCGATTTGCGATTTGCGATTTGCGATTTTTTGGTATTCATCTACAATCACTTTTACCGCTTCCTGCGTCCTTTTGGGATCAATGCCCGCGGTGGTTGTAAAATTACCGCAGTCTAAATAGTGGTCTGAACTGCTCCTGACATAATACCCAAGTCCTCTTTTCTCTCTAACTTCGTGAAATAGCCGACTGCTCATTCCTCCGCCTAAAATTGAGGAAAGGATTATTAAGGGATAGCGGTGCGGATGGTTCAAAGGAACTGTTCTAACGCCTAAAGCCAGGTGCACCTGCTCGGTGTTTTTGTGCTTGACAAAAATCCGGGGTTTTTCCTGAGATTCAACGATATTTTCATATTTTTTTGTTGCAAACGGGGTCATATTGCCAAAATACTTTTCAACCAGTTTCACAACTTTTGAGGATTCAATCCCGCCTGCCACAACTACAGTGATATTGCTTGGGCTGTAAAGGCTTGACATATAGCTTGTGAAATCACCCCTTTTGATATTTTTGATAATGTCTTTTTCTCCAGCGGTATCCCAGCCAAGCGGAGTATCGCCGTATAAAAGCCGTTCGTACACATCGCCTATTCTTCGAGCCGGCGTGTCCTCATAGAGGTTTATTTCTTCAAGGATCACTCCCCGCTCCTTGTCTATTTCGTGCTCGTCAAGCAGTGAATGCTGAACCATGTCAGAAAGAATATTCAAAGAAAGTTCAACGTGAGAATTAGAGGATTTGATGTAATAGCCTGTTGTTTCTTTACCGGTAAAGGCGTTGCACTCTCCCCCGATGCCGTCAATTAGAGACGATATTGCCATGGCAGAGGGCCGCTTTTTAGTTCCCTTGAAAGCCATGTGCTCTAAAAAATGGGATATGCCGTTGTTTTGTTTTGTTTCGTAGCGGCTGCCGGCGCCAACCAAGATCATGACTGTCGCGCTTTCAAACGAAGGCATGGGGATGGTGAGGATTCTTAAACCGTTTGGAAGGACTTTTCGTTGATATTGCATAGAAAATTAATTTATAGTAATCGGACTATATCACATCCTATCAGGGGCTGCAATACCCAAGAGATAAAGGCCGTTTTTTAGAACCTGGCCGACAGCGGTGGTTAGGCTTAGTCGGAACCTAGAGATGTCATTCTGAGTCCCGAGCCTGTCGAGGGACGAAGAATCTAGACGCTGTCCTGAGTCTGTCGAAGGATCCTTCACTACGTTCAGGATGACATTTGGGATGATCTGGTGTTTTTGATAAAAAAGGTTAAACTTTTGGGCAAGGTCAAAAAGATAATTGCACAAAAGATTGGGAGCAAAATTCTCTGCCGCCTCATCAACAACCTCCGGGAAGTGATGAATAGTCCGAAGAAGCGACACTTCTTCATTTTCCATTTTCCATTTTCCATTTTCCATTGATTTTGAAATTTGATCATTTAAGATTGTTTCGGATTTCGGATTTCGGATTTCGGATTTATTAAGGACACTCTGTGTCCGTGCGTATGTATATTGAATATACGGCCCCGAATTTCCCTCCAAAGATATTGATTCATCAAAAGAGAAACTGATATCAGACGCTGTTGAGAATTTAAGCATTGAGTATTTGACTGCGCCCACAGCTACAATCTCTGCCGTCTCCTCATCCATGTCTTTCCAGCCAGAGGCTGGTCCGTCTTTGGCGGAAAATTTTTCTTTAATCCTTCTTTTTGCTTCATCCAAAAGCCACTCGCTGGTAATTACATTGCCTGTTCTTGAGGACATCTTGCCTTCTTTTAGACTGACAAAACCAAAAGAATAATGCTCGGTTTTTTCTGCCAAGAAAGAACTGACTTTCTTCATTGCCGCCAGAATAACTTTGAAATACGGCGCCTGCTCGTGGGCTGTTATAATAATTGACCTATCATAAACAAAATCTTGATATTTAATCTTGGCAAGAGCCAGATCTTTTGCCTCATAGGTTGCGTAATCCTCTTTGGTAATAAAAACTCTGGTATGAAGGCCGTCTTTTTCTCCTCTAAACACCACAGCCCCGTCATGTTTTTCAAAAATTCCATCTTGAACATGTGAGAGTACAATTTCCCGGCCAGGACCAGCGACTTCACTTTCAAAATAATATCTTTTGTAAGAAGTTCCGAGCCGTTTATAAATGGTTTCAAAGTACTCAAGGCTCCATTTTCTCCCCATCTCCCATAAGTCTTTAATTGACGGATCGTTTTTGTAGATTTTGATATTTAATGCCTGTATTTCTTTTTTAGCTTCCTCGTCTTCTTCAAAAGCCTTTGCTCCCTTGGTATATGCTTCACCGAGTAATTTGACTTTCTCTTCTACCGTGTCATCCTGAACTTGCTTCAGGATCTCTGTTTTTGCAGTATCGAGATCCCGAAATGAATTCGGCGGGATGACAAGAAGTAGTCCGTACAGAGCTTTTGCAACGTGCATGCCTACATCGCCCTGATAATTTACCCTCCAGACCTCTGCTCCCTGCGTTTCAAGCAAACGGGAAAAAGACTCTCCAAGACTTATATTTCGCAAGTGCCCTATGTGGAATTCTTTAAATGGATTTGGGTCGGCAAACTCAACCATTATCTTTCTGCTTTGAAAGGCGTCCCCTTTCGAAGCTAAAAGAGAACTTTTCCCGACTATTTCCCGAAGATGCTCTAAGAGATAATCTTTCTCCAGCCAAAAGTTGATAAACCCCGGTTTCACTGCTTCAACTTTCTCGATATTTGGCAATGTTAAGAGCGAACTATTTAGTTTTTTGGCAATTTCCTGTGCCAATTCCAATGGATTTTTGCTTATCACTTTTTGCTTATCACTTTTTGCTTTTGCAAACGCCATCATCGCGATATTCGACGAGTAGTCCCCATGCGAATCATCGCCCGGAACATCAAGCTTTGGCTCACTCCCCTCAATCCCCAACTCAACCAAAACTCTTTTAAGCTCTTCTGCAATTTCTTGTCTTACCATAACTTCAGTATATCATTTGTCTTTTCCTATTAAAATACTCTGCTTTATCAATTCCAAAATAAGACGCTTTAATTTCACAAGCTCATCTATGGTAATTGACTCGTATTGGGAGTGCGGCATTTTACCCCCTCGACAAACAGTAAGAGTAGGATATGTAATATTCAAAAAGTTTGCATCAGAAGTATAAGAACCCTTATGTAAAGAAAAAGGTAAATCAAGTCTTTTTGTCGCATGTTCTGCGATGTGTATTATCGCATGGTTTTTAGAAATAGACGCCGGAGGCGCTCCTTCCTCTGGTAGCTTATTAAATGTGTAAGAACAGCCTGTTTTATTGCATACATCCTTTATTGTTTTTTCGATGTTTATCAAGTTGTTATCCAAATCTTTTTTAGTATATGCTCTTGCTTGTCCTTGCAACACAACCTCATCAGGTACAATATTGTTGGCTCTGCCCCCACTTATTTTCCCGATATTTAAGACATTTCCTTTTTCGTCTTTTCCAATATTTAACTTCGTAATAAGCAGCGCTGCGGCTTTTATAGCATTTATTCCCCTTTCTGGCTCAACTGCTGCATGCGCAGCTTTTCCAGTAAGCTTTATCTCAAAAGGAACTTCACCGAGTGTCTGATATACAAAGTCTCCAGGATTGTCAGAGCCGTCCAGGTTAAAGACGTAATCTATTTTTTCTTCAAACTTTAACAGACTGGCTCCCATTTCCCCTTGTTCTTCCCTTGTTGTAAATGCAGCAATAATAGTCGGATGTCTGTCCCACGTAGAAATTTCACCAAGAGCTTCAAGCAAGCAGGCTACTGATGCTTTATTGTCTGCTCCTAAAATGGTTTTTCCTTTGCTCGTTATCGTACCTTTATTTATTTTAGGGATTATTATTTCCTTTCCTGTCTCCACTGTATCCATATGTGCTACAAACAAAAGAATAGGCTGTCCTTTATTACCTTTTAGTTTTGCGATCAAGTTACCTGAATTGCTTAAATTTACTTTTCCTGTCTTATCAAATTGAGAAGCTATATTTATCTTATTAAGATATGATTTAATATATTTACCAATATTTAATTCTTTGCCGCTTGGCGAAGGAATTGATACCAGGTTACAAAACAAGTCCACTGTTTTACTCTTCATTTTTTACCTCCTTTATAGGTTTAAGCATAAATATTTTACACCCGCAATCAACTCCGGTTTTTTTAACACAGGTTTGAGGACAAATTGTAAAAAATTCTTCTGGCATATCAGCAAGAGAATAATCAGCAAACCCAAGTTTTTGTAAAATACCTCTGCTTTTGCTTACTGCCTCTGTAAAACCGATAATAGTTGCATCTTTCTTTTGACTTCTAATTCGCGCGATCATCATTTTTTTCATTTCTGTGTTAATACCTCTTCCTCTAAATTCTGGTTTTACCATGGCAGATCTCACTTCAACCCACCCTGATTCTGGCCATACGTACGCGCCTTGATGACCTATTATACTTCCCTTCTTATCTTTTGCAACAAGCGAAAAACCTTTATCAATCCACGACTCGATTTCTGATTCGTTCACCGAAACAAGAGCATCTGGAACAGCTTGAATCAAAGAAAGAACATCAGGAATATCTCCTTTTTGGGTTGGAACAATTACAAAATCTGACATTAGTAATTCTTTTTGCTCTTTCATATTCTTATTCAATAAAAAGCCCGTCTTATGACGAATAGTCTTTTACTCATCTTAAAAAAGCTACGGGAATTGAATATCCCGAACCATTAACTAATTTCTTAGGATGCATAATCATCTCTGCGAGAAATTTTCCTCCTATAAAATATATTTTTTCTATTACGTTAAGCTCTTGTTTCCTGATATCTATCGGATCTGTTATTTTAGCAGCATAGGATATATATGATTCTGTTTGTAGATTCTCTTGCATTTCCTCTATAAGCCATGTCAGATTAGATTGTTCCTCTTCTACCTTATCCAAAAGCTTATTCCACTCATGCTTCTTGTAATCACTGCTTGCTCCTATTGCTACTAGTCCTCCCGGTCCTTGGGGTCCATAGCATAGCTTAACTACGAAATTTTTTCTGACATCTCTGACTATTTTAAAAAGATCTTGATCGAAAACCTCATTAGAAACAAAAGATTCACTCCTATATACAACTTTACCTTTATGCACAAATAACATACTGGGAAACCAATCGGCAGGAATTAATTTCTTTCTAATTAATATTGCAGTAAGCCCTTTATGACCAGCAAATGCTCCAATAAGAGGATTTATAATTGGCATTCCGCTCTTCAATGCTTGAAGCAAGTCGGTATGTTTCTCCGGATCTGAAAAAATATCTTCCGCAGATACCGTTCTAAGAATGACATCAATACCTTTTGCAGCTTTAAAATCATCTATTGTACCTATCTGATAACCATATTTTTCTGCAAATTCTCCTTGAGGGATAGCAAATGGATTGTTTCTGCTAGTTAATATGAACACATGCGGTTTATCTTTTCCTGCTAAATCCTTAAGCTTATCTCTTAGTTGCTTATCAAATCCTTCAAATAACTCTTCCAACCACGGAAACTGTTTAGAGAAAGCCATTTGGATTGGGTCAAATAATCCAATAACATCTGTTTTGTCTATATTCGGATCTACTATCAAAAGCTTTTTTCCTGCCAAATCAAATGATACGCACACAACTGATGTTTGGGCTCCTAACGTTTCTAGCGCTAAGTCAACCCTAGCATTATCCAAGCCAAGTCTTTGTTGTGTATCTGGCTCCTGTATTAATCCGGGCAAATGTTTCGAGTATACATTATGGAGCTGGGCTACCTGTTTCTGGCGCATTTCTTGTTCTGACATATCCATTCCATATACTGCATACGCGGTCTTTATTGCTTTATCTTTAGCAAATATTAACCCTTGTTTATTTAGATCCACTGATATTTCTCCAAGTGTTTTATCTACCTGATCTTTAGGCATTAACGGCAGTATGTTTCTAAAACTAAAATCTCTCTCCATATTTTCTCCTTTCTGGGCAACAAAAAAGCCCTTGCAAAATCACCAACTATTGATGATCTTACAAGGGCGTTCGTTCTTTTTTAGAATTCTCGCTGTGCCACCTTGTTTTAGTTTCCCATAAAAAATCCCCGTCTAGCGGGGAGCAAAACTGACCTATGAGAAACTCTCATTTCAGCGCTCCGTTGCCGACACGCTTTGTTGTATTTTACAGTTCAACTTCTGTAAAGCATTTTTGCTTTCAGCGCTCTTCTGAATTTATTGAAGAATACTGGATCGCGACTCCAGTTAAAACGCCTTTATTAAATTGTATTGAAAGTATAGCACAAAATCACCATTTGTCAATGGCTGATTTACTGTTACACGAAATTTCAAATGAAACATAGAAACGAAATTTCAATTGGTGCATAGGAAATGTTTAAGTGATTTTCATTTTTTTCGTCATTCTGGCTTGTCCAGAATCAAGAATAAGAGATTCTGG
>Ga0209515_10007528_pt1 | contig 13080 bp, 9 predicted proteins | sample Subgroupgradi54m_FD_187454 | JGI IMG/M metagenome (GOLD analysis project Ga0209515, IMG submission 187454) | Subsurface groundwater microbial communities from S. Glens Falls, New York, USA - GMW60B uncontaminated upgradient, 5.4 m (SPAdes)... ...
CCATGTACTGTTCAAAGCGCCGGAGAAGATCGGAAGCCATGCCATAAAATACCTCCACCAGCCTCTTTTTGCAAAATATTTGTGACACAGTAGAACTAGGAAGGATTGGTATTCCTTATCCCCAACCTGCTCTTTCTTCCAACGGGAACGAGCCCGTCTTACCTCATCAGTCTGAGGGAAAGAACCAATCGTGGTGGTTGGAAACGGAGGGAGGCGAAGCTTCGCATTCTGCTTGACGATTCTTTCCGGGAATGGTGAAATTCTACGCCCATCTTCCGGACGGATCCGATTAATCCTTCCGCGGACCGCGCCAATATGGGATCCCGCATGATTGTTTCGGCTTTTGATATCCAGCTGATTGGTAATGAATTCGGGTGTCGAGGACCAATTTCCAGCTTGGGCTATTTTTGCCAAAGCTCCGAGCTCCAACAGTTTTTCTTCGGCGAAGGAAAGCCACTGTCGAACTTCGCCCGGCGAGGTATTTTCAGCGCTCAATGAAATCGGGGAATGCAATAACGAACAGGATGGTGAGAGAAGAATCCTATCCGCCCCAATCATCTCCTTGACCTTTCCGATAAGCGTTAGAGAACGTGAGAAATTATTTTTCCAAACATTGCGGCCATCCACGATTCCCAGAGAAAGCATTTTTTTATGGGATAGACCTGTTAGGAGATCGACAATTTCGCTTTCCGCTCGGGTAACGTCCAGATGTACGGCCTTTACAGGTAGCTCCAGCAGCGTCTTTAGATTTGAACCATAACTCCCGAAATACGAGCAAACCATGAGAGACAAATCAGGTGCGGCTTCGGCAAGGGTTTGGTAGGTCGATACAAGCAATTTCTGCTCTCGTGGCTCCATGTCCATTGCCAACACAGGTTCATCAAGTTGGACCCATTCGGCCCCCATTTTCTTCAACTCTTTCAGGATTAATGCATAGACGGGGATTAACTTTTCGAGAAGAGAGAGCTTGTCAAATCCTTCGCCTTGACATTTAGCCAGGCGCAGGAAAGACATCGGGCCGAGGAAAACGGGCTTTGTCAAGATGCCAATTCCAAGGGCTTCCCTGAATTCGTCAAAAGGTTTCGTGGACGCGATTTGGAAATCCTGATCCGGTTCCAGCTCCGGGACCAAGTAGTGATAATTGGTGTCCAGCCACTTGGTCATCTCCAAGGCATGGACAGAACCATTTCCTCTGGCCATGGCAAAATACTCGTCGAGATTCACCACCCGCCGGCCATTTTCAGAATATCGGGCAGGGGCGCATCCCAACAGGCAGATATGGTCCAAAACCTGGTCATAAAAGCTGAAATCGTTGGAAGGAATCAAATCGATTCCAGCTGCTTTTTGCAGTCGCCAATTAGCCTGCCGAATCGAGGATGCCGCCATCAGCAGTTTTGTTCGGGTGGTTGGATCGCTCCAATACCCCTCGACGGCCTTTTTCAATTCTCGATTCCGCCCGATGCGGGGGAACCCAAGGTTCTGGGTCAAAATACGCATGATCAATTCTCCTTCACTAAGGTTAAGGAGAACGCAAAGAGGGAAAGCGCAAAGACGAGACGATGGGATCGCCCCGGGGTATTGCCACCTCCACTAATCTTGTCCTCGAAGATTATTGGACTGCTTGCAGGTGAGTCTTCTGGCTCGCGGGTCTCGGAGGAGAAAATATGATTCTCTCTTCCATCCTATTCCCCGCCTTCCCATCCCTTTGGGGACAGTGGCACGCGCAGTTTACTGCGCCAGGGTTTCGTACCGCTTACAGCGACGAGCTCGCTTCCGGATTGCACGGAATTCCTCGTTATGCTTCGGGTTTACCAATCGGTAAACCGTCCGCTCCCTATAAACAAGACCCGCCATTTTTGGACGGGTCCAGGGATGAATGTAGATATTCGATCCTGGGGCGTCCAAAATCACTCGGAAATGCCCTTCTCCCTTCACAGCCCAGCGGCTTTAGCCTGACTGGACACCTTCCAAGGGTTCCAAGGGTCGAAATAGGAGGCCTTAAAGAAAAACTCCTGGAAGTAGGCGTAGGTCCGCACCACTCTTAGAAAAACCCCGGTGTAAATGGGCATCAACGGCAGGAAAACCGCTAGCTTGACCGCCCTTATCTTTCCCTCTTTGTCCATAAGCAGCACGGCCGCCAGAAGTTGCACCGAGCCCGTCACAAGGTATAATGCATAGTTCATGGGAAGGACATAGCGGGCAAGGTGGTTGAAGTTAAAACCCATATCGATGATGTATATCCACCACTTCAGGTCGAGTACCAAATTGAAAACGATGTTCTCCCAAAATGCCAGAAAGGTCCCCCATTTGAAATTCGCATCCGGAATAAGGATGTCACTGTGTTTCCGTAATCGGAAACGGATCAGCGAACGATCCCAACGGCGACGTTGCACCGCCAATTTCCGGAAAGAGTCGGGTACGTTGGTGTAACAGACCGCAGCAGGTTCGAATGCGATTCGATAACCGAGTTTCCGGAACTTCACCGTGATGTCCCCGTCGAGACCGGGTCCCACATCCCAGCCTCCGATTCTGTCCAGGACATCTTTGCGAAAGACTCCGAATGCGCCGGAGACGATTCGGAGTATGCCTAGAAAAGAGGCGACTCTACGGCCCAGGGAAATCTTCTTCAAGTACTCAAGGGCCTGCAAGGAAACGGGAAGATCCCGTAAAGGATGGTTGACCCGGACATCGCCGGCGACGGCTCCGATATTCCCGTCCTCGTAGAAGGGGCATAGCATGTTCTCGATGGCGAGAGGACCCAGATGGGTATCCGCGTCGAGATGCAAAACGTATTTTCCCCGACAATACCGCAGGGCCAGGTTGGCCGCCGAAGCCTTGCCGCCCCGGATGGGATTCCGGAAAAACTTGTCGATTCTTCCCGACTGGAGGAGCTTCCCGCAAATCATGGGCGTGTCATCGTTAGAGCCATCATCGACGACGATGATTTCCAGATTCCGGTAGCTTTGGGCGCGGATGGATTCCGCCAGCGCCGGTATATGCCGCCCTTCGTTCTTCCCCGGAGCGATCACGGAAACAAGCGGGTTCTCCTTCCGCAGGAGGGAGCGGGCCAGCGCTCGTTTGCGGCGGGCCTGCTTGCCTCCCAGGAAATGTTCAAGGACGAGCGCACATTGGAAAAATGCGAAGCGGCCGAAGTCGAAGACGAGGAAAACCCAGAACAAGCGCAGGAATTTTTCCGCATCGATCGATTGCCAAAAAAAATACAGGTCTTCCAGGTAGTCCGTCATGGACCCGTCAACTCGCTCAGCGTTTGCTCCAGCGAAAAAGTGCCGTCAATGGGCCAACACCGGATTGCAATTTCCGGCCTCACCTGGATGTTCTCTTGAAGCAATTGTTCAATTTCGGTTTTTATACGTCCCAGCACGGTATCGGAACGGGTCGGGTCCGTTTCCACCATAAGGAACATGAATCCGAATTCACTCCTGTAGGAAATGACGTCCGTGGACCTCAAGGACCACTTGATGATTTTGGCCAGCTCCTGGCTTATCCGGCTCGCCTTTCTCCCCATCTCTAGCGACATTTCCCCTTTATTTCCAATGGTGAGAAAGGCCGCGGTAGAGTTCTGCCCGCTTTTGTACCTTTTTTTTCGTTCGTTCTCCTGATTGATCAGGCTTGCGAAAGACTCGTATCCGATAAGTCCAATCAAGCCTGCGGGGCCGGTTCCTTGCGCAAGATCCAGTCCGCTTAACGAGGTCGCCTCTCCCAAGGCGGTCAATTGATATTTTTTTATCGCTCTCGGACTCAGGTTTTCAGGACGGGATATTTTCCGGCATTGCAGGCACACGACCTCCAAAACGGGTTCCTGAAAATCGTGATCGCAGTTCCGGCATTTCCTGACCACGGAGGGCCTATCATGATCCACGCCTATGTGGCGGAGTCCTTTCCGGCATTTTGGGCAACTTGGACCCCGTTCTCCTTTGAAATCCGATTCAGGACCCACGTATCCGCACACGAAATGATGCACCAAATCCTCGGACGAGAATTTTACGGAACTGCATTGAGGACAGGTCTCCCGGAAATTGAGAAAAGCGCAGTCGCATGCGCCGCACATATGAATGGCGTCCACCTGGCTCCCGGACAAAAGCCCGGCGGTTTCCAGCCAATCCAAGGTTTCGAACATGAGGTGTTCCCGATCCGGAAATTGGCATTCCAGGAAAGGGAACGTGAATCCGGATTTGGACCGAATGCGCATCAGAGGTTCCAGGGATTTTCCCCGCGAGGCAAGGTAACGGACCATCTTTATGAATACCGTCTCCGCTATGTTACCCCTCTGCATGAACAATTCGATTTTCCTCGCAATGGCTCCCATCCGTTCCCTGTCTGGACCCTGAAAAGTCCCGCCCTCGCCAAACCGGGGGGCTGGGCCGTCTGACAATTCGAGAAGAAAATCATCTTGAACGCCGGCTTCGGAATACAAATAAGCGGGCTTGAGGTACACCAAGGGATGGGGATCCCGACGGATGGTTCTAAGGACGTGCTCGGCAAACCCAAGATCAGCGGCATCGACGACTACGGCATGGCAGGAATGAAACATCGCTCCCGACATTTCTCCGCCTGCATAAAACTCAATCGATGCGTTATTGGAAAACCCAGGATTTCGGTTGGAAATGAAAAGCGCATCTTTCATCTTGGGATCCTTATTTTCGCGGTCATCTTGAAGGTCTTTTTCCATTTCGCCGCTTCATTCGCGTCCCACGGGAAAACATCCACCATGATACATCGATGCACGGGCTCATACTTTCTTTGGAATTCCTCCGGCAGGGGTTTTGTGGAGGGATAGTATCCATTGATCCTGCCCCGGCTCTTCGTTCCGTCGACAAACCGGATTTCCGCTTGGGTGTTTTTCTTCAGGCTGTTGACATCCTCCAGTTCAAAGTAGGCCCGGATGCGGACATCCTTGGTCTCGTCCAAAACCATAATGGGTTGCCCCTTTGTCGCGACCTCGAAATTTTCCTTGAAGCAGTCCCGTACTTGGCCGTCAATGGGCGAAGCGATATACCCGTTTCCGGCCGTTTGAGCGCCCGCGCCCCCCTTTGAAAGGGTTTCCAGCATTTTTTCCCAGCCGGCGATTTCGTTTATCACCATCTTGAGCCTCACTTCCAACTCCCTGATCTGCGAATCCTGGCGGTCCAACTCTCCCGGCTGCAAAACCCCAAGGCTTTTCAGCTTTTGCATGCGCTTCCATCCCGCTCTGCTCTTTTCGATCTCATGGTTCAGCTTGTCCCGCTCCATTTCTTTCATCTGAAGGCTTCTTGTGATGCCATCAAGTCCCTCTCCCGTGTTGACCTCTCCCAATGGGACCATGCGGCGGTAAATCACCAGGGAATCGCCTATATGCACCTTATCCCCTTCTTGCACCAGGAATGATTCGATCTTGATGTCGTCTTCGGCATGGATCCGGATGCTCTGGAAAACGATTTGCCCGACGCCTTCGACGAAGGCGAATTTCATATAACCCAGGTAACCCAAATACGCGATACCCAAAGCCAGCACGGCGAAATACACAAGCTTGGCCTTGGCGGTTTTTTTGGGAGCGGGCTTTTCCTTTCGGACCCTGACATAAGCGATTTCATTGCGGAGGTTCATTCTCATTCTCCCATCTTCAAAAGCTGAGCGAGATCATGAAAGGCGAATGTCCTGATTCCGGTTTTCGTCTTCACCATCTGTATGAACTGTTCCATCACGATTTCGTTTTCGAAATCATCGGGTCTGAGGGCAAGGATTATCCGGTCGGGTCCGAAAACCAGTTCTTCTTCAAGCTTTACGGCCGTTTCCTCCGGAGATTTCCGGCCATAAGCCATGACATAAGCGGCATTGATGTTCCGGAAAATTTCCTTGAGCCTTTGCGGGGTATAAACCGCCGGAATGGAAACGGTGAGATTGCTGGATGGACCCGCCGAATCACGCACCGTTTTCAGCATTGCGGCGTAATAATCCTGGAACTTTTCCCGATTGCTTTCCCAACCCTTAAGAGTTTGAGGCTCGATGTCGAGATGAATGCCCTCGAAGTTTCCCCGGTAAGCATTCAGCGACCGGAGTCCCTTTCCGATTTTCGCGGTGTTGTCCGGTAACAGCCATTCCGAAGCGCTGAACATCAGTCGCACACCGATGTTTTCCTTTTTAGCCTCCGCAAGAAATCCGGTAAGTTTTTCCTTGTCCACTCCTTCCCCGAAAGAAAGGATCGCCTTCCCGATTCCTTTTGCCTTCAGAAAGTCAAGGATGTAGGTGTTCCCCAGGCTGTTGAAGGATTTGGACCAAATGTAAACGTGCCGCTCTCCGATTCTCTCGACCGCTTTCCGATCATCCGCCATTTCAACACCTCGAATCAGATTGCCCGGATCCTTCGAAGCTGCCAGTGCCATGATGCTGAGCAAATGTTCGTACAACTTTTGCTCCGCATCCAAAAACTGGTAATGCGTCCGCTCCGCGTCGCCAAGAAGCCTCATCACCACCGTCGGGTTGTACCTGGTATCCTCGTAACGATGCCTTAGGTCTTGCGCTTTCAATCCGTCCTTGAGCGCCAACATCCGGAAACGGAAGCGCATGGCTTCAGCCAGATCGTCCAAAAAGATCTGATAACTGCTGCGTATTTTATCCCGCTTGGCAATCGAATCCACGTCGGAGCCGATGCGGGCGCGCTCCCCATTCGTCCACACTGATCCGCTCCGGTAAGCCAAAGGAAAGGAAACCGCTACCCCCACCGCCGCGCCTTTTTTCTGGCTGCCCGGTTCGTCCCGCAGATAAGAACGCGCGAACAGTTTCAGATGCGTATCTTCCCAATAAAGATGCACCGGCTTGGCAGCCGCATTTTCCGCTTCGGCCTCTGCCAGCATTCTTCCAATCTTGATATCCACTAGGGGAAGATCGCCGGCGTCCTTGGGATCGTCGGAACGAGGCCCGATGCCGAGGGCTTGCAGGTATTCCTCCATGCGATGAAATTGCGCATCGGATACCGCCGCCTCGCGCTCTTGATCCTCCGCTTCATCCAAAGTGATTTTTCCCAGTTGGTAAAGCCGGCGGGAAAGGATTGCGAAGTAACGGAGCAATTCGGATTGCCTGCCTAGGGAAGCGCGTCGCTGCATCAGGAAATAGGAGCGAATCTCCTCCTGGGCGCAGTGGAATACCCGGTTATGACTTGAAGCTTCCAGGATTTTTGCGAGCCTTGTCGACTTAAGCTGATTCGCAACCAATCCATCCCCTAGCAGCTCCCACTCCAATCCCAAATAAGCGGTTTCAATGTCGCCCAAACCGGAGTATCCCCCTGGGTAATACTTGTAAGCTCCGTCTGCCTTGAAACCCAGATCGCGTTTGGAGTCCTCCATTGCCAGCCTTGTCAAAACGGCATCCCCGTCCATTCCGGGTTCAGAACTACAGTGGGATGTCAACCGTAGCCACACTTCGCCAACATCGATTTCGGGCGTTGCGGATTCCAGGGCTGTCTCCAGGAAAGCGTCCAATCGGTTCCCGTTCATCCCGGACTCCGCGGAATTTCCGGTGCCATGCGCAAGAGCGGGTGGTATGAGCATGGCCAAGCAAACAAAACGAAAACGCATAGTCTTATCCTTGGGTGCGGTCATACCGCATCCTTTCCTTCGGCCCCGATAAAGCCTGTTATGGTAACGAGTACGTTTCTTCTACGATGCTTGAGATCGGAGCAGGCTAACGCTGATGTCCGGACTCATTGCGCGGTATCCGGGTAAATTATTTCTTCAATGTCTTTTCCCCGATACCAAATCGGTTCTTGGCCCACCGGGTATTGCATTGGCGCCGTCTCAATTACATCATAGCTGCTTGAAATTCCGGGAGGATCCCGAGAGATGGAGGTGTCCGTGCCCGAGTCTTCAACGAACGTCACATCTTCAACATAAGCCTCGCTGTCGGCGTCTTCCCGGAATCGTATCGGGAGAAAATCCGCGGTTGAATCGGAGGCGAAAACCAGGTTCAAATTCCCTTGCGGGACATCCTTCAAGGCGTATACCCCGTCGCTGTCGACTTCCGCGACCTCATCCAACCCTATTACGAAGACCCTGAATGTGGATTGGATTTGCGACGCGTTTCTCAAAATTCGGCCGGATAGATCCACCTTTTCCTTTAGCGTCATCCTCAACTCCACCACGCTGTCCCGTCGCACCGCAGCAGGTCCCGCCAACGCCGCCCATCCCGAGTCGTCCTCGGCCCGCACGCAATAGGCGCCGGAATCCAAATTGGGGAAACGAAAGCCTCCACTGGAATCCGTGGTGGTGGTGTCTTCCTTCACGGTGTTGCTGCCTTGGGGCGTCCATTCAACTTGGCTTAGAACCACTTTGACCCTCGCGGAGGGTTTGCCGTCATTCGTATGGATGCTTCCGATAATCTCACGGTTTCTTGTCACGGAGGGATCTTCGCTGCCGCCACCCATCAAACAAGCTTCAAACAGGAAAGCGAGTACGCCCAAAACCAAGAAGCAACTCAATCTGGAACCGTTCATGATCTCGCTTTCGCGGTCATCGGATCCGAAAGACCGATCCGGCCCGATAATGGAAATGCGAGAAAACTGAACTGGTAGACTCGCTCCACCGTTTCATCCTCCACCGCTCTTTCCAAAACCTTTTTCCGAAGATCATCCATAAAGGCGGAAAGCTCTTTGAAGGTGGCCTCGCTCATGGCGACCGTAGCTCCCGATATATGCTTCGATTCCTGCGCCTGGCTTTTTTTCAGATCCTGCGTTTCCAACGCCTCCATGCCCCTCATCAACATTTCCATCCGGAAGTGGCGACGCACTGATTTGGGTACTTGGTCGGCGAGGACGGCTTGAGAACTCTGGGCAAATCCCCCTTCTGCTTTTTTTTCAATCAATCCCATGTTCAGCAACGTTTCCACGGCTTCTCTGGCCTTTTCTCCGCTTATGGGAGGGCGTAACATGGACGCTAAGCATTTGAAATCCCCCTTCCAATCGCCGTGCACGACCAATTCCCTGATGACGGGGAAATACCAGGCATCAAAATAGGCGTATTGCCGGCTCTCAAGCTGATAAGCGGAGAACCGGCGGCGAAGCTTGGCCATTTCCGAAAAGGTCCGGCTTTTCTCTTGCGGAGTCTTGGTTTGATTGAACCGCACCAAGGATCTCAAATAGGAGGCGAACCTCCCTTTCAATTCCATGCCCTGGAGAAGTTTTTCCAAGGACTCCAAGGTGAGGTTCCGTTTTCCATGCATGACATGCGTCAGGAAGCTGGGTGAAGTGAATCCCGCCTTGCGCGCGAAATACCGGTGGGAGAAAAAAGTCTTCAACCTTTTCTGTTCCGCAAAATACTCCTTGAGAAATTGCCGGTAATTATCAAATTCGAAAATCCGTTCCAGGATGGAATTATGGCGGGGGTAGGTTTCGCTTTTGGATCCAACCGGCTTGACCGGGCGCTTCGCCGATTCCCTTTGTTTTTTCCTGGGTGTGCCATCCATGTTTATTGCGCTCTTTTGTTCCCGTGACTCATGTTATCGCCTTTGTCCTTGCATAAGGTATATGGCAAAGCTCATGAGCACACCCTGCGCTTTCAATAAGCGTACTCAAACGTGTACAGACAAACTTCCCCGTTCAATCCATAACCTGTTGAAAAACCATTGTTTATAAAGAATCTAAAAAAGGAAAATTGGTGCATTTTGAAGAGTTTGAATACGATTTTTTTGGGACCAGGCGTGCGAAAAGTGCCCATGTCGGCGACTGGCAGACGGATTAACGAAGCTTAATCGGCGTTTCACCAGTACGATGTCAGAGTATTAGATTTCTCCGAGCAGGGACAAACCTGCAGACCCAGGACCAACCATCGGCAGGATGGTGACACCCGATGCCAATCCACGTTTACCCGACGGCGCCTTTATTCGAAAATGAAGAAAATGCGGGACGGCCCACCCTGAAAGCGTCCCCACGGCGGCTCCGGCAAGAATGTCGGTCGACCAGTGCCGGTCTTTCATCACGCGGGCAACGGAGACACCAGCAGCCAGCGTCATGGCCTCGGCGCATACAAACTTATCGTTCACATTTCCGTAAATGGCAATGTTCGCGTGTTGAGTGCAGATCATGGCAGCGCTTGTAAATGCGAAAGCCGCATGATTGGAAGGAAAGGATTCGTTTTTTGCGCTTCCGCATTTCGGTCCAGGCGGGTTGGCAGGATCGTTATCGAAACAATGTTGAAAATGATCTATGGGACGTTCCCGTGAAAACGCCGCGCGCAGCCCTCCCTGAACAATGGACGTGAGCGAATACGCTTCCGCGTACATAAGGGAGAGTTGGAGTGCCGTATTCGGATCACCACGGTACCACCAAGCGCCGATGCCCGCATCCACGAGCGGCGCCCCTTCCAGGATATAAAGGCCGACGTCGGAAAATGTGGAGGCGATTTGCTGGCCCGATTGTGCCAATAAAAGTTCCGAGCGCACGGATTCGTCAAAAAGGATGCCCCCCCGCCACCGTGGCTCTTTAGCAGGAGAGGCCACCAAGGGCAATAGCAGTGCGCCACCCTCCAGGGTCCCGAACACAAGCACTTCCGGTAGCGATACTCGCGGCCATTCCGGTTTCCAAAGCAGTTTCGAACCGGCATCAGCCGATCCCAAGCTGTCTTCCGTCGCGGCGTTCACGGACAAGGTGGGAACCAGCATAGCCATCACCGTGAGAACCACTGCCCCCAAGGTTACGCGTCTTCCCAACTGTAGCACGCGTGTTCCCATAAGCACTTTCATGGACATCCTCAATTAATTCGAAATTCAAATACCGATGACACGCCGCTGGGAATGGGTTCAAGAAGGAATTCCATTCGGGATAGCAAGTCACTGGACATGGTACCATCACGTCCAACTTTAGTTCCTAGGCTTGAAAACCGATGCATCCGCGGAACAGCGTATCCGATAAATGCTCCTAGCGCCGCTCCGGCTAAAACATCGGAGGGGAAATGTTTCCCTGAAGCCACCCGCAAAACACCCTCGGTCGCTGCGGCCCCAAGGGCGCCGGTCCAAACCCAGGGAACCCAAGTAGACTCGGGATGCCGAAGCCCAAAGGTGTACCCCGTAAAAACCGCCGCGGCAAATGCGCCCGTGGTATGCTCGGAAACGAAACTGCTCCGGGAATCCCCATTCGTTCGTTCGGACATGGGAGCATTTTCGGTGAAAACCAGAGGCCGGGGATGGATCAGAAATGTTTTGGCATAGATGCTGAACGCGGATGCATAGGCAACCACCTCGCCGTACAAGACCAGGTCCCTCCAAACTTCCATCGCCTTTTCATCTTGATTGTGGTAATCCAGTCCCGTCAGGGCCAGGGGGGTTAATCCTTCCGCTACAATTAAAACATCGCTCGCAAGAGACAATCGGGGAGAATAATACCCGATGACCCATCTGTCATAGCCTGGAATATCCCCTCTATTGAACGCGGATGGATCGATGGAGTGCCCTGAGAGACTTCGTTCATCCGCGATAACTAAACCTGCGGCAAGCAACCCTGCGCCCAGAAAGGGATAGTCCCATTTTGGTTCCAGCCGGTAGGGCAGTTCCCCAGCGTGCGGGAATCTTGCCATGAGGAGGAGAATGAGGAAGACTTTTTTCCTTCGAAAACATTCCGTGAATAAGTCGGGCAAAATCGGGCCCCCCCAGGGTCTAAAACCTAATTTCAGCATTAGCATGTCATTCATCGGAAAAATACTCAATATACCGCCCCAATATTTGAACCCATGGGTTTATTGGATCATTCTACTGGTTTCTCTTTTGGAGCCATTACCCGGGATAGGTTCTTTCGTACCCTGCCAAACCATGGTCATCCTTGCCGGACTGATGGTGAAGCACGGTGCGTTGGATTTCGGTGACCTCGTCGTTTTTGCCGCGACGGGAGCTGTCCTAGGAGACTTGATTGGCTATGTAGTTGGCAGGCGATATGGAGAATCATTCCTGACAAAGTACGGCAAATATTTTTTTCTGCGCGAGGCCCGATTAGACAAAGTAAAGGCCCTACTCCATAAACACACGGGAAAGACCTTGGTACTGGGCCGATTCAATGCCGTTACGCGATGCTTTCCCCCTTTTCTCGCAGGCGCCACAGGCATCCACTTTCCGAAATTCCTCGGGTACAATATCATCGGCGCATTTTGTTGGTCCATTGCCTACGTTTCCATTGGATACGTTTTTGGTAAGAGCTTTGAGATCGCTTCCCGCTTTATCGGCCAGTTCCTGGTCATGGCCATAGTGTTGAGCGCCATTATCCTTTTCCTGGTCAGATTGAAGAACAAAGGGACCCGCATTTTCCATGAAAAGCACCGTTTTGTGCTGGCTCTTAATATTGTTTCCTTGTACCTGCTTTCCAAAATGATCGAGGATGTGATGGACGGAGAAACGATTACGGAATGGGACCGTTGGATAAGCAGCCATATCGTTTCTCTTCGCAAACCAATCATGGATACACTCATGATTTTCGTCTCGAATGCTTTCAGGCCCATGTCACTTACGATACTGGCCCTGACGGCATTCTCCTATTTGATGTTCAAGAGGAAATGGTATAAGTCCTTATTCCTCTTTACCGGCATGAGCGGCGGATTGCTGATCAATTCCTTAGTGACGTACTTTGTTCACCGTTCAAGACCTCCGGCCTGCCTCATGAAAACATCCGGATTCAGTTTTCCAAGCATGCACGCCACGGCCGCGGCATTGTTTTTCATCTCGATGATATTCCTATTCAAGGAAAACATCCAGAAGCGGGTCTTGAGAATGATTTTCATACTTGGGAATATATTTCTGATTCTACTGGTGGGATTCAGCCGTATCTACCTGGATGCCGATTGGTTGAGCGATGTCGTGGCCGGGATTTCATTAAGCCTATTTTGGCTGACGTTGTTGATCCTATTTTTCAAGAATATCATTATCAGATTACGAGACAGCACGTAAAGGATGCGAACGTACTTGCTGCGTCGAGTTCTAATGGCGGCTAGGAATTCCGATTCCAACGAAAAACACTTCCCTTGCCACGGCCGGGAAGCGTCGAAGCAATTGGCCCGCCTAATTCTACTGTGTCACAAATATTTTGCAAAAAGAGGCTGGTGGAGGTATTTT
>Ga0209515_10007529_pt1 | contig 13078 bp, 13 predicted proteins | sample Subgroupgradi54m_FD_187454 | JGI IMG/M metagenome (GOLD analysis project Ga0209515, IMG submission 187454) | Subsurface groundwater microbial communities from S. Glens Falls, New York, USA - GMW60B uncontaminated upgradient, 5.4 m (SPAdes)... ...
TTGAACACATGCCTATTCTCAAACGCCTTGGAAATATCGCATTCTCCAAAGTACTCTCATCACTAACTAAAGTAAAAATAACGGACTCAACAACTGGATTTAGAGGATTTACTGCAGAAGTAGCCAAAGACATTAATTACATCAACACATTTACTTATACACAAGAACAGATCATCAAAGCATCAAAACAAGGCTTTAAGATAACCGAAATTCCTATTGAAACGAGAAAAACCAGGGACAGCAGATTATTTAAAAATCCGCTTCAGTATGCCATCAAAGCATGGATTAATATCTTTCGAATTTACCGAGATTATCAACCTCTTAAATTCTTTGGAAGAATTGGTGTTGTCAGTTTCTTCCTCGGATTTCTCATCGGCCTTCATTTTATATACCTCCATCTCACCAGCGGGATCAAAGGTCATATCGGACTGCTCTTCCTCATGCTAATCTTATTGATGTTCGGCTTGCAGACCATATTATTTGGTTTTCTCGCCGACATGATTAGACAATAACATCCAATAGAAGAAAAAAGTTCAAATCATCAATCAAATGAAAACAATTTGCTTCATTCGCCCACATACACCAGAGAGTCATGCAGGAAGATTATGCGGACCGCAGCGTCTTGCATCAGAATTAGCAAAGCACTTATCAAAAGAATATAATATCATCAATCTTCTCATCACAAAGAAGAAGAATAGTAATAATAATATTTTCCACAAAAATCACTCAGAATCAGAAATCATTCTCAAAAAAAATCATCTCCTCCTATTCAAAACAATCAGAACACTAAAGAAAATAAATCCAGATATCATTCACGGCCATGGCTCATTAAATTCCGCTCTAGGTCTCATTCTGCTCAAAAAAATACTCAAAAAGAAAACTATTCTCACCTTCACCGACTTCAAAAAAAACATCACAAATAATTATAGAATTCTAAATCATCTAGATGCCATCATCGTCCAAACTCAATTTGCAAAAGAAAAACTCATTCAAGAGAGAGTAAATCCAAAAAAAATTCATGTTATTCTTTACGGCATCGAAGAACAATTTAAGCAGCAAAGAATAAATGAAGAAATTCGTAATCTAAGCAAGAAAATCATCCTCTACTACGGCGATGCAAGAGTAGAGCGTGGATTTCAGCCCTTCCTTGACTCGATCCCAAAAATTGACCAAAATCTATATGTTCTCATTTGCTTAAGGAACATCCATCCACCATTCAAACTTGAAAAAATCAAAGAGATCATCAATCAACGAAAAAACACAAAACTCCTGCTCGTCCCAGAATATCCCTGCTCCATCAACGACATCATTCAATCATCAGACATAATCGTGCTCCCCTTCCTTCACAACACATTAGAACCTCCTTTAACACTGATGGAAGTTTCAACCATCGGAAAACCATTAATTACCACTAATATCGGAGGCAATAAGGAAGTAATTTCAGAAAATGCCACTGCCATAGATAACCTCACTGCAGAAAACCTAGCACAAGCCATAAATGAATTAAGCAGCAAAAAAACAACCATAAAACCAAGATTCTACCCTTGGCAAGAGACCATTCAAAAAATCAAAGAAGTGTACGAAAACCAATAGAACAAATAAGCACAATAAGTGTTATTTAGTCACATTCTTCCACAACTCTTTTAAAGCTGTTTTCAAGCTAAAAATCCATCATTTGAGGTGTTTCATCATGCAAAATAAAATAAAAATTATTGTCACAATAGGACCAGCAACAGATTCAGAAGATAGCCTCAGAAAAATCAAAGACAAAGGTGTTGATTTTGTCAGAGTCAATATGTCCCATTCTAGCATCGACTACCTCAAAAAAATCATGCTTCTCTCCAAAAAAGTAGGCATCCCCTTCATCATTGACACCGAAGGGAGTCAAATAAGAAGCGGCGAATTAATTGGTAATAGCATAACCTTCCAAGAAAATCAAGAGATCAAAATATACACCGAGCCAATTGTTGGAAATCAAGACAAAATCTGCCTCAAACCAGGTCATATTGTAGGCCAGCTCGAGCCCGGCGATTTAATCTACATCGACTTCGATACCCTTACATTAAGAGTATCAGATATCTCAACCATCACAGATGGATACATCACCGCCAAAGCCATAACCTCCGGCGTTCTTGGCAGAAACAAAGCAGTGTCAATTGATCCCGCCAGTCAAAAAAAATTCACTCTTCCAACTCTTTCAGAAAAAGACTATCAATCAATCCAATTAGGGTTAGAAGAAGGAATTGGATATATCGCAGCATCATTCATGCGCTCAGGCGCTGCCGTCGATGAAGTGAGGAAAGCCACCCAAAACACCATGCGCATTATTTCAAAGATAGAATGTATGGATGCATTAGAAAACCTCAATGACATTATCAAAAAAACTGATTTTCTTCTTATAGACAGAGGAGATCTAAGCAAAGAAATTCCACTCGAAAAAATTCCATTCACCCAAAAGATAATCATCAACAAAGCAAAGAAACAAAACAAAGGGGTCTTTGTTGCAACCAATCTTCTTGAAACCATGATTGAAAAAAGAAAACCAACACGAGCAGAGATTCACGACATTCTCAATACAATTGTCGATGGCGCATCAGGCCTTACCTTAGCTGCTGAAACTGCAATAGGAAAGTATCCCATGGAATGTATTAATATGCTCAACAAAATAATTAAACACTCACAATTAATTGACTTAGAAGAATTTAATGATAAAGAAAATAAATTTGTTGAAAAACTAGAAAAAGCAAATTATTTACTCGATAACGGCATCTCCTCCTCATTAATTGAGCCACATGGAGGAAAACTCGTAAGTCGTGTCTTCAAAACACAACCAACAAGCACTCAATTAAATCAACTGCCAAAAATAAAACTAACTGAAAACCAACAGATGGATGTCGAGCAAATAGCCTTAGGTACCTACAGTCCAATTGAAGGCTTTATGAACAGTAACGATTTCAACTCCGTTCTAGATAACATGCTATTAAGTAATGGCCTTGTCTGGCCAATTCCAATTATATTAGACACCTCAAAAGCAGAAGCAGATAAATTAACAATTGGTCAAGAAGTTGCACTCACCAACGAAAAAAATGAGTTTATGGCCATTCTTCATCTTGAAGAAAAGTACACCTTCGATAAAGAAGAGATGATGCAAAAAATGTATGGAACAAGTGATGAAAAACATCCAGGCGTAAAAATGATCAAAGCCATGGATCCAATCCTATTAGGAGGAAAAATTAATCTCATCAAAAGGAAATTATCAGAGCACAAAGAGTATGAATTAACCCCACAGCAGACAAGAAACTTATTTGAAGATCGAGGCTGGTCAAAAGTAGTTGGCTTTCACACAAGAAATGTCATTCACCGCAGCCACGAATTCATTCAATTAAAAGCTATGGAACAAGAAAATTGCGATGGCTTATTTGTCCACCCCATCGTTGGCAAAAAGAAATTAGGAGATTTTAAATCACAGTACATCATCAAATCCTACGAAACCATGCTCCAAAAATTCTACCCAAAAAATAGTGTCATCTTTGGCACATTTTCAACTTATTCACGTTACGCAGGTCCACGAGAAGCATTATTTACCGCGCTATGCCGCCAAAATTTCGGCTGCAGTCATTTTATTGTAGGACGAGATCACACCGGAGTTGGTACTTATTATCATCCAAAGGCATCTCATAATATTTTTGACAGATTCCCTGAAATAAAAATAAAGGCAGTACGCTTTGACAACATCTTCTATTCTAAAACCAAAGATGAACATCTACACGAAAAAGAATATCCAAATCATCCTGAAAACGAGAAAATGTATTTAAGCGGCACTGAAGCACGAAAATTATTCGAGCAAGGACAAGCACCCCCTACCTGGTTCATGCGTCCTGAAATCTCGCAAAGCATCCTCAGCGCATTAAAAAATAAAGAGGAAGTGTTTGTTAAGAACGAAGAAAAATAGACATTGAATATCAACAATTTAAATAATGACTAGAGAGGAAAAAAATGACAACAGAAACATTAACAACAACTAATGGAGAGAAACAACTTATTTATAGTGTTAAATCAAATACTCCATGGCAAAAAATAGAAGTAAGAAGTTCAAATGATATGCCTACAGTATGGGAAAATCACATTCAAAGATATGGTTCTCTTGTTACATTAAAAGGATGGAAAGAAGATGTATTATGTATCCCAAAAGATGAAGAAATTAATCTGGATAAAAGATTAGAATTTTCAGTAACCACATCGTACCATGCGCAGATGGTAAGAGATCATGGAATGGATGATGTAAGACCAGTAACAGTACAAGGTGTGGTATTAACAAGTGATGGAACAATCGTTCTGGGAGTTCGTGGTGGTTTTATACAAAATGGAAAAGTAAGCATGATTCCATTAGGATATGTAGTTGCACCTCTCATTACTGATAAAGATTCAAACCCTCTTCTTCAACAATTTTATACTGAATCAGAAGAAGAATTAGGAATAAATAAAGATCAATATAGAAAAGTGGAATTAATTGGTTACCAAACAGACCCTAAATTCACTCATGGAATAAATTTTGTTGTAAGCGCATTAACATCATTAAGCGAAAAAGAAGTTAGAGAAATACGTGATACTTCCTTTAGAATCTACAAAGAAGCACACGACCGAATATTAAACGAAACAAGTGATAAAAGAAAAGCAAGATCAGCCGCAAAGCAAGCAGTTCTAAGTGCAGGGTACAAGAATTGTGACATAGATCATGACCCAATGATCTTTGCAAGAAATGGCAATGATAATATAGAGCAAATGATTTCAAAAGGATCTCTTTCACACGAAGAAAGAACATTTCATTTAATGGCTCTCTGTCGCGGCGGATTAAGATTATATCAAAAACAAATACAAGAGTAGACAAAGACTAAAGAAGAACCTTCCAAAATCATAAAATATGAACCAAAAAATGTCAAAAAACCTCCCCCTCATCATCCTCTGTGGTCTTTCAGGAACCGGTAAAACCTATACCACACAAATTCTAACGGAGCAGCTCCAAAATTACCAACTCCTCGGTCCAGGACAAGTAAGACAGCAGCTTGGCATCACGACATATTCTAGGAAAGACACACCAAAAATTTTAGCCAAAATTATTGAACAGATAGAACAAAATCATCAAAGCAACATTGGCTCAATTCTCGATGCCAATCTCAAAAGTGTTGATGTTCGCCAATTCTTCTACGACTTAGCAAAACATCTAAAAGAAGAAGTCATTGTTATTGAACATCTCTGTTCACAAGAAACCGCCCACAAAAGAATGCAAGAAAGAAGTCAAACCACACTTGCAGAAAATCCAAAAAATCCAAAAGTACATGAGTTGCAAAAGAAAGTCTGGCAAGATACACAGCTAGACCTAGAATTAGTTGAAAACAATCATGTATCTTTAATCAGATTCGATACAGAAAAAAATGATATAACAAAAATAAAAATAAATCCGCAAACTAATTTATTTATAATGCAACTCATCTCAAATCTAATTAATAAAAATTAATAAAATAAAAAAGAGAAAAAAATGACAAAAGACAAGCAAACAACCTCTCCTCTTTACATTCTAAAAAAATATCGCCTAAGAAGTATCGCAAGAAGCATCTTCTCCCACGTAATCAGCGATACAGTTGTAATGTCCTATCGAAAAAGTGGCAGAACGTGGCTCAGGTTAATGTACGCCAAAATTCTTCAAGATCAATACAATATCAAAAAAATAAAACTTGATACCGAATACATGACATTATTCAAATCATTGCCAAACGTCATGTTCTCCCAAGGTGGCTCAACAAAAACAGAAAATAATGTAAATTTTCAAAAGATCTACGCCAAAAAGAAAATAATTTTGATGATTCGTGACCCAAGGGCCACACTCGTCTCATTATATCATGACTACAACTCCAGGAAAGTATGGACAGAGCCAAAAACAATGTCAGAATTCATTCGTGATGAAAAATACGGTCTAACCCCCCTCATCACATTCATGAACAATTGGGCAGATGAATGCAAAAAACGTCACGATATTTTAATTCTCAAATATGAAGATCTCTATCTTCAACCAGAAACAGAAATGAAACGATTTTTAGATCACATCAATCTAAAAGCAGATGATACCAACATCAAAAACGCCATCGAATTTGGCTCAGCCAAGAACATGCGTAAGATGGAAGAACAAAAAACATTCAACGACAAAAGAATGCTTCCCGCAAATAAAGACGATCCCAACTCCTATACAGCACGAAAATGTAAATTAGGTAGTTTTAAAGAAGAATTACTCAAAGAAGATTTAGAATACATCACAACTCAAATGAAAGAACGACTAGATTCATTCTATGATTATACACAATCTTCATAAAGAAAATAATAATAATAATCAAAATAAAGATTAAGAATCAAAACAAACCATGACACATAATTATCCTCCCCTACCTTTCTCCAATTTAATAGAAGAAACAACTATCGCTCTAGATGCAACATTAAAAGCAGCAGAAGCGATACTTCAAATCTATTCTAAAGACTTTATAACCATGATGAAAGCAGAGCAAGAGCCGGTAACCAAAGCAGATTTAGAAAGTAACAAAATATTAATCACAGCGCTCAAAAAAAAATCCTATCCCATTCTCTCAGAAGAAACCAAAGACACTTTTGAAAGACTCAATAAGCAAAGAGTATGGATAATAGACCCATTAGATGGAACCAGAGAATTCATCAAAAAAAACGGAGAATTCTCAATCATGGTAGCTCTAGTTGAAAAAAATAAACCAATTTTAGGAATTGTCTACCAGCCAACAAACAAGAAATTATATTTAGCGCAAAAAAGTCAAGGATGTTATAAGTTAGAAGAAAACAAGTGGAAAAGATTAAACGTCTCCAGTATCAACAAATTAGAAGAAGCGCAAGCCATTCTTAGTAAAAGCGACTTCCCAGAAAAAGACCAGCAATTTCTCAGTAGCATCAACGTAAAAAAAATAACACAAAAAGGCAGTGCTGGCCTTAAAGTAGGTGACATTTGTGAACATAAAGCAGAATTTTACTTCAAATCAAACAATAAAATGAAAGAATGGGACACCGCAGCTGCATATATCATGATCTTTGAAGCCGGAGGCAGAATGACTGATTTAAAAGGAAATGAACTAATCTACAACCAAAAAGAAGTCATCCATCAAAACGGCATCCTAGTCAGCAATGGAATTCTGCATGAACAATTAGTCAATAAATTTATAAACCACTATCAAACATTATAAAAATATGGATACTGCTCAAATCTTAGGCTGGATTGCAACTTTTTTATTCTCTATAATGGTCATCCCACAGATGATTAAAACGATCAAACTAAAAGACACCAGCGGCGTCAGTCTAATGTTATTCATCATTTATTTAATCGCCAACATCATCGCATTAATCTATGCATTCTTGATTTATCAACCCCCATTAATCTTCAAATATATCATTGCCATGATAACAACAATCATTTACCTTATACTCTATTGGGTTTATTATAAAAGAAAAAAAGAGAGATCATAAATTAAAATCATAATCACCTACAACAGAACTATACTCCTTCCCTTCATAATCAAACCTATTCGAACCACCTGAAAGAATCTCCCCATACGGAGAATACGAAGTATTCTCCACAATCCCTCCAGAACTATTTGTCACAGTCGAAGTCGACCCTTCCGCATCCCCATGCATAAACAACTTCGTCCCATCCGGATTCTTTCTCGCAACTAATTGACCTTCCTGATACACATACACAAAATCATATGAACCAGTAGTATTAACAACTCGCAATAACTCCGGAAACGGTGTATACACTTTTGTATTAGCACTATCATTCCTTACAACTTTAATACGAATACCATCTTGATCATAAGAATACTCCTCAAGTAAAGCTCCTGAAGCAATATTACCACTCCTCACCTTTTGTAGTCGACCATTTCCATCATACTCCCGATAATATCCATCACCTGAAACTAAATTCCCACCGCCGCCACTTTGAAAAATCAGATTCCCATTCTGATCATACTTATACACCCAATGTCCCAAATCTGGATCATCCATCGAAATCTTTCGACCAAGAGAATCATACTTAAAAGAAAACACATTCCCTAAAGAATCCATAATCCTAATCAAATTCCCATTCGTATCATACCTATACGAAGTAACATACGACTCATTCACAAATATAAACGGATCATTATAATTTTCCGTAACATTACTAATCTGACCAAACCCATCTAAAGTATATTGTATCCTATTCCCATTCTCATCAGAATCCGTAACATTCCAGCGATTATAAGTAATATTCTTGGAAGTTCCATCCGCATTACGCACCCCAACCACTCGATCAAGAGCATCATACGAATACGTCGTATTCAACGAACCTAAACTAGCAGAAATATTCGAACTCAACACAGCAAAATACGGATTCTCCTCCGCTTTAACTCGTCCAAGTCCATCATAATAAATAGTCTTCACAACTTGTCTGTTATCCTCAATATCATTCTTAAGCTGCACCAGCTGTCCAAATCCATCATAATAATAGCGAATAACATTACTCTTATTCGAAGTAGTTGTCTTCAAAGTAACCACAATATTCTCAGGAGCCACACCATCAAAATTATAAACATACGATTTGGTTGGATACCACAGCGAATCAAGTGGTTGCACTTCTTTACTGACTCGCCAAAAGGTATCATACGTATAATAAGTTTGAATCCCATTTTTCTGCGTTGAAAACAAATTTCCCGTACCTAAATCGTACGAATACAAAGTCACATGACCCAAAGCATTGACAGTAGATACAGGAAACGTCGACGTATAATCATACGTGTAGGACAACGTATTCCCCAGTGAATCCGTTTGTCTCTTGACATTCCCATACGAATCATAAGAAAAAGTATTAACAGAATTATTCCCCGCATTATTCCACTCTTCCTTCTTCATCAACGCGCCTTTACTACCAACCCCATTCAACCCTAAATTATCATAATACAACAACGATTCTTTCATCTTCACACCAGAAGGATCATACGTCTTAGCAGAAGATAATTTATTCACCATCCAATGAGCAGTACCAACAGCATACGTATAATTCATCACCCGCTCATCTCCAGAAGCAGCAACATCTCCTTCTTCACGAACTCCAATCACATTGCCAAAACTATCATAAGTATAAGAAGAAGTGATTTATGAAAAAAAAAAGTAAAAAAAGAGGCACGTTACCCGCTAAAGTACAAAACCCCGAGTTTTCGCCAGAGGATTTTATGATTGATAATGATTAAATTGTAGTTTGTTTTACTAAATTATATTTCTTTAAATTTTTTAATGTATTTATAAAACCTTTTGGATCGGCAATAAATGTGGTATATATATTGCCACTAACATTCTTTATTTCTAAATAATTAATTAATGTTATAAAAGTTGGCCTTTTAACTTCCCGTTTAGAAATATGTAAAGAACTGATACTTGACCATTCAAGATAAACGGATTTATTTTTTAAAGAAAGATGTATGTATTCATCATCTATAGCATTCCCTATTTTTATTCCTTTATTAGTTATATATGTTAACTTAGTTCTCACAAGATTAAATAAAAAAAATGATGAGATTGTGACAAGAATAAGACCATTAATTAATTTTGAGTTTACTTTACTATCACGATAAGCTTGTAAAACCAAGTAAAAACCGGTAATTAATAAGATTAAAAAAGAAATAAGATATATTCTTTTCTTCGAATGTTTGTCTTTCCACACTTTGTTCATTTTTTCAAACCTCCTTGTTTTAAAATATTTCCTATTGAGGTTGATTTTCCTGAACTTCTAAGCTTTTCTCTTGTATCTACAAATTTCTTCTCAGTTTCACTTAATTTTCTGGTTCCACCAAAACCAGGATAACTAGAACCACCGGTTACTTTAGGAGAACTTTGTGATAATGAGTTAGAAATAAAATTATTAACCAAATTACCTACACTCTCTTCAACAAAAGTATTTTTAATGAATTGTTGCCCCGTTTTTGTTGTAAAGAAACTTAAAGTATGTTTTATCAACCAATCTTTTGAAGCTGGAAGAAATTCTTTACCTAAGCCAGCGGTTAACCCCGATATTAAAGCAGCATTTCCTATTCCATCAGTCAATTCTTTTTCATCAGCATTATTAGTAATAAATTGAGCAGAAACACCACCAACTATGGCTGCACCTATTCCATAAACTCCTGCTGCTGCCGAAACTGCTCCTCCCGCAGTATATGATAAAGCTCCTTTTAATGTATAATCATCATGTGTTAAGAAATAAGTTCCTAATCCAACTAAAGCACCTATCCCCGCAGCAACTTCAACGATACATGCATCCCAAATACAATGCCCCGTCTCATCCTTAAACCTATACGGATTATCTCTGGCATATGAATATCTATTTAACTGTTGTGGGTCGTACACATTTGGCAATAAAGAATCAGGTTGGGTAAATATATCCCACGATGGATTCATCTTTCGAAAGTTATAATCATAGTCACCAACGACACTACTATATTCCTTACCAGTATAATCGTAACGTGAAACAGCTCCTCCGCTCAAAATTTCCCCAGTGGGGGCATATGTTGTGCTTTCGATAACAGATCCTGAACTGTTAGTAATTGTACTTGTAGAACCTAAGTGATCCCCATGCATAAACAACTTCGTCCCATCCGGATTCAATTGAGCAACCAACTGCCCTTCATGTCGAACATACGTAAAATCATACGAACCAGACAAATTCTCCACCCGCACAAAATTCTCATCAACATAATAAACGGTCTCTACAGTACTTCCAGTAGAATTATACTCCTTCTTCATCAAAATGACTTTTAATCCAAACCGTTCAGAAAAAGTTAAAACTACACTCGCCTCAACAATAAGTCCAATTTCGGAAGAGTGGAGGGATTGCATTTTAGGGATGCCAGATTAAAAATGTTAGCCAGCCGAGAATTATTCCAACTACATAGAGTATAGTAGCTATTATGAACGTTGTTGTTAACCACCATACCGTCTTTTTTTTCTTGAAATATAAATAAAAATAATTAACCAAAATAAAAGAATAGAATAAAGGAATAATAATTCCTACGAATAATGCAGAGGAATTGCTCTCAAATATAAATGAGGGAGATGCAAGAATAAAAAGATAAACATAATAAATTAATCCTAAAAAGAAGTATAGTTTAGATAATAGATAAGATATAATTACAGCAATTCCAAATATAATTACTGTTCTTAACCAAAGTTTAGTTCCTTCTCTAAAATCTTCGATAGAAATCTTTTTTCTACTCATTTTCCTCTCCTCCAAAATCTCTCCCACCAATTTTTATGTCCATTTGTTACATCATTTTTAGCTGAACCTGAACCACTATTAGATTTTCCACAAAAGTTAGAACAGAAATAAAAATATCACCATCACCTTCTTCATATTTTTAATAAAATAATAGAATTATTTAAATGTTCCGAATCCCCAAAAACATCACTCCTTCTTCCAAAAAAACATCAACTTCCGTCCAAAGTGCCAATCTCCCATATTAAGCTCTCCAACTAAAAACAACAGCAGTAGATAAAATAAAGCAAGAACAATAGTATACAAAATCAATCCAATGCTATTAAAATGCCAGTGCCGTGCAACTAAATAAACAATCAACGTACAAAGCACAATTCGAATAGTAGACACCACATCAAAAAACTTTCCAAAATGTCGATACACATGAAATCCATCAAGCACAACCGCAACAAAAGAAGAAATCAAAGAGGCAAGTGCAGAACCAACAATCCCAAAAAGAGGAATTAACAAAATATTAAGTGCTGCAAGTAAAACAACACTCAAAGAAACAGTCATGAGCTGTAAAATGGGTCTGCCAGAGCCAACAATAATTGCATTAAGCGTTGTAAAAATAGCAAGAAAAGTCGACGCAAATATTAATATCGCAAGAGTTGACGCCGCAGCTTGATAAGAATTTGGATAAAGCAATCCTAAAATCTGCGAAGCCGTTGCCGCAACAATAGCAGAAAGTGGCAATAATATCAACAATAAATACCGAACCGATTTAGAGATATATTTTCGAGTTAGATGCAAATTACCAGTTGCAATTGACCCAGACACCGCAGGAAGTAAAGTAACCGGCAGAGCGCCAAAGACAGAAAACGGCAAAGAGGAGAGCGTCGCTGCCGCCGTAAATAATCCAACCGTAGCATTATCAACAAGGATAGATTTGACAAACAACGTATTAACATTCCGCATCAATGTAAAAAAAAGCGCAGATAAAGAAATAGGAATTGCAAAAAGAAGTAATTTCTTTACAGGAAAAACAGCTTCATCAGAATCAGTAATGCGAACATATTTCCAGCTCAAATACAAACCAACTAACGTTGACAATAAATAACCAGTCAAAACACCATAAATTTTAAATCCAAATAAAACTAAAATAAACGTAAATACAGCTTGTAAAAGAGGATATAATATTTTAATTTTCGCCTGCTCTTTAAACAATCGTAAACCATTCATATAACCTGTCGAATAAAGCGCAAGGAGTGCCAAAGGCACAACCATCAATCCAAGATAGATAATATAAGGAGTCAGCGACGCATCTTTCAAAATTCCTGCAATAAATCTGGCAAAAAAAACATAAAATAAAGTAAAGACGAGACCGGACCATAACTGCAATTTCAAAGAAGTCTTAAAAATAGCATTGACTTTATCTTTAGACTCAGCAACAAATTTTGATGTAGCTCGCGGAATGCCCGTATTTAAAAATGCTCGATTAATCAGATATAGCGCCGTAATCACACCAAAAATACCATAGACTTCAGGTCCTAAAAAACGAGCAACACCAACTTGTACTGCGTAGCTCGAAACAAGTGCCACTAACTCAGCGAGCATCAAATATACTGTTCCTTTACCTAAAGACTGCTTCATAATTTAATATAAAACCAAAAATAAGCCTATAAAAGCTTTATGAATATTAATGCCTAGTAGAAAAAGTCGTCATAATGGCCAAAATGTTCATTGTGCCATGCAATTAAGACAGGAACATAAGCGAAAATATTCAATAGG
>Ga0209515_10007532_pt1 | contig 13075 bp, 12 predicted proteins | sample Subgroupgradi54m_FD_187454 | JGI IMG/M metagenome (GOLD analysis project Ga0209515, IMG submission 187454) | Subsurface groundwater microbial communities from S. Glens Falls, New York, USA - GMW60B uncontaminated upgradient, 5.4 m (SPAdes)... ...
CCCCCTATTCCCTAGTCTCTAGTCTCTAATAATAGAGACTAGAGAATAGAGACTAGGAAGAGACCACTAGTGAAACAATTGTTATTCCACTCCCCCTATTCCCTAGTCTCTAGTCTCTAAATTACTGGCACAGACCTTGCTCTTCTGACGGGGCGGGAGCGCGAACCGCGCAACGAGGGGTTTATGGCGACAAAAGTGGGGTCGGACACGCCGAATCTGGCGACAACAAACACCGGGCCGAATAGCCCGTTCGCGGGCGACACGTGGGCCAAAAGCAAAAAAGTCACCGGCACCGTGGATGGGCTCTTTGTTCAATCACGCGCCAGCGAGGCGGTGGCCCAGGCGCAGGTCAAAGACGCCGTCCAAAAATCCGAGACCACACACGAACAGGCCGCAACGTCAACGCCCGCCCACGATGCTGCGACGGCACAACCGAGCCCAACCAAGTCAACAACGCCCGCGACACCATCGCAGACGCACGATGCCACGCCCGATACAAAAACGACTCCGCAAGAACACGCGGCCACCACGCAACAATCCGGTTTTCAAACGGCGACGCCTTCGAAATCGCAACAGCTCAAGCAGATGTTGAATAAGCCGCCTGCGAACGCGCAAAAAAATTCGCAGTCACAAACCGCGCAGCAATCAACGCAACCATCCGCGCCGCGCGCAACATCCACCACTGCGCACGCGACGACACCACACGCCGATGCCGCGCCGCATGCCGCGCCCTCACATGCCGCCACGACCAATGCGACCGCACGGGAACGCACCGCTGCGCGCACGGCGACCGCAAAACCAACAACGCCGCGCCAACAACCAGCGACGCGCACTGCAACGACCACGAAAGCGGCCGCGGGCGAAGAAGCGACCGTCAGTAGTGATAACGACGTACAACCCACGGATCACGAATCACGAACCACGAATCACGAATTACGAATTACGAGTAACGACACCTCGATCACGAATTACGAACAACGAGCAACGAGCAACGAGCAACCGATTCCGCAACTCACGACTCCGCAGCCTCGATTTTCTCGAGACGCGCGACGCGCGACGCGCGACGTCGTTCGACGCAGTGCGAGCGCCGCTGGCCCACGTCGCGCGCGCACCAGCGCCGATGCCGCCGCTGCAGAAGCCAACGACGAACTTGCAGCACTCGCCGATGCCAGTGTGGCGCCAGCTGAAGAACACGCGGCGCGCGAAACCTACAATCCGACCGCGCAATCGCAAGTCGTCGATCACGAACGCGAGGCGGCGATTGGTTTGAAACACGTGATTCAGTCGCACTACGAAAATCCGCAACTGCTAGTGCGCGAGGCGACGACACATCTGTTGAGTTTGCGTGAACGCATCAAAAGTTCCGATCCGGAATTGGCGCGCCAAATTCGCCTCTCGAGTATCGGCGATTCCGCCTACGGGCGAGGAGTGTTCGGATAGACGCGCTTCGTCGCACCGCGACGAAGCATCCACCTCCCTCTCCCATGGGGAGAGGGTTGGGTGAGGGGGACGACAAGTTGTAGGGGGACGACAAGATTCTTATGCGAGCACCCGATTTACAATTGCAATCCGCGTTGAGTCAGGCCCTCATGATGCCGGGACCTGGCGGGCCAATGACCGTCGGGCCCATGGCCATGGCGGGCGCGCTGTCGCTGGGCCCGCAGCCGGCCTACACCAGCGGGTGGGCGCTTTCCACGTCGGGCCTGATGGGCGCGCCGTCGCAATACGGCGGTTTCGTGCGCAGTGGTGTTGGCAACGGGGTATTTACCATCGGTCGCACGGCCGATCCGGCCGCCGAAGGTGCGCAAATGGTCGGCAATTTATTTGCGTTGCAAGGCTATGGCGCGGATTGGGTGCGCGCGTGGGACGCGCAAGATCGGGCCGCGACGCAGCAGCGCTTACAACAACGCGCCGCGGGCGGGGCGACTGGAACAGGTACTGGCCAGCAGCCGGGCGGTCCCACACCAGCGCCGTCTGAATTGTGTGATCGATTATTTAATTCCATCATCATCGATAAAAAATCCGCCGCCGATGCGACGACCGCACAGGAACGGCGTGACATGATTGCCGCCGAAAAGGCCGACCCGAACGCCAAGGGAAAATATTCCGGCATGGTGAATCTGGTGAGTGCGGTGAAATGGATCAATGGTCCGCAACAAACCGGTCGCGAATTTTTGAGCGCCGACAAGGAAATTGATCTGGCGAGTTTGTCGCACGACGAACGCATGGAACGCGAATTGGCGCTCATGATCAATCCCGCCGGTGGTGGCACGCTCACCGAATCAGATCGCTCAAAGATTTCCAAATTGTTGGGCGAAGGCACGCCGCTGGAAGGCAATGAACCGGGGCAATGGCTGGCCCAGGTGCGAAAATTCTATCAGGAAAAAATGGGCGACGCCGATGCCGATCATTTCATCAGCGATTTGTACCAATACACCAAAACGCGCGTCGTTGAACTCGGTGGCACACCGTACGGTCCGCTCGCGCACGACAAGATCGTCGCGCGACTCACCAAACTCGGCTACGAATCGGCCGAGGCCGAGACGACCGCCAATGCGCTGGGCGAGCTGCCGCCCGGCCAGGCCGTGCGGGCGCTGAAACAATTTTCCGATCTGAACGCGAGCGACATCAAGAACGCCGCCGATCCGAAAACGGCGCGCTACGAAGCCGAGTGTAAGAATCTGCTCATCGCACTCATGCCGAATTCCGATCAGAAAACGCGCGACCGCATGTTCGACGATGCGAAGCGCAGCGTGAACGTCGGCAAAAAAGGTCTCATCGATTTCCGCACGCTGCCCGGACCGCTGGACGAATTCGTCACGCGCGTGCAGGAATTGCTCGCGAAGAAAGACGATCCAGCGGGTCGTGCGAAGCTCGTGGAAAAATATCACAAGGCCGACAAAAAGAAGAAGGCCGCGTAAATTGGAGGCGATTATGGTCGCAGGCATCGACAATAGTTGGGGTGGCGGATTACTGGTGAACAACTGGATCTCGAATCTGCCCGACAATTTCGGCGCGCAACTCTTCGCGGGTGTATCGCCCGGCAATATTTTTTCCGCGAGCGCCAGTGGTTATGGCGGCGGATTTTGGGGCAGCGATGTGTTGGGCAAATGTGTGCAAGCCTCGATGAGTTGGGGTCCGCGCTTTTCGTTTGGCGGCGGTGCGATGTGGCGGCCAGTGTACAACCAGGCGCAAGGTCCAGTGGCCGGTGGTGCGCAGACGGGTACGACCGCAGTGGATGAGGACGATAACGGGGCGGAGACGACGGATGATGCGGGCGATGGTAGTGACAAAGCCGCCGCGACCGCTGAGACCGACAAAACCGGTGCTGCTGCCGGAGCCACGCCGGGCGTGGTTGCGAAGGCGTGGAACGCGAAACAGGAGGCGGCGTTTAAAAAATTGCAGGCGGCTATGAAAGCGGCATCAACAGATGGAGAAAATTTTGCCGCATACAAATCGCAAACACCGGGCGTGGTCCAATTGACAATGAAATTACCTAAAGGTGCAACAAAAGAACGCTACGAGCAATTGTACACTTGGCTCAAAAGCTCGGTAAAGACTGCGTATGAGCAGCAGGGCCTGAGAGTTCGCCTCCCCGCCCATCATCCTCCGAAAGATGCGGCGCCTCCCGCGAAATAATTTGTCGATCACGATCTCGATGAGGATTACGATTACGAAAAAAAGTGAGTGGCGACTATGTACTCGACATTGTGTTTGATGTAGGTATTATAGAACCAATATGAAGGCAGAGCTCGTGTATTGGCACAAAGCGCGTTTGCAAGGGCAGTATGTGTTGGAGATGGCCATCCATAAAGTGAAGCGCGGCGCGCGATACCCTGATGGTATCAAATACGGGTTGATTCTGGTTGATTTGAAAACAGGCAAGCGGATTTTAATGGATAACCACCATCCGAAGGGACCACACTGGCATCTCGGTGATCGAGAAATTGACTATACATTTGTGAGTATTGATCAACTGATTATTGATTTTCGAATGTTGGTATTTCAACACATGGGGGTGAGATTATGAAACATCTGATCGTATCGCTCAAAACCGCCGATGAATTATTGGGCGACTTCAAACGCGCGTTTCGCTCCGCACAACGCACCAAACGAACGCGCGCGCATTATGAAATCAGCTTTGACAGCAAAAAAGATTTTGATCGTTTTTTATTGAATCTGCCCATTCTCAAGTATGTCTTGCTCTTCAAACCAAAGTCCATTTACGAATTAGCCAAGATTACGCAAATGGATGTCTCCAATTTAAACAAAGTGATTCTTTTCCTGGAAGAAGTGGGAGCGCTCAAAGTGAAGACATCAAAGGTTGCCGGCAGGACGGTCCGAATGCCCATTGTTGAATACGATACTGTTGAGTTCAATTTAGCAGCGTAATCCAAACTCACGACCCACCGACCCACCGACCCTTCGACCCAAATGTAGATTCCCAGTTGACGCCCCACGCCAGCGCGATTAGCAAGCGCGCCTCATGCATCGTCCGCCACAAGGAGCCGCTATGTCGAAGACTGTGTTGACGCAGCTGGAGGAATTCGATCACGAGCAGGTGATTTTTTTTCAGAACAAAGATGTCGGTCTGAAGGCGATCGTGGCGATTCACAACACGGTGTTGGGTCCGGCGTTGGGCGGCACGCGCATGTGGATGTATGAAAGTGAAGACGAGGCGCTGCAAGACGTGCTGCGGCTCTCGCGCGGCATGACGTACAAAGCGGCGGCGGCGGGATTGAATCTGGGTGGTGGCAAGGCCGTCATCATCGGCGATCCGAAAAAACATAAATCGCAGGATCTCTTCACGATCTACGGACAATTCATCAACACCTTGGGCGGTCGTTACATTTCCGCGGAAGATGTCGGCACCGATGTGAACGACATCGAATATATGTTCACCGCGACCGATTATGTCGTGGGCATCGAAACCAGTCGCGGCGGTTCCGGCGATCCCTCGCCATTCACGGCGTTGGGTACGTTTCAAGGCATTCAGGCGTGTTTACGGCGGCAGTTTAACGACGAATCACTGATCGGTCGCACGGTCGTGGTGCAAGGTGTCGGGCATGTCGGGACGCATCTGGTGCGACTGCTCGTGAAGGCGGGCGCAAAAGTCATTATTAGCGATATCGATCGCGAACGTGTGCAGGCCGTGAAAGACGAATGCAAAGTCGAATCGGTGAGTGCGGAAGAATCCGCCACGGTGCCGTGCGATATCTTTGCGCCGTGCGCGTTGGGGGCGATCATCAACGAAAAAAATATCGATAAACTGCGCTGCAAAATTATTGCGGGCGCGGCCAACAATCAACTCGACGTCGTGGAACGCGGCGAAGACCTGCGCGCGCGCGGAATTTTGTACGCGCCCGATTACGTGATCAACGCGGGCGGACTCATGAATGTGTATCTGGAACTGGAAGGCTACAGCCGCGAACGCGCGGAACGCATGACCCGTGGGATTTATTACAACCTCATGCGCGTCTTTAACATTTCCGATGATCTGAATGTGACGACCGCGAAAGCCGCGAATCATTTGGTGGAAGAACGCCTGCGCCAAGCGGGCCGCACCAACAACATCTATGCACCGCACCGCAAGGATGTGTTGCGGAATATTGGGAATCGACGCGCGGTGGGGTGAGGAGTCCGAGGGGCGAGGGACGATCGTTTGCTGCGCTCACTAGGACGAGGGACGAAACTGCATTCACTGTAGTTTCGTCCCTCGTCCCAGTGACCAGAGGGAGCGGTCGTCCCTCGTCCCTCGACACGCTTTCACCATTTCCCTAAACTTCACCAATCCCGCCCATTCCTCCGCGCCAAACCGATAATTTAAATTCTGCGTAAAATATTGCACAAGTGCGGCGGTGTCTGTTGCTGTTCCGCGAGACGCGCGACGCGAGACGCGCGACGCAAACTCCCCTACGTTCGCCAAATTCCGCGCACAGGTGTCGCGCAAAATTTTTGTGACAGCGCCAGGCGGTGCCGTACGTGCCATCCAGGCGGCAAACACGAATGGCAGTCCCGTCCATTCGCACCACACCCCGCCCAGGTCGATGGATGCTGGTGTGGCGGGTGTGGCGAGCGCGGCGTCGCCGATGATGAGTGTTGCGTCTGGTAAGGCGTTGCTCGTGGCTCGTTGCTCGTTGCTTGTGCACTGCGATGCGACACATTGAACGTCGTCGATGCGTTTCCAATAGTGGTGCAACAGCACGTGCAACAACTGATTCGACGTGCGGGATTCGGGGGAGAGTTGAATGGTGCGAATGGTGTGAATCGTGTGCGGTGCTGTGATGTCGAGGCGCACGCTGCCCACCGGACCGCGACAACCAATGGCGGGCGCGTCACTCACAATTTTCCAGCGCGGATCGTCGAAGGCGGTCACGACCGGTGCGAGAATCAAATCGAAATCGAGCAGCCCATCGCCCGCCAATGCCACCGGTCGCAAACCCTGCACCGGCCACGGTAAACCGTCGGTGAGTGGTAGGGCGTTCAGATAAGAAACTGCGGCGATTTTCATGAACGCGTGCGTAACATGTTGGGTCGTGAGTTAGCGACCGAAAACACTTGCCACCACTTTCCAATTAACATAGAACCCGCCCGGCTTGGGCGACGTGTGCTTTGAAGGTGCAGTGGGCGCGGTTCGGGCCCGCTTTTTTTTGCGCGTTATAGTCAAGGAAGCAGCAGCACTAGTTTTTTGCAGCCGCGAATGCGGCGTTGAGGGGGAGTAAGCAGGAAAACTTCAGCCAGCGGCTGAAGGCAAACTGCGCGGTAGTGATAGAAAGCTTCCGAACTAGTTTCCATCCGGCTTTGCCGGTGGAGGGGGCGACGCGAGCCCCTGTAATGGTAACGTTATGAATACGGCCGACATTGTCAGCAAAGTGGAAGTGGTGATTACGCCGGTGCTGACCGAGTTGGGTTTTGAAGTGGTGGAACTCGTCATGCTGCGCGATGAAGGTCGGTGGGTGTTGCGACTGCGGATAGATGCGCCGCCAGGCATCCATCCCCCTCTCCCATTGGGGAGAGGGTTGGGTGAGGGGGACGCTCACCACGGTGTCACCATCGCCGATTGCGCAAAAGTTGCGCGCGAGTTGGGGGGCGTGCTCGACGTCGAGGCGCAGATTCCGGTGGCGTATTCGCTGGAAGTCTCGTCGCCCGGTCTCGATCGCCCGTTGCGCACCGCACTTGATTTTGCGCGCTTTGCTGGATCAGAAGTCGAGATTCGCACCCTCGAACCGATCGAAGAGCGCCGCAATTTTCGCGGCCGCCTCGATGGCGTCGAAGACAACATCGTGCGCATGACCGTGGATGGCCAACCGTTTGCGATTCCCATGACCATTATCGAAAAGGCGAAGAAAAAGTTTCAGCTGCAAAAGGGACAAAAGAGAAAGCACTAAAAAGAAAGCACTAACGAAAGGATCTCCTCGTGGCAACAGCACGTGCGACAACAAAAGATGCAACCAAGGCCAGCGCACCGAAAAAATCGCGCGCCAAAAAATCGAAGGCGGCGCCGACCGTTCCGATGTTTCAGGATCTCGATCGTATTCTCGAGCAGGTGAGTCGCGATCGCAGCATTCCGAAGGAACGACTCATCGAGGCGATCGAGTCCGCGTTTCTTTCTGCGGCCCGCAAAAAATGGGGCCACTTGGGCGATCTGGAATCGCACTACAACACCGAGACCAACGAGATCGAACTCTTCCAATTTAAAAATGTCGTCGAGACCGTCGAAAATCCCTACACCGAAATGTTAGTACCCGAGGCGCTCGAATACGATCCCGAGGCGCAGGTGGGCGACAGCATCGGCGTGAAAATGGATCCGAAGGTGTTTGGTCGCATCGCCGCGCAAACCGCAAAACAGGTCATCATTCAGAAAATGCGCGACGCCGAACGCGATATCGTTTTCGAAGAATTTAAAGATCGCGTGGGTGAAATCGCCACCGGCATCGTGCGACGTTTCGAACGCGGCGACATGGTCATCGATCTGGGACGCACGGAAGCGATTATTCCGCGCTCCGAACAAATTCCCAGCGAACATTACCGCGCGGGCGAACGCGTGCAGGGATATTTTCTCACGCTCAATCGCGAAGGTCGCGGCCCGCAGGTCGTGCTCTCGCGCAAGGATCCGAAACTCGTGTCGCGACTTTTTGAAATGGAAGTCCCGGAAATTTCCGAGGGCATCGTGCAGATTCGCGCCACCGCGCGCGAGGCGGGCGTGCGCACCAAGATTGGCGTCTATTCGCGCGACAGCGATGTCGATCCGGTCGGTGCGTGTGTGGGCATGAAGGGTTCGCGCGTGCAAAATGTCGTGCAGGAATTGCGCGGCGAAAAAATCGACATCATCCAATGGGACGAAGATCCGGCGCGGTTTGTCTGCAACGCCATTTCCCCCGCGGAAGTCGTGAAGGTCATCATTCGCGAAAAAGATCACTCCATGGAAGTCGTGGTCCCCGACGATCAGTTGTCATTGGCGATTGGTCGCAAGGGGCAAAACGTTCGTTTGGCCGCGCAACTCACGGGCTGGAACATCGACGTCTTCAGCGAAACGAAAGTCGAGGAGTTGGCCTCGCGCCATCGTCGCGCGTTGGTGCGATTACTCGATGTTGACGACAGCACCGCGCTCGTACTCTACAGTCACACCTATCGCACGATTGAAGATATGGTGAGCGGTGGCGAAGAGGAATTTTTGCAACTGCCCGGCATGGGCGAGACCACCTTGCGCGAAATTTTTGCGAAGGCGAAGTCGGCCGTGGACTCCGGAACGAAAACCGAATCGATCATCGCCGTGATTGTGGCGGAAGACGACGCGCAAAAAGCCATTGTCGCGGAAGAGAAACGCATTGCCGCCGAGGCCGCCGCGGCAGTCGCCGCACTCGAGGCCGCAGCCGCCGCAGAAGCCGCGGCCCAGGCCGCGACCGTCGAAGTCACGGTCGAAGAGCAATCGATCGCCCCTGAGATAGAAAAGACCGTTGCAGAATGAGCATGAATGCAGGTAGCGAGGTCGGTAACCGTGTCCGATGTGCGGGCGCAGCAGGGAACGTGAGCAGTATGACGACAAATGCAACAATCAGCGATGCATCGGGCCCGGCGGCCGATAAAAAGGAAGTCGTCGAGCAACGTGTCCGATCGACGGTCATTCGTCGCCGCGCCCGACCCACACCGGAAGGTGCGGAACCGGCGCTCGTGAGCGCGCCATCGGCATCTGCGACGGCCGCGCCCGCGACGGCTGGAGTTTCAACACCGGAGGCCACGCCAACTCTGGCGACCACGGTGCACGTCGCGCCACCGCCTGCCGCCCGTCCCTCCTCGATCAGCGCGCGTACTGTGAACGGGCCAGTCACGGCGCCAGAAAATCCGCTGCGCCAGGCCGCCATGCAAAGTGGTCTGATGCGCGCGAGCAACGCGCCCAAACTCGCACCGCTGCCGACGAAAACTGCCGCAACCGTCGTGACCGAAGACGCCGCTGTTCACAAACCATTGCGCCGCAAGAAATCGAAGGCCGAATGGGAATCGGAAGATATTCGCCGCGCGGGCGGGCTCATGGGGTACGCCGTCGAAGTCGAGGTCGATCCCGACTCCTCCATTGATCCGTCGGCGCCCGTCGAAGGGGAAGGCTCTGTGGATCCGGTCGATGTCGTCGATGCCGTCGTCGCCGCGCCGGTCGCTCCGGTGGTTGCACCAACGCGCACCGCCAGTCACGTGACGCCAACCGATCGCGTGTTTCGCCCAACCGGTGGAAATCGCCGCAAACGCACCATGCGTCGCGATTTCAAGAAACCGCGTCTCACCGAAATCAAGGCCGCGAAACGCGTCATTCGTATCGAAGAAAAAATTTCCGTCGCCGATCTCTCCAACGCCATGGGCGTCAAGGCGTCGGAACTTATTCGCCAACTCATGGATTTGGGTGTCATGGTCACGATTCAACAAACCGTCGATGCCGAAACCGCCACGCTGATCGCGCAGACGCACGACTACACGGTGGAACTCACCGCAATGAAGGAAAATGACCTTATCGCCGCGATGCCCAGCGACGCCGACGACAAAAAAGTCGACGGCGTGTTGCGTCCGCCGGTCGTGACTGTCATGGGACACGTCGATCACGGCAAGACCAGTCTGCTCGATGCGGTGCGCAAAACCAATGTCACCGGCGGCGAGGCGGGCGGCATCACGCAACACATTGGTGCGTCCGAAATTCATACGGCGAAAGGTGTGATTACCTTTCTCGATACGCCCGGCCACGAGGCCTTCACGGCGCTGCGCGCGCGCGGCGCAAAGGTCACCGATCTCGTGGTGTTGGTGGTCGCGGCCGACGATGGCGTCATGCCGCAAACCAAAGAGGCCATCGATCACGCGAAATCCGCCGGGGTGCCGGTGATTGTCGCGATCAATAAAATGGATAAACCAGACGCCAGTACCGAACGCGTGAAACGCGAATTGGCCGAGCATGGCATCGTCACCGAAGAATGGGGCGGCGACGCCATTTGCGTGCCGACGTCCGCAAAAACGGGTGCGGGCATCGATCAACTGCTCGACATGATTTTGTTGCAGGCCGAAGTCTTGGAACTGCGCTGCGATCCAACCCAAGCCGCGGCGGGAACGGTCATCGAGGCGAAACTCGATCGCGGTCGCGGTCCGGTCGCGACGGTGTTAGTGCAAGCCGGAACACTCAAACGTGGTGCGCCGGTCGTGTGCGGTACGAGTTACGGTCGCGTGCGGTCCATCACCTCGCCCGATGGAAAAAATGTGGAGAGTGTGGGCCCCGGATTTGCCGCTGAAATTGTCGGACTCGATTCCGTGCCGACCGCGGGCGATGTCCTCACCCAAGCCACCGACGAAAAATCCGCCAAGACCGTCGCCGAATCGCGCATGCGCAAACAACGCGAATCGCAGTTGGCGTCCTCGTCGCGTTTAAGTCTCGAAGATTTCCAGCGCCAAGTCTTGGCGGGCGAAACCAAAACCTTGAACCTGATTATTAAAGCCGATGTGCAAGGCTCCGCCGAGGCCGTCGCCGATGCCGTGAGTCGCTTGCCCGCCGACAAAGTCGGCACCAACGTGGTGTTGCGCGGTGTGGGCGGCGTGACCGAAAGTGATGTCATGTTGGCCGTGGCCTCGCACTCGCTCATCATCGGATTCAACGTCGCGCCGGAATCGAAGGCGCGCCGCATGGCCGAGACCGAAGGGGTCGAGATCAAACGCTACAGCATCATTTACGAACTCATCGCCGACGTGAAACTCGCGATGGCTGGATTGTTGGAGCCGACCCGCACCGAAAAAGTCACCGGTCGCGCCCAATCGCGCGAGGTCTTCAATATTTCCAAAGTGGGAACGATTGCCGGTTGTTCCGTCGTGGAAGGCAAAATCGTTCGCACCGGAAAAGTGCGATTGCTCCGCGATTCCGTGGTGGTCTTCGACGGAAAAATTTCCTCACTCAAACGCTTCAAAGACGATGCAAAGGAAGTCGCGGAAGGGTACGAGTGCGGAATCGCGATCGAAGGTTTCCAAGATATCAAACCGGGCGACGTGATCGAATCCTACATCATCGAAGAGACGGCCGCCGTTTTATAAAAAATGAAACACTTACCGTTTAGCCGGGCCGATCGGGTGGCCACCGAGATTCACAATATTGTGGCGATGTTTTGTCTGCATCGGCTGGAAGACCCGCGGCTCGCGGGTATCCAGATCACCAAGGTGCGCGTCACCAAAGATTTGCGCATGGCGCGCATCAATTATTTTCTGCGCGGCACCGACACGCAACGCAGCGCGTGCCAAGAAGGACTCGAAAAATCCTCCGGACTGATCAAACGCGCGATTGCCGAACAGATGCGACTGAAATTTATGCCCGAGTTGGTGTTTCACTTCGACGGCGCCATCGAACACGGCGAACGGATTAGTGAATTGTTGAGTCAAATAAAAGAGCGATAATTTGCTATTGGCCGCAAAAGGACGCAAAGAAAACAAAGAATCTTTTTCTTGATTTTTTTCTGAGGGGTTTTCATGTACCAACGCGCAGCGGAATTTTTGCTTCGGCATCAATCGATTTGCATTGCCTCACACTTTAGTCCCGACGGCGATGCCATTGGATCAACGCTTGCTTTGGGTATGGCGTTGATCGAATTGGGCAAGCGGGTGACGTTGTTCAACCAAGACAATGTGCCCGCCAACCTGCGATTTCTGCCGTTCTCCGATCGTATCGCGAAATCGTATGGCGACGCCGCCCAGCTCGACGCGTTGGTGTTGGTCGATTGCGCGCAACCCAAACGCGCGGGCGACGCCATCGAGGCGCTGGCCAAACGCCTGCCGCCGTTCATGATCGATCATCACATCTTGCCCGGCATCGATCATGCGCAGCATTGCATCGACGCGAAAGCCGCCGCCACCGGCGAGGTCGTGTATCATCTGCTGCGCACCATGAACTGCCGCGTCACGCCCGAAATCGCCAACCTTATTTATTGCACGCTCGTCACCGACACCGGGCGTTTCCGCTACAGCAATACGACGGCTGCCGTGTTCCATTTGGCGGGCGACTTGGTGAAACTCGGTGCCGATCCGTGGAATGTCGCGAGTAACCTGACGGAACAAAATCATCCGTCGGCGCTGGCGTTGTTGCGGTTGGTGTTGGCGACGTTGCAATTTGAAGCGCATGGTCGCTACGCGTCGGTGGTGCTCACGCAAGAGATGTTGCAGGAAACCGAGGCGCTGCCCGAATACGCCGAAGAGTTTGTCGGCTATCCGCGCTCGATTGCGGGCGTTGAAGTGGCGGTGTTGTTTCGCGAGTTGCCGGACAAGCGCTGGAAGGCGAGTCTGCGTTCGAAAAGTTTTGTCGACGTGGCCGCCATCGCCGCGCTCTTCGATGGTGGCGGTCACGAACATGCCGCCGGTTGTACCTTTACGAGTGGTCTCATGGACGCCCGCCAGCGCTTGGGCGAAATCATCCATCGCGAACTCGCCCGTCGTCCGGGTGTGCGGCATACGGCGGCTGTGGCGGCCCCGAACTAGAGCGTGTAGACAAATTATTTACCGTGTGGCGGCGGGGCCAGGCGCAAGGCCTCCGGGGCACGACGCCTCCCGCGAGCCCGCCAATGGCCCA